>Ga0153954_1000176_pt1 | contig 58691 bp, 51 predicted proteins | sample TSFL038MetaG_FD_102277 | JGI IMG/M metagenome (GOLD analysis project Ga0153954, IMG submission 102277) | Attine ant fungus gardens microbial communities from Florida, USA - TSFL038 MetaG | ecosystem: Host-associated > Fungi > Mycelium > Unclassified | place: USA: Florida, Wekiwa Springs State...
CTCCTTTGGGTCGTTTGTGGCCGATCTTACCCAAACAGTGACCCAGTTTACGCTGGACCGAACTCGGAGTCCTGTAAGCTGTTCCGTTAACTAGGACAACCGTCATGAATAATCCGGGTTAAGACGAATCACGAATTCGCTAATCTTTATCTCATGTACGGATTCTGTCAAGAGACATCGAGGCCTGCTCGATATGGTCCGGCGTGTTTCTCGGTGACTTTGCGCAGGACGGAGAGACACGCGCGGAAGGAGGTCAGCTTCCGTGGGACCGTCCCGTTTGAGCTGTTCGGAGGGCGAGACGAATGAGCCTGTTCAGTCGTCGTTCGGATTAGGCCGCAGCTCGCGTTCGATGCGGAAGCGCATCTGGCCAAGTTCGTCGCCGACATACTCGCCCTGGGGCCAGGGCCAATCGACCGGGTCGTCGTGGAAGCGGGGGATGATGTGCCAGTGGCCGTGATCGACGGTTTGGCCGGCGGCGCGGCCGTTGTTGACGATCACGTTGAAGCCGTCGGAGCCGGTGGCGGCCTGGATGGCCCGGCAGAGCGAAGGCAGAAGAGCACCGACGTGCGAGGCTGTCGCCTCGGGCAGGTCGATCAGGTGGGGGTGATGATGCTTCGGGACGAGTAAGACATGACCGGGCATAACCGGATGGATGTCGAGGAAGGCGATGGCATCGTCGGTCTCGAGGACCTTGGCCGACGGGATCTCTCCTCGGACGATCTTGCAGAAGATGCAGGAAGGCTCGTGAGCGTGGCGAGACACGTAACGGCGCTCCCTTCTGTTTATGTCATAAAATAAGGCGACATCCGAGGGAAACCCCGCGACTGAGGAGGCCGCAGGGTCAACCCTCTAGGTGCTTGAGCGGAGTTCAGGAACCGCTGGAGACGACGGCGGGTCGGGTCGGCGTCTTGATCTGCTCGTTTTCGCCCAGGAGGCTGATCACGGCCATCGGGGCGGCGTCGCCTTGGCGAACCTTGGCGAGCTTGTAGATGCGGGTGTAGCCACCCGAACGGTCCTTGAAGCGGGGACCGATCTCTTTGAAGAGGGCGAAGGCCACGTCTTTCTTGGTCACGACGGCGAGCACTCGGCGGAAGTTGTTCAGGTCCCAGCCGTCTTTGGCCAGGGTGATCAACTTCTCGGCGAAGGGCTGAACTTCCTTGGCCTTGGCCAGGGTGGTTTCAATCCGGCCGTGCTCGAACAACGAAGTGGCCAGGTTCCGCAGGAGCATCCGGCGGTGCGATGGCGAGCGCTTGAACTTCCGGCCGGCTTTTAAGTGACGCATGGTATTGAAGGATCGCTAGTGGAAACCAAAGGATCTTGGATCCGTTGGTGATGTGGTTCCTTGAGCACCGAGAGGCACCCATGCCGCGTTGCCGGGCCTCGAGCGAGCTTGCTGAAAGACGCCGGGCCTCGAGCGACTGTCAAAGACGGTGTCAGACTCCCGGCCGGCCGGGGAAGTCCATGCCGAGGTCGAGGCCGATCTCGTGAAGTTTGGCCCGAACCTCTTTGAGGGTCGTTTCACCGAAGTTGCGAACGGTGAGGAGCTGGTCCTCGGACCGGCTCACGAGGTGGCGAACGGTGGTGATCCCTTCGCTCTCGAGACAGTTGGTGGCGCGGACCGACAACTCGAGTTCGGCCAGGCTCATGTCGAGCTTGCGCTCGAGCTCGGCATCGACCGGCTCGGAGCGGTGGCCGTCGGCGCCGACTCCTTCGGAGGGCAAGCCGGGGCCCGGTTCGTAGTACTGGACGAACGGGTTCAAGTGCTTGCGAAGAATCTTCGCGGCTTCGACCAACGACATCTCGGGGCCGAGGGTGCCGGTGGTCCAGATCCGGAGGATCAGCTTGTCGTAGTTCGTCCGCTGGCCGACGCGGGTGTTGTCGACGCGGTACTCAACCCGGATGACCGGGCTGAAGATGGCGTCGATCGGGATGGCGCCGACCTCGAGGTCGTCGGTGTGGCCTTCGGCCGCGGGACGATAACCCCGCCCGTTCTCGACGGTCATTTCCAGCACGAACGGGACGTCATCCGTCAGGGTGCAGAGGATGTGGTCCGGGTTGATGATCTCGATCGACTCGTCGTGGAGGATGTCGGCGGCGGTGACGACACCTCGACGATCGCGTTCGATGCGGATCGTCCGGCTCTGCTCCGAGTGGTTCTTGACGACCAAACCTTTGAGGTTCAGGACGAGGTCGGTGATATCCTCGACCATGCCGGGGATCGACGAGAATTCGTGCTGGACGCCTTGGATCTTGATCTTGGTGACCGCGCTTCCCTCCAGGCTTGACAGGAGGATGCGCCGCAAGCTGTTGCCGACGGTGTGACCGAATCCGCGTTCGAAGGGCTCGACGTGGAATTCGCCGTAGGTGTCGGTGAGTTTCTCTCGGTTGCAGACGACCCGGCTCGGAAGTTCCAGGCCACGCCAACGGATGCGCATCGCACTCTCCAAATAAGCTAAGCGACCAGCTTTCGGCGATCGGTCCGAAGCGAACCGGCCCGGTGACCGCCCGCGTCCCCGGTCGTGGGGACGAGGGGGCGGATCGCCGCTTCAGTTCGGTCTCAGCGGCTCAACAACTCGACGATCAACTGCGGGGTGACCGGCAACGAGATGTCCTGGGTGCCGGGCAGGCGCGAAACGCGTCCTTCGGGGGGCTCCGTGCTGGTGCGGTCGAGCCATTCGGGAACAGCGGGCATCCCTTCGGCCGTCAGGCTCAAGGCGGCGAGCTTACGGGAATGCTCGCGGTCTTTGACCTGGATCTGGTCGCCGGGACGAACGAGGTAGCTCGGGATGTCGAGCTTGCGGCCGTTGACCGTGATATGGCCGTGAGTGATCATCTGGCGAGCCTGGGGACGGCTGGTCGCGAAGCCGAGCCGGGTGACGACGTTGTCGAGCCGGCGTTCGAGCAAGGCCATCAGAGCGTCGCCGGTGTTACCGGAGCGGCGTCCGGCCAGATCGAAATACTTACGGAACTGACGTTCAAAGACCCCGTAGTAGCGCTTGACCTTCTGCTTCTCACGGAGGCGGACCGAGTATTCGCTGGCCTTGCCCCGGCGAAACTGGTGCATCCCCGGCACCCCTTCGCGGCGGTCGATGGCGCACTTCGGAGTATCGCAGCGCGTTCCCTTCAGGAACAGCTTCATGTTTTCACGACGGCAGAGCCGGCAAACCGGCCCGATGTGGCGTCCCATGGTATTCCAGCAATCCTTCGTATCGATCGGGTTGAGTGGGGCCGAGTTTTCCATTCCCCCTGAGAACAGTCCGGGGAGAAGGGTTCCTTCGGCAGTCAGGCATCCAAGCACCGGGATGGTCCACAGGCTTCGGCAACCCGAATTCCGGATTACCTGTGGGGCCGGCGGGATTCCACATTATCATTCCAACCAAACAAAAGGGACCGAGCGGAGGACCCAGCTCGGGCCACTCGAGTCACTCGTTCCCAACGGATCGGCTCAGACGCGCCGCTTCTTGGGCGGACGGCAGCCGTTATGTGGCAGCGGAGTGACGTCTTCAATGGCCTTGATCGAAAGGCCGGAAGCCTGAAGGGCGGTGATGGCGCTTTCGCGTCCGGAACCGGGACCTTTGACTTTGACTTCGACCTCTTTGACACCGTACTTGGTGGCGGTCGCCGCGGCGGTCTCGGCTGCCCGTTGCGCGGCGAAGGGAGTGCTCTTACGGCTCCCCTTGAAACCGACGGTTCCGGACGAGGCCCAGCACAACGCATCGCCGTTGGGGTCGGTGATCGTGACCGTCGTGTTGTTGAACGTTGCTTTGATATGCACGACTGCCCGGCTGACGTTGCGTCGTGTCTTACGCTTCTTGGCCTTGGCCACGGGTCCGTTGCTCCCTGGTCGGTCCGTCGGAAAAAGAAGAAACGACAAAAATTGATAAAGGATTCATCCCCAAACGTGTTGAAGATGACCTGGATTCTGGAACGAGGTCTCCAACCAGGCGACCCAACAAGCCAGGCTCCCCTGGTGAAAGATGGTCGCCCCATGGAAACGGTGCGGGCCGCAAAATCTCGCTGAGTGCGAGACTTAGCGCATTTCCTTCACGCCCTTCTTACCGGCGACCGTCTTGCGCGGTCCCTTGCGAGTCCGGGCATTGGTGCGGGTCCGCTGGCCATGCACGGGCAGGCCCTTGCGGTGTCGTAGCCCGCGGTAGCAGCCGATATCGCGAAGCCGAGCGATGCTTTGCTGCACCTGACGGCGGAGTTGCCCTTCCACGACGTATTCGTTGTCGAGCAGTGAGGCAAGCTTGGCCAGCTCGTCTTCGGTCAGGTCACGCGCACGCTTGTCGGGACTGATCCCGGTCCGTTCGCACAATTGGTCGGCGAGGAACGGGCCGATCCCGTAAATGTAGCGCAGGGAGATCACCGTGCGCTTGTCGTTCGGGATATCGACACCGAGAATACGAGGCATCCGTCCTATCTCCGTGAGGCAAGGGCGTGGCTTGAGTCGGTCTCAGAGAGCCGACGAGTGATTGGGGTGGCGATCGGGGCGAGGACTTAGCCTTGCCGCTGTTTATGACGGGGGTTCTCGCAGATCACGTAGACCTTGCCCCGCCGGCGAACGATCTTGCAGTGTTCGCAAATCCGCTTGACGCTGGATCGGATCTTCATCGGACTCCTGACCTTTGTTCCCAGCTTCGCGAGGCCGAAAGCCCGAGGCGGCCCAAGCCTTCGGGTTGCCCCGTCGTTCTCCCTGCCAGTCTTGGGCCGAATTGGGCCAATATACCCAATACCTCAAAACTCCGCAAGAGCGGAATCTCTAAGGACGATTGACTTTCCGCGAAACGCGCCTACGGTTTCGTTCCCGACATTGGGTTCGAGAGGGGCGAACCGAGCGGCCTGCGGAAGTCCACGAACATTGGCTGGCGTCACGTCGTCGCTGGCCAGACAACCGAAGTCGATCAAGAAGGTGTCATCGTCGTCTCCGGGGCTCGGCGAGGGGAGTCGAGCCCCTCGGAGGACACAAGGGGCATCACGACCTTGGTCCGGCCCCCTTCCGGAGGATTTCGCCTTGGGGTCAATCCTCCAGATGAGTGAGGACCCGAGGTCCGTCCGGGGTCATGGCCACAGTGTGTTCAAAATGGGCGCTGACGGCACGGTCCTTGGTCTCGACCGTCCAGCCGTCGTCCAGGGTACGAACATCCTTCGTGCCCAGAGCAACCATGGGCTCGATGGCCAGGACGATGCCGGGCTCGAGGAGGATGTCGTGCTTGCGAAGGGCCTTGCTCACGAAGTTAGGAACCTGGGGCTCCTCGTGCATGGCTTGGCCGATGCCGTGGCCGACGAATTTCTCGACGACGTACATCCCCTGGCTCTTGACGTAGGCTTCCATGAGCCCCGCGACCTCGGACCATTTCTTGCACCGAGCCATGGCCCGGATGGCCAGGTTCAGGGTTTCCGAGGTGACGTCCAGAAGCTTTTGGGTTTCAGGACGGATCGAACCGATGGGGAGCGTGATCGCAGCGTCGCCGCACCAGCCGTTGAGCTTGCAGCCGGTATCGATCGAGACGACATCCCCCTCGCGGAGTGGCCGGCGATTGGGAATGCCGTGCACGACTTGCTCGTTGACGCTGGCGCAGATGACCGCCGGGAATGGTGGCTTGCCTTTGACCGAGCTGGGGTAGCCTCGGAACAAAGGGATAGCGCCATGTTCACGAAAGATCTCAGACACCGCTTCATCGAGCTCGGCGGTCGTAACCCCGGGAACGGCGAGCGATTTTACGCGGTCGAGGGCCTTGGCCACGATCCGCCCCGACTCGCGCATCAGGGCGATTTCGCGGGGGCTTTTCAACTTGAGCACGGTAAACGTCTCGTTTCTTGCCGGTGGCCTCGGTCCCGTGGGCTTGGGACCGTGCTCCGGGCCCTGGAACCATCTCATCTTATCACCTCTTGCTCACAAGGCCACCGTAGTTCCTCATGATCAAGTGGCTGTCAATCTTCTGCACCAGGTCGAGGCAGACGCTGATCACGATCAAGAGACCCGTTCCTCCCATGAACGAGGCGATCGTGTAGTCGGCGGACGAGCCGCTGAGCAGAGCGTTCTGCACGATGGACGGGATGACGGCCACGAGACTCAAGAACGCAGCCCCGACGTAGGTGATGCGGAGCATGACCTTCTCAAGGTAGTCGGCCGTGCGTCTTCCGGGGCGATAGCCCGGGATGAAGCTGCCGTAATCCTTGAGGTTTTCGGACATATCCTTGGGATTGAACGTGATCGCCGTCCAGAAGTAGCAGAAGAAGTAGATAAGGATGATGTAGAAGAGAGTGTAAACGTAGCTCTGCTTCTGGAACGCGTCGGCCGACTCTTGAACGAAGTTGCCGAGCGCCGACCAGATCGTCCAGGCGTCCGTCGACCGCCAACTTGCCGTGGCGCGAGCCAGGCCATTGAGGATGAACGACGGGAAAATGAGCAAGCTGGACGCGAAGATGATCGGCATCACGCCGGCCTGATTGACCTTGAGCGGCAGGTACTGACGCGTGCCGCCGAAGACCCGGCGCCCTCGCACGTGCTTGGCTGACTGCGTCGGGATCCGTCGTTGGCTCTCGGTGATCGCGATGACCCCGACCACGACGGCGACGAAGAGCGAGGCCAGGATCACGAGGGTCGTGATCGGGTACTTGCCTCCTTCCGCCGTCAACCGAGGTGTCGCGTTCATCCAGAGTTCGCGGAGGGCCAAGGGAACTCGCGCCAGGATACCGGCCATGATCAAGAGGCTGATCCCGTTGCCGATGCCGTACTCGTCGATCTGCTCACCGATCCACATCAAAAAGATTGTGCCTGCGGTCATGATACAGACACAGACGAGGCCATCCCAGAAGTTTTGATGCTCCGGTAAGACGACTCCCATCTGGGGACTCATCATGTATTGCACCCAGAATGCGCTTTGTATCGCGCAGAGCAGCACGGTAGCGTACCGGGTATATTCGTTGATTTTCTTCCGGCCGCTTTCCCCCTCCTTCATCATCGCCTCGAGCGAGGGGATGACACTGCCCAAGAGCTGGAAGATGATGGAGGCGGAGATGTACGGCATGATGCCCAGGCCGAAGATCGTGCTCATGCCGATCGACGTGCCGCCGAACATGGCGACGGTCCCGAAGACCTTGCCCGTGGCGCTCGTGCTCAACTGCTCCTGCCAATTTCTAAGCTGCTCTTGGTTGACGATCGGCAGGGGGACGTAGAACCCGATCCGATAGACGGCCAGGAACATGGCCGTCATCAGGATCTTGCGTTGAAGCTCGGGTACCTTGAACAGGATCGTGAAGAGCTTATTCACGTCGGGAAGCCTCCTTGGCGGCACGGGGCAAGAAGCCTTGGGCAGCAGACTGAGTGAGTCAGTGAGACGGAAAGAAGGAGTGAAGCCACGTTCACTTGCCTGCTGCCGACTCTCCCTTTATTGGACAACGACGACCCGTCCGCCCGCTGCGACGATCTTGGCGGCGGCAGATTCACTGAACTTGGTGGCGTGGACGGTGAAAGACTTGGTGATTTCACCGTCGCCCAGGATCTTGATCCCGTCGTCATGCCGTCCCTTGACGATACCGCGAGCGCGGAGCGCCGCTTCGTCGATCACCGCGCCGGCTTCGTAGCAGGCGTCGAGGGACGAGAGGTTGACGATGGCGAAGTCCTTCTTGAAGGCACCGTTGAAGAAGCCTCGCTTGGGAACGCGGCGGGCCAAGGGCATCTGGCCACCCTCAAAGAGGGCGCTTTGCTTGAACCCCTGGCGCGACGAGTGGCCCTTGTGACCTTTGCTCGAGGTCTTACCGTGACCCGAGCCGATACCTCGGCCGACCCGCTTGCGCTTCTTGCGCTTATGAATCCCTCGGTGGACGTCGTGCAATTGCATTAGAGGGCCACTCCCCGGAGACGAGCGACCTCGTCCTTGGTCCGAAGTTGGGACAGGGCGTTGATCGCCGCCTTGACCAGGTTGAGCTTGTTGGTGGAGCCGTAGCTCTTGGTCAAAATATCAGTAACTCCCGCGGCCTGAACGACGGCGCGAACGGCTCCACCGGCGATCACGCCGGTACCCGGAGCAGCCGGGAGCATCACGACGCGAGCGGCGCCGAAGCGGCCGATCACGCGGTGCGGGATGGTACCTCCTTTGAGGTTCACCCGGTTCATCTGCTTGTGGGCGTCCTTGACGCCCTTCTCGACGGCGGGGGGAACTTCGTTGGCCTTGCCGTAGCCCCAGGCCACCTGTCCTCGACCGTTACCGACAACCACCAGCGCGTTGAAGCTGAACCGGCGGCCACCCTTGACGACCGCGGCGCAACGGCGGATGGCCACCACGCTTTCCGACCATTCCCCTCGGTCTCGACTGTCGCTCGACATGGCGGGCTCCTTTTAGAATTGCAGACCCGCCTCGCGGGCAGCGTCGGCCAGGGCCTGAACCCGGCCATGATATTTGTAGCTTCGGCGGTCGAAACAAATCTTGTCAATACCGGCCTGCTTGGCCCGCTCGGCAACCTTGCGGCCCACGATCGTGGCCGCGACCTTGTTGCCGCCGTAAGCCTGTTCGGCCTTCACTTCGGGGTCGAGCGTGCTGGCAGAGACCAGGGTCGTCCCGTTGGAGTCGTTGATCACTTGAGCATAAATGTGCTTCGAGCTGCGGAAGACGGCCAAACGAGGGCGTTCCGTGGTCCCGAAAAGCTTCTTGCGGACGTGACGTTGCCGTCGAAGCCGCCGCACTTGAACGAGTTTGCGCTGGTTCACCGAAAGATCCTCTGCTTGGGGTTCCGGGGCGACCGATGCCGACCGGGCGCCCAGCCCATGAGAAAGCGTTGCCGATACCGTGAAGACGGCCCTGGCCTAACGGCTCTCGTGACGATGGGCCAAGAACGCGTTGCGATTACTTCGAGCCGAAGGCCTTGCCGGCCTTGCGACGAACGACCTCACCCTCGTAGCGAATCCCCTTGCCTTTGTAGGGTTCAGGGGGGCGAACCTTGCGAACGACGGCGGCGAACTGACCAACGGCCTGCTTGTCGGCACCGGTGATCGTGATGTGGGTCGGGTCGGGGACGACGACGCTTACCCCGGCCGGCGCTTCGAGCACGATCTGGTTGGCAAAGCCGACCTGAAGAGCCACGGTGTTGGCCTTCTTGAGCTGGGCCTGATAACCAACGCCCACGATCTCGAGCTTCTTGGTGTAGCCGTTGGTGACCCCTTCGACCATATTGGCGATCAGGCTACGGGTCAGGCCATGCAGGGCGCGGCTTTCGCGCTCGTCGTCGCCTCGGGTGACGAGTACCTGCTTGCCGGCCTCATCGAACTGGACACCGATCTCACGGCGGTAGGTGAACGACAGCTTGCCCTTGGGGCCTTCGACGTTGATCGTCGAGTCGGCGACCGCGACTTTCACGTTGGCCGGCACGACGACCGGCTTGCGTCCGATACGGGACATGGAACCATTATCCTCTCGCTTGGAGCACCCACGGGGGTCTGACCGCCCTCACCGCGTCGCGAAAAGTCGGCTCATTCCTGAGAGCCGGATTTCGTCGATGGGAAAGCCACGCGGGAAAGTATCGTCAGGGCAGATTATTCAGAGCCCCGCCTGTTCGGAAGAGGGCGGACGATGCGCCTCTCGAATTAGTGGATCAGGGCGAGGATTTCCCCGCCGACCTTCTCGGCACGCGCACGGCGATCGCTGATCACGCCCTTGGGGGTGCTGAGGATCTGGATTCCCATGCCGCCCAGGATCGGTTTGAGATCCTTGTAGCCGCTGTAGACCCGGCAGCCGGGCTTGCTCACGCGATCGATGCGTGTGATGAGTCGCTCGCCGTTGGGGCCATACTTCATGTGCAGACGCAGGGTCTTGGCTGGAACCGTGTCGATTTCTTCGAAGTCCCAGATATATCCCTCATCCTTGAGGACTTGAGCGAGTCCTCGACGGATGTTCGAGGTGGGGAGATCCACCAACGGACGCTCGATCCGCACAGCGTTGCGGATCCGGGTGAGCATATCAGCGATCGGGTCGGTCATCATGGCAGGGGAGGTTCCCGTCAACCGTCGCGGGTAACGCACCTGGAACCGGCAGGACGCAAGAGCCGGAGCAGGCAACATCGGCGCAACGGGGATTGTCTGTCAGTCACACCGCGAAACCTTCGCTAGGAGTCGGACGCTCGTTGAGCGAGGTCGTCTGTTTCTCTTCGCGGGGTTCAGAGACGTTTTGATTACCAACTGGCTTTCTTGACGCCCGGTATCAGGCCGCGGCTGGCCAGGTTCCGGAAGCAGATTCGGCAGATGCCGAACTTGCGATAGACAGCACGAGGGCGGCCGCAGAGCTTGCAACGGTTGCGGTGTTGCACCGCGAACTTGCGAGGCGTCTGCGACTTGATCATCTGGGCTTTGGTCGACATCGCTGGTTCACCGTGACCTAAACCGAAAAAAAAGGGAGTCGTCGCACTCTTTGCTCGATAGTCATCCCCGGCGGACGTTCCAGTCTACCCCGCCGTGTGATTTTGCTCAACTCAACGCTTCTGGGGTTGGCGGAACGGCATGCCGAAGGCGCGGAGCAGTTCGCGGGCCTGGTCGTCGTTGGCGTTGGCCGTGACGATCGTGATGTCCATACCCTGCGTGTGCTGAATGCGGTCGGCGTCAATCTCGGGGAAAACCACCTGTTCGGCGAGCCCGAGGGTGTAGTTGCCGTGGCCGTCGAAGCTGTTCGGGTTGACGCCTCGGAAGTCGCGGATACGAGGGAGGGCGATCGCGATCAAGCGGTCGAGGAACTCGTACATCCGGTGTCCGCGCAGGGTCACCTTGCAGCCGATCTCATTGCCTTCACGAAGCCGGAAGCCTGCGACCGAGGTTTTGGCCTTGGTGACCTGGGGCTTCTGGCCGCTGATCCGGCTCAGGCTATCGACGGCGACTTCCATGAGCGCCTTGTCCTGGGTGGCCCGGCCGACGCCCATGTTGATGACGATCTTTTCCAGCTTGGGGATCGCCATCTTATTTTTGAGGTTGAACTTGGTGGCCATCGCCGGCGCGATGGTCGCAGTGTACTGGTCGTGCAGGCGAGCCATTCCAGTCGTCCTTCAATCAGTCGCTATGGCACTCGAAGATCCAAAGAGTCTCCCAAACGCGTCGTGCCGGCCGTTTATGGGAAACGCGAAGGCCGCGACAGCCGGCCCTACGAAATCGGTCTGGGAGAACGAACGCGGTTCAAGCCGCTTACTTCTTGGTCGCATGAGCCGGCTTGACCGGCCCGATGTTGCCCAGGCTGGTTGAGCACTTCTTGCAGTAGCGCTGTTTCTGGCCGGTTTCGCTGAAGCGGCTGCCCACGCGGACGCCGCGCTTGCAGCTCGGGCAGAAGAGGAGGACGTTCGAGGCATCGATCGGCATCTCTTTGGAGAGCCGGCCGCCCTGCTGGTTCTTGGCGCTGGGCTTCAGGTGCTTGAAGACCCGGTTGACCCCTTCGACGACGATCTTGTTCTTCTCGGGGAGGACGCGGAGCACCTTGGCGATTCGCCGCTGGTCGGGGGTCCCCTTATCGTCGCCGGTGATCACCTCGACCTGGTCGTCTTTACGAATGTGCATGGTCGACTCGTTAAGTAGTGGCGCGGACGGATCCGACTGGCTCAGACCACCTCGGCGGCCAGGCTGATAATCTTCATGAACTGGCGGTCGCGGAGCTCGCGGGCGATGGCGCCGAAGATGCGAGTGCCGCGGGGGTTCTTCTCGTTGTCGATGAGGACGACCGCATTGCGGTCGAACTTGACGTAGGAGCCGTCGCTGCGGCGGGTCGAGTTGCGGACGCGAACGACCACGCAACGCACGACATCGCCGGCCTTGACGTCACCGCCCGGGGAGGCTTTCTTCACGCTGGCGATGATCACATCGCCCAGACCGGCGGTCCGGCGCTTGTACCGCGAGGCGCTACCTCCCAGGACCTTGAAGCACATGACTTCCTTGGCCCCGGTGTTGTCGGCCACATCGAGCCGAGTCTGCATCTGGATCATGGGAACACACTACCTGGCGGATGCCCGCGATAACGCATGAAGGGTGGGCACCGCCCACCGTTGTTGTATGAAGACCGGGAGGTGGGTCTTACCCACCTCACGAGGTCTGACCACGATGATCGAGCGAGACTCAAACGGAAGCCTTGGCGGCTTCACCCTCGCCGGCGAGGGCTTGCTGGGCACCGGGCCGCACGATCCGAACGACGCGCCACCGCTTGAGCTTGGAGAGCGGGCGGGTCTCCATGATCTCGACCATGTCCCCGAGATGCGACTGGTTGGTCTCGTCGTGCGCGTGGCAGACGGTCCGCCGCTTGAGTAGTTTGCCGTACTTGGGGTGCGGGACGAGGGTTTCGATCTCGACCCGGCGGGTCTTATTCATTTTGTCGGAGGTGACGACCCCGATTTCCGTCTTGCGTCGGCGTCGGGCCGATGCAGCGGCGTCGGGGCTGGATGTCGTTGGGCTCATCGCGGGTTACCGGTTCCGGTCTGGGTTTGAGTCGAATTAGGAGGTAGCGGCCGCCGCGGCGGATCGTTCGTGCTCGATTTCGCGAAGCCGGAGGATGGTTTTGATCCGGGCGATCTCGCGCTTGGCCTTGATGATCTCGCTCGGCGCCTCGAGCCGCTCGGTCTCGCTCTGGAGCCGGAGCCGGAACAGATTCTGCTGCGTCTCCTTGAGGAGCAGCTCCAACTGCTCGTCGGTCTGTTCGCGGAGTTCGGCAGGCTTGCTCATGGGATCGAACCTCTATGTCCGGGCGGTTTCGCCGCGGCCGGGCAATCGGAGACAGTCGAAAAGGGCCGAAGGTTACAGTGTGGGTCGCCGTGTCACGAAGCGGCAGGCAACCGGCAGTTTGTGAGCCACGCGAGCAAAGGTGGCCCGGGCCACGTCTTCGGAGACGCCGCCGACCTCGTAGAGGATCGTGCCCGGCTTGACGACGGCCGCCCAGTATTCGACTTCCCCTTTTCCCTTACCCATTCGGGTTTCGGCGGGGATCGAGGTCACGCTCTTGTGGGGGAAGATTCGGATGAAGAGCTTGCCGCCACCCTTGACCGACTGGCTGGCCACGACGCGGCCGGCTTCGATCGTGGCCGCGCTGATCTTGCCGGCCTCGAGCGCCTGGATGCCGAATTCGCCGAAGGCGACATAGTTGCCGCGCGTGGCATTACCTTTTACGCGGCCTTTTTGGCTTTTTCGGTACTTGACCCGCTTGGGCATCATGGGCATCGGTGCCGCCCTCCGTCTTCAGATAGTCGCCTTGGTTGACCCACACTTTGATTCCGATGTGGCCTTGCGCCGTCTTTGCTTCGGCGAAGCCGTAGTCGATTTTGGCTCGGAGCGTGCTGAGCGGGATCGAGCCGAGATTCGCGGACTCGGTCCGCGACATTTCCGAGCCGCCCAGGCGGCCCGACAGTTGGATCCGGACCCCCTTGGCACCACCGTCCATGGTCTGCTCGAGGGCACGCTTCATGGTACGGCGGAAGCTCGAACGCTTCTGGAGCTGCTCGGCGATGTCTTCGCTGATGAGCTGGGCGTCGATCTCGGGGCGGTTGACCTCGACGATCTTGACTTCGATGCGGCGTCCGGTCAGCTCTTGGAGCTCGTCCTTGAGGCGGTCGACCTCGGCCCCTTTGCGGCCGATGATGATCCCAGGGCGAGCGGTGGAGAGGAAGACGGTGACGGCGTCTCGGGTCCGCTCGATCTCAATCTTGGGGATACCGGCGTAGCTGTATTTCCCCTTGATGAACTTGCGGATCTTGAAGTCTTCGACCAAGAGGTCGCTGAACTCGTGCTTGGAGGCGTACCAGCGACTCCGCCAGTCCTCCATGATCCCGACGCGGAACCCGGTCGGTCGCACCTTTTGGCCCATGGGTCTGCGTCCTTTGGGTTAATCTTGGTCCTGGTCTGATTCGTCGCTGGTTACGGCGGCCAGATCGGTGAGTCCGATCTGGATGTGGGCGCTGCGCCTCCGGATCATGTAGGCCATCCCCCGCGCCCGGGGCATGAGCCGCTTGAACATCGGGCCGCCGTCGCCTCGGGCATCGACCACGACCAGGTCACCGACGTTGCGGATCCCACGGTCTTCGGCGTTAGCCATGGCGCTTTTGAGCACCTGTTCGATCATCCGCGCACCCCGGTGGGGCATGTACTTCAAAATGTCCATGGCGTCGTCGGCATACTTGCCACGAACCAGGTCGAGGATCGGACGGAGCTTGCGCACCGAAATTCGGGCGAAGCGATGCTTGGCGATGTATTCTACGGAGGCACTCATAACCGGTTTCCCACGCGGTCTGCCGTCAAGTTGGAACGACCCTTCCCGACGGTTCGGCTCTCAGGATCGACTTACTTGCGGCCGGCCTTGGTAGCCTTGCCGCCGTGGCCCCGGAACGTCCGGGTCGGAGCGAACTCACCGAGCTTGTGGCCGACCATGTCTTCGGTCACATAGAGCTTGATGAAGTTCCGTCCGTTGTGGATGGCGAAGTTCTTGCCGATGAACTCGGGCACGATCGTGCAGGCACGTGCCCAGGTCTTGATCGGTTCGCGATTCCCAGTCGCGTCGGCCCGATACACCTTCTCGAGCAGCCGCTCGACGACGTACGGACCCTTCTTGAGCGAACGTCCCATATGATTTCAGGTCCCGGACCCTTCGGGGTCGTAAGCGTAAAGCACGGGTCGAATGGTGTTCGGTTCCCGTCGGCTTGATCGAGGGCGGAATCGGGTCGACTCCGTTCTCTTTTCCCTATCAGACGGCGAGGCCGGCCGTCGTTTCTCGGAACGACGACCGGCCCATACGGGGCGAGTTCGACACATAACGTGTCGATCAGACTTTCAACTGGCCGTACCGGACACTGCGGCGACGGCGAATGATGGCCGAGTTCGACGGCTTGCGACGACGACGGGTCTTGCCGCCCTTCGCCAGCTTGCCGGTCGGCGAGCAAGGATGACGACCGCCGGAGGTGCGTCCTTCGCCACCACCCATCGGGTGGTCGACCGGATTCATCGCCACGCCTCGGACGTGGGGACGACGACCCAACCAGCGTTTACGGCCGGCTTTGCCGAGCCGAATGTTCATGTGATCGGCGTTGCCCACCATCCCGATCGTGGCCCGACAGGCCGCGGGGATACGGCGAACTTCGCCCGAGGGCAAGGTGATCTGGGCCCACGTCCCTTCTCGAGCCGTGAGGGTCGCCCCCACACCGGCCGAGCGGCAGAGTTTGGCACCACCGCCGGGCTGCATCTCGAGGTTGTGAACCGAGAGACCGGTCGGGATCTTCGAGAGCGGCAGACAGTTACCGACCTTGGGCTCGGCGTTGGGGCCGCTGTTGACGGTCATCCCGGCCTTGAGCCCTTCGGGGGCGATGATGTACCGCTTCACGCCGTCCGGGTAGACGATCAAGGCGATCCGGGCCGAACGGTTGGGATCGTACTCGATGTGCGTGACCTCGGCGGGGATACCGTCGCGATCGTTGCGGCGGAAGTCGATGAGCCGGTACATCCGCTTGTGGCCGCCGCCGCGGTGCCGGGACGTGATGAAGCCTTGGTTGTTCCGCCCCCCTGTCTTCTTGAGGGGTTCGGTCAGGCTCTTCTCGGGCTTCTTATTCTTGTCGGTCAGCTCGGAAAAGTCGCTGACCGACGCGTTTCGACGCCCGGGGCTGGTCGGTTTGTAGTAACGGATACCCATCGAGGTCGCGTCCTTCGCAGGGCCAAGCCGGCCCGGTCTCGACTCAGTTCAATGATCGATCAATAAAAATCAATGCGGTAGTCTTCGTGGAGGGCGACGATCGCCTTCTTCCAGTTCCGCATCCGGCCCAGCTTGAGCCGATGGCGGCGAACCTTACCCCGGCGGTTCTGTGTCCGGACGTCGGCTACCTTGACGTCGAACAGAACCTCGACGGCCTTCTTGATCTCGGTCTTGGTGGCGAGCGGGCTGACCTCGAAGGTGTAGGCGTTGTGCCGTTCCGAGAGGTGCGTGGCCTTCTCCGTGATCAGGGGGCGCAAGACCACCTGGTACGGCTCCAAGACCGGACCACTGCGCTGATATTGAGGAGGACGACGGAGCGTGACCATGGACTCAGTTCTCCGAGGCGGCCGACGAAGTGGCGGCGGACCGAGCCGGGCGGCGATCCGGCTTCTCCTTGACGCGTTCCTTGAGCGCGGCCAACGCCTCGCGGGTCAAGATCAGGTAACGCTGCTTGAGGATATCGTACGTGTTGAAGTCGGCCACGGGGGCGACTTCAACCCCTTCGATGTTGCGGGCGCTGCGGTAGAAGACCGGGTCGTGAGCCGGCAGCCCGAAGAGGATCGTGCGATGGTCGAGGGTCCGATCCAACGCTTGGGTCTTGGTCTCACCGACGCTCTCGGTCGCTTCGGCCTCGGTGAGGTCGGGGCGTCGGATCGCCTTGAGGGCTTGGGCGACGACCTTGGTCTTGGGGGCCGACAGGTTCAGGCCGTCGAGCACGATGGCTTGACCGTCCTGAAATTTCGACAAGAGCGCCATCCGGATCGCGGAGCGGACGGCCTTCTTGGGCAAGGCGTAGCTGTAGTCTCGGTTGCGGCGAGCGAAGGCGACACCGCCTCCCTTCCGCTTGTTCGTTCGCTTGGAACCGGCACGAGCGTTACCGGTTCCCTTCTGGCGGAAGATCTTCTTGCCGGAGCCGGCGACGTCAGCTCGGCCTCGGGTGTTGACCGTGCCGACCCGGCGATTGGCCAGGTGCATCAGCACGACCTCGTGCAGGAGTTGCTTGTTGACCTCGCCGCCGAAATCGGCCGGGTCGATCGACTCCTCCCCAACCTTCTCGCCAGCCGAGTTGAAAACGGGTACGGTCAGCATGTTATCGAATCCGGATGATTAACCACAAAGGCACAGAGCGGACCGACCGAAGGTGGCGGGTCGTGTTGTTGTCCGGCTCTTCGATCCTTTGTGTCCCTCGTATCTTTGTGGTAAATATGTTCCGTGGATCAAACTTTGTTCGTCTGTCGAATGGTGATGAAGCCACCATTGGGGCCGGGCACGGCACCCTTGATCAGGAGCAGGTTATTGGTCGGATCGACGCGAACCACCGTGAGGTTGCGAACGGTGATCCGGGCGTTACCGTATTGCCCCGGTTTGCGGATCCCCTTGCGGGTATGAGCCGGGTCGGCGCTGGGACCCGACGAGCCGGGGTGACGGTGCATACGCTTGACACCGTGGGTGGCTCGCAAGCCTTTGAAGCCGTGCCGCTTCATGACACCGGAGTAGCCACGGCCCTTGCTGGTGCCGATGACGTCAACCTTCTTGATCTCGTTGAAGACCTCGACGGTCAAGGTTTGCCCTGCGGCAACCTCGGTCGGCCCTTCCTGGCGAATTTCGCGAATGTAACGCTTGGGCTCGGCATCGACTTTCTTCGCATGTCCGCGAGCCGCTTGCGTGGCACTCTTGCGCTTCTTGTCGGCGTAGCCGAGCTGGAGCGCGTGGTAGCCGTCGCGTTCTTCCGTCCGGACCTGGAGCACGGTGCACGGGCCACATTCCAGGACCGTGATCGGGACGGCAGTCCCGTCGGCTTCAAAGATCTGGGTCATGCCGACTTTGCGGCCGAGCAGTCCCACGCGCATCACTAAAACTCCGTCGTCAATCCACCCGCCCGGGTCGATCGTCGCCACCCGGGGCGCTGGCTTTACTTCTAAATGTGGTCGGACCCGCTACGAAATGATGAGGAGCCATCCCCAGCACTCCGTCGCCGATAGCCTGGTCTCTTGAGAGAGAGACGGCACTATCAACGAGTCGGGCCGACGCGAGGAGAAGGAGTTCCCCCTCGTGCGGGCCCGGGCCGTCCTGGACGTTCACCGCGAGAGCGATAGCCGTCGAGAACGATCAGCCCCCGGAGGGACCGGCCTTGATCTTGATGTCTACGCCCGCAGGCAGGCTGAGCTTGTTCAGGGCGTCGATGGTCTTGTTCGTCGGCTGCACGATGTCGATCAGCCGCTTGTGCGTCCGGATCTCGAACTGCTCCCGCGACTTCTTGTCGATGTGCGGGCTCCGGAGCACCGTGTAACGCTCAATGCGGGTGGGCAAGGGGATCGGTCCGTGGACGATCGCCTCTGTCCGCTTGGCGGTGTCGACAATGTCCTTGGCCGATTGGTCAAGGATGGTGTGGTCGTACGCTTCCATGCGGATGCGTATCCGCTCGTTGCTGATGCCCGCCACGCGTTCTTCCCTTCCAAACGACCGCCGACCCGTAGGCCTTCCTTAATCTACCCCGCAATTCGCACGGGAAAGTAAGAATGTAACGAGTGGCTTTAAAGAAGTCAACAATTCTCGCCTTGGATTTTCTATCTTTCCACAAAGGCAACAGCGGCTTTTGGAAAAACCGCAGGCTACCCCGTGCAGGCAAACGAGGCCGTCGACGGCGCACCCGCGGCAGCGTCGCCTCGGAAAAGGCTGAAGAGCAAAGTCGTGGTGCCGAGAGTCCATTTCGGACTTCGGCTTTACCACCGCTTGCTCTGCGGCTTCCTGGCGCGTCAACCATAACACTCTTCGAATCGAGCGGAGTGTGCCTCGCCTGAGGCGAGACGGTGACGTTGCCAGACCGATTTGGAGCTTCGCGAGAAAGGGTACGGATCGTTTATCAGGGAAGAATCTAACGCTAATGGTTCGCGCTGAGCATTCCCTGGATCGCCCCTTTGCGTCGAAGAAGTGAAGATTACACTGCCACGCCCAGTGGATGCAAGAGGATTTGGTGCCGATTTTGTCGTTTTTAGGGGTTGGGGTGCGGCTTTTCTGGAATAATATTCCGCTTACGCGTTCCGCTTGTGGCTGGTGGCTCTCGCTGGTGGCATTTCATCGATTTTGCCCGAGGATCAACCCCGCTCGAGGACAAGGGATTGGGGCTTTTGTTTCCTCGTCGTGAAGCTGTTTCCAGGGCGATGCGAGGGGGTAACGTCACATTTCGAATGGGCGTCCTCGGAAATTGTTCGACGGAAGCCTTGTCCGGAAGAAAAGTCGTGTCGGAAGACCCGGCTCGGGCCTAATTACTTTGGAGCGATTGGAATCGACCGGGCGTTTCCGCATATGATGACGGCACGATTCGGATTGGTCCGGCGCGAAAATCAACGCCTTTTCGCCCGGGGAGGGCTACTCGATCAGACCGATGCCGACCTTTGGAGGCGGTTTACGGTTGAGCGCGATGAGGCGGCCTTCGAAGCGATCGTTCAGCGCCACGGGGCGATGGTGCTCATCGTCTGCCGGGGTCCACGTCAGGGACAAGACCAAGCGCGTCTGCCGGCTGGTTGTCGTGACGACCCTCACGAATCCGAGGAGGTATCGTACTAAAAGATTTGGAGACATGTTCCGTCAGAGGTGGCACGCGGAGCTGGACCTGCGGACGTTGAAGGCCCAGATGAAGATGGAAGTGCTGAGGACGAAGAGTCCGGAGATGGTGGGGAAGGAGATGGCGGCGCATTGGCTGGCGTACAACCTGATCCGTGGGCTGATGGCGGAGTCGGCGCGGGCCGGCGCGGTCAAGCCGCGGTCGCTAAGCTTCATGGGGGCGCTGCACACGGTCCGCTCGTTCGAGGAGGGGCATCTGTACGACCCGATGCGGATCGAAGCAGACCTACCTCCGCTGCTGGAGCTGATCGTCAAGAAGCGGCTGGTGGATCGGCCGGACCGGTACGAGCCGTGTGCGGTGAAGCATCGGCCGAAGCCGCATCGGTTGCTCCAGATGCCGCGGAAAGCGGCGCGGCGGCTGATCAAACGAGGGATGATTTTATACGAAAAATTATAAGAGAGATCGTACGCAAATTCCCTGCAAAGCATTGCAGGGAAAGAATTTGGGTTGTCCGAGAGCCATTCAGGTTTGACCCCGAGGCCCACGTGTTTTTTGATTTTTTCACAAAGGCACCAGCGGCATTTTTAAGGGCCGCAGGGTGCCTCGTGCCAGCAAACGAGGCCATCGAAGTCGCACGCCGCGGCGGCGTCGCCTCGGAGCGGAGGGGGCTTGCCGTCAGCGTGTGCCCGTTAGGGCTTCGGGTCCTCGGCCGCTTCCTCCGCAGCCTTCTGGTCCGTCAACAGGATAAACTCCTCGAACCGAGCCGAGAGCGGCTCTTTCGAGGCGTTTGACGCGGCCAGACCGACTTGGATCTTCGCGGGAAAGGGAACGGCCAGTTTCTTGAGAATGACCCAGCGCTTACCGTTCGAGCTGAACATCCCCTGGATCGCCCCTTTGAGCCGAAAGAGCCGGAGGTACACGGCATCGTCCGAAGTGTGCAAGAGGGCTCGACCGCTGAGTTTGCCGTTTTTGATGATTTCGAGGTAAATTTCGTTCTGGGGGATTCCGCGGGCACGCTTGTTACTGGAGACCGTGTGCTCCAAGCGGATGTAATTCGATCGATCTTGCCAGAGGATCAGGCCCGCTCCTTGAAACACGGTGGGGAAGACTCCACGCTTGAAGCGTGCCGGTTCCGTCCCGGGGAGAAGGGCGTTGGCGATCTTGACGTGAGCGAGGAAGTCCCCTTCGACGTTGATGAGGGTCATGGGGGCGTTGAACAGGTTGAGCTCGGGACTCAGAACGTGGACGCCGGCAGGGATCTCGATCGTCGCGAACGACTCGTCGCGTTCCAGTTTGCAGTTCTTGACGGGGTCCACTAACGGGCCGAGGGCCGCGAAAGCGAGATCGATCTTCACCGGCTCCTTCTCGCCGGGCTGCGGTGCTCCACCGACGGAGGCCAAGGAGGTCGGCCGCCTGGGGACCTGGTAGGGCACGGGATTGCCGTAGACCGTGTTCCCGGCGTCGTCGGTGTAGACTGCCTGGAGTAAGATGTCGCGCCTCAGGGCTTTGGTGAGATCGGCCTCGAAGACGGCCGAGGCGATCGGTGGGTTGAAGGCCAGGCTCACCTTGGTCCCGCCCGGAAGCGGGGGCCATGTCCCGTCTGCGTTTTGCTTGATGTCCGGGCGTTGTCGCCGCAAGGGGAGGTAATAGAGGTCGACCTGCTTGATGTGGCCCATAGGGTCGATCAGCTTGGCCTGCACCTGAAGCTCGGCACTACCGTGTTCCTCGCGATGAAACGCGAGGCTTAGCCGGCCCACTCTGCCGTCGAGCATCCCGGTCAATTCAGCGGCCGGGATGGCGAATCCGATCGTCGTGTTGCTGATCTGGGCGACCGCCACTCCAACCAGCTTTCCTTGCTCGTCGACGACCGGGCCGCCGCTGTTGCCGGGATTGAGGGATCCGTCGATCTGAACATAGGTGAGACGTCCGAATTCGTCGGTACGGAGGCTGGAGACCGAGCCTTTGTTGATCGTGATCGATGGATTTTTCTTCGCCGAGTTTTCGAGCATCCGATCGATGTTTCCAAAGGGAAAACCATAGATCAGGACGGGCATGGTCTCGGTCGGCGCCGCCTGGTCGGCCAACTCGATGGGTATGGGTGGGTTGCGGACTTTCTTGACCCTCAGGATCGCCAGGTCGCGATTGCCGTCGCGATCCGAGGCGACGACCGTGGCCGGAACCGACTGCTCCACGTCCTTGCCGCGGCCGCTCCGAAAGATGACGGTCACGACCGGATGGATCCGGGCGAGCTGGGGGGTGGCGGTTTCTTCCGGCCCTTGCAAGTGGGGGTAGACGACGTGGTGGTTCGTGGCGATCAGGAGGTCGTCGCCGTCGGCCTGGAAAACGAACCCCGACCCGCTGCCCATGCTCCGCCCTGCCCTGACGAGAACGAGGACCGTCGCGTCCTTGATCCGTTGAACGATTTCCGCAGGCTTCAACTCAGCCTGGGCGGCGGTCTGCTTGATGGCGGGGGCTTTGGGTTGCCCGGGTTCGGAGCGGGTAATGACCGGAGCTACGACGTCGTCGGCTTGAGGCTTCGCAACGGGTTCGGCGTTAACTTGGTTCGGCGTCGGCTTTTCTTTGGCCTTGCGGGTCGTTCGGCGGGCGCTCGCGGATTGGCGAGCAAGCACGGTTTTTACGGCCGGTTTCGTTACGTGTGGAACCCTTAACGGAACATGGTGGCGCATCACGATCCTAGAAAAAGTGGGACGCGGTCTGTGAACCGGCGTCGGCTTTCCCGCGGCTAGAAACGCAATGACTCCGCCTATGAGGCACAAAACCGAGACACCACCGACCGCTCCGGCGACGAACGGTAAAATAAGGCGAGTCGATCTTACTTTGGACGGAGCCCGGTCGCTCGCTCCTGCGCTACTGAGCGGCGGTGGCTGCATGGCGTGAGCGGGAGTCGGTGGTGGCCCCGACCGTGTCGCGTCAGCCCCGCACTTGAATTCGTTACCGGAACCGGAAAAAGGTGTCGTCACCTGGCATTGAGGACACTTGATATGCGTTTCTTGGAATGTGTCCGGCAACCGGCCGGTGCGCCCGCAGGCTGGACAGGTGAAGCGCTGCGTCATCGAAGCCTCTTGCATTATTAAGCGACTGAGGGCGCCGAAGGTGAGCCCGGAGGGGGGGGGGAAAGGGTGGGCATTCGGCGAGATGTTATGGAGCTAAGAATTGCGGTACGAACTGGTTGCGTTCACTATTGATTGAGCGTCAGAAAAGTGATGCCCGCAGGTCACATCTTTTATAGGACAGGCCAAGGCCTGTCGAAATTTCCGCGAATGGCTTCGGCAGGCCAAGGCCTGTCCTACGGAAACCTATCAGCATGACCAGATCTAAACGGATCGCAGGTTTTTCTTTCTGGACTCTCAATAGCTGTGGCTTTGACTCGAGCCGTCCCAACAATTCTCAGCATGGATCTTAGGCGTGATGATTCAATGCTGTCAAGTTGATGAACCGACCTGTGACGCCCTGGGAGATACCGCCATAGCCGGCCTGAGATCAGACGTTCTTCGAGATCTCGCCCGAGGAAAAGACGTGTCGGAAGATCCTGCTCGGGCCTCGTGACTTGAGGTGGGGGTCTGCGAGGCTGCATGGCGCAAGGGAAAGCCTCGCCCGAGGCGGCAGAGGCCTTGGGCGAGGCTTTTTCGTGAGGTATTGGCGAAGTTCGACGCTCAGCCTCCCGCGAGGCTTTCGAGCATGCTGTCGGGGGCGGCGGCGTACTCGAGGGGCTCCATCGAATAGCTGGCGCGACCTTGGGAAAGGCTGCGGACGGCCGTCGAGTAGCCGAACATCTTCTCGAGCGGAGCGCGGGACTCGACGACCATGAGCTTGCCGCGGGTGTACGTCTTATCGATCAGGGAGCGGCGGCTCGAGAGGTCGGCGGTGATGTTGCCGAGGTAGTCTTCGGGGGTGACGACCTCGAGCTTCATGATCGGCTCGAGCAGGACCGCGCCGGCTTCCTGGACGGCCTTGCGCAAGGCCTCGGAGGCGGCGAAGCGGTAGGCCAATTCGTTGCTGTCGACGTCATGGTAGTCGCCGTCGACGAGGGTGACCTTGAGGTCGACCAGGGGGAAGCCGGTGCGGCCGCCCGACTTGGCCTCCTCGCGAAGGCCGGCCTCGATCGCCGGGATGAACTCGGAGGGAATCACCCCCCCCTTGAGCTTGTTGACGAACGAGAGCACCGGGGCGCCCTTGGGCTGGACCTCGGGCTCGAGGTCGATCGTGACCTTGGCATAGAGGCCCGACCCGCCAGTCTGGCGGATGCAGGTCCCCTGGACCCGTTTGACGGCCTTCTTGATCGTCTCGCGGTAGCTGACGCGAGGCCGGCCGACGTGGACTTTGAGCTTGAAGTCGCGGATCATCCGGTTCTTGAGGATCTCGAGGTGGAGTTCCCCCATGCCCGAGATCAAAGTCTGGCCGGTCTCTTCGTTGACCTTGTACGAGAAGGTTGGGTCTTCGCGGACCAGCGAGGCGAGGGTGTCGGCAAGTTTCCCCTTGTCGGCCGAGCTCACGGGTTCGATCGACATGCTGATGACGGTCTCGGGGAACTCGATCTTCTCGAGCAGGATCGCGTGCGAAGCGTCGCAGAGCGTGTCGCCGGTGACCGAGTCCTTGAGGCCGACGACGCCGACGATGTCGCCGGCCTGGACCTGCTCGATCTTCTCGCGATCGTCGGCCCGGATGTGATAGAGCCTCGAGCAGATCTCCTTCTTATCCCGGCCCGGGTTGTAGACGCGGCTTCCCGCCTTGAGCTCACCGGAATAGACCCGGACGAACGAGAGGTCGCCGTGCTGGTCGTTCGTGATCTTGAAGACGAGGCCGCAGAACGGTTCGTCGGGGCTCGGCTTGCGTGTGATCTCCGTCCCCTTCTTGGGGTGATGGCCGACCACGGGGGGCTTGTCGAGCGGACTCGGCAAGTAGGAGGCGACGGCGTCAAGAAGGCGCTGCACGCCGACATACTTGAAGCTCGAGCCGCAGAGCACCGGCTGCGCTCGCCCGGTCAACGTCGCCCGCCGGAGCGCGGAGACAATATCGGACTCAGCCAGTTCCCCGCCTTCGAGGTGGGCCATGTACACGTCGGTGAACGTTTCGTCGAAGTCGGACAGGGCGTTGAGCATCCGCTCGCGCCAGAGTTCGGCGTTAGCACGAAGCTCCTCGGGGATCTCGTCGATCGTGAAGGTTGAGCCCAGGTCCTCACTCTTGAAATGGAGGGCCTTCATCGCGATCAGGTCGATCAGCCCCTTGAACTCCCCCATCGTTCCTTCTGGACCGGCGCCGATCGGGATTTGAACCGGGATCGGGTGGCTCTCGAGTCGTTCCTGGATCTCGGTGAAGACGCGCTCGAACTCCGCGCCGATCCGATCCATCTTGTTGATGAAGCAGAGCCGAGGGACCTGATACTTGGTCGCTTGGCGCCAGACGGTTTCGCTCTGCGCCTCGACCCCTTCCACGGCCGAAAAGATGACGACCGCGCCGTCGAGCACGCGGAGCGAACGCTCGACCTCGGCGGTGAAGTCGACGTGCCCCGGCGTGTCGATGATGTTGATCGTCACGTCCTTCCACTGGCACGTGATCGCCGCCGCGACGATCGTGATCCCCCGCTCCCGCTCTTCCTCGAGGTAGTCGGTGGTCGTCGACCCTTTGTCCACGTCCCCCATCCGGTGGATCTCACCGGTGTAGTAGAGGATCCGCTCGGTCGTCGTCGTCTTGCCGGCGTCGATGTGGGCGATGATCCCGATGTTACGGATCAATTGCAAATGAGCTGGGTCGCTGCTGTCCATAGATGGCCATCCGTGAAGTCACGGGGTGGAAGTCGGTTGGCGGGAAGAAGTCGATCACTCTAGCTTAGCGTCGGTTGGCCAGAGATCCCAGCGCAAGTCGAAGCAAGGTCAACGAACGGCTCTACGCGGGGGTGGTGAACCCCAAGCTTTTGGGATCGGTAGCAACGTTGACGATGAGCGGTGGAGACCCGATTGATCGACCACGGGTAAGGGCCTCGGATTCACCGTAATCAAGAGAGGGGTGGTCACCAGAGCTGAACTTGCCAACAGCTTCCTTGGGAGTAAGAGGCTATCCTGATAGGGTTTGGCCGCGTGGGATTAGAAAAGATGGGTGGCCGGGGAGGAGCGCAGCGAAGCCCCGGGGATCGGCCTGGGCTGATCCCCGGGGCCTCGAAGACTCGTCCCCGGCCACCCAAATTACGCATCTTCCTATCAAAAATTTCTTTCCGGACGGCCTCTAAGTCCGTCGGTGGAGGCGGTATTAATCATCTGAGATCGGGGCGGAAGGGGGGGCCGCGACCTGGCGCCACACTGGGGCGGGGTGATGGCCCTGGGCCGCTGCACTCCGGCCGGCAGTGCGTCGGCTTGACCTCGCGGACAGTTCGCTCGGAGATTTTGAAGAGAGCGAGACTTTGGGCGGAGGATCGCTGTCTGTGCGCATGAAAAAGCCCGTGATTTCTCTTTCGAGAAAACGGGCTTTCGCGAAACGAAATCGGTGGGCGGAGACGTTCTTACCAGGCGAAGTGCGCGAACGCCTTGTTGGCGTCGGCCATGCGGTGCACGTTTTCGCGGCGGGTGATGGCGGCGCCGTCTCGGTTGTAGGCGGCGATCAGCTCGTCGGCGAGCTTGATGGCCATCGGGCGGCCCTTCTTTTCGCGGGCGGCCATCAGGAGCCATCGGATCGAGAGAGTCTGCTGGCGAACCTTGTTCACCTGCATCGGCACCTGGTAGGTGGCACCGCCGACGCGCTTGGAGCGGACTTCGATGACCGGCTTGACGTTTTCGACGGCGCGGGTGAAGACGTCGATGGGGTTATCGTTGGGCAAGCGGCGCTCGATGAGCTCCATGGCGTCGTAGAAGACCTTTTGGGCGACGCTCTTCTTACCATCGTGCATCAGGCAGTTGATGAATTTGCTGGCGAGCTTCGAGCCGAATCGAGGGTCGGGGCGAAGCTGGGACTTGCTGGCCGTGAACTTGCGGGACATATCGCGTTCGTCCTGGGAATGAGCGTGATTCGATTCGCGACTCGGTTCGAGAGCCGGTCCCTCGCTTTAGAGAGTCGAAGGACCACGGGCCGACGCGACGGCCGGCTCCGAGGCCGGCGTCGGCAGGCGAGATGGATTAACCTGGCGATTACTTCTTCTTGGCCGGAGCGGCGGCCTTGGCCGAGGCGCCGTACTTGGAGCGGGCCTGCTTACGATCGGCCACGCCGAGGCTGTCGAGCACGCCACGGACGATGTGGTAGCGAACGCCCGGCAAGTCACGGACACGGCCACCACGGATCAGGACGATCGAGTGTTCCTGAAGGTTGTGCCCTTCGCCCGGGATGTACGCCGTGATTTCCTTGCCGTTGGAGAGCCGCACCCTGGCCACTTTACGCAGCGCCGAGTTCGGCTTCTTGGGGGTCATGGTCTTGACCTGAAGGCAAACCCCGCGCTTGAACGCGCAGCCCTCGAGCACCGGAGACTTGGTTTTGTAGGTCACCGGGCGGCGCGGTTTACGAACGAGCTGATTGATCGTGGGCATGAGTCAATAGTTCCAGTACCCCCGGCCGTTCCCTCAGGGCCGAGGTCGATCCTTATCATCGCGGGATGGCGTGCGAGCGCTCGCAAATCGATCCGGATCGTCGCGCAAACGCGGACCGCTGTCCGGACATCGCCGAAGCACGCATTGTAAGCAATCGTTGCAAGCTGTCAAGTCGAACCCGCGCAATGCCGCGCCGTCGCCGAATTGACACGGGAGCTCCCCCTGCGCTACGATCTCCCAGCCAGGAACGGGAGGTGGCGCGTGTACGGGTATGATGATCGGGAGGATCTCGACGATTCGGAATATCCCGACTCTTGGGACAACGATGATTCCGACGACACGATCCCCTGCCCTTACTGCCGCGAGCCTGTGTACGAAGACGCCGAAGTGTGCCCGAGCTGTGGCAGCTACCTCTCGCGTGAGGATGCACCTCGGCGCTACCCGTGGTGGTTTGTGTTGGGTTTCTTGCTCAGCATGATCGTCGCACTTCGGTGGGCGTTCTGGTTTTGGTTTTGAGCCTTTTGGTCTTGGGGCGGATTGGCCATGGGGGAAGTGTCGGCAAGGATGCGGGTGGCCTTGGTCTACGATATGGACGCTTGCCGGGGACCGACCGGTGTGACCCGGCACGCCCTGGCCCAGTTGGAGCGGCTGGCGCGTCGGCCCGAGGTGGACTTGCAGTTGATTTCGGGGCGAATGAACGAACCCGATGGCTTGGCCTATTGGGAAAGCCTCGATTCACTGCCGCGTCGGGAGTTGCCGGTTCGGACCAGGGACGCCTTGCGTTGGTGGCGGCTGAAGCCTTGGCCGCCGATCGAGTGGTGGACGGGAGATGTCGACTGGATCTACTGTCCGGCTGAGTACGAAGTCCCTACCCGCGGGGCCCGGCGGGCCGTGACCAGCCACGACGTGCTCCAGAATTTGCAAACGCATCCCAAGTTTCGCGAGCGCCTGACCCAAACCTTCCGAAGCTCCAGCCTGATCCTGTCGGTCTCGGCGTTCAACACCGAGCGACTTCTCGAGGCGTTCCCGGATTGCAAGGACCGCGTTGCTTACGTACCCAACGGCGCTGAGGACCTGTTCTACGAGCCGGCGACGGAGCGGGAACGGGCGTCGGTTCGGAATGACCTGGGGTTGCCCCCCGGTATTCCCTACCTGCTCTCGGTGGCCAACTTCCAACCGAGGAAGAACCTGGTCCGCCTGGTTCGTGCGGCGGCTCGGCTGCACGAAGTCTCCCAGGGCGAACTGGCGGTTGTGCTGCTCGGCGCGGGGGGCGAGGCCGAGTCGCAGGCGGTCCGCGAGGCCATCACCGCTTCGGGCCGCCGCGCCGTGTTCACCACGCCCGGGTATCGTCAGGGGCGAGCCCTCCGCGCCGCCTATTCCGAGGCCACGGCGCTTGCCTTTCCTTCGCTCTGCGAGAGCTTTGGAATTCCCGCGGTCGAGGCCATGGCCCAAGGCATCCCCGTCGCCCTCGCCGACTCCACCGCCCTGCCTGAGATCGGCGGCGCGGCGGGTTGGTATTTCGATCCCGAGGACGAGGATTCCCTCTTCGCTGCGCTTCGTGCCCTGCTCGACCGGCACGACGAACGAGCCCGCCGCGCCGCGTTAGGCCGCGAGATTGCCGGTCGCTACCGCTGGCAGGTTGCCAACGACCTCCTCGTTGCCGCTCTGTCTCAGCACCGCTGAAGCCGAGAAGTCCACCGATTTCAGCCAGCTTCGCCGGTCTCAGAGACTATTCAGGAGTTAAGCGTTGAGATGAAGATGTGTCGGTTGGGTGGCCAGGGACGAGTCTTCGAGGCTCGTCCCCGGCCACCCGCCTTGCCTGGTTTCACATGGCTAAACTTCATCCGGATAGCCTCTCAGCGGTGATCCGGAAACGGGACATTGATTGACGGAGGAGTGTGTGATTGGGATGGCCGGAGACGAATCTTCGAGGCCCTGGGGGCAGTCCGAGGTTTGGCCCCAGGGGATGCCAAGCTCCTCCTCGACCACCTGTCTTTTCTGATTTCACATTGCCAAACCCTATCCCGATCGCTTCTCAGAGATTGACGAGTGCCGCGTCCTCGTTGTCGTAGATGTCGAACATCTTGTCGAGCTGGCTTGCCTTGAGGATATCGCGGAGGGCCGGGGGTAGGGCGCAGATTCTTAGCTTGCCTTTGGCCTTCACGATCGTCTTTTGGAGCTGCACGAGGTGTCCAAGCATCGAGCTTGAAACAAATCTGACTCCGTCAAACGTGAGTACAAGCTTGGGGTATTGTTTCCCTTCCACCAAGGCGAGCAGCTCGGCACTCACCTTGGCGACCTCGTCCTCCGACTGCAAATAGGGGTGGACGATGCCCACAATGATCGTAAAGCCGTCGCGCCGGATCCGAAGCATCTGTTCGGTGGAACTTGGGGACATTGGGGCGACTCCTTGTGGGGCGATTGACGCTCAGAAAAGAACGATCAGTGCCACGCGACTCGTGTAGGGCCGTCCTTGACTTGCCGGGGCCGTTTGCAAACGCTTTGGCCTCGGCCGAGGTCTGTCCTACGGTAATGAATCCAGAAATGTGACTGCGAAAGAGTCGCGGATTTTGCTTTTCTGACCCTCAATCCCGAGGGGGAAATCAAGGCGACAAAGTCCCGATGGCCTCTTCAGTATAACCGTAATCGTTGATAATTGATGTGCCGTGAATCTTGCTAGTGTGAAATTTCCACACGAGTCACTCCTACTATGATCCTTAGTCCAAAGAGTCGGCGCGGATCAGAGCCAAAAGATTGGGCCGAGAGTTCTCGTCTCTTCGAGAGTTTGCCTTGGGGTGGGATCCCTTCCCTGGCCTGCTGTTGATCAACGCAAACCGCCCGGCCAAAGATTGGCCGGGCGGTGGCTCGAGTCGGCGGTGGGTGGCTGGGCCGCACGGGGACGACGTTAGCGGGCGGCCGGAGCGGGGAGCGCTTGGAACAGGGGGACTAATCCCTTTTCGACCACTGGTCCGACCTGGCTCGGCAGAATGAAGTGGAATTCGTAGGCGGCTGGCGGCTTGGGGGCGAGCGAGAATCCGAAGAGAGCCGGTTCCTTGGGAAGATCGCCCGGGGGTTTCAGGTCCGGCTTGTTGGCCGCTGCCGCGAATTGGCTGGCGAACATCTTCACCAGTCCCTGGATGCTGACAATCGCGAGCAGGCTGTTCTTCTCGGGCAATTGTGCGCGAAGCGCCTTGAAGTTGGGTGAGGCTCCAATACTGGCTTTGCCGTCCAGGAAGGTGTCGATCTGCGCCTTGGCGTCGTTCCAGGTGGGTGCGATGACCTGGAGGACCCGCGTGCCGTCGATTCCGTACCAGGTGTTCATGGTCCCGCCATTATACAACGCTTTGATGCTCGCGATTCCGGCCGGGTTCGCTCCCCCCTGAGCTCCCAGTTTGTCAAAGTCGATCGTCGTGGCGATGTGACTGAAGGTTAACCCTCGGTAGGTGGCCACGTCGCTCTCAATCTTGATCTCCTTGATGGGACTCGCCGTATCCTTGCCCCCCTTCGAGGCCTGTGCGATGCTCTTGGAGATCTCGAGGAATTTCTTGGGGTCGGCGACGTGAGACAGGGTGACTCCGGTCATTCCTTTGTCAAAGCCGATCCCGCTCACGGTCTCGACTCTTCCCTGCTCGCGCAGTGCCGCTCGGGCCTGTTCCAATTCGGGCGAGGGCTTGCCGGCGGGACTTGTCACGCGTAACGACATCGTCATGAAGCGATCGATGGTATCCGCGCCCATATTCATGTAGATGAAATAAGCGTTGTCGGCGGCAAATTGAGCCAACTCACTGCCGGTGCCGATCTGGCTGGCGGCGATGGCTTTGGCGGCGTCGCTGCCGGGTTTGGCCGTCAACACGCCGGACAGGTGGAATCCCGCCGCGGCGGCGTCGAGATCTAAGGCCAGCACATCCGCATACTTGAGGGAGTCGAAAAGGCCGTTGTAGAGTCCTTTGGCCGACTCGATGGAAGCCACATTTCCGGCTTGTCCGCCGGCCTGATCGAGGGTGGCCAACATGGCTTGGCGGGCCCCGTCGATCTGGTCGGCATAGCGGGTCGCGAGGGCGGCCACGTTGACGTAAAGGCCGAGGTCGCCGTCCAGGAACGGCTTGGCAGTTGTGGGGGTGAGGATCTTGTCGAGGGTTTTCCCCTTCGGCTTGGCGATGGCGGTGATCAGGGCTTGATCGGGACCGACCGCCGTGAATCCGGCCCCTTTGGTGGCATACCAAAGGCCCTCGCCTTGAGGGGCGCTCAAGGAATCAACACCGTCGGCCAGGTGTTTGAGCTCGGGTTCCTTGCCGCCGGAAACGGCCTTGAGTATCCCTGGGTAGTCGTCTTGAAGGACCAGGATTGCGAACGGGGGCGGCCCCCCCGCGGCACCGGGGACGATGCGGACTACCCCCACCCAGGGTGATCGCACGGCGATCGCTCCAAACTGGGTTTCAAGCTGAGCCAGTTGATTGGTGAGCGCCGGCTCGGCCGTCTCGGCAAGCGTCGGGCTCATCGCCTTGAGCATGGCCACCACGTCGGCTCGCGTTGCGTCCAGGCCGCGGCTTCGGATCGCCACATCCACATCGTCCGGGATCGCTTTCAGCCAGGCGGCGTCGGTCGGAGCCTGGCCTAGGATCGCGGCCAGTAAACACACCGAGAATGATGTCAGCATCGCGCGAACCTCCTAAATTACGGACAATTCAAAAGAAAATGTCCGTGCATTTCCCGTAGGGCAGGCCTCGGCCCGCCGACCAGGACTTCCGGCTACAGAGCCCAGCAGGTCCAGGCATGACCTACAGAGATTGATGAGACACTCGTAAATCCCTGCGGAAAAAGGACGTTTGTTTTCGGGCTCTCAAGAAATGTAATGCAAAAAGCCATTTTCTCCACGGTGAACCTGGTTCGGAAAGCGATGCGACTTCCTCCTTCATAGCCGGGCCTCCGTTAAGAAGCAACGGGGCGAGGAACCGTCCCGTGCATCCTCGGCACCCCTACCCAGACGACCTTGAGCTCGGGAACGAATTGGCAATTCAAGACACTGGCTTGTCCCCGATTCCTCCTTATTGAGAAAAAATCACCAAGTGGCTCGGGATGCTTGATAATTTTTCACAGAGACCCCTTGATTCTGAGAAAATCTCACGATTAGTATGGGCTTCCTGGGTTTCGTCCTCGCCTCCTAGCCTCGTCGAAATCTCCATGGGTTCCGCGAGGTTTGGGTGATCGACTTCGACAGGCCGGGGCCTACCCTACTTGATCCCGGGTCCAAAACCGATTGGCGACGACAAAATTTCCACGAGTCTGAAGGAGCGGTTGCGATGTTGGTCTTGCTGAACGATCCAGCCCGCCCAGTTCCTATCTGACTCGTCTGTGCAAAAAAACCTCAATCCCACCTATCTTGTGACGGTATCCCTGGGTTCCGGACGCCAAGGCGGCTTCTGTTGATTCATTCCTCGTAGGTGATGTGTATGGCGATGAGCCGCCAAGAGATCATTTTGGAAAACCTCGAGCGGCGAGGCGCGTGCAGCTATCAAGAGCTGGCGGATCGTCTCGGGGTCTCGACGATGACCGTCCGGCGCGAGATCGACCGGCTGGCGAGTCGGGGGGCCGTGATCAAGACGCTCGGGGGGGCGCAAAACGCGACGGCCCGCGCCGGGGATTACGAAACGGACGTGGGCTCGAGGCTTTCTCTTCATCTCCCCGAGAAACGGGCGATCGCCGCGCGGGCCTTGGAACTGATTCGGCCTGGACAAACCATCTTCCTGGATCCGAGCACGACCTGCCTGGAGCTGGCCAAACTGCTGGCGCGCCGGGTTCAAGGGGTGACGATCGTCACGAACTCGGCCCTGGCCTGCTTGGAGCTGGGGCGAGGAACGCAAAATACGATCCTGGGGATCGGCGGCCAGTACGACCCGGCCAGTGGCGCGTTCGTGGGACTGGCCGGCGAGGAAGCCGCGGATCGCTTCTTTGTCGATCGGGCGTTCGTCTCGACCAAGGGGTTTGTGCCGGCGGAAGGAACGTTCGAGTCGGCCATCGCCACCATACGCGTCAAGCAGGTGGTCGCCCGTCGCTGCTCGGAGTTGGTGTTGCTGGCCGACCACTCCAAGTTCGGTCTCCGTGCGCTGTGCAAAGTGCTCGACTCAGGCCAGATCCACACCGTGGTGACCGACTCTGGGGTCGCGGCGGCCGACCTTCGGCAGCTTGAGCTGGCCGGCAAGCAGATCCAGGTAGCCGAGATCCCTCAAGAGTTCCCCGCTGTGGAGGACGCGCATGTCCCTTGAACCAATCAAATCCCTGGTCGATCGTGCGGCGCGAGGGGGGTACGCCCTCGGCTATTTTGAAAGCTGGAACCTTGAGTCCCTCCAGGGGGTGATCGACGCCGCCGAGCAGACGCGCTCGCCGATGATCATCGGGTTCAATGGCGATTTCTTGAGTCGTCCCGATCGAAGAGCACGCGAGCGCCTGGCCTGGTACGCGGCCTTGGGGAGAGCCGCCGCCGAATCGGCCTCGATCCCTTGCGGATTCATTTTCAATGAGTGTCCGAGGGACGAATGGGTCCGCGAGGCAGTTCTCGCCGGGTTCAACCTGGTGATGCCCGCCGACCCCGGCGCAGCTCCCGACGACTGGACACAACGAGTCGCGGGCCTGACCCGGTTTGCTCACGAACGGGAGGTCGCCGTCGAGGCGGAACTCGGTGAGCTTCCCTGTGGCGCCGAGGGGGGAGAACCCCACGGCGGCTCCGCCACTGACCCCGATGCCGCTGCGGCCTTCGTCGCCGCCACCGATGTCGACCTGCTTGCGGTGAGCGTCGGCAACGTGCACATTCATCTCGATGGGGAACGCGACCTCGACCTGGCCTTGATCGAGAAGATCCACGAGCGAGTTCCGATCCCCCTTGTCCTGCACGGCGGAACGGGGATCAGCGCTTCATCGCTTCGCGAGGCGATCGCGATGGGGGTCGCCAAGGTCAACTACGGAACTTACCTGAAGCAGCGTTACCTTCAAGCGATCCGAGAGGGGCTCGATGGAGACCGGGTCAGTCCCGATCCTCATCGGTTGCTCGGTCTCGGTGGCGCGGAGGATCTCTTGGTCGCCGGGCGCCTGGCGGTGCGCGACGCCGTGCTGGAACGGATCGAGTGGCTCGGATGTGTCGGAAAGGCCGACGTGCGGGAGAACGGCTGATGGACGTGACGATGCGCCTACCCGACCTGGCGACGAACGCCTCGGCGGTTACCGTGGTCCGCTGGCTCGTCGAAGTCGGCCAGAACGTCCGGCGCGGGGAGCCGCTGGTCGAGGTCGAGACGGACAAGGCTGTGATGGAAGTGGAGTCGGTCGTCACCGGAATTTTGCGCTCGGTGGCCGTGCCCGCCGGAACCCAGGCGGACGTCGGACAGGTGATCGCCGTCTTTGACGCTCCGGAAGGAGCGGGCAACCGGGCGTTGGATCGGCCCACTCGTCGCGAGTCCTTGGCTGATCCGGTCCCAACGGAGCAACCGAGCCCCGCGACCCTTTCTTCGCGTATCCCGACGGAGCGCCTCTCGTTTTTCGCGAGGAATCGCCAGGCTCAAAGCGCACGCAAGGCGGTGGGATCTGCTTCGGAGGGCGTTCTTCTCAGCGTCCCTCGACGGACGCTTGGGCGTCGGATGCGGGAGAGCAAACAAAGCATTCCGCACTTCTATTTACAAACCTCGGCCAATGCCGAGCCCATGACCGCGCGTCGTGAAAAGGCCGCCGGCGCGGGATCGAAGCTCGTTTGGGACGCCTTCTTCGTACAGGCGATTGCCAAGGCTTTGCGTCGGTTCGATCGCATGAGCTATCGCTTCGAGGACGACCGCCTGGTCCCGCAAGGCGTCGATGCGGTGGGTGTGGCCGTCGACCTCGACGACGAACTTTTCACCGTGGTCGTGGAAAAGCCGGCGGAGAAGCCGCTCGAGCAAGTTTCGGCCGAGATCCGCGCGGGGGTGGATCGGCTCCGTTCGGGAGACCCTCGGGCCCGCGTCTCGCAACGTGCGGTGATGACCGTCTCGAACCTCGGCGCGGCGAACGTCGAATCGTTCACCGCGATCATCAACCCTCCCGAGTCGGCCATTCTCGCCGTCGGCAAGATCATGCCCCAGGTTGTGGCTCTGGAGGGACGTGTCGTGGTCCAGGCACGCGTGAACCTGACCCTCTCGGTGGATCACCGCATCGTCAACGGTAAATATGCAGCCGGTTTTCTCGGGGGGATCGTTGAGGCCCTCGAAGCCTTTTGAGCGACGAAACACGTGGGACGTATGAGGAGGAAGCAGGGTGATGAAGCCGTCGCCAGCATCAGACACGAGGACGACGCCGGACGTGGTCGACCGCTACGAGCGCCCGTTTCTCTTGGATCTCTATGAACAGATGGTCCTGATCCGGGAATTCGAGGAAGGGGTGAAGTTCCTCTTTCTCGAAGGGTCGATGCCGGGCACGATCCACCAGTGCCAGGGGCAGGAGGCAACGGCCGTCGGAGTTTGCGCTGCTCTCGATGAGGGGGATTTCATCACGTCAACTTTCCGAGGCCACGGTCATGCCTTGGCCAAGGGATTGACGATCGAAGAACTCCTGTTTGAACTCTTCGGCGCCGTCACCGGCTGTTGCAAGGGCAAAGGCGGCTCGATGCACGTGGGGAACATGGCCAAGGGGATGGTCCCCGGCATCGCGATCGTCGCCGGCGGAGTCCCTTTGGCTTCGGGAATGGCTCTGGCGTTCAAGATGAGGAAGGAACCCAACGTCGTCGTCTGTTTCTTCGGTGACGGCGCGGTGGCGGAAGGAGCCTTCCACGAAGGGGTCAACCTCGCGGCCATCTGGGACTTGCCTGTCCTCTTCGTCTGCGAGAACAACCAGTATGGAGCCTCCACTCGCGTCGATCAGGTGATGCGAAATCCTCGAATCGCCGATCGGGCGGCCGCTTATGGGTTCAAGGGGCAGACGGTTGACGGCAACGACGTCCTGGCCGTCTACGAGGCCGCCAAGTCGGCCGTTCATGAATGCCGAAGCGGTCGCGGCCCCTTCCTGCTCGAGCTTCTCACCTATCGCCGCACGGGGCACTCCCGCCGCGACGCCTGCCATTACCAGCCCCAGGCGGAGCGCGACGCCTGGTTCGCCCGCGATCCGATCGACCACCTTGGCCGTCGGCTCATCGAACGGGGATTGGCCGAGCAAGCCGAGCTCGAGCAGATCCGATCGCGGATCGAATCCCGATTTCAGGCGGCGGTCCAGTCGGCTCGGGAGCAGGCACTGCCGACCGTTGAGGATTTGACGACCGATGTGCTCGCTTGAAAGGCGAGCGGAGAGCCCTCAGGACCAGGCGACGAGTCGAAATCTCATGAGACGTCTCAGTATTGCCGAATCACTGCGCGAGGGGATCGCCGAGGAGATGCGCCGGGATTCGGCCGTCTTCTGCTTGGGGGAGGACATCGCCGTACCGGGCGGCTGGGGAGGAGCGTTCACGGTGACGCTCGGCCTGGAGCAGGAGTTCTCCGACCGGATGCTCAACACGCCGATCGCCGAACTCGGCTTCTTCGGCGCGGCCGTCGGCGCGGCGATCATGGGGATGCGACCGATCGTCGACGTGCAGTACGGCGACTTCCTCTTCCTGGCCATGGACCAGATCGTCAACAATGCGGCCAAGCTGCGTTACATGTCGGGCGGTGACATCAAGGTTCCCATGGTCATGCGGGCTCCGATCGGCGCCACCGGCCGAGGCTCGCAGCATGCCCAGAGCATGGAGCGCTATTTCACGGGGGTGCCCGGCATCAAGGTCGTCGCGGTCTCGAATGCCTACGACGCCAAGGGGGTGCTCAAGTCAGCAGTACGCGATGACAATCCCGTCCTGATCTTCGAGCACAAGCTGCTCTACGGCTCCAAGGGGGCACGCACCGAACCAGGCGCCGTGGATGCGACCAGTGAAGTGCCGGACGGCGACTACACCGTCCCGCTCGATCGTGCGGAGGTCCGCCGCGAAGGGAGTCATGTGACGATCCTCGCCTGGCTCTTGATGCTCCACGAGGCCTTGCGGGCGGCCGATCGCTTGCGCGCCGAAGGGATCGACGTCGAGGTCATCGACGTGCGGAGCCTCTCCCCGATCGACTACGACACGATCGGCGAGTCCGTCCGCAAGACGGGAAGGGTTGTGATCGTGGAGGAAGGACCCAAGAGCGGAGGCGTGAGCGCCGAGATCGCCGCAGGGGTCACCGAGCGGTTCCCCGAGTTCCTGCTCCAGCCGGTCGCCCGCGTCGCCTCGGCCGACGTCCCCGTGCCGTTCACCCCGATCCTGGAGAACGCCTACCGACCCGACGCCGATCGGATCGTCGCGGCGGTTCGCAACGTCCTGCGCGACTGAGCACCCCTGTTTGGACTTCGGAAAGAAGGAGGTTTCATGAAGTTGCCTACATGGCTTTCCGCGTCCGAAGCCTGTTTATCACGAGCAAAGACCCTCATCTCTCGAAGGGCAAGCCTTGGCCTGCCGTTGCCGCTGGTCCGACTCGCGGTAGCCATCCTGCCCCTCGTCGGGCTCGTCGAGACTGGAAGCCGAGCCGAAGATGCCTCGCCTCAACCGTCGCCTACCTTTCGGATCCAACTCGACCCGGGACATGCCTGGCGGCCGCCGTTCGGAGGCGAACGCGTGGGTCGGCCGATCGGCCTGATTGTCACCTCGACCGCCAAACCCGTCTTGGCGAGTTATGAACTCACCGCTCTCTCCCAGGGCAAAGAGGTTGCCCGATGCGACCTGCGGTTTTCCGGGGGGCCGAACTTCGAGGCCAGGACAACGATCGAGAAATATGCGGATGAACTGATCCTTTCGGCCAAGAAGGATGGGAATGGTCCCTCGATCGAACTCGCCCGGCAGGCGATCCATCCCCCGAAGGTCGAAGCCGAGGCCATTACCCGTCCCGACTCGGTGATCAACCCCGTGGACTTGGGGACGATCTTGGTCCCCTCGGGCTGGCTCTTGCTGGGTCCGAAATCGTCGGCCACGCTCGACGTCGCGGCACTCAGCCGGGTCGACGCCTTTGGGTCGGCTCGCGTTCAGACCTGGTTTGCCTCGAAGCCAGGGAATTCTAGATCGGTCGAGTTTTCTCTGAAGCCGGGGGTGCGGGCGCAGACGTCGATCCGGATTCCGGAAACGCCGATGGGTCGGGATCGCGATACTCTGGTAGTCGCGCTCGAAGATGGCCATGGGAAAGAACTGTGGCGGAAATCGATCCCGGCCATGTTGGTCGCCGATCCTCCGCACTGGCCGAAGTTCGGTGCCACAGCCACCCAGCTTCGCTTCGACGCTCCGATCTCCGTACGAGACCCCGCCTCGGGCCTCTTTTCCACCCTGCCGTACAAGTTCGGCTGGAATCGGGACCTGAAGGATGTCGTGATCTCACTCCCGAATGGGTCGCGGTTCGTCTTCTGGCGCGGTTCCAGCTACATCCCGTTCTGGGCGGGGCGCCACAACACGGGGGCCTGCTATGAGTGGGCCGAGATGATTTCGAGACCCAGGGATGCCATCGACTGTGTCGAACCGTTGATGGACAAGGACCTCCGCTACGGCCACGTCGAGATCGTCGAGTCGACCCCAGCTCATGTTCACGTGCGATGGAGTTATCAGTCAACGGATCTTCACTATAAGGTTTGGGGCGACTCGGCCGTTGAGGATTACCATTTCTATCCCGATGGGTTTGGAACCCGCGTCGTGACCCTGACGTCGGATCCCAAGGCGGAGTACGAGCTGGCGGAGTTCATCATCTTGACGCCCCAGGATGCCTACCCTCTCGCGACCTTGCCTGAGAACCTGGTCGACGCCCTGTTCGTCGACGGCCAGAAGCGGGAATTCCGATTTCCGCACACCGCCCCAAGTGCTGCCGACCCGAAGAACCAACCCGGTGTTCCTGCAATCTATCGCCTTCGTTTCAGCAAAGAGGAAGAGCTCTCGGCCGTCTCCTTCAGCCCGAAGCTGGAGAAGGTTCCGTCCGTCATTTTTGGCCCCTTCTTCGACGCAGGCCAAATGGTGACCCCGTGCTACTGGGGGAGCCACTGGCCCTTGGCCCGTGGCAACGCGACCGGCAACGCCATCGACGATCGGATCCACCTCACCCCATGCCACAACAGCGTGATGAGCTGGGCCGGAGATCGACCGGTACCCTTACGGACGAGCGAATTTGTCGGCCTGGATGCGTTGGGTCGGTCGCGGCTCTTGGCCGAGCGCCGATGGGTCTGGCTCGTCGGAATGACTGATGCGTCGGATGCTCGGCTCGTCGATTGGGCGAAGAGCTTTGCGACTCCGCCTGCGCTCGCTCTGCGAGGCGCCAAGCTGGCCACCGAAGCTTACGTCCCCGAGCGCCGAGCGATTCAGCTTGTGGTCGAAGATCGTGAGATCTCGGTCACGATCAAGCCTGGTGGTACGTGCGTGAATCCGGTCTTCGAGCTCGCGGGTGCCCCGCAAGGTCCGATCTCGGTGGCGCTGGGGGGAACCCCGCTTCCCGAGGATCACTTTGCTTGGGACGGCCGGACTCTCTGGATCGATGCGACGATTGCAGTTCCGACCGAGCTTCATCTGAAATTCGGCGGTCCCAAGCCTTAGTGGAGCATCCGGCAAATCCCCTTCCCGTAGGGTGGAGATCGCCCATCAACGATGTTTTCTCGTAGGGCAGGCCTTGGCCTGCCAGGGCTGTTCGCTGGAGCCTCGGCAGGCCTGACGTTAGAGCGACTTTGAACATGTAGGTAAATGTATAGGATAGCACTGTTGGCTTGCCCACCAGTGGGAAGAGCCTTGGTCCACTGGTGGGGAAGCCACCGATGCTATCCGCAGAGCCTCTTAACGTCGATCTCGCCACGTCGCCGGGTTTGTGCGATCCGCGCGAAAGCCGCTGTAAAGCAGTTACTCTCCCTTCCTCAACGAGGTTGTACCAATGAGCCTTCAACGCTGTCTGCTCGTCGCCTGCGGCCTGATCGGCTTGGCGGCGGTCCCCTCCCCTGCCCTTGCGGAGGAGCCGGCTTCTGCCAAAAAGGGGACGTACTGGGTGATTCCTCACACGCACTGGGAGGGAGCGGTCTTCAAGACGCGCGAGGAGTACCTGGAGATGGGACTCCCAAACATCGTCAAAGCGATGAAGCTCTTGAAGGAGCAGCCTGAATATCGCTTCACGCTCGATCAAGTCGCCTACATCCGCCCCTTCCTGGAGCGCTATCCTGAACAGGCAGCGGATTTCAAACGCTACCTGGCCGAGGGACGGTTACAGATTGCGGGGGCCCTGGACGTCATGCCCGACGTCAACATCCCGGGCGGCGAGACGTTCGTGCGGCAAATTCTCTACGGCAAAGGATATTGTCGCGAGAAGCTCGGCGTGGACGTCACCTCCGGCTGGCTCGTCGATACTTTCGGCCATCATGCCCAGATGCCTCAGCTCATGACGCAGGGAGGCTACAAGTCGTTCTGGTTCTTCCGGGGGGTCCCGAAGATGGAACACCCCGCCGAGTTCCTTTGGGAAGGGCTCGACGGTACCAAGATCCCGGCTTTCTGGCTGGCGCACTCGTATGCGATTATGTATCCTGTGCCCAAGGAGTATCCTCAGTTCCGCGAGTTTGCCAAGGCCTCGTTCAACCTCTTGAATCCGAATACGAAAAGTTTGGACCGTGCCGGCCCTTCAGGGGCCGACGTCTCGGAACCTCAAGAGCACCTTGTGCCATTGGCCGACGAATTCAACCGAAAGGGCGAGGCGCCCTTCTCGATCAAGGTCGCTACCCCCGCCGACTATGAGGCGGTCGTCGCCAAGCGAGGCGACTTGCCGGTCTTCAAAGGAGAGCTCAACCCTGTCTTCCAAGGGGTGTACACAAGCCGCATCGAACTCAAGGAATGGATGCGGAGACTGGAGCGCCAGCTCTTGACGGCCGAGAAGCTCGGCGTTTTGGCGAGCTGGCTCGGGGCCAAGGTCGACCGCGAGGCGATCCTCAACGCCTGGGAACCGGTGCTCTTCAACGAGACGCACGACCTGTCCTCGGGCGTCATGACGGATCACGTCTATGAAGATACGATCCGAAGCTATGAGTATGTTAATCGTCGATCGGGTGAGCTCGTTGATGCAAACTGGCAGACCCTGGCATCCCAGATCGATACCCAGGGGCCAGGTGCCCCCATTGTCGTCTTCAACAGCCTGGGCTGGTCGCGATCCGATCTTGTTGAAGTCGACTTGGGCTTTGATGAAGGAGGCGTGGCCGGTGTTGTTTTGACCGACGACGCCGGGAAACGGGTCCCCGTTCAGACCATCAAGGAGGAGCGCTACGGTGATAAGAGTCTGAAGACGGCTCGCGTGGCTTTCGTCGCGCACGACGTCCCCGCACTCGGCTATCGGACCTATCACGCGACGCCAAGTCGAGAGGTGATGACTCGGGGGGCAAACTCCGGCGCGTCGGGTAAGAACCTCCTTGAGAACGAGTTCTACCGCATCACCGTTGATCCGGCTTCGGGAGCCTTGACGAGCCTCCGGGTCAAGGACGGCGATTGGGAAGCGCTGGCCGGTCACGGCAACGTCATTTCGCGCGAGCCCGACCGTGGCGATCTCTGGGAATTGGATCGCGGTCTCGATGGCGCTAGCCGGATCGCCATGACGACCAAGCAACCCGTTCCAAAGCCCGGCGAGGCCGTTCTCACCGACGAGAAGCCTGGCTCGAAGGGAAACTTTGTGATCGGTCCCGTTGTGTCGGAGTTTCGGATCGCAGGGCCGTTCGACAACGGCCGCTTCGGAACCACGATTCGCGTGATCTCAGGCCTGCGCCGGGTCGAGATCACCACGCAACTGGTGAACCATGAAAAATATGTGCACTATCGTGCCTTGTTCCCCACCACGATCCCGGGAGGAAAGAGCACCCAGGAGATCCCCTTCGGCGCGAGCGACCGCCCCGAGGCCATCGAATTCCCCGCGCAGAACTGGGTTGACCATGGTGACGGCAGCCGAGGGCTGGCCCTCTTGAACATCGGCCTTCCGGGCAACGTAGTGGCCGACGGGACGATGATGGTTTCGCTGCTCCGCTCTCACACGCTTGGAGCTTACGGGTTCGGTGGTGGCTATGAGCCGGGGATGTCCTCCGAATCCGGGTTCCAACTGGGTCAAGAGCGGACGATGCGCTATGCCGTCGTCCCTCACGCCGGCGACTGGCGCGAGGCCAAGGTCTTTCGCGATGGTCTCGAGTTCAACCACCCACTGGTCTGTCGCAAAGAAGCCCCGCATGCCGGCTCGCTCCCCAAGAGCTGGGGGCTCCTCGAGGTCGCGGATCCGAACGTCGTGGTCTCCGCCCTCAAGCCGGGCAAGGATGGCACCGCGGTTCTCCGGCTCTACGAAGCCACCGGCAAAGCCACACCCGGCGCGAGTGTCAAGTTCCACACCAAGCTTCTCGCCGCCAACGAGGCCAACCTCCTCGAAGATGCGGGCCGCGAGCTCAAGGTCGAAGACGACGCCGTTCGGTTCGAACTTCATCCCTTCGAGATCAAGACAATGGTCTTGAAACTTGGTAAGAAGGAATGAAAATTCGCCAATAAAATTATGGTTTCCGTAGGCTGGGCACTGCCCACCTAGAGCGGTTATCGCTTGGATAGCCTACAAAATCCCGGAAGATCGGAGTGAAATCCCTGGGAGTTCTGTATTGGACGCACCATCAACCGATGCCATGTAGATGGCCGTATGGGGTGGCACTGGTGGCTTGTCCACCAGTGCCACCCCAATACGGCCATCTACATCGACCTGGGGCTTTCCACTCTCTTACTTTGGGTGTATGCCATCCGAACGGTACTTGCTCTAGAATCTCGCCAGGGGCGCCAGGGTAGTAATCGCGTAGGACAGAGCTTAGTCTGTCCTATACATTTATTTGTTAAATGAATTTGCAAAATTAACGCTCGGAATCTGATTCATTTGGCCGCAAGGACGGCGGGCGTTACTGGTAAATTGTTCATTGGGTCGCCCTTCCTTCGGTCATGTCCTACGGTCCATGCCCAGGGCTCTTGTTGTTTGGTTGTTAGGTGACGGGCTCTTGTTTGGTACAATGAACCAGGAGGCCCAGTCCGAGGGCGAGCATGGGTAAAGCAAAGCCAAAGCCTGTCCCTCCGGTTCCCCAACCAGATCCGAGGCCCCCGGCAGGGCACACCTTTTATGAAACCCCAAACCGAAAAGCCGTTGTCTGATCAAGTGATGAGGTTTTTCACGCCGGAGTTGTTCATCAGGTTCAATTCACCCGACGATGAGGTGGCGGATCGCGCCGATGAGGAGTGGGAAATGGCGATCCAGGGGTATCGTAGCCACCTCGATCAGTTCCGCGATCAGATGCCGGGTCAGGTGAAAAAACTCGCGGAGCTCTGTCTGCATGATACGGAAGTCTTGGCGATTCAGGAGGCGATCGAACCCATTTTCCCAATACCGTTTGAGCCGTTTCCGAGGTGGGCTGGTTTCGCCATTCTGTCTGTTATGCAAGACGATAAAGTTGTTTCGCTTGTCTACGTGTTGTGGGACCATGTCCGCAAGCATCCGATGAAAGAGAACTGGCCATTCTCAAAACAACGAACACATTGGCTCTACGATGAGCTTGATGCAACTCCGAGTCAACGCAGCATGTTTCTCCATCGGATTCTCTTGAGCGATGGGACCGTTATCGAAATTCCTTTTGTTTCGGTGATGATCCACAGCATTCCCTTGCAGCATGGAAGTCAGAGCGACGCGTTGAGGCAGATCGCTTAACCAGATCCTCCTTCGTGGGGCGGGCATTGCCCACCAGGAATCTCAAGTGGACTCTTGAGGTTCAATCAATGTGGTTGCTCACAGATCGAGCTCGTCGACCCACCCACGCAGCAGGCTCAGTGCCCGGACGACGGCCGCTTGGTTCTCTGGCTCGTTGAGCCATCGGCTGACGCCCGACGGATGTGGGAGCGGAAGATAACGGATGTCGTCTCGGATCGCCGCGGTGCCGATGACGTCGGTCAGCGATGTGACGCGGCCGAGGTAGGTCCGAATGGCGAGCAGGCCAATCAGGATCACGACTCGGGGTTGGACGATTGTGAATAGCTCATCCAGCCAAGGACGGCAGAGTGCCTGTTCGGCCGGCGCAGGGACGCGGTCGCCCCGGGCTCCGGGCAGCCGGCCGGGGTAGCATCGGGTGATCGCGCTGAAGTGGATCTTGCGATAGAAATCGTCGCGAGCGATCCCCCCCTGCTCGAACCAGCCTCGGAGCTTTTCCCCCGCGATCCCTGCGAAAGGACGATCTTCCGCCTGCCCTCGTAAGCTGGGGGCCTGCCCGATCAGGAGGATCCTGGGGGTGGGCGCATCCCGTTCAGGGTCTCGTGCGATGGGAATCGACGCGGCTTCCTCAAGGAATCCCGCGGAATGGCAGCGACGGCAGGCGCGGATCCGGGCGTTCAGAGCCACCAGATTGGCATGGTTCGTTTCCGCTAGCGACGGACGCTTCATGACTCCTCTTCTACGGTTTCATCCTCGACGTTGATCCAAAGGCTCGCAACCGTGGCAGCGAAACCGGGCAAAACGAGGCTTTCGATCCTTTGCTCGCCCTGTAAGACCTTCTCAGCCCAGACATCTCCGCGGCGCGAGAGCAGCGTCAACTTGCGTGTCTGCGGATCAACGATCCAATACTCGAGCAATCCATAGGCGAGGTATTCCTCGCGTTTGGTCTCGTAGTCGCGTTTCTCTCCCCCTTGGGAGACCACCTCGACTGCGAGAGCCGGAATCCGTCGATCGCGATAGTCCTTGGGTGCCCCTTGAAGGACGACGGCGACATCAGGATTGCGCCCGGAGACCATCCCAGGCAACCAGAGGCGAAATTCCCCAGCTCCTCCAAAGCGCCGGATGAAACCGGGATGTTCCCGATGATGGTGAGAAATTGCAATGTAGAGATTCGCGACGATCTGCCCGTGGGGGTCGTTGGGGACTTCGGTCACTTCGAGCACTCCCCGTGCGAGCTCGTAACGGTATCCGGGCAATTCTTCGGCATCGAGGAATTCATGGAGCGACATGGTTCGGCCATGATCCGCGGGCCCGATGCGAATGGCGGTGATGGACGCCATTGGCGATTCCCTCCGGTTGGTGTCGAGGGACAGTCTGTTCAGATACCAGTGTACCTCAAGGTCCCTGCACGGCTCCAGACCAGGTGATGCCCCGGGTTAAGGATCCGCTGTGTCTTGGAAGGTGGGCCTCGGCGTGTCTCAACCGTTCGCGAAAGCCGAGGCAATCCAACGTCTGGCCTTTGCAGAGATATCAAGGAATTATGTCGATGACGTGATGATTTTGTCGTTATGGCCGCCAATGAGATAAAACATTAGAATTCGATTTCTTCCAGATGATCGGTTGCGAACGGAGGAGAGACGTGCCATGGCTTCATCAACAACACTGGAAGGGAATTTCGCCGGGCAAGAAAAATCCGATAACGGCCCGGGAATGGTTTTCTGTTGGTGTCCAGCGGGTTCGTTCCGTATGGGGAGCGACGATGTCTTCGACACGTGGGAGATGACGTTCGTTCCGCCGGAGGTCGTCACCGCCCACAACTGGAGTCCCAGCCAGCCTGATGAGGTGGCGGAGGCACATGAGAATGACAATGAAGGGAGTGACGGCGAGAATGATGATGAAAACGACGATGATGTCAAGGATCCAGCGGCTTACTGGGGGCGATTTGAGGACGAGTCTCCGGTCGACGTGACCTTGCGGCAAGGATTCTGGATCGGGAAATATCCGGTAACCCAGGCCGAGTACGAAGTCGTGATGGGGCCGGGCTCGAATCACAGTAAGTTCCGTGACCAGGATGACTCCGCACGTCGGCCGGTGGATAGTGTTGGCTGGGAAGATGCGGTGATGTTCTGTCGGGAGTTCACCGAGCTGGAAAGGGCTGCGGGGCGAATCAACGAGGAGTGGGCTTACCGGCTCCCGACTGAAGCCCAATGGGAATATGCCTGCCGCGCGGGAACTCGGGCCCGGTACTATTCCGGCGACAATGAGAGTGACCTCGAGCGAGTCGCCTTCTTCCGCACCCGGGCTTCGAAGTACGACTTGGAGGCGAGGAAGAAGGAGCAGACACATGCCGTGGGGCAGAAAACGCCCAATGCCTGGGGCCTGCACGACACGCTCGGTAATGTCGACGAGTGGTGTCGCGACACTTACCAGACGGGTCTTCCCGGCGGGCTCGACCCTGTGACCCTTCCCGTCGAGAAAAACGACCGGCGAGTGGTGCGGGGCGGCAATTATCATGCGCCGGCCTACGAGTGCCGGGTATCGTCGCGAAAGCAATGGTATCCGGACAGCCGTTTCAACGTCTTGGGTTTTCGTGTGGCGCTCGTCCGGGTGGTCGAGGGCGAGGCCATCGACCCGCGCGAGCAGACGGCAGAGAGCCCCCTTTTTACCCGCCGTAAGGCGGCCGTGGAGGGCCGTCCGATCCCCGAACCGCCCGCGTCCCATGACGAGCTCCTGGCTCGTGCCGAGGCGTTTCTCGCGAAGCCTAACCCAAGACAGAACGCCTCAGTATTCGATGAAATGAACAATGCTCTGTTGCAGTCGTATGTAGCCGGCGAGTTTCCCAGTGACCAGGAGGAAGCTCGAGCCTTCCTCGTCCTCGCTATTGCCGGAACGAAAGGGGACCTGAAGTCGCTTTACGGCGATGTCGAGGACTATGTGCTCGAACGCGCCGCTCTTTATCGAGGGATGTATCAACTCTTCTATGATGAAGATCCGGACGAGTATCAGCACCCCGGCGCTCGCCAGAACGAGGAGGACGCCGAGGGCGAATCCTCGACATAAAGCATCCAGGTCTCGTTGAAGAGGGCCTGTCTGTCTCCATCAACTTTCATGTTCAGGGGCCGTCGCTCATCCCGCAAAGGATGAACGGCGGCCCGCATCATCTCATGACGTCCGTGTCGCCTCAGGAGCGCTTGGCGGACGATCCCAACACGACCACGATCGCTCTTATACGGCGGGCGGTGGCAGGAGGCGGTCTCATCGACTACGCTACGTCACAAGCGATTGTGAATTCATGAAGTCCTGGTGAGTAACGTCTTGAAGTGACTGCTCCTGACTAACCAGAGCGGATCCTCACTGCTATCCTTCCCGTCTCGAAACGAGGTGCTCATGCTCGGCTTACTGGCGCGAGTCGGATTGATTGCCTGCCTCTGGCTGGGGACGCAGCCGGGGACAACGGAGGCTCAGGAGTCCGTCGGCACGAAGGACGTCCGCTACCGGGAGAGTCGCGCGGCCATTGCGAACCCGGAGCGCGGCTTCTATGCGTCCAGGATGAGCGGTCGGATGGAAGGGCTGGAGCGGCTGCGCGAGCGCGGGATCACGCTGCTCCTCGTCGAGATGGATCTGCGGGATTTCAAGGACCGTGAGATCAGCTCGGAGAAGCTCACCGAGTTGCGGCGAGCCTTTTCCAGGGCCAGGGAGAACGGGCTGAAGGTGATCTTCCGTGCTGCCTACGGCTTCACCGGGCGGGATTACCGGACCGATCCCAAGGACCTGGGGCGGATCCAGGGCCACATCAAGCAGCTCGGAACGGTCTTGGAGACCGAGCGCGACGTCCTCTTCGCTGTCCAGGCGGGATTCCTCGGCCCCTGGGGGGAATGGCATGGGTCCAACCATGGCAATCCTCCGTCGCTGGAGGCGCGCCGAGCGGTGCTTTTCGGCTTGCTCGAGGCTGTGCCGTCGCCAATCCCGGTGCAGGTTCGGCGGCCCATGTTCATCCGCGACCTGTTCGCCGGCGAACCCGACCTGACGGTCGAGACCGCTGCGAAGGGGGGCTTGCTCTCGAGGACCGGCTGGCATGACGATGCGCTCCTGAGTCTGCCGACGGACATGGGGACCTACGCAGAACCGGGTTGGGATCGGGAGCGCGAGCTGCGCTGGTGTGAGAACCACGGGCGTTACACCCCGTTCGGCGGCGAGACGGTCCCCCCGTCGGCGAAGACGCCGATCGAGCAGGTCGTCCGAGAGCTGGAGCGGCTACACGCGACGTACCTCAACAGCTCGTATCACCGGGGCACGCTCGACAGCTGGCGTAAGGCGGAGTACCTCGGCGAGAACGCATTCAGCCAGATCGAGCGACGGCTCGGCTATCGGCTGGTGGCGGATCGGCTGCGCTATCCGGCGGCGGTTGCGCCCGGAGGAACCCTACGCATCGAACTCGAGCTGAAGAATGTCGGTTTCGCCGCTCCCGTTCTGCCGCGCGAGGTGGCCGTGGTGCTGAGCCGGGGGGAAATCCAGCACCGAGGCGTTGCGGACGCGGACCCTCGGCGCTGGGGTCCGGACGGGGTGATTCACGTCGGTTGCGATCTGCGCCTGCCACCGGATGCTCCCCGAGGTTCCTGGACGCTGTCGCTCCACCTGGCCGACCCATCGCCGGGACTACGGAATGACGGGCGGTACGCCGTCCGGCTGGCGAATGAAGATATCCGCTTTATTGAGAAATCCGGCTGGAACGTTCTGGCCGAGGATGTGGAGATCCGCTGACAAGCATTATCGATGCATGAAGGTGTGTGTGTCCGATGCAATTTTCAGCCACACGAGGCGAAGCGGACCGTGGAGGCGGTGGAGCAAGTTGTCGCTCGGATCCTGCCGTTGCCACAGTGGAATCCCGACACGTCACCGATTGAAGAGATGTTCTCCAAGTTCAAAGCGTTGTTGCGATCGACGGCGGCGTGAACGACGGAGACCATCTCTGCGGCGCTTGGTGTCGTTGAGCTTTGGGTGCATCATCGCCTCACTGCCGAGCGTGGTGTAAACCGGGGCCCATTCGAGGCGATGCGGTGAAATGGCAAAGGCCCGCACCTCCTTTTGCAAGGAGGTGCGGGCCGTTTGCATGATCAGACATGGGTGCGAATGGAGCCGTTCGCGTTACTCGCTGGCCTTGCCGGCGGGAGCGGCGGCGGCTTCATCGCGTGGGTATCGGCTGTAGCCGGGGCCCTTTTCGGCGAGGGCTTCGAGGGCCTCGGGGCGGATGCGGACCTCGGCGTCCTGGTGCGACTTGAACCCGGTCCCGGCGGGGACCAGGTGGCCGAGGATCACGTTCTCCTTGAGACCGACCAGGTAGTCGACCTTGCCCGCCAGGGCGGCTTCGGTCAGCACCTTGGTCGTTTCCTGGAAGCTGGCCGCCGAGATGAAGCTGTCCGACTGCACGGCCGCCTTGGTGATCCCCAGGAGCTGGGTGCTCGCCGCGGCCGGCTTGGGACGGATCCACTCGGCCTTCTTGGATCCCATCGACTCGACCCGGAGGTTCTCCTGGTCGAAGTGGTCGCGAGGAACAATGTCCCCTTGGCGGAAGTCGGTGTCGCCCGGGTCCTTGATCTTCACGCAGCTCATCAGCTCGAGGTTCTTGCCGCGGAACTCGAACTTGTCGATGACCGAGCCGGGCAAGAGGCCGGTGTCGCCGACCGACTCGACCCGGACCTTGCGGAGCATCTGGGCGACGATGATCTCCAGGTGCTTGTCGTCGATTTCCACGCGCTGAGAGCGGTAGACGTTCTGAATCTCGCGGAGCAGGTACCGCTGAACGGCTTCTTCGCCCGAGATTCGGAGGATGTCGTGCGGGACGAGCGGCCCTTCGACCAAGGCGTCGCCGGCACGGACGCGGTCGCCGCCGTGGACCCGGAGGTACTTGCCGTGCGGCACCAGGTGCTCGCGCTCGATGCCGCTCTCGTTCTTGACGATGATCGTTCGCTTACCGCGACGCTTCTCGTCCAAGAGTTCGACGCGACCGTCGATTTCGGCGATGACCGCCGGCTCCTTGGGCCGACGAGCCTCGAACAGTTCGGTGACACGCGGCAGACCACCGGTGATGTCCTGCGTACCACCTACTTCGCGGGGGGTCTTGGCCAACAGGGTACCCGCCGTGATCTGCGAGCCTTCCTGGACTTCGATACCGGCCCCTTCCGGGATGTAGTTGTAGGCGAGGATGTGCCCTTCGCCGTCTTCGATCAAGATCTGCGGGTGCAGGTCCCCCTTGTGCTCCATGATCGTTCGTCGGGTGTGACCCGAGAGGTCGATCTCGATGCGCATCGTCTCGTTCTCGACGATGTCCTCGAAGCGGACCTTACCCCCGACCTCGGCGAGAATCGGGATGTTGTGCGGGTCCCACTCGCAGATCATGGTGCCGCGGGTGATCTGCTGGCCGTCCTCGACCTTCATCTCGGCACCGTCGGGAACGTCGTACTTTTCCAGTTCCCGGTTCTTGGGGTCGAGGATCTGGATTTCGCCGTTACGCGAAAGGGCGATCTTCTTCCCTTCGTTGTTGGTGACGAGGTTGATGCCGACGTACTTGACCCGGCCGTCGCGTTTGGCCTTGTGGTCCTTCTCTTCGACGCCGCGGGTGGCCACGCCGCCGATGTGGAAGGTACGCATGGTGAGCTGGGTGCCCGGCTCACCGATCGACTGGGCGGCGATGATGCCGACAGCCATACCCGGCTCGACGAGCTGGCCGGTCGCCAGGTCCATCCCGTAGCAGCGGCGGCAGATGCCGAGGGTCGCCTCGCAGGTCATCGGGCTGCGGACCTGGATCTTCTCGATCTGCATGTCCTCGAGTTTCCGGGCCGCCGCGACGGTGATCATGTCGTTTTCGCGAACGACGATCTCGTCGGTGATCGGGTTGACGATGTTGACCCGGCTCACGCGACCTCGAATCGACTGGACGAGGCTGACCTCGACCTTCTCACCCTTGTAGATGACCCCCTTCGTGATCCCCTGGGCGGTACCGCAGTCCTCCATGGTGATCACGACGTTCTGGGCCACGTCGGCGAGCTTACGGGTGAGGTAACCCGAGTCGGCCGTCTTGAGGGCCGTGTCGGCCAACCCCTTACGGGCACCGTGCGTCGAGCTGAAGTATTCGAGCACCGAGAGGCCTTCGCGGAAGTTGGCCTTGATCGGTGTCTCGATGATCTTGCCCGACGGCTTGGCCATCAGACCTCGCATGCCGGCGAGCTGTCGAATCTGCTCGACACCACCGCGGGCACCCGAGTCGGCCATCAGGAAGATCGGGTTCAGGTAGACCTGGCCGTTCCGGACGTCGTGCCGGAGCTGCTCCATCATCTCGTTGGTGATGCGTTCGCGAGCGTGCGTCCAGGCGTCGAGAACCTTGTTATACCGCTCCTGCTCGGTGATGATGCCGCGCTGGTAGAGCTTGGCCGCCTTGGCGACTTCTTTCTCGGTCTCGTTGAGGATCGTGTCCTTCGAGGCCGGAGTCTTGAGGTCGTCGGTGGCGAACGAGAGACCCGAGCGGGTCGATTCGCGGAACCCGAGGTCCTTCATGTTGTCGAGCAGGTTGATCGTTTCGGCCCGACCGAGGATCTGGTAGCAGTCGGCGATGATCCCCTGGAGCTGCTTCTGCCCGAGCGCCTGGTTGTAGTACGGCATCTTCGGGTGCAGGATGTCGTTGAAAATCACGCGGCCGGTCGTGGTCTTGATGACCATGCCCGGGGTGAACTCCTTCTCGCCGTCGCCGCGGAGCTTCTTGTGCGCCGGGAGACGCATATTGATCATCGCATGGACGCCGACCTTCTTCTGGCTGAAGGCCAGGAAGACTTCGTTGGGGCTCGAGAACGTCATCCCTTCGCCCGGCTCGCCGGGGCGCTGAACGGTGACGTAGTACGAACCCATGACGATGTCCTGGGTCGGACTGATGATCGGGTTGCCGTTGGCGGGGCTGAAGATGTTGTTGGTCGACATCATCAGTGTCATCGCCTCGACCTGCGCCTCGATCGAGAGCGGCAGGTGGACGGCCATCTGGTCGCCGTCGAAGTCGGCGTTGAACCCTTTGCAGACGAGCGGGTGAATACGGATCGCGTTCCCTTCGACGAGCACCGGCTCGAACGCCTGGATACCCATACGGTGCAAGGTCGGGGCACGATTCAGCAGAACCGGGTGGTTGTGGATCACCTCTTCGAGGATATCCCACACCTCCTCGACCTTCCGTTCGAGCATCTTCTTGGCCGACTTGATGGTGTCGGCGTGGCCGAGCTCTTTGAGCCGGCGGATGATGAACGGCTGGAACAGCTCGAGCGCGATCTTTTTGGGAAGGCCGCACTGGTGGAGCCGGAGGTCGGGACCGACGACGATCACCGAACGGGCCGAGTAGTCAACGCGCTTGCCCAGCAGGTTTTCGCGGAATCGGCCCTGTTTGCCCTTGATCATATCAGTCAAGGACTTGAGCGGCCGGTTGCTCGAGCCGAGCACGGGGCGCTTGCAGCGGTTGTTGTCGAAGAGGGCATCGACGGCCTGCTGCAGCATCCGCTTCTCGTTGCGGATGATGACCTCGGGGGCGTTGAGGTCGACGAGCTTCTTGAGCCGGTTGTTGCGGTTGATGATACGGCGGTAGAGGTCGTTCAGGTCGCTGGTGGCGAAGTTACCCGAGTCGAGCAAGACGAGCGGTCGCAAGTCGGGAGGGATGACCGGGATGCACTCGAGGACCATCCACTCGGGGCGGTTGTCGGAGTCACGGAGTGACTCGACAACCTTGAGTCGCTTGGTGAGGTCTTTGGTTTTCTGTTTGCTGGAGGTTTCGCCGAGTTCGCTGCGGAGCTGCTTGGACAGGGTGACCAGGTCCAGCCGCGCCAGCAGTTTGCGGATGGCGTCGGCCCCCATGTCGGCCTGGAAGGTGTCGCCGAAGGTCTCGCGAGCCTTGCGGAAATCTTCTTCAGTGAGGAGTTGCCGTTCTTTAAGCGGAGTGTCACCGGGATCGATGACGACATAATCCTGGAAGTAGATGATTCGTTCCAGGCTGGTCGTCTTCATGTCCAGGAGGGTGCCCAGGCGGCTGGGCATGGCCTTGAAGAACCAGATGTGCACGACCGGGGCGGCGAGCTCGATGTGGCCCATCCGCTTGCGGCGCACGCGGGAGTGCGTGACCTTGACGCCGCAACGGTCGCAGATCATCCCCTTGTATTTCATGCCGCGGTACTTACCGCAGGCGCATTCCCAGTCTTTTTCGGGTCCAAAGATCCGCTCGCAGAAGAGGCCGTCCTTTTCGGGGCGGTAGGTCCGGTAGTTGATCGTCTCCGGCTTCTTGACCTCGCCGAAGGACCAGCTCCGGATGTCGTACGGGCTTGCCAGCCCGATCTTGACGGCCCCGTAGTCGTTGATACGATCGTAGGCACTTTCGCCCATACTCACGAGACACTCTCCTCTGCACGCATCTGGCCGTGCCGAAGCGGGGTTGTTTCGGGGGAAAGTCAATTCGAGCGGTCGGTCAAGCGATCGGATTCCCAATCATCCCAAGTCGCGGGCATCGACCAAAAAAAGTCCGCGGGCCGAATCCGTTGTCGTCGTGTGAGACGACAGGACCGCCGCGGTTCAGACGGTCATCCCAGACCGTAGATTCCAAGCCGGCCTCCTCCTTCGCCGGTTGGTGGGGACTCCCAAAACCAAGCTCTATGACCTCGAAATCGGAACGGGGCACGACTTCGAACGCCGTCGAAGCCGGCCGCCGGTGGAGTCGGTTCCTGCTGATGATACGCAATCGCAACACCAATTCCAAGAAAATTCTGCTTGACACGGGAATTTTTTGTTGTGGAGATCAAGTGCGAGTTCTTATCTCGAATCTTCAAGCACTTGGACCTCAAAGTGAGACTCCCGTGACACAAAGCCGAAGAATCCAACGAGTCTGGGACGAACAAAGTCGAAGGCTTCGATAGCCACGCGCGGCAATTTAAGATTCTTGGAGGATTGATGGCATTTCTGGGTGGCCGGGGAGGAGCTTGCGACGCCCCGGGGCCGGGCTGGAGCAATGCCCCAGGGCGACGTAGACTCCTCTTCGGCCAACCATGAAGCATGGGGTCCCATTCGTTTCGCAATTCATTGGGTTGACCACAAGGTATATGCACTCGCAACGTCGCAAGCGAAGAGCTTATAACCAACCCGGCCATGCCCACGAGCTGACCTTCAGTTGCTATCAGAAATTCAAATTCCTTAAGGCCGACCGAACGAATCGTTGGCTGGCTGAAGCCATCGAGCAGATGCGGGGCAAACTCGACGTAGCTTTGTGGGCCTACGTTTTCATGCCCGATCATGTCCACTTGGTGATCTACCCTCGCCGACCGAGCTACTCCGTCTCCGAGATCTTAAGAGCCATCAAGGAACCCGTCAGCCGCCAAGCCGTCACATTCCTAACCGAACACGCTCCCGACTGGCTATCTCGTATTACTCACGGTCGTGGGCAAAAGACCGAACGCCACTTTTGGCAACCGGGAGGAGGCTTTGATCGTAATATTGTCGAGCCGACCACCTTGCGAGCAATGATTGATTACATCCATCTGAATCCGGTCCGGCGTAGACTTGCTGAACGACCAACAGACTGGTTGTGGTCCAGTGCGTCTTGGTTTGAAGGATCAGGGAACAATTCGCTGATTCCTGACCGGATTCCTCCAGAGTGGGCATAAGGAAACTACCCGGCCTTATTTGCAGAGAAACTCTAATGGACGGGTTCTCGACGCTCCGGACCTTCCGACGTCGAAATCTCCGGGGCGTCGCTACGCTCCTCCCCGGCCACCCAAAATCGGATACCAGCTCCGGGCCAAATACGTTGGCGGTGCCTGGTGTGAGCCGAGCGTGTCCGCTCGGCTCGCACCAGGATTTATCCAGGTCTGTACCTCAGATCCGCTTCTTCTCGAGCTGCATATTGAGCCCGAGGCCTCGGATCTCGTTGGTGAGCACGTCGAAGCTGGCGGGGGTACCGGCTTCGAGGGTGTTCTCGCCTTTGACCATCGACTCGTAGATCTTGGTACGACCTTCGACGTCGTCGGACTTGACGGTGAGGAGTTCCTGCAAGATGTAGGCGGCGCCGTAGGCTTCGAGCGCCCACACTTCCATCTCTCCGAACCGCTGTCCGCCGAACCGAGCCTTGCCGCCCAAGGGCTGCTGGGTGATCAAGGAGTACGGGCCGGTGGCTCGGGCGTGGATCTTGTCGTCGACCAGGTGGTGGAGCTTGAGCATGTAGATGTAGCCCACGGTCACGCGCTGGTCAAACATCTCGCCGGTTCGGCCGTCGTAGAGTTGGGCCTTGCCGTTCTCGGGCAGGCCGGCATCCTTGAGGCACTGGCGGATCGTTTCCTCGCTGGCGCCGTCGAAGACGGGGCAGATGGCCTGGAACCCGAGCTTGGCGGCTGCCCAGCCCAGGTGGGTCTCCAAGATCTGCCCCACGTTCATACGGCTGGGCACGCCGAGCGGGTTCAAGAGGATCTCGACCGGCGTACCGTCGGCCAGGAACGGCATGTCTTCTTCGGGGAGGATCTTGGCGATGACCCCCTTGTTGCCGTGCCGTCCGGCCATCTTGTCGCCGACGGAGATGACCCGCTTGGTCGCGATGTAGATCTTGACCATCTGCAACACGCCCGAGGGGAGTTCGTCGCCCCGCTTCAGGCTGTTGAGCTTGCGGTCCTTCTCATCGCGGAGGGCTTCGATCCGAGGCGCGTACTGGCGGACGATCTTCCTCGCCTCGGCGGAACGCTCGGGGCTGCGGAGATCGAGCGCTTCGAGCTTGAACCGTTCGCTCTCGTCGGTCAAGATCTTCGGATCCTTGTCGCGACCCAAAGGCTTGCCGGTTGAGGGGTCGAGCACCGGGCCACCGACGATGTCCTCGAGCGCCTTGATCAAGAGTCTGTACTCTTCGGCGATCTTGACGTTCTCGGCGTGCTCGGTGTCCTTGAGCTCTTTCTCGAAGACTTTGCGTTCGTCTTCGTTGAGGCTCATCCGGCGGCTGAACCGCTGGGTGTTGATGACGATCCCTTCCACACCCGAAGGGACTTCCAGGGAGTCGTTCTTCACGTCTTCGCCGGCGCGGCCGAAAATCGCGTGCAAGAGTTTTTCTTCGGGCGTCAGCTCGCTCTTGCTCTTGGGCGCGACTTTGCCGACCAGGATGTCTCCCGGCTTGACGTAGGTCCCGATCCGGACGATCCCGTTCTCGTCGAGGTTCCGCAGCGCCTTCTCGGAGACGTTGGGGATGTCTCGCGTGAACTCCTCGCGGCCCAGCTTCGTTTCGCGGATCTCGATCTCGAACTCCTCGATATGGATCGACGTGTACACGTCTTCCTTCACGAGACGTTCGCTGATGATGATCGCGTCTTCGAAGTTGTAGCCGTCCCAAGCCATGAACCCGACGAGGACGTTGCGTCCCAGGGCGAGTTCCCCTTGGTAGGTCGAGGCACCGTCGGCGAGGATCTGCCCCTTCTTGACTTCCTGGCCGGGGACGACCACCGGCTTCTGGTTCAAGCAGGTCCGCTCGTTGAGTCCGACATACTTGCGAAGCTTATAGGTAATATTGTTGTCGAGGACAATCTTCGACGAGTCGACGTAGGTGACCGTGCAATCGACGGGGGCCTTGACGATCATCCCCGAGTTCATGGCGACGGAGCGCTCGAGGCCGGTGGCGACGATCGGCGGCTCGGCCACCAAGAGCGGCACCGCCTGGCGCTGCATGTTGGAACCCATGAGCGCGCGGTTGGCGTCGTCGTGTTCGAGGAACGGGATCAGGCCGGCCGAGACCCCCACCATCTGCTTCGGCGAGATGTCCATGAATTGGACTTGGTCGACGGGGATGGTGTGGAAGTCGGTCTGGTACCGGGCGATGACCGCCGGACCCTTGAGCTTGCCATCGTCCTCGGCCGGAGCGTCGGCCGGAGCGAGGTAGGCTTCGCTTTCCTCGTCGGCACGCATCCAGACGACATTCTCGGTGCGCTGGCCGGCTTCGATCTGACGGTAAGGGGTGACGAGGAAACCGTACTCGTCGACACCGCCGTAGATCCCCAGCGAGCTGATCAAACCGATGTTCGTGCCTTCGGGCGTCTCGATCGGGCAGATGCGGCCGTAGTGCGAGATGTGGACGTCACGCACTTCGAAGCCCGCTCGTTTTCGATTAAGACCACCGGGGCCAAGTGCGGAGAGCCGGCGCTCGTGGGTCAACTGGGCGAGCGGGTTAGTCTGGTCGACGACCTGCGACAGTTCGCCGCGGCCGAAGAAGTACTCGATCGCCGCGCTGATGCTCTTGGGGTTGATCAAGGAGCGAGGAGTCATGTCCTCGGCGTCCTTGAGGCTCATTCGCTCCTGCACGGTGCGGCGGAGCTTGAGGAAGCCCTTGCGGAGTTCGTCGGCGGCGAGCTCGTCGATCGTGCGGAGCCGGCGGTTGCCCAGGTGGTCGATATCGTCGACGTGACCTTTACCGCGGCGAAGGTTGAGGATGTAGCGGATTGCGTTGACGTAGTCCTCCGGGTCCAGAGTCATCTGGTCCTCGGGGATCGTCTGGTTGAACTTGCGGTTGATGCGGAATCGACCGACCTTGCCCAGGCGATAGCGGTTGGTGTCGAAGAACTTCTCGTGGAAGAGTTCCTTGGCCTTCTCCAACTGCGGCGGGTTGCCGGGACGGAGCCGCTGATAGATACGAAGCAGGGCGCTTTCGTGGTCGGTGGTCGGATCTTCTTGGAGCGACTGAAGGATGAGGGTGTCTTTGGCGTCCTTGAGGACGATGATATCGCCCAGTTCGGCGTCGGACAGGACCTGCGCCGAGGTCTTGGAGATGGTCGTGCCGCTTTCGATCAGAACTTCGCCGGTGGTGGGGTCGACGATGTCGCCGCAGGCGATGCGTCCTTCAAGCCGGGGGGCCGAGGCGGGATCGCCTGAGGGGATCGCCTCGGATTCATAGAAGGCGGCGAGGATCGCTTCGTCGGACGAGAACTGCGGGCTCATGGCCCGGAGCAGGGTCATCGCCGAGAACTTGCCGGACTGGTCGATGCGAACGCCCAGGGTTTCTTTCTTGGTGACCTGGAGCTCGATCCAGCTACCGCGCTCGGGGATGATCCGGCAGGCGTGGAGCTTGCGGTCGCCGGCCTCGATTTCGACGACGAAGTCGACGCCGGGGGAACGGTGGAGCTGGCTGACGACGACGCGCTCGGCACCGTTGATGATGAACTCACCGCCGCCGATCATGATCGGCATGTCGCCGAGGTAGACCGATTCCTCGATGGCAGTCTCGCCCTTGTTGAGTCGCAGCCAGACGTGTAGGGGGCGTCCGTAGGTCAGACGGAGCTGGCGGCACTCGTCGGGTTCGTAGCGCGGTTTGCCCAGGTCGAACTTGATGTATTCCAGCTTGAGCGTCTTGTCGTAGCTTTCGATCGGGAAGATTTCCCGGAAGACGCCTTCCAGTCCGCTATCGGCTCGCTCTTCGGCAATGATGTCGGCCTGAAGGAACCGTTCGTAGCTTCGGGTTTGGATCTCGGTGAGGTCGGGGACCGGAAAGACGTCGTAGATTCGGCCGAAATTCCGCTGTTGAGGCGGGGTGATCCGACGCACGGTGGTCGCGGTGGGCATTAGGTCGCGCTCCTCAAGGGGAGATGTGTGGGCGCTTGGAGCTGGCGAGGTCGAAGGGTTGTGGCCAGGCCGAGGGGCGGACTGCCCTGGATGGTGGTTGGAACCCCTGTCGCCCGCGCGCCGAGACACCCCGGCGGCCGGTTCGAAGACCGCCACCGGGGCGAGCTTGAGTCAGAAAGTGCGGCTGAGCGCCCCGGTCCGGCCGGAGGCCGGAGCGAGGCGCCGTCGCTGGGGAGCGTGGTCATCCGTGCTGGTGAAGCGCGCCGCATCTTCAATCCTGGTGCGGGGGTCCCAATCGCGGAGCCACAAGGTGGCATTACTTGATCTTGACGGTGGCGCCGGCTTCTTCGAGCTCTTTCTTGAGCTTCTCGGCGTCTTCCTTGGAGACTCCCGTCTTGACCGCCTTGGGGGCGGCTTCGACGGCGTCCTTGGCCTCTTTCAGACCCAGGCCGGTGGCAGCGCGGACGACCTTGATCACGTTGATCTTGTTGGCGCCGATGGCCTCGAGGACAACGTCGAACTCGGTCTGAACGGCGACCGGCTCAGCGGGGCCAGCGGCGCCGGCGGGGCCGGCGGCAACGGCGACAGCGGCAGCGGC
>Ga0153954_1000177_pt1 | contig 58440 bp, 51 predicted proteins | sample TSFL038MetaG_FD_102277 | JGI IMG/M metagenome (GOLD analysis project Ga0153954, IMG submission 102277) | Attine ant fungus gardens microbial communities from Florida, USA - TSFL038 MetaG | ecosystem: Host-associated > Fungi > Mycelium > Unclassified | place: USA: Florida, Wekiwa Springs State...
CCTGCCGCCTGGCAGCCATATCGATCTTGCCCTCCACATCGGGCAAGCCTTCCCAGCTACGCGCTCAAAGTACGTGAGGCACCGCCGTCGGCTACGCGCTCAAAGTAGGTGAGGCACGCCGGCCGATGGCGTCCGTGCCATCCGTGCCGTAGTCTGTCTCCCGTCCCGACTGTTCCTGTCGAGCGCCACCACCAGCTCCAGGGCAGTCGGGACTTAGCGTCGGTGGACGCAACCGTCTCAGCGGCGCCTAGCAGCCACAGCCCTCGCCGCGCCAGGAGCGGAAGCCCTGCCACACCGAAACGGCGGCCACCCCCAGACCGATCAGCGGGTCCAGCCACCAACCGCCGGACCACTGCGTGGTGAGGGTCAATCCGACCAGCACCGCGGCAGCCTGGATCGCACACAGATAGTTCTGCACTCCCTCACCGACGGTCGCAGCCGAACCGAGCCGCGTGCCGAGCCGTCGCTGGGCCCGGCCCAGGACCGGCATCACCAGCACGGCGGCGGCGGTGACCGCGATGCCGATGGCGCTGCCTTCGCTGCGGTGGTCGCCGAAGAAGTGGCGTACCGATTCCGCGGCGATATAGGGGGCGTTGATCCAGAACGAGATCGCCACGCCGATTTGGGCGCGCCGCTCGGCCGTCTCGGACAGGGTGCGGGCACCGGTGAACCGCCAGATCACCACGGCTCCGGCCAGCGCCTCGGGAATGGCGCCCAAGGCCCAGCCGGTCAGGGCGATGGAGCCGGCGGCCAGCCCCTGCCACAGGCCCACCACGCCTTCGATTCCGACCAGGACCAGGCTTACCCAGGCAAGTCGCCGAGCCCAGGTCGCCGCGCGGTGCCAGCCCCTGTCGCGAGGAACGGGAACACCATGGGCATGCCCGGCGTGAACATGGTCATGGTCATGGTCATGGTGCCCGAGGGTCGTGACCGGGGCGTGCGTCACCGGCTCGGTGATACCCGCTGCGGAGCCCACGACGCTACTGTCCACGCAAAAAATGCTACCTGGCGTTTCGGTGAGGCAGCCGTCACAGCGCCGGCGCCTCAGGCTGCCCTTAGCTGTCCGCGTCCACCTTGACGACGCGGTCGTTGCCGCGGTCGGCGACATAGACATTGCCGTGTTTGTCGACCGCGACATCCAGCGGGGCGTTGAGTCCGGTGAACGGCAGCACCACCGGGATCGCGGCGCCGGCTGCCAGTTTCACGACCTTGTTGCGGTTGTGCTCGGTGACGTAGACGTCGCCGGCTTCGTCCACCGCGATGCCCCACGGCGCGACGATCCCGGTGAAGGGCAACACCACCTGTTCGTTGGTCGCGGCCACCAGCTTGAGCACCCGGTTGTTGCCGGTATCGGTCACGTAGACATTGCCCGCGGAGTCGACCGCCACCCCGTCGGGCTTGTTGAGGCCGACGAACGGGACCGTGGTCTGGGCGTTGGTGACGGTGTCCAGGCGCAGCACCACGTCGTTGCCGCGGTCGACGACATAGACGTTTCCGCCGTCGGAGTCCACCGCCACCCCGTCGGGGTCGTCCAGGCCGGCGAACGGCAGCACCGTGTGAGTCTCGGCGTCCGCGCCGAGCTTGACCACCCGATTGTTGACATCGGAGAAGTACACGTTGCCCAAGCTGTCGACCACCACGCCGCGCGGCTGGTACTGGTCACTGAAGGGCACCACCGTCGAAGCGGCCGAGTCGGCGGCCAGGCGCACCACCCGGCCGTGGATGCCCTCACTGCTGACGTAGACGTTGCCGTCGCCGTCCAGCGCCACCCCACCCGGCGAGAGCCGGAAGTCCAGGTCGGTGAATGGCAGCACGTCCTGCGGGGGTGCCGCCACCGGCGTCGCCGACGATGGCTCCGACACCACGTGCCCGATGCCGGCGACGGCGATGACCGCGGCAACCGCCGCGGCCGCCGCCAATACCGGCTTGCGGGGCAGCCGCCACCGTCGAGACGGGGTGGGGATGACCGTGTTCGGAGTCTGCAGGTCATTGCGCAGCAGCGGTGACATCGGGAACGGCGCCGGGGGCGGGCCGCCCAGATCGGCGCCCAGAGCAGCACCGAATCCGATGTCGGTCGGCGCCCATCCGGCTCGGCTCACACCAGCCGACGCTGCGCCGCCACCTCGACCCTCGGATCGAGGCTCGGGTTCCAGGCCGCCGGGCAGGTGCAGTGCGGCCTCGCCACGCCGCAGGATCCGGGACACCTGGTGGCGTTCGGGCTCGGTCAGCGCCTGGTAGGCAGCCGCGGCAAGCTCACCAGCGCTGCTGTGGCGCTCCTCGGGTTTGCGGGCCAACCCGCGGGCCAGCACCGCGTCGATGGCCGTCGGAACGCGCCCCCGACGCAGGGTGCTCGGTTGCGGAGGCTCGGCGGTGCGGCGCTCTTCGATCGCGTCGTCGACGGTGTCGGCGGAGAACGGGCGAACCCCAGTGAGCGCCTCGGCCAACACAGCGGCCAGCGAGTAGATGTCGGCGAGGTGCGTGACCTGCTCACCGGTCAGACGCTCGGGTGCCATGTAGTTGACGGTGCCGACAGCCGGCTTGGCCCGCACGCCCGGTTCGGCGATGGCCGCGGCCACCCCGAAGTCCATCAGATACGCCAAGTCGTCCTGGGTCAGCAGGATGTTGTCGGGTTTGACGTCGCGGTGCACGACATACGCGTTGTGTGCCGCGTCCAGGGCCGCGGCGACCTGCCGCACGATGGCCACCGCCCGCGGCGGGCTCAGTGGACCTTCGTCGGCCAAGACAGTGGCCAGGTCGGTGCCGTCGATCAGGCCGGTCTCCAGGTAGAGCACCTCGTCGATCTCGCCATAGGCGCGGATCGGCACCACGTGGGGCTCGGTCAACTGGCCGGCGGCCTCGGCCTCGTCCTCCAGGCGGCTGCGGAACGCCTCGTCAGCGGAGAGCGACTCGGAGATCAGCTTCAGCGCCACAGTCTCGTCATTGCGGGTGTCCTCGGCCCGGTAGACATCACCCACGACGCCGTGGCCGAGCAACCGCCCCAGTTGATAGGGGCCGAATCGCGATCCGGTCCGCGAACCCGGCTCGGGGTTGTTCACCGACGACGCTCCCTTCGACCACAGTGCCGCGCACTGCGGCGAAAGATTGGCCACCAGACTAACCGGCGCCGACGCCGCAAACCGTCACGAGATCGCATTGACCGCGGTCAGCAGCCTGGATTTGAAGGACGGCGGCAGTGGAATGAAGCCGTACTGGTCCAGCCCGTCCTGGCCTGGACCGATCGCGGCCTGCAGGAACGCCTTGACCGCGGTACCGGTGGCGGCGTCGGGGTATTTCGAGCAGACCATCTGGTAGGTCGCCGACACGATCGGATAGGCGCCGTGTTCGGTGGGCCGGTAGAGCGACGCCGTGTCGAGCACCAGGTCGTTGTTCGGGTTCGCATCGGACACGAATTTGGCCCCGGCGATCGTCTTGCCGACCGATTCGGCGGAGATCGCCACCGGCGCCGAGCCGGCCGCGGTGACGATCTGCGCCATGGACAGCTGCTTGCCGACCGCGAACGACCATTCGTTGTAGGTGATGGATCCGTCGGTGGCCTGCAGCGCGGCCGCGGCGCCGTTGTTGCCCGTGGCGCCTTCGCCGATGCCGCCGTTGAAGGTGTCCCCGCCGCCGGCGAACCACCCGCCGTCAGAGACGACCTCAAGGTATTTCTGGAGAGTGGCCGTGCTCGCTGATCGGTCGCTGCGGTACACCACGTGGATGGGCAGCGGGGGCAGTGCGACACCGGCGTTGAGCGCCTTGATCGCGGGGTTGTCCCAGCTGCCGATGGCGCCGTTGAAGATTTTCGCCAGGGTGGGCCCGTCCAGGTTGAGGCTGTTCACCCCGTTGATGCGATAGGTGATGGCGATCGGGCCGAACACCACCGGCAGGTCCCAGGCCGGTGAACCGCATCGCTCGGCGGCCCGCTCCGGCTGCGTCTTGGCGGGGTCCATGGCCATTTCCGAGCCGGCCAGGTCGAGCTCGTTGGCGATGAAGTCATCCACTCCGGTGGAGGAGCCGCTGGCGTTGTAGACCAGTGCCTGCCCGGGGCAGGCCCGGGAGTAGGCGTACGCGAATTGCTCGATCGCGTTGGCCTGGGCGGTCGAGCCGCCGGAACGCAGTTCCTGCTTGCCCCCGCAGTCGACGCCCGCCGCCGGGTCCTCTGCGGCCACCAATTGCGCGGAGCCGCCACCACAGGCCGAAACCGTCAGTGCGCCAACAATCAGCAACGCCGGCAGCACGGTCGATCGGCCGAATTTCACAGGACGACACTGTACCGCGACCGCCCGCGAGCGGGCCTGGTATGGCCGGATGTGGTGCGACCAGAGCAGTCGAAACACCTGCGCAGCCCGCCACAGCGGGGTCACCGGATCCAGATCGCGGGCGGCGCTCACACGAACTGCCAGGCGGCCCGCGCGATCGCCAGCTCTTCATTGGTGGGAACCACCATGACGGTGGTGCGCGATGTATCGGCAGAGATGATCCGGGCGCCCTTGCCGGTGCGGTTGCGTTCGGGGTCCACGACGATGCCCAGTCCGTCCAAGCCGGCGAGCGCGTCCTCGCGCACGCTGGGCGCGTTCTCCCCCACCCCAGCGGTGAAGGCGATGGCGTCGACTCGGCCCAGCACCGCCAGGTAGGCGCCGACGTATTTGCGCAGTCGGTGAATGTAGACGTCATAGGCTAGGCCGGCGGCTTCGCCCAGCGCGCCGCCGGCCTCCCGCTGCTCCAGCAACTCGCGGAAGTCGTTGACCCCGGACAGCCCTTTGAGCCCGGAGCGGCGGTTCAGCAGCTCGTCGAGCTCATCGACACCCATCCCGGCGGTGCGGTTGAGATGGAACAGCACGCCCGGGTCGATGTCACCGCTGCGGGTCCCCATCACCAGGCCCTCCAGCGGGGTCAGACCCATCGAAGTCTCGACGGCTACCCCGCTTCGCACCGCCGAAGCCGAGGCCCCGTTGCCCAGGTGCAGCACGATGATGTTCAGCTCGCCGAGGTCGCGGCCCAGTACGGCGGCGACCTCACCGGAGACGTATTCGTGTGAGGTGCCGTGGAATCCGTAGCGGCGGATGCCGTATCGGGTCGCGACGTCGTGGTCGACGGCATAGCTGGCCGCGGCAGCCGGCAGCGAGTGGAAGAAGCCGGTGTCGAACACCGCCACGTGTGGGACGTCGGGAAAGTCGCTACGGGCCACTTCAATCCCGATCACGTTGGCCGGATTGTGCAGCGGCGCGAGCTCGGAGAGCCGCGCCACCTCGGCCACCACCGCATCGGTGATCAGTGTGGGTGCGTGGAACAGGTTGCCCCCGTGTACCACTCGATGCCCCACGGCGCGGACGGCGGCCAGATCAATGCCGGAATCGACGAGCTGCCGATGGATCAGCCGCAGACCGGCGGCGTGATCGGCCACCGGGCTGTCGGCCTCGCCGATCTGCTCCACCAGTCCGGACAGCAGCGCGGTCCCGGCCACCGGGTCGACCAATTGGAATTTGATCGACGAGGAGCCGGAGTTGAGCACCAGCACCAGTCCGGACGCGGTTTCGGTCACGGAGTCACTCCCTGGGCCTGGATCGCAGTGATGGCCACGGTGTAGACGATGTCGTCGACCAGTGCGCCCCGGGACAGGTCGTTGACGGGCTTGGCCAGTCCCTGCAGCACCGGGCCGATCGCGATCGCACCGGCGCTGCGCTGCACCGCCTTGTAGGTGTTGTTGCCGGTGTTGAGGTCGGGGAAGATCAGCACGGTGGCCCGCCCCGCCACCGGCGATTCCGGCATCTTGGCCGCGGCCACTCCCGCGTCGACCGCGGCGTCGTACTGGATCGGGCCGTCGGCGAGCAGATCGGGGCGACGCTCGTGTACCAATTGCGTTGCCGCCCGGACCTTGTCGACACCGGCGCCGGCACCGGATTCGCCCGTCGAGTAGGACAGCAGCGCGACTCGGGGTTCGATGCCGAACTTGGCCGCGGTGGCCGCCGAGGAGATGGCGATGTCGGCGAGTTGCTCGACGGTCGGATCGGGCACCACCGCGCAGTCCCCGTAGGCCAGCACCCGGTCGGACAGGCACATCAGGAACACACTGGAGACCGTGGACACCCCGGGGGCGGTCCGGATGATCTCGAACGCCGGCCTGATGGTGTGGGCCGTGGTGTGCACGGCACCCGACACCATTCCGTCGGCGATCCCCAGGTGCACCATCATGGTGCCGAAATAGGAGATGTCGCGCATGATCTCTCGGGCACGGTCCTCGGTGACACCCTTGTGTGCCCGCAGCCGGGTGTATTCGGCGCCGAAGATATCCCGCAGCTCACTGGTCTCGGGATCGATCACCCGCGCGGCGTCCAGGTCCACTCCCAGCTCGGCGCCGCGCTGACGCACCGCGCCTTCCACGCCGAGCAGGGTCAGATCGACGATCCCACGCGACAGTAACCGCCCGGCCGCCAACAAGATCCGGTCATCAGTCGCTTCCGGCAGCACGATGTGGCGACGGTCGGCTCGGGCCCGTTCCAGCAGCCGGTACTCGAACATCTGCGGGGTGATCACGGTCGACGCCGGCACCCGGATCCGCTCGGCCAGCTCGGCGCCGTCGATGTGTTCGGCGACCAGAGCCAACGCCGTGTCGATCTTGCGCAACGCACCGACGGTGATCCTCGAGCCGGTGCGCGAAACCCTTTCGGCGGTGTCGTAGGTGCGGTGACTGGTGGCGATCAACGGCAGCGTAGGCCGCAGGCCCTTCACCAATTTGTCGATGGCCGGATGAGGCAGCAGACCGCCGTTGAGGATGACTCCGGCCAGAGACGGGAATCCCTGTGCCTCATGGGCGTTCACCAGTGCCAGCAGCACGTCGGAGCGGTCGGCCGGCACGATCACCACCTGACCCTCGGACAGTCGATCCAGAATGTTCTCCGCGGTCATGCCACCGACCATGACGCTGAGCGCTTCACGACGCAGCAATTCCGGGTCACCGCTGTAGACGGTGCCCTCCAGGGCGGTGCAGAGTTCGGCCATCGTCGGGGCAGACAGCAGCGCCACCTCCGGAATCGCGAACACCGGAATGTCAGCGTCGGCCAGGCGTACCGAGATCGCCTGGGTGACATCGGCAAGCCGATCCGGGTCGCAACGGTTGGCGATCACCGCCGCCGGGTGGGCATGTACCGCAGCCACTTCGGCCAGGCAACGCTCGGTGATCTCCGCGATGGCCTGCGCGTCGCGGTTGTGCCCGTTGACCGCCAGCACCAGGGGTGCCCCCAGGTTCACCGCGACACGGGCGTTGAAGCTCAACTCGCTCGGGTTGACGACGTCGGTGTAGTCGCTGCCGACTACCAGCACGGTGTCGCAGTGCCGGGCGACTTCGTGAAAGCGCGCGACGATCTCGCCCAGTGCCGCTTCGCGATCGGCGAAGACCTCCTGGTAGGTGACACCACGGCAGGCACTGTGGTCGTCGATGGTGGCGGTGGCATGTGCCAGTAGCAGTTCGAGTTGCGAGTCGGGCTCGTCCAGCGACCGCACGACCGGCCGGAAAACGCCGACCCGGGTCGACGAGGCGGCCAGCAGGTGCAGGAGGCCCAGCGCGAGCACGGACTTGCCGGTGCCGCCCTCGGCGGCGGCGAGGTAGATGCTCGACGTGCCGGCGTTGCCTTCTGACATCGGATCAGGCCAAGGAGATCCGGTCGATCGCGGAGCTCAGTCGCGCCACCGTTCCCTCGATATCGGCCAACTTGTCCAGACCGAACAACCCCACCCGGAAGGTGCTGAACGTCGCCGGCTCGTCGCATTGCAGCGGCACTCCCGCTGCGGTCTGCAGACCCTGGGCCAGAAACGTTCTGCCGGTGCGGATGTCGGGGTCGGTGGTGTAGCTGACCACCACGCCGGGGGCTTCGAATCCCGGTGCGGCCACGCTGGGGAAGCCGCGTTCGGCCAGCAGCGCACGTACCTCGCGCCCCAGGACGAACTGTTGCTCGCGCACGACGCCGAAGCCGCGGTCGCGGGTCTCGGCCATGGCGTCGCGCAGGCCTCTGATCACCCCGGTCGGCATGGTCGCGTGGTAGGCGTGGCCGCCGTTCTCGTAGGCCACCATGATCTCGCGCCACTTCTTCAGGTCCAGCGCGAAGCTGGTGCTCTGGGTGCGCTCCATGGCCTCCAGCGCCCGGCTGGACAGACAGACCGCGGCGCAGCCCGGGTCGGCACTCCAGCCCTTCTGCGGCGCGGTCACCAATACATCGACGCCGAGCGCCGCCATATCGACCCAGACGACGCCCGAGGCGATGCAGTCCAGGACCAGCAGGCCACCGACCGCCGCCGTCGCCGTGCCGATACGCGCCAGGTAGTCGTCGGGCAGCAGGATTCCGCTGGCGGTTTCCACGTGTGGAACGCAGACCACCGCCGGCCGGGTCCGCGCGATCGCCGCCTCGACCTCGTCGATGGGCGCAGGAGCGAAGGGCGCCTGGTCGCCGTCGCCGGTCGGACGTGCCTTGAGCACGGTGACCCGGTCGGTGATGCGGCCGGTCGCAAGGATCTGACTCCACCGGTAGCTGAAGAATCCGTTCCGAACGACGAGCACCTCTGCGTCGTTGGCGAACTGGCGCGCGACCGCTTCCATGCCGCACGTTCCGTTGCCGGGTACGACGACTGCCGCGTCGGCGTGGTACACCTCGCGCAGCATCGCCGAGACGTCGTTCATGACGTTCTGGAAGCGTGCGGACATGTGATTAAGGGCCCGGTCGGTGTAGACGACGGAGTACTCCAGCATTCCGTCGGGGTCGACCTCGGGAAGAAGTCCTGGCATGAAGCCTCTCCTAGGTGGGGCGGACAGCGCCGATTGCCAATCTTAGGGCTGTCGCATTCGTGCGTTCACCGATGCGCGCGAACGGCTTCAGCCGATCCCGACATCGGATATCTTGCGGCCGCCGCGCCGTGCGGACGATGTCGATCCGGCCTGTCACCGACTCGGCGTCAGCGCAGGAGGTGTCGGCTCATGACGACACGCTGGATCTGGTTAGTGCCCTCGTAGATCTGGGTGATCTTGGCATCGCGCATCATCCGCTCCACCGGGAAGTCCGTGGTGTAGCCCGCTCCACCGAACAACTGCACGGCGTCGGTGGTGACCTCCATCGCCACATCCGAGGCGAAACACTTCGACGCCGCCGAGATGAAACCCAACCCGGTCTCGCCGCGCTCGGCACGTGCCGCCGCCGAATACACCATCAACCGAGCGGCCTCGAGCTTCATCGCCATATCGGCCAACATGAACTGCACACCCTGGAAGGTGCTGATGTTCTTGCCGAACTGCTTGCGGTCCTTGGTGTATTCGATCGCCGCGTCCAAAGCGCCTTGCGCGATGCCGACCGCCTGAGCGCCGATGGTCGGACGGGTGTGGTCCAACGTCCGCAGCGCGGTCTTGAAGCCAGTACCGGGTTCACCGATGATCCGGTCGCCGGGGATCCGGCAGTTCTCGAAGTACAGCTCGGTCGTGGGCGAACCCTTGATGCCGAGCTTGTACTCCTTGGGCCCGACGGTGAAGCCCTCGTCGTCGATGTGGACCATGAACGCCGAGATGCCATTGGCGTCCAAGTCAGGGTCGGTCACCGCCATCACGGTGTACCAGCTGGACTTGCCACCGTTGGTGATCCAGCACTTGGAGCCGTTGAGGATCCAGTCATCACCATCGGCCTTGGCCCGAGTCCGCATCGCCGCGGCATCACTGCCGGCTTCGCGCTCCGACAGTGCATAGGAAGCCATCACCTCACCGGCCGCCAGACCGGGCAGCACCTGCGCCTTGAGCTCGTCAGAACCCGACAGGATCAAACCCATCGTGCCCAGCTTGTTCACCGCCGGAATCAGCGACGACGAAGCACAGACCCGGGCGACCTCTTCGATCACGATGCAAGCCGCCACCGAGTCCGCGCCCTGACCGCCGTACTCCTCGGGGACGTGGACGGCATTGAAACCCGAGGCATTGAGGGCCGCTAGAGCTTCCTCGGGGAACCGGGCCTTCTCGTCGACATCCTTGGCGTACGGAGCGATCTCCTTCTCCGCCAACGCGCGGATCGCCGCCCGTAACTCGTCGTGCTCCTCGGGGAGCTTGAACAGGTCAAACGACGGATTCCCGGCCCACCCAGCCATCACAGCCTCCTAAGCTACTCGCCGGTAACTTTACCTTGAAGCATCGCGTCCTTCGCAAGCACGGTCTCGGCCAGCCGGTCTTGAAAAGCCGCCATGCGGGCCCGCAACGCAGCGTCGGACGAGCCCAGAATACGCACCGCGAGCAAACCTGCGTTGCGAGCGCCGCCGATAGAAACGGTGGCCACTGGTACACCCGCCGGCATCTGCACGATCGACAGCAAAGAATCCATGCCATCCAGGCGGGCCAGCGGCACGGGCACCCCAATCACCGGCAGCGGTGTGGCCGAAGCCACCATCCCAGGCAGGTGCGCGGCGCCGCCTGCCCCCGCGATGATCACCTCGATGCCACGGCCGGCAGCGTCGCGGGCGTAGTCGAACATCCGCTGCGGGGTGCGGTGCGCCGAGACCACTCCGACTTCGAACGGGATCTCGAACTCGGCCAGCGCCAAGGCCGCGTCTTCCATCACCGACCAGTCGCTGTCGCTGCCCATGATGACGCCGACCCGGGGACCGGGCTTGTGCTCACTCATGCGGATCCCATCCATCGCTCCATTCCCCGTGCGACAACCAGTGTGCCGCGCTTTCGGCCCGCTCGCGCAGGTTCGCCGAGTCCTTTGTTTCGGCCCCCAGGAGGTTGATGTGGCCGATCTTGCGGCCCGCCCGTTCGTCCTTGCCGTAGAGGTGGACTCGGGCGTCCGGGTAGCGCGCGAACAGGTGGTGCAGGCGCTCGTCCATCGTCATCGCCGGCGTTTGCGGTGCGCCGAGAACATTGGCCATCACGGTCACGGCCGCCACCGGCGTGGTGGCGCCGAGCGGATAGTCCAGCACCGCCCGTAGGTGCTGTTCGAACTGACTGGTGGCCGCGCCGTCCATGGTCCAGTGCCCCGAGTTGTGCGGTCGCATCGCCAGCTCGTTGACCAGCAACTGCCCGTCGACGGTTTCGAACAGCTCGACCGCCAGCACCCCCACCACGCCCAACTCATCGGCCAATCGCAGCGCCAATTGTTGTGCAGCAGAAGCTGATTCGTCTGGAAGATCGGGGGCGGGCGCGATCACCGTCACGCAGATTCCGTCTTCCTGCACGGTCTCGACAACCGGCCACGCGGCGCCCTGGCCGAACGGTGACCGGGCCACCAGCGCTGAGAGTTCGCGGCGCATCGCGACCCGCTCTTCGGCCAACACCGGCACGCCGGCGGCCAGATAATCAGTGACGACCGCTCGGGCCTGGGCAACGTCGTCGACGATGGACACCCCGCGCCCGTCGTAGCCGCCCCGGGCCGCCTTCACCACCATCGGGCCACCGGTCAGGGCGGCGAAGTCGTCGAGATCCTCGGGCGTCTCGATCGCGGCGAACCGCGGCACCGGCGCGCCCAGCGCCGACAGCTTGCGGCGCATCACCAATTTGTCCTGGGCGTGCAGCAGTGCTGCCGGCGGAGGCGCGACGTTGACGCCCTCGGCGATCAGCTGGTCCAGCAGCTCGCCTGGGACGTGCTCGTGGTCGAAGGTGAGCACGGTGGCCCCAGCGGCGGCCCGGCGCAGGGCATCGAGGTCGGTGTGCGATCCGATCACCACATCCGGGGTGACCTGGGCGGCCGGCTCGTCGGCCGCCGCGGCCAGCACCCGCAGCCGCTGCCCCAGCGCGATCGCTGCCTGATGGGTCATCCGCGCCAGCTGACCGCCGCCCACCATGGCGACCAGCGGGCTGCGTCCGCCCGCGGGCGGCGTCGTGATTGGGGGGTTCGGCACGGCCAATATCGTGTCACGCCGGTGCCGCGGCGATCGCAAGTGCTGCGCAGCCAGGTCGTTATGCAGTCGTTAGGCGCAGATGGGGCCGAGTCCGTACACTGGCAACTTGTGTCTTTTACCGACGCCACGATCGCACGCCTGCCGCGGGCGATCCGTCCGCTGGCCGAACGCCATCATGAGCTGATCAAGTTCGCCATCGTCGGCGCCACCACCTTCCTGATCGACTCCGCGCTGTTCTACACGCTCAAGCTGACGATCCTGTCGCCCAAGCCCGTCACGGCCAAGGTCATCTCGGGAATCGTCGCGGTGATCGCGTCCTACATCCTCAACCGCGAGTGGAGCTTCAAGGACCGGGGCGGTCGGGAACGCCACCACGAGGCCCTGCTGTTCTTCGGGGTCAGCGGAGTCGGCGTGGTGTTGTCGATGGCCCCGTTGTGGTTCTCCAGCTACGTGCTTCAGCTACGGGCGCCCATGGTGTCGCTGACCATCGAGAACCTCTCGGACTTCGTCTCGGCCTACATCATCGGCAACCTGCTGCAGATGGCGTTTCGGTTCTGGGCGTTCCGCCGCTGGGTCTTTCCGGACGAGTTCGCCCGCACTACCGACGCCGCGCTGGACGCGACGATCGAGACCGGCGCGCTCGCCGAGGCGCTCGAGGACGCCCTGGAGGGCGGCCCGGACACTGGCGTGGTGACGCTGTTCCGGCGTCCGGCTCGCCATCAACCGCCGGCGGACGGCCTGTCGAAGACCTCCTAATCGGGACGGTCAAACACCTTCGGATCGGAGCCGTCAAACACCTTCGGATCGGAGCCGTCGAAGACCTTCGGATCGGAGCCGTCGAAGACCTCCCGATAGAGCAGCGTGTGGACCTGTTCCACGCGCGGGATGTCGTAGAACTCCAACGGTTCCTGTGACGCCGACTCGATGATCAGCGTCCCGGTTCGCAAGATCCGGTCGATGAACCCGTGCACGAACTCCACGCTGTTGATCCGCGCCAGGGCGATGTCGATGCCGCGACGGGTCAACAATCCGTGCCGGAACATCACCCGCCGGTCGGTGACCACGAAATGCGTCGTCAGCCAGGTCAGGAACGGCCAGAGTGTCAGCCAGCCGAACACCACCAGCCAGATCGCCCAGATCACCGCGAAGACGACGTTCTTGGCGGTCGGATCCCAGGCCCGTGAGTTGACGAACCCGGCGGCGAACGCGGCGCAGGCGGTGACCAGCAACAGCGCCAGCACCGGCAGAATCAGGCGCTTGACGTGCGGGTGCCGATGCAACACCACCTGCTCGTCCTCGGCCAGCACGTTCTCCGGGTAACCCACGGCCGGTCCTAGCCGCTGCACTCATTCAGCGGTCCCAGCTTCGGCTCGACTCCGTCGAGCCTCGCTGAACCGCTGGGCCGAAGTCGGGTGACGTCGCCGGCCGACACCGTGACGGTGCCATTCCCCGTGTTGATCACCAGGCGGCCGGTGTCATCGATGGCCTCGGCGAGTCCCTCCACTCGCTGATCGCCCGGTATGTCGGCACGCACCCGAGCCCCCAGCGTGCAGCTGTACCTCCGGTAGTCCGAAACCAGCGCGTCGTCGGCTCCACCCGCCGCACGCCAGGCCGCGATCCGCTCGGCGAGGCGACGAAGAACCTTGTCGGCGAGGGCGTTTCGATCGATCACCGAGGCGCCGAGCATGGCCAGCGAGACGGCCGCGGGGTCTGGGGCCTCCTCGGCGGTCATGGACACGTTGAGCCCGAGCCCCACCACGATCACCTGCTGCGGCGCGGCTACCTCGGCGAGAATTCCGGCCAGCTTGCCGTCGTCCACGATGATGTCGTTGGGCCACTTCAGACCGACGTGCAGGCCCGACACTTCGGCGATCGCATCGGCGACCGCGACGCCGGTCGCCAGCGTCAGCCAACCCCAACCCGATGTCGGCACGGTGTCCGCGGCTATTCCCACCGACAGTGAGAGCTGGCTGCGCGCTGGAGCGCTCCAGTGTCGACCGTGCCGCCCGCGGCCAGCCGTCTGATGCTCAGCCAGCAACACCGCGCCGTCGATGTCTTCGCCCGCTGCGGCACGAGCCAACAGATCCGCATTGGTGGAACCGGTCTCTTCGACGACATCCAGTGCGCGCCAACCTTGGGGACCGATCAGCTGTGCACGCAGCACGGCAGCATCGAGCGCGGGACTGTCCATGGCGGTCAGCTTACGACCGGGTGGGCTTCCGCAGCGGCACCACACGTTCTAGGTTGGCATGATCATGGGCCGATTTCGCGCCGACGGTGCAGACATTGACAGCGACTACGACGAGCACGGTGTGCGGGTTACACCGCGCAAGAACGAAGCCGCCGGAATGCGGGCCGTGTTGGTCTCGCTGCAGCGCAGCCTGAGCCAGATGGGCCTGTGGCGAACCGGTGCCGCCTGGGCGCGACTGAATCAACGTCACGGATTCGACTGTCCCGGTTGTGCATGGCCGGAGGAACACGGCGGGCGCAAGATCGCCGAGTTCTGCGAGAACGGCGCCAAGGCCGTCGCCGAGGAAGCCACCAGCCGCGTCATCGGGCCGGACTTCTTTGCCCGACACTCGGTCCAAGAACTGTCTGGCAAACCGGAGTATTGGCTGTCGCAGCAGGGTCGGCTCACCCACCCGATGGTGCTCTGGCCGGGCGAGCAGCATTATCTCCCGATCAGCTGGGAGGACGCCTATCGTGTGATCGCCGGGGAACTGCAGGCCCTGGGCAGCCCCGACCAGGCGGTGTTCTATACCTCGGGGCGCACCAGCAACGAGGCGGCTTTCGCCTACCAGCTCATGGTCCGCAGCTTCGGCACGAACAATCTGCCCGACTGCAGCAACATGTGCCACGAGTCGTCGGGTCAGGCACTGAGCGAATCGATCGGGGTCGGCAAGGGCTCGGTGACCGTCGACGACATCGAGCACGCGGACCTGATTCTGATCGCCGGCCAGAACCCGGGCACCAACCACCCTCGAATGCTGTCGGTGCTGGAGAAAGCCAAAGCCAACGGGGCACAGGTGGTGGCCATCAATCCGCTGCCCGAGGCCGGGTTGATCCGGTTCAAGGATCCCCAGAAGCTCAACGGCGTCATCGGTCACGGCGTGCCGATCGCCGACGAGTTCGTCCAGATCCGTCTCGGTGGCGACATGGCATTGTTCGCCGGGCTCGGCAGGCTGCTGCTCGAGGCGGAGGAGCGCTCCCCCGGCACCGTGGTCGACCACGATTTCATCGCGCGGCACTGCGCCGGTTTTGACGAGTACCGAAGCCGGACTCGCGATGTGGACTTCGATGTGGTGTCCGCCGCGACGGGAGTGGAGCACGCCCAGTTGCGGCGCGTCGCAAAGATGTTGATCGCGTCGCAGCGCACAGTGTTGTGCTGGGCGATGGGCCTGACCCAGCACAGTCACGCGGTCGCCACCATCGGCGAGGCCACTAACGTCTTGCTGCTGCGCGGCATGATCGGTAAACCGGGTGCCGGTGTCTGCCCGGTACGAGGACACTCCAATGTTCAGGGCGACCGGACGATGGGCATCTACGAGCAGATGCCGGAATCGTTCCTGGCCGCGTTGGATCGCCAATTCGGCATCGTGAGCCCACGTGGGCACGGTTACGACACGGTGGCCGCGATTCGGGCGATGCGCGATGGGCGCGCCACGGTATTTATGGCCATGGGCGGCAACTTCGCGTCCGCCTCGCCGGACACCGAGGTCACCGAGGTCGCGTTACGCCGCTGTTCGCTGACAGTGCAGGTTTCGACCAAGCTCAACCGCAGCCATCTGGTCCACGGCAGCAGCGCATTGATCCTGCCTGCGTTGGGACGCACCGACCGCGATATCCGCAACGGACGCAAAGAAGTGGTGTCGGTAGAGGATTCGATGTCGATGGTGCACCTTTCGCGGGGCCGCCTGCGTCCGCCTGGCGACATGGTTCGCAGCGAGGTGCAGATCGTCTGCGAGCTGGCCCGCGCCGTCTTGGGCCAGGAACATCCGGTGCCGTGGGAGCGTTTCGCCGACGACTACGACACCGTCCGTGATGCGATCGCGGCAGTGGTCCCCGGCTGCGCCGACTACAACCGCCGGGTCCGCCAGCCCGATGGCTTCCAGCTGCCCCACCCGCCGCGTGACGCCCGCGAATTCCCCACGCACACCGGCAAGGCCAACTTCGCGATCAACCCGCTGAAATGGGTCCCCACCCCACCCGGGCGTCTGATACTGCAGACCCTGCGCAGCCACGATCAGTACAACACCACGATCTACGGACTCGACGATCGTTACCGCGGGGTGAAGGGCGGCCGACGAGTGGTGTTCGTCAACCCCGCCGATATCCAAGCCCTGGGTCTGTCGGACGGTGACCGGGTCGATCTGGTGTCGGAGTGGCGCGGCGCCGAAGGCCGACTGCAGGAGCGCAGAGCCGACGATTTCCTGGTGGTCGCCTACTCCACGCCGGTCGGCAACGCGGCGGCCTACTATCCGGAGACCAATCCGCTGGTACCGCTGGACCACACCGCGGAGAAGTCCAACACGCCGGTGTCCAAGGCCGTGGTGATCCGGTTGGAGCCGACGCGGGGCAGGTGACTCGCCTAACCGGTCCGGTCGGGCGATCCGCAAGCACACACTTTAAGATCGTTTCTTATGACCAGCGTTACTGAGCACTCCGGCGAGGCCCACGTAGAGGCGCAAGCCGAGCATGTCGTCGACATCCACACCACCGCGGGCAAACTCGCTGACCTCAAGCGTCGGACCGAGGAGACCCTGCACCCGGTCGGTGAGGCCGCTGTCGAGAAGGTGCATGCCAAGGGCAAGCTGACCGCTCGCGAGCGGGTCTACGCCTTGCTTGACGAGGGCTCATTCGTCGAGCTCGACGCGCTGGCCAAGCACCGCAGCACCAACTTCGGCCTGGCCGACAAGCGTCCGCTCGGCGACGGCGTGGTGACCGGTTACGGCACCATCGACGGCCGCGAGGTCTGCATCTTCAGCCAGGACGCCACCGTGTTCGGCGGCAGCCTCGGCGAGGTCTACGGCGAGAAGATCGTCAAGGTCCAGGAGCTGGCCATGAAGACCGGCCGGCCGCTGATCGGGATCAACGACGGCGCCGGCGCCCGCATCCAGGAGGGTGTGGTCTCGCTGGGCCTGTACAGCAAGATCTTCCACAACAACATCCGGGCCTCCGGCGTGATCCCGCAGATCTCGCTGATCATGGGTGCGGCGGCCGGCGGTCACGTGTACTCCCCCGCCCTGACCGACTTCATCGTGATGGTCGACCAGACCAGCCAGATGTTCATCACCGGCCCCGACGTGATCAAGACCGTCACCGGCGAAGAGGTCACCCAGGAGGAGCTGGGCGGTGCCCACACCCACATGGGCAAGTCCGGTACCGCGCACTACGTCGCCTCCGGCGAGCAGGACGCCCTGGACTACGTCCGCGACCTGTTGAGCTACCTGCCCGCGAACAACTACGCCGACCCGCCGCACTTCCCGGTGCCGGCCGCGGAGGGGTCCATCGAGGACAACCTCACCGCCGAGGACCTCGAGCTCGACACGCTGATCCCGGACTCGCCGAACCAGCCGTACGACATGCACGAGGTCATCACCCGGATCCTCGACGACGACGAGTTCCTGGAAGTCCAGGCCGGTTACGCGCAGAACATCATCGTCGGTTTCGGCCGCATCGAGGGCCGCACGGTCGGCATCGTGGCCAACCAGCCGACCCAGTTCGCCGGCTGTCTGGACATCAACGCCTCGGAAAAGGCCGCCCGGTTCATCCGGACCTGCGACTGCTTCAATATCCCGATCGTGCTGTTGGTCGACGTGCCCGGCTTCCTGCCCGGCACCGAGCAGGAGTACAACGGCATCATCCGGCGCGGCGCCAAGCTGCTCTACGCCTACGGTGAGGCCACCGTCGCCAAGATCACCGTCATCACCCGCAAGGCCTACGGCGGCGCGTACTGCGTGATGGGGTCCAAGGAGATGGGCGCTGACGTCAACGTGGCCTGGCCGACGGCCCAGATCGCGGTGATGGGTGCCTCGGGCGCGGTCGGGTTCGTCTACCGCCAGCAGCTCACCGAAGCCTCGAAGAATGGCGACGACGTCGACTCACTGCGCCTGGAGCTCCAGCAGGAGTACGAAGACACGCTGGTAAACCCCTACGTCGCCGCCGAGCGGGGCTACGTCGACGCGGTGATCCCGCCGTCGCACACCCGCGGCTACATCGCGACGTCGCTGCGGCTGCTGGAACGCAAGATCGTCCAGCCGCTGCCCAAGAAGCACGGAAACATTCCCCTGTGAGCGGAACGAGTGGAGTGAGCGCAGCGAATGACACGAGTGACACGAGCAGCGAAGGCACTGTGAGCGGAACGAGTGGAGTGAGCGCAGCGAATGACACGAGTGACACGAGCAGCGAAGGCACTGTGAGCGGAGCGAGCTTGTGAGCGGCGAGGACAAAGCCAGCACCGCGGTCGAGGAGACTCCTGCGGCGGCCGAACCACACATCAAGGTGTTGCGGGGCAACCCCACCGACGCAGAGATCGCGGCGCTGGTCGCGGTGCTCGGTACAGCCGGCGGCTCGGGAGCCGAATCCGGTCCGCGGGACCGCAATCTGTGGGGCCACCCGGTCGACAAGCTGCGGATTCCGGTGTTCAGCTGGCAGCTGATCACTCTGCGGGAACGCACCCATATGCGCCGATGACCCGTCCGTGACGCGACTGGTCCTCGGCTCGGCCTCCTCAGGCCGGCTGGCCGTCCTGCGTGGCGCCGGGATCGACCCGTTGGTGGTGGTCTCCGGTGTCGACGAGGACGCCTTGATGGCCGGCCTGCCCGCCACCGCGACCCCGGATGCCGTGACCGGCACTCTGGCCGCCGCGAAGGCGGAACAGGTCGCCTCCACACTGCAGCCTCCGGTGAGCACCGATTGCGTTGTGATCGGCTGCGATTCGATGCTCTATATCGAGGGCAAACTGTGCGGCAAGCCGCCGACGGTCGACGAGGCCCGCGTCCGCTGGCGCGCGATGGCCGGCAACTCCGGCCAACTCCACACCGGCCACAGCCTGATCCGGTTGCGCGACAACGAGATCACCCATCAGATCACCGAAACTTCCGTCACCACAGTGCGCTTCGGTCAACCCGATGACGACGATCTGGAGGCCTACCTGGCCAGCGGCGAGCCACTGCGGGTAGCCGGCGGATTCACCCTGGATGGCCTGGGGGGCTGGTTCGTCGACGGCGTCGACGGCGATCCCTCCAGCGTCATCGGCATCAGCCTGCCGATGCTGCGCCGGCTGCTGCGCGGCGCAGGCCTCTCGGTCGCTGCACTGTGGGCGGCCAACCCCGTCGACTGACCCAGGGGCGCGCGCACCCGACGTCGAGGGAGATTTCCCGACGGGAGTGGCACAACGGTTACCGCCCGGTACGCTCGGCATCGTGCCAGTGCCTGCCGATCCCACTCCTGCCCTGCAGTCCTACGCCCACCCCGAGCGGTTGGTGACAGCCGATTGGCTGGCGGGCAATCTGGGCAGGCCCGGCCTTGTCGTGGTGGAGTCCGACGAGGACGTCTTGCTCTACGACATCGGCCACATTCCCACCGCGGTCAAGATCGACTGGGTCACCGATCTCAACGATTCCCCGGTCCGCGACTACATCACCGGCGAGCAGTTCGCGGACCTGATGAACCGCAAGGGCATCTCCCGTGACGACACCGTGGTGATCTACGGCGACAAGTCCAACTGGTGGGCTGCTTACGCCCTGTGGGTGTTCACCCTGTTCGGTCACCAGGACGTGCGACTGCTCGACGGCGGGCGCGACCTGTGGGTGTCCTCGGGCCGTGAGACCACGTTGGACGTCCCGTCGAAGGCCACCACCGGCTACCCCGTCGTCAAGCGCAACGACGCCCCCATCCGGGCCTACAAGGACGACGTGCTGGAGAACATCGGCCAGGTCCCGCTGATCGACGTCCGCTCCCCGCAGGAATACACCGGCGAGCGCACCCACATGCCCGAATACCCGGAGGAGGGTGTGCTGCGCGGCGGCCACATCCCCACCGCGGTGTCGGTCCCGTGGAGCAAGGCGGCCGACGACGCCGGCCGGTTCCGCAAGCGCGAGGAGCTCGAGGCGCTCTACAGCTTCCTGAAGCCCGACGACAAGCCGATCGCTTACTGCCGCATCGGAGAACGCTCCAGCCACACCTGGTTCGTTCTGACCCACCTGCTCGGCCTCGACGATGTCCGCAACTACGACGGCTCCTGGACCGAGTGGGGCAACACCGTGCGCGTGCCCATCGTTGACGGCCCCGAACCCGGACAGCTGTCCGGAGCCCCGGGGAGCCCCGCCAGCTGATGAGCCTGCCGGAGGGACTGGCGCAGGTGGTGTCCGACTTCGCCGAAGTCGAAGGCCAGGACAAGCTCAAGCTGCTGCTCGAATTCGCCGACGAACTGCCCGATCTGCCGGACGAGCTGACCGAATCCGCCATGGAACCGGTACCGGAGTGCCAGTCGCCGTTGTTCCTGCATGTCGATGCCGCCGACCCGCAGCGGGTGCGGCTGTATTTCAGCGCGCCTGTAGAGGCGCCGACGACGCGCGGCTTCGCATCGATCTGGGCGGCCGGCCTCGACGGCGAGCCGGCCGATGTCATCCTGGGCGTGCCGGAGGATTTCGCGTCTCGGCTCGGGTTGGCCACACTGATCAGCCCGCTGCGGCTGCGGGGTATGTCGGCCATGTTGACCCGCATCAAGCGGCATTTACGCGCCGCGTAAGGGGCACTGGAACAGGTTCAGCGGTCGCGCTTTACACTGCCTGAAGCTAGATTCTTAAAGACATTTCTTATACATGCCATCAGGAGGGCCAGTGGCGAACCATGCCAGCTCGAAGATCTCCAAGGTGCTCGTCGCCAACCGCGGGGAGATCGCCGTTCGAGTGATCCGCGCCGCGCGCGACGCCGGATTGGCCAGCGTGGCCGTGTACGCCGAGCCCGACGCCGACGCACCTCATGTCCGGCTTGCCGATGAGGCGTTCGCCCTGGGCGGGCAGACCTCGGCCGAGTCCTACTTGGTATTCGAGAAGATCCTCGACGCCGCAGCGCAGTCCGGCGCCAACGCGATTCACCCCGGGTACGGCTTCCTCTCCGAGAACGCCGACTTCGCCCAGGCCGTGATCGACGCCGGGCTGATCTGGATCGGGCCGAGCCCGCAGTCGATCCGCGACCTCGGCGACAAGGTCACCGCTCGCCACATCGCTGCCCGCGCCAAGGCTCCCCTGGTGCCCGGCACCCCGGACCCGGTCAAGGACGCCGACGAGGTGGTGGCGTTCGCCAAGGAGCACGGTGTGCCGGTGGCGATCAAGGCCGCGTTCGGCGGCGGTGGTCGCGGCATGAAGGTGGCGCGCACGCTCGAAGAGATTCCCGAGCTGTTCGACTCGGCCACCCGTGAGGCGATTTCGGCCTTCGGCCGTGGCGAGTGCTTCGTGGAGCGCTACCTGGACAAGCCGCGCCACGTCGAAGCCCAGGTCATCGCCGACCAGCACGGCAACGTCGTCGTCGCGGGCACCCGCGACTGCTCGCTGCAGCGCCGCTTCCAGAAGCTGGTCGAGGAGGCCCCCGCGCCGTTCCTGACCGACGCGCAGCGCAAGGAGATCCACGAGTCCGCCAAGCGGATCTGCAAGGAGGCCGGTTACTACGGCGCCGGCACCGTGGAGTACCTGGTCGGCCAGGACGGCCTGATCAGCTTCCTGGAGGTCAACACCCGTCTGCAGGTGGAACACCCGGTCACCGAGGAGACCTCGGGTATCGACCTGGTGCGTGAGCAGTTCCGGATCGCCAACGGCGAGACGCTGGACCTCACCGAAGACCCCGAGCCGCGCGGCCACTCGATCGAGTTCCGCATCAACGGCGAGGACGCCGGTCGCGGCTTCCTGCCCGCCCCCGGCCCGGTCACCCGCTTCGACCCGCCGACCGGCCCCGGCATCCGGATGGACTCCGGCGTGGAGACCGGTTCGGTGATCGGCGGCCAGTTCGACTCGATGCTGGCCAAGCTGATCGTCACCGGAGCGACGCGCACCGAGGCCCTGGAGCGCGCCCGGCGCGCCCTGGACGAGTTCCACGTGGAGGGGCTGGCCACGGTCATCCCGTTCGACCGCGTGGTGGTCCGCGACCCGGCCTTCATCGGCGACGAGAACGGCTTCACGGTCCACACCCGCTGGATCGAGACCGAGTTCGAGAACAACATCGAGCCCTTCACCGGCGAGGGATCCCTCGAGGACGCAGACGGCGTCCAGCCGCGCCAGAAGGTGGTCGTCGAGGTCGGCGGCCGGCGCCTGGAGGTGTCGCTGCCGGGTGACCTGGCGCTGGGCGGCGGTGGTGCCGGTGGAAGTGGCGCCAGCGGTGTCCTCAGAAAGAAGCCGAAGGCCCGCAAGCGGGGCGCGCACGGCGGCGCGGCGGCGTCCGGTGACGCCGTCACCGCACCGATGCAGGGCACCGTGGTGAAGGTGGCCGTCGAGGAGGGCCAGGAGGTCGCCACCGGTGACCTGGTCGCCGTCCTGGAGGCCATGAAGATGGAGAACCCGGTCACCGCGCACAAGGACGGTGTCATCACCGGCCTGTCGGCAGAGGCCGGATCGGCCATCACGCAGGGCACCGTGATCTGCGAGATCAAGTAGCCGACATAGAGCGTCCGACGACGATGCAGAGCGCCAGCGATGAGGAGGAGTCGGACCATAGAGCGTCCGACGACGATGCAGAGCGCCAGCGATGAGGAGGAGTCGGACCATAGAGCCCGTCGAGATCAACGCCGGCCCGTGGTATCTGCGGATACCACGGGCCGACGATCGTATAGACGACCGTGTGACCCTGGCCGACCTCGGTGAGACCGACCCGGACTACGTCGCGAAGGCGGAATCCGGTTGGGCCGAGGACACGCGCTATCTCTGGGCGGTCTGCGAGCCGACGACGGGCGAATTGTTGGCCGAGGTGACGCTGAATCCCGGTTCAGGCGAGATCGGCAGCCGCCACCGGCCAGGTCACAGCGAGGCGGCACTGACCGGGTCGCAGGCAGTGTCCCGGTTCGCCGCTGGCGCGTTAGGTCTGACGCCGGTGATGACCGGCGTGGGTGGCCCGGTTCCGACCGATGAAAACCCAGGTCAAACCGCCGATCGCCAGCACTAGGACCGAGATCCCGAAACCCAGCGTCCACCCGGCGTCGTGCTGCACGGCAGCGCTCATGAAGCCCGCCAATGCCAGTGCCGCCATCAGCAGCAATGCCAATCCCGGCAATTCACGGCGGTTCTTGAACACCAGTCCGGCCGCGGCTGGGTCGTACGCCTGCGATCGATTCCCTCATCGGTGTCGTTCATGAGTCCCCTTGCACCCTCGGCACCTCAACCCGAAACCCGCCGCGCTGATGGCGGCGACCTGCTTTGCCCGGCTCCGCCAGCAGCGGCTCTGCGGCCTCCTTGAGAAAGGCCTCCGGTGAATCCGGCGTCTCGGTAGGCGCCGACCCTCCTCCCGGCTCGAGCCGCCTGGTCGCGGCGCTGCGGCGGATGGATGCACCGGAGCCGTGCATCGCGTTCCACGCCGAGCACGTCGGGGCCGACACGGTGCACGAACAGGTGGTGCGAAACGAACGTGATAGGCGACCTTTTGGACCACGCTCCGCATTTGGAGACTGATGTCGTATTCGGCATGCGGGCTCTCGGTGCTGTGGAAAATCGGCTCGCCGAGGTGATGACATCAGCCTGGTCAGCGGGACGTTCGTCGCTGCTCGCAACGTGAAAGTTAAGGTTTCACTGGGATTTTCCCGAAATTGTCGGGCACCTCTTTGCCAATCGCAACGAAGCTCGGTAACGTCTGGTTCCTCCGGTTGAGTTCACAGCCGCAGTGAAACGTCACCGCGTAAACGCAGCCCCGCAAGTGATTACGTTGACGTGATCCAACAGCACGATTCGTCGACTGATGGAGCCACAACATGACGATCAGCAAGGTTACTCAGAACGCATTCGCCACTCCTGCAACGGAAGCCACCCAAGTTTGGCGCAATCACACCGCCAAGTTCACGGTTCATTGGGGTCGCACCGGAGCCGTCGTTGCCGTCAATGGCGAGATCGACGCGGCGAACGCCAACCCATTCGCGGACTATGCCCAGCGCTGCGCTGAGTGCTGCGAATGGTTGGTGGTGGACCTGTCTGATCTGACCTTCATTGGGACCGCCGGGTTTTCAGCTCTTCAGTCGATCAGCGCGCAGTGCTCCAGTGCGCAGACCAATCTGAAGGTGGTCCCGAGTTCCGCACTGTCCACCTTGCTGCGGATCTGCGATCCGCACTCTCGACTTCCGCTGGTGGACTCGCTGACGGACGCGTTGGCCGAGGTGCAGCGGTCCGGTCGGCCGCTGCGCCTGGTGCCGTGAGCTAGCGGTCTAGGCCGGTACCGCGTCGGCCGAGCGGTTCCAGACGCGGTGCTCGGCGAGTGCAGCGGCGAACGCGTCGAAGAACTCGTCGTTCAAGTCATCAGCTGCGGCCGTCGTCGTCACCACCCCGGTGGCGACGACGACCGCGGTGGCCTCGGTCGGCCGCTCGGAGATGCCGGCCTTGGCAACAGCTTGACACCGGCCCCGAAGGCCCCGATCACCTTGAGGTGCTCGTAAGCCTCCGTGACGAAGTGCATCGCGTACCTGTCGGGAAACTTGATCCCGTCCTGGATAAAGAACACTGGAAAGTTGTTGCCCACCAGGTCGTAATTGCCCGCCTCGGTGTAAAACTTGGTGGCGAACCCGCGCACGTCCCGCACGGTGTCGGCCGAACCGCGGGACCCTGCCACGGTGGAGAACCGCCCGCGGGCGTCGTTTACATCTGGGGTCGAACACGCGCTGCCGACCGCTGACCAGGGCTACTGCAGCTGATCGCGCAGCTTCGCCAGCGATTTGGCCAGCAGGCGCGACACGTGCATCTGCGAGATGCCGACCCGCTCGGCAATCTGGGTCTGGGTCATCGACTCGAAGAACCGCAGCACCAGCACGGCGCGTTCGCGCTCCGGGAGGTCTTCCAGCAAGGGCCGCAACACCTCTCGGTCCTCGATACGGTCCATCCGGGCATCGACCTCACCGAGGGTGTCAGCGATCGAGCGGACGTCGTCCTCGTCCGAGCTGCCGCCGCCGTCAATCGACAACGTGTTGTACGAGCTGCCCGCGACCAGTCCTTCGACCACCTCGTCGCGGCTCAACTCGAGCTCGGCCGCGAGTTCGGAGGCGGTCGGCGCCCGCCCCAGGCGTTGCGACAGTTCGGCCGTCGCCACCCCCAACCGAAGGTGTAGCTCTTTGAGTCGGCGAGGAACTTTGACCGACCAGCTGTTGTCGCGGAAATGGCGACGGACCTCGCCCATGATCGTCGGAACGGCGAACGAGACGAAATCCGAGCTAGTCTCGACGTCAAAGCGTGTTACCGCGTTGACCAGTCCGACCCGCGCCACTTGGACCAGGTCGTCCCGTAACTCTCCGCGGCCCTCAAACCGGCGAGCGATGTGGTCCGCCAGCGGCAGACACCGTTCCACGATCTTGTCTTTACGGTTACGGAAGTCGGGTGACTCGGCATCGTATAGGGCAAGTTCACGAAACATATCCCCGACATCGGCGTACTCCGATCCGGACTGTGAGCCGCTGCCGGCGGCACGCGGACTCACCGCCCGGAGCCCGCCCGGCGGGTTGTCAGCGTGACCCCGAATACCTCACCCGTGCCGTTGGTTTCATGCCCGTCACTGAACGCCTGGACGTCATCGACCAGCGAAGTGAGCACGTGCCAGCTGAAACTTCCCGGGGTCAGCACACCGGCACCGTCACCGGCCGCCGACGCCTGAACCGTCACATGGTCGTCGTGCGGGTCGATGACGACAGCCAGCATCGCGCCGGGCGCAGCGCTCCGGATCAGCTGTGTGCACAGCTCGTCGATCGCCAACCGCAGATCAGCGACGGTATCGACGTCGAGATCCTCGTAGGTAGCGATCGCACCGACCAGCATGCGCACCACCGCCAGGCTTTCCAGCCTAGGCGTAACCCGCAATTCGACGGCACGTTCACTGCACGACCGCTGAGCCCGGTCACTGTCAATGTCGGTCATGAGGCCTCCCGGCGAAATCGGACCGAGACTACTGCTGCGTGTCAATCGACTGCTCGCCACCCTGGCCTGCAAGCACCCACGCACATTCCGCCCTCAGCCGACACCGTCAACATTGCACGCCGGCTGCCCGGAGATCAGTCACGGGAAGTCTGTACCCGATCGCCGGGGAACTCAATCATCGATCGTGCACGTGATCGCAGAGCGGCCCGGCCGGAATACCGGCCGGGCCGACTTGACCCCTCGGGTTAACTCGGAGAGGGCTGCTGACGCTTCTCGGCGTGCGCCAGGTGCCATTGCTGGTTCACCTTGCCGATCCGGCGATGCTCAAACAGCAGCCACACCGTGCCCAGAACAGCGGCGAGCACCGCGATGACCGCGACTTCCAGGCCCTGACGATCATGACCGGTTCCGAACGCGGCGAGGCAGCCGATACCGGCCACCATGCCCACCACCAGCAGTGAGTAGCCCGGCCAACCCATGACGTCGATCATGGCGCGGCCCGCGTGGGGACGGGTCGTCCGGACGTGGTCGACAGGGTCATGAAAGGTGTCACCCATTGCGATTCCTCCTCCTGAACAACCCGGACCCGCAACTATCGTATGTCGATATGTTCGGTACGGCGCCTCGTTTGCAGGATGTTCACAGTCATGCAACAGCGACGTCGCCGCTGGTCAACCGGTGCCCATGATCGGCACGGCACTCATCAGCAAGACGACCAGCATCAACGTCAGCAAGAACCATCCGGCGCCCTGCCAGCCCCACCAGGTCCCCCGCGCTCGCCACACTCGGTAAGTACGCAAAAACGCCCGCAGTCCGCCACCGGCCAGAATCGCCGGGGCTCCCACCGCAAGCACCGTTCGGTAGGCCCTTCCGCACCCCACGGTCGACGACTGCGGGTCGCACGAGCCGGCCCACAGCACCGCCAGTACGACAAACGCCAGCGCGATGGCGGTGATCAGGCCGGCGTCAAGGAGCCGGACACCCTGGCCAGCGCGAATGCCATCAGCAGCGCAGCAGCCGGCGCTGTCAGCAGCGACAACCCCCAGTTTGCCCAAGTCCAATCGCGTGGCAGCGCTTCAGGCAGTGACAGCACAAAACCGCAGCGCGGGAGCGCTCCGGCTCCGAACTTGGCACCATGGCGGGGGTGAGCCCCCACGACCGAGAAACCGAAGCCCCGCTGGCTCGGTTCTCGGCGCTGACCCGGGACTGGTTCACCGGCACCTTCCCGGCGCCGACACCCGCTCAAGAACAGGCCTGGTCGGCGATCGCCGATGGCCACAACACGCTCGTCATCGCGCCGACCGGGTCCGGCAAGACGCTCGCGGCGTTCCTGTGGGCACTGGACCAATTGACCGCACAGCCCGGTCAGGGCACCCGGGTGCTCTACATCTCGCCGCTCAAGGCGCTGGCCGTCGACGTTGAGCGGAACCTGCGTACCCCGTTGGCCGGCATCGCCCGAATGGCCGCTCAACGCGAGCTGGCCGCTCCCGGCATCACCGTGGGAGTGCGATCCGGCGACACGTCCCCGGCGCGACGCCGCGAGCTGGTCGCCAAGCCGCCCGATATCTTGATCACCACCCCGGAGTCGCTGTTTCTGATGCTGACCTCCGCGGCGCGCGAGACGTTGGCCGGGGTGCGCACGGTGATCGTCGACGAGGTACACGCGGTGGCAGCAACCAAGCGGGGAGCCCACCTGGCGCTGTCCTTGGAGCGCCTCGACGCGATGCTCAGGGGGCCCGCCCAGCGGATCGGGTTGAGCGCCACGGTGCGCGCCGCCGAAGAGGTCGCCCGGTTCCTGTCCGGGCCGTCCCCCACCACGATCGTGACTCCCCCGGCCGCCAAGACGTTCGAGCTCACGGTTCAGGTCCCGGTGCCCGACATGGCGAATCCGGCCGAGGGCACCGTCTGGCCCGACGTCGAAGAACGCATCGTCAACCTGATCGAAGCCCACCGGTCCTCGATCGTGTTCGCCAACTCGCGGCGGCTCGCCGAACGACTGACTGGGCGGCTCAACGAGATTCACGCGGAGCGCTACGTTGATTCCGCGGAGGTGCCGGCGCCGCTGGCGCGGGCACACCACGGCTCGGTGTCGCTGCAGACCCGCGCCGACGTCGAAGAGGACCTCAAGAGCGGGCGGCTGCGCGCGGTGGTGGCGACTTCAAGCCTGGAGCTGGGCATCGATATGGGCGCGGTCGACCTGGTCATCCAGATCGAGGCACCGCCGTCGGTGGCCAGCGGCCTGCAGCGCGTCGGCCGGGCCGGACATCAGGTCGGCGAGATCTCCTCGGGCGTACTGATTCCCAAACACCGCACCGATCTGATCGGGTGCGCGGTCGCGGTACAGCGGATGCTCGCCGGCCAGATCGAAACGCTGACGGTACCGGCTAATCCCCTGGACATCCTTGCCCAGCACACGGTGGCGGCGGCCGCGCTGGAGCCGCTGGACGCCGAAGCCTGGTTCGATACCGTACGCCGCAGCGCTCCGTTCGCCACACTGTCGCGCGGTGTCTTCGAGGCGACGCTGGATCTGCTCTCCGGCAAATACCCCTCGACCGAATTCGCCGAGCTGCGACCGAGGCTGGTCTACGACCGCGACACCGGGACCCTGACCGGCCGGCCCGGCGCACAACGGCTGGCCGTCACCTCCGGCGGAGCTATCCCGGACCGCGGACTGTTTGCGGTCTACCTGGCGGGCACTGACGAAACCCGGAAGCCTTCCCGGGTAGGCGAACTCGACGAGGAGATGGTCTACGAGTCCCGCCCCGGCGATGTGATCTCGTTGGGCGCCACCACCTGGCGGATCACCGAGATCACCCACGACCGAGTGCTGGTCACGCCGGCACCCGGACAGCCGGGCCGGCTGCCGTTCTGGCACGGCGACGGTGTCGGGCGGCCGGCCGAGCTGGGTGCGGCGCTCGGCGCGTTCACCGGCGAATTGGCCGGACTCGACGCTGAGTCATTCGACGGGCGCTGCGCGGGTTTGGGTTTCGACGACTACGCGATCGACAACCTGCGGCGGCTACTCGACGATCAGCGTGCCGCCACCGGGGCGGTGCCCACCGACACCACGCTGCTGGTGGAGCGCTTCCGCGACGAGCTCGGTGACTGGCGGGTGGTACTGCACTCACCGTACGGACTGCGCGTGCACGGGCCGTTGGCACTGGCGGTGGGCCGGCGCTTACGCGACCGCTACGGCATCGATGAGAAGCCGACGGCCTCCGACGACGGCATCGTGGTCCGACTGCCCGACACCGACTCCGGTACGGAAGCCCCTGGCGCCGAACTATTCGTGTTCGACGCGGACGAGATCGAGCCGATCGTCACCGCCGAGGTGGGCGGATCCGCCCTGTTCGCCTCTCGGTTCCGGGAATGCGCGGCCCGGGCATTGCTGTTGCCGCGCCGGCACCCCGGCCGGCGCACGCCGCTGTGGCAACAACGCCAGCGGGCGGCCCAACTGCTCGACGTGGCCCGCAAGTATCCGGCCTTTCCGATCGTGCTGGAGACGGTTCGCGAATGCCTACAGGACGTCTACGACGTCCCCGCGCTGACAACGCTGATGGCGCAGATCGCTCAACGCCGGGTGCGGATCTCCCAAGTCGAGACCGCCACCCCGTCGCCATTCGCGGCGTCGTTGTTGTTCGGCTACGTCGGGGCGTTCATGTACGAAGGCGACAGCCCCCTGGCGGAGCGACGAGCGGCGGCCCTGTCGCTGGACCCGACTCTCCTGGCGCAGTTGCTGGGCCGGGTCGAACTGCGCGAACTGCTCGACACCGAGGTGATCACCGGACTCACTGCGCAACTACAGCATCTGACTCCAGAGAAGGCCGCCCGCGACGCCGAGGGGGTGGCCGATCTGCTGCGACTGCTCGGCCCGCTCACCACCGAAGAGGTCAGCGCCCGGGCCGCGGGTGCTGCGGTCGGCGGTTGGCTGGAACACCTGCTGACTGCCCGGCGGGTGCTGACGGTGGCGTTCGGCGGGCACCGTTGGTGGGTGGCGATCGAGGACATCGGGCGGCTGCGCGACGGCCTCGGGGTTGCGGTGCCGCCCGGGGTGCCGACGGGCTTCACCGAACCGGTCGCCGACCCGTTGGGTGATCTGGTTGGCCGCTTCGCCCGCACCCGGGGGCCGTTCACCACCGGCCAGGCCGCAGACCGGTTCGGGCTGGGCGTGCGGGTTGCGGCCGATACGCTGGGTCGACTGGCCGCCGACGGGCGGGTGGTGCGTGGCGAGTTCACCGACTTCCCCGACTCCCCCGGCGAACAGTGGTGCGACACCGAAGTACTGCGGATCCTGCGGCGCCGGTCGCTGGCCGCGCTGCGCTCGGCGATCGAACCGGTGTCGCCGGCCGCCTATGGGCGCTTCCTACCGGCCTGGCAGCAGATCGGCACTCCGGACGTCGCCGCCACCGGTGTGGACGGGCTGGCCGGGGTGATCGAACAACTGGCCGGCGTGGCGCTACCGGCGTCGGCGGTCGAACCGTTGATCTTCGGCCCCCGGGTGCGCGACTACTCCCCGGCGATGCTCGACGAACTCCTGGCCTCCGGGGAGATCCTCTGGTCAGGCGCGGGCGCACCAGCCGGTAGCGCCCCGGCCACCGACGGCTGGATCAGCTTTCACACCGCGGATTCGGCGCCGCTGACGTTGGCACCCGGGACGCCGATCGAATTCGGCGATGCCCACCGGGCGATTCTGGATGTCCTCGGCGGTGGCGGTGCGTACTTCTTCCGCCAGCTCTCGGGTGACGCGGGCGAGGTGGAACTCAAAGCCGCACTGTGGGAGCTGATCTGGGCAGGATGGATCACCGGCGACACCTTCGCTCCGGTGCGGGCGGTGCTGGCCGGCACCCGGCGCGCCACCCCGGCCCACCGTAGCCGGCGCCCACCGCGGCTCAGTCGTTACAGCGTGGCGCACGCCGCGGCCCGTGCCGCGGACCCGACGGTGGCCGGACGCTGGTCTGCTTTACCCGCACCACAATCCGATTCCACTGTGCGGGCCCACCACACCGCCGAACTGCTGCTGCACCGCTACGGCGTGCTGACCCGCGGCGCGGTCGCTGCCGAGGCGGTGCCGGGCGGATTCGCTACCGTCTACAAGGTGCTGACCGCGTTCGAGGACGCCGGGCGCTGCCAGCGGGGCTATTTCATCGAGTCGTTGGGAGCAGCGCAGTTCGCACTGGCCTCCACCGTGGACCGGCTACGCGGCTATCTCGACGGCGTCGACCCGGCCCGCCCCGACTACCACGCGGTGGCGCTGGCGGCCGCCGACCCCGCCAACCCGTACGGTGCGGCACTGAGCTGGCCGGCGCACCCGGGAACGGCCCGGCCGGGCCGCAAAGCCGGCGCGCTGGTAGTCCTGGTCGACGGGGAGCTGGCCTGGTTCGTCGAACGAGGGGGCCGGACGCTGCTGAACTTCGCCGGAACCGCCGAGGCACAGCGTGCCGCCGCCGGGGCATTGACTCGGCTGATCACCGACCGGCGGGTCGACGGGATTCTCATCGAGCGGGTCGACGGCGTGCCGGTACTGGAGTTGCCCGATTCACCGACGCTGAACGCGTTGACCGAGGCCGGGTTCTCCCGCACGCCGCGCGGAATACGGATGCGCTGATGCCCGAGGGGGACACCGTTTTTCACACAGCAACGGTGCTGGGCACCGCGTTGACGGGAAAGACCTTGACCCGCTGCGATATCCGGGTCCCGCGATATGCCGGTGTCGATCTGAGCGGACAGTCCGTCGATGAGGTGTTCAGCCGCGGCAAGCATCTGTTCGTCCGCGTCGGGTCGGCCAGCATCCATTCGCATCTGAAAATGGAGGGCAGTTGGCGGGTGGGTCGACGTCTTGCCAGACACAGCCCAGTCGATCATCGAGTACGAATCATCTTGGAGGCCGGCCCCGTTCGCGCAACCGGTATCGACCTAGGCGTGCTGGAGGTGCTGGAGCGCCACCATGATGGCGACCCCGTCGCGCACCTGGGCCCGGATCTGCTCGGCGCCGACTGGGATCCGACTGTGGCCGTCGACCGCCTGATCGCCGATCCACAGCGCCCGCTGGCATCAACACTGTTGGATCAGACGGTGATGGCTGGGATCGGCAACGTCTACTGCAACGAGTTGTGCTTCATCGTCGGTCGGTTGCCGACGACACCCGTTGTGGAACTGAATGATCCGGGCCGGATGGTGTCTCGGGCACGCGAGATGCTGTGGGCGAACCGGTTGCGGTGGTCGCGCTGCACTACCGGCGACACCCGGCCGGGCCGACAGCTGTGGGTGTACAACCGGGCCGGACTGCCGTGTCGACGATGCGGTACCGCTGTGGTGTCCGACCGCAGTGCTGAGCGGATTCGGTTCTGGTGCCCGTCGTGTCAGCGGTGACGCCGGGCCGCCCCGGCCGCTGACAGCACCGAACCCGGCCGGCTACCTTGCCGGCCGGGCTTCGGCTGTCAGCACCCGAAGCACTGGTCGATCATGGCCACCCGCCGCAACCCACACCGGGCACGCAACCCCCGCCGCCGCCGGGTCCGCCCCAGCCGGTGGGGCCACCGGGGATCGTGCCGCTGCCACCGCCGGGCCCACCACCACCGGTCGGGCCACCGGGAATCTGACCTCCGCCACCGCCGGGCCCACCACCACCGGTCGGGCCGCCCGGTTCGCCCGGGTTTTCCGGTCCGGGCTCACCTGGGACCGGCTCGAGCGTGGTCTCAGTCGTGGTCGTGGTCGTGGTGGTACTCGGACCCTCCTCTTTGGTGCCGTTACAACCGGCTGCCACCAGCGCGACTGCACTGCCGAGCACCGCGATCGTCATCTTGCTGTGCGCCTTCATCAGAATCAGACTCCTTCTGCTCTGGTCGTGCCTTCCTGTACCCAGGACGGCCGCGGCCGAAACCCCGGGCGGCCGGAGTCAGTTCGCGTCGAGGTCGCGTTCACTGACGAAACCGCGCGGCCGCCCGGTGAAGGGGTCTTCGAACTCCAGCCGGTGGGCCAGCAGTCGTAACGGCTGCGAGAAGTCGTCGGGGGCAACGTCGATAACCTGCGGGTACAGCGGATCACCGTCGATCGGCAGACCGAGCGAGGCCAGGTGAACTCGCAGCTGGTGGGTACGTCCGGTGCGCGGAATGAGCCGGTAGCGACCACCGCCGACTGCCTCGACCAGCGTTTCGGCATTCGGCTCGCCCGGTTCCTCGCGCGCCTGCAGGCAGCCGCGCTGTTTGACGATCCGACTGCGAATCAGCTGCGGAAACTCAACGGTCGGCTCAGCAGAGGACCGCGCCAGGTACTGCTTGCGCACCTCGCCGCGGGCGAACAGCGTCTGATAGGGCCCACGCAGCTCTCGGCGGGTGGTGAACAGCAGCACCCCGGCGGTGAGTCGATCCAATCGGTGCGCCGGACTCAGTTCCGGGAGATCCAGTTCGCGCCGCAGCCGGACCAGCGCGGTCTGGGCCACATGGCTGCCGCGCGGCATGGTCGCCAGAAAGTGCGGCTTGTCGACCACCACCAAGTCCGCATCTCGGTGCAGCACCCGGACATCAAAGGGCACCGGCACCTCATCGGGCAGGTCGCGATACAGGAAGACATGCGCCCCGGCCGGCAACGAAGTCGTGTCGTCGACCAGTGCCCCATCGGCGGTAACCACTTCACCGGCAGCCACTTTCGCCGCAGCGGCAGTACCGAATCGGGTACGCAGCTCGGCGGCGACCGGACCGCCGTGCAAACGCAACCGGGCAGGCCCCAGACCGTCGCGCACCGGCAGCGGGGCGGGGCGTCGGCGGGTCATCGCCTTGTGAGATCGCATGACGGTGTGCCGTCCGCTTCGCGAGCATAGGCACGGTCCCGAAAGGTCAGCAGAACCGCCGCCAGCAGCGCTGCGGTCAAGGTGCCTATCAGCACTCCCACTTTGACGTGTTCTTGGCGGACCGGGTCGCCGAAGGCAAGATCGCCGATAAGCAGGGCGACGGTGAACCCGATACCTCCAAGTAGAGCCAGCGCAACCACGTCGATCCACTTCAGCGACGTGTCGAGTTCGGCTCGGGTCCACGCGGCGGTCAGCACAGCGGCACCGGTGATACCGATCGCCTTTCCGATGACCATGCCGGCGGCGATCCCGATGGCGACGGGATCGTGCAGTGTCGCGGCCAATCCGTGGAGTCCGCCGACGGTGACTCCGGCTGCGAAGAACGCGAACACCGGCACCGCGAGACCGGCGGACAAGGGGCGAACCCGGTGCTCGAGGTCCTTGGCGTCCAGCCGATGTCGTGGCAACTTGGTGCCCTTGGCCGACTCGCGGACCGGAACCGTCAGACCGAGCAACACACCGGCGATGGTGGCGTGCACACCGGATTCGTGGACCAGATACCAGGTGGCTGCGGCCAGCACGAGAAGCACCGCGGCGTTGTCGAAACGCCGGGCCGCCGCCGCGAACAACGCCAGCGGGACGAGAGCCAGCACAAGAGCGGCGAAGTTGAGGTCATCGGTGTAGAACACCGCGATCACCGTGACCGCCAACAGGTCGTCGACCACAGCCAAAGTCAGTAGGAAGGTACGCAGCGCCGAGGGTAGGTGTGAGGAGATCACCGCGAGCACGGCCAGGGCGAAGGCGATGTCGGTGGCGGTGGGAATGGCCCACCCGCGTAGTGCCCCGCCGCCGGTGTGAACATTGATCGCGACGAATACCGCTGCGGGGATGATCATTCCGCCGACCGCGGCGACGACGGGCAGCGCGGCTCGACGCGGGTCACGCAGGTCGCCGGCAAGCACTTCGTACTTGAGCTCCAAGCCGACCACGAAGAAGAAGATCGCCAGCAGGCCATCGGCGGCCCACGCGGACACCGAAAGATTCAAATGCCAGGCGCGGGGGCCGAAAGTGATATCGCCGAGCCGGTAGTAGGCGGCCGCCCATGGCGAGTTGGCCCACCCGATCGCGACCGTAGCCGCGACCAACAGCAGTGCCCCACCCACCGTTTCTTTGCGAAGCACGTCGGCGAGTCGTCGGGTTTCGGCCGAAGATCCGCGACCGAAAAGCGGGGGGCGACCAGCGGTCAAGGGAGGGCCTTTGATTCGAGTGACGGAGGGCCAGAGGTCTCGGACGGACGGTGAAAGTCGTTGCCGTTCAGTGGTGTGCCGGCTGGCAACCGGCAAGCTTGCCGTGCGCGTTGTTGCCCCAGGACGTGGTGTAGCCGTTGGTGCCCCGAGGGCGCAGATCCCGGTCAGCCGACAGCAGCACTTTCCGCATGGCGGTGCGGTGCATCTGCGTGGGCATGCCGCTCACCATATCGGGGCCGACAGACGTTCCGCCAGGTCAGCGGTGTTCGGTGTTCAGGTAAGCGGAATCGGCTCCAGAATTTCGGCCCGCGCCTCGGGGGCGCTCACTCGCAGCGCGTCCGCCGAGGCGTCGTCGGGCTGCTCCTGCGACAGGATCTCGGCCTCCACCCGGGCGGTGTAGTTGGCCACCTCCCGGTCGACGTAGTCGTTGTCCCAGCCGAGCACCGCCGCCATCACCTCGGCAACCTCGCGCGCACAGTTCACCCCGCGGTGGGCGTACTCGATGGCGATCCGGGTCCGCCGGGCCAGCACGTCCTCCAGGTGCAGTGCGCCCTCGGCGACGGCCGCGTAAGCGACTTCCACCTTCAGGTAGGTGGGCGCCTCGGCGATCGGGTCCAGCAGATCCGGCTGCCCGTTGGCCACCGCGAGCACGTCGTGGATCAGCGAGCCGTAACGGTCCAGTAGGTGCCGCACTCGGTAGGGATGCAGACCCTCGGCCGCACCGACGTGCTCGGTCTGGTTGACCAGCGCAAAGTAGCCGTCAGCTCCCAACAGCGGCACCTTCTCGGTGATCGACGGCGCCACCCGCGTCGGGATGTACTCGGCGGCGGCGTCGATCGCGTCGGCGGCCATCACCCGGTAGGTGGTGTACTTGCCGCCCGCGATCGCCACCAGACCCGGCGCCGGAACCGCCACCGCATGCTCGCGCGACAGCTTCGAGGTGTCGTCGTTCTCCCCCGCCAACAGCGGCCGCAGCCCCGCGTACACGCCTTCGATATCGGCATGGGTCAGCGGCCTGGCCAACGCGGTGTTGACGTGGGTCAGGATGTAGTCGATGTCGGCCTTGGTGGCCGCGGGGTGCGCCAGATCCAGATTCCAGTCGGTGTCGGTGGTACCGATGATCCAGTGGGTGCCCCACGGGATGACAAACAGCACCGACTTCTCGGTCCGCAGGATGATCGCCGCTTCCGAAACGATCCGGTCGCGCGGCACCACGATGTGCACACCCTTGGAGGCCCGGACGTGGAACCGACCGCGCTGGCGCGAGAGCGCCTGGATCTCATCGGTCCACACCCCGGTGGCGTTGACCACGACGTGTCCCTGGACTTCGGTCACGTCGCCGTTCTCGGAGTCGCGGACCCGCACCCCGGTCACACGGTCGCCTTCGCGCAGTAGCGCGACGACCTGGCTGGAGGTGCGGATCACCGCCCCGTAGTGCCCTGCCGTGCGTGCGACGGTCAGGGTGTGTCGGGCGTCGTCGACGACGGTGTCGTAGTAGCGGATGCCGCCGATCAACGCGCTGCGCTTCAGCCCCGGGCACAGACGCAGTGCACCAGCCCGAGTCAGATGCCGTTGCGCGGGAACTGATTTCGCTCCTCCCAGTTGATCGTAAAGGAAGATCCCGCTGGCCACATATGGCCGCTCCCACCACCGTCGGGTCAGCGGGTAAAGAAATGGCAGTGGCTTGACCAGGTGCGGCGCCAGCGTGGTCAGCGACAGCTCGCGTTCGTGTAGTGCCTCGCGCACCAGCCCGAACTCCAGCTGCTCAAGGTAGCGCAGTCCACCGTGGAACATCTTCGAGCTTCGGCTCGATGTCCCGGCGGCGAAGTCACGCGCCTCCACCAGTGCCACCTTGAGGCCGCGGGTGGCAGCGTCGAGCGCACAGCCTGCGCCCACCACCCCGGCGCCGATCACCACTACGTCGAACTGCTCACTGCCCAGTCGTTCCCAGGCTCGTGCTCGTTGGTCCGGTCCCAGCGTGCTCACGTGTGCCAGGCTACGTGGCCACCCGCCCAAACACGCTGTGACGCTCGCTTCAGCACCGCGGCTCAGTCGAGGTCGTCGTGCGTCATCAGCCGGCGGGCCGCTTCGGTGAGCGAGCCCGACAGCGACGGATATACCGCCAGGGTCTGCGCCAGGTCGGCCACCGTGATCCGGTTCTGCACCGCCAGCGCGATCGGCAGGATCAGCTCGGAGGCGATCGGGGCCACCACCACCCCACCGATCACCGTTCCGGTGGCCGGCCGGCAGAACAGCTTGAGGAACCCGTACCGCACCCGGCTCATCTTCGCCCGAGCATTGGTCTGCAACGGAAGCATGACCGTGCGTGCCGGCACGGTGCCGTCGTCGATCTGGGACTGCGGCACCCCCACCGCGGCGATCTCGGGCCGGGTGAACACCGCGGCCGCCACCGTGCGCAGCCGGATCGGGGCCACCGCCTCCCCCAGCGCGTGATACATCGCGATCCGGCCCTGCATGGCCGCTACCGACGCCAGCGGCAGCAGTCCGGTGCAGTCACCGGCGGCGTAGATGCCGGACACCGACGTGCGCGATACCCGGTCCACCTGCAGGTAATTGCCCGGTCCGAGCTCGATCCCGAGCCTCTCCAAGCCCAGTCCCGAGGTGTTGGGCACCGACCCGACCGTCATCAGCGCGTGGCTGCCCGCCACGGTGCGCCCGTCGGCCATGGTGACCAGCACTCCGTCTCCCGTGCTCGTCACCGAGGCGGCCCGCGCGTTCTTGACCAGGGTGACGCCACGCTCGGCGAACACGGTCTCCAACACCCGAGCGGCGTCGGGATCCTCGTGCGGCAGCACCCGGTCACGGCTGGCCACCACCGTCACCTTGACGCCGAGTTCGGTGTAGGCGTTGGCGAACTCCGCGCCGGTGACGCCGGAACCCACCACCACCAGGTGCTCGGGCAGCGTGTGCAGGTCATAGAGCTGGCGCCAAGTCAGAATCCGCTCGCCGTCCGGCTCCGCACCGGGCAGGGTACGCGGGCTGGCCCCGGTGGCGATCAACACCACGTCGGCGTCGAGCACCCGCTGCGCGCCGTCGGATTGATGCGGCGGTCCCAGCTTCGCCTCTCCTCCGTCGAGGCTCGCTGAACCGCCGGATTGATGCGGCGGTCCCAGCTTCGCCTCTCCTCCGTCGAGGCTCGCTGAACCGCCGTGCTCGGTGACCAGAATCCGATGATGAGCCCGGCCGGATTCGGCGTCGATCAGCTCCCCGCGGCCGGCAATGACCTGGACACCGGAGTTGAGCAGCTGCGTACGGACGTCATCGGACTGCGCCGCGGCCAGGGACTTCACCCGCTCGTGAATCTGATTCAGCTCGATCTCGGCGTCGGTGAAGTGGATGTCGAAACCCAGGTGCGGGGCGCGCCGTAGCTCGGTGCGTACCCCTGACGAGGCGATGAAGGTCTTGGACGGCACACAGTCCCACAACACGCAGGCACCGCCGATGCCGTCGGCGTCGACCACCGTCACCGATACCGCTTCAGGTCCCTTGGCCGCCGCGACCAGCGCCGCCTCGTAGCCGGCCGGGCCACCGCCGACAATCACGATGCGCGTCGAGGGAGAAGTCACAGCGACTAACCTATCTGGAGCGCGGCGTTTAAGATTTCTGCCGTGCCGCTCTACGCCGCCTACGGGTCAAACATGCATCCCGAACAGATGCTGCAGCGAGCGCCGCATTCCCCGATGACCGGCACCGGCTGGTTGCACGGCTGGCGGCTGACGTTCGCCGGCGAGGACATCGGTTGGGAAGGCGCCCTGGCGACCGTGGTCGAGGACCCGGACTCGAGTGTTTTCGTCGTCCTCTACGACGTGACTCCCGAGGACGAGAAGAACATGGACAGCTGGGAAGGCTCGGAATTCGGCATCCACAAGAAGATTCGGCTCCGGGTGGACCGGGTGGACGGGATCACCTCGGACCCGGTCGACAGCGAGCCTGCGCCGGTGCTGGCCTGGCTGTACGTGGTGGATGCCTGGGAACGCGGGCTACCGTCGGCGCGCTACCTGGGCGTGGTGGCCGAAGCAGCCCAGATCGCGGGCGCCCCAGACGAATACGTGCACAACCTGCAGACCCGCCCGGCTCGCAACATCGGCCCCGGCAGCTAGAGCAGCCCGGCTTGGTCGACGACGCCGGCCATCACCCGCACCCCGACCGCCAGCGCCCGCTCGTCGAGGTCGAACGTCGGCTGGTGCAGATCCAGTTGCGGTCCGGTGCCTGGCCACACCCCGAGCCGGCCCATGGCACCGGGCACCTGCTCCAGATACCAGGAGAAGTCTTCCCCGCCACCGGATTGCTGGGTCTCGGCCAGCACCTCGGGCCCGATGGCCTCGATCGCGTGGGTCAGCATCCGCGTCGACACCGCTTCGTTGACCACCGGCGGCACACCGCGGTGGTAATTGAGCGTGTGCTCGATGTTCAGCGGCGCCAGCAGGGACGCCACCGCCTCCTCGACGATGCTCTCCATCGCCACCCAGGTCTCCCGGCTGGCCGTGCGCACCGTACCGGCCAGCCGCCCCGACTGTGGTATCGCGTTGGCTGCGGCACCGGAATTCACTGCGCCCCAGACCATCACCGTGTTGTTGCGCGGATCGATGCGCCGGGACAGCACACCGGGCAGCCCGGTGATGAGCGTGCCCAGCCCATAGACCAGGTCCGCGGTCAGATGCGGCCTGGAGGTGTGTCCGCCGGGACCGCTGACGGTGATCTCGATGGTGTCGGCCGCCGAGGTGATCGGCCCCGGGATGGTGGCCACCCGGCCGACCTCCAGTCGCGGATCGCAGTGCAGCGCGAAGATCCGGCTGACCCCGGTCAACACGCCCGCGGCGATCGCGTCGATCGCGCCACCGGGCATCAGTTCCTCAGCGGCCTGGAACACCAGTCGCACACCGACCGGCAACTCCGGCGCCGATGCCAACGCCAGCGCCGCACCCAACAGGATCGCGGTATGCGCGTCGTGGCCGCAGGCGTGCGTCACCCCCGGCACCAGCGAGGCGTACGGCGCGCCGGTCTGTTCGGTCATCGGCAAGGCGTCGATATCGGCCCGCAACGCGACGCGGGGACCATCCTCCGGACCGAAGTCGCAGGTCAAACCCGTTCCGCTGGGCAACACCTTGGGGTTGAGTCCAGCACCGGCCAGACGCTCGGCGATGAACTGGGTGGTGGCGAACTCTTGGCGGCTCAGCTCCGGGTGGCGGTGCAGATGCCGTCGCCACGCCACCAATTCCTCGGCATGGGCTGCCAGCCACGCCTCGACGGCGTGCGACACGGGAGCTGGAGACATTCAGGCAGTATCCCATCGCGGCGCGCTACTAAGCTCAGTGCCTGTGACGGTACCGCTGGCAACTCAGGCAGCAGGGGTAATAGCGCGGCGCACCGGCGTCGAGTCGCACGACGTGGCGGTCGTGCTCGGTTCCGGGTGGGCGCCCGCCGTAGCAGCCCTCGGCACCGCGACCGCAACCCTGCCGATGGCCGACCTGCCCGGCTTCAGTACGCCGACCGCGGCGGGCCACACCGGTGAGCTGGTGTCCATGCAGATCGGCGCGCACCGGGTACTGGTGCTGGTCGGCCGGATCCACGCCTACGAGGGCCATCAGCTCGCCGACGTCGTCCGCCCGGTACGCATGGCCGTCGCGGCGGGGGCCACCACCGTGGTGCTGACCAACGCGGCCGGCGGCCTGCGGACCAACTACCACGTCGGCCAACCGGTGCTGATCAGCGACCATCTGAATATGACGGGGCGCTCCCCCCTTGAGGGCGCGCACTTCGTCGACATGGTCGATGCCTACACCCCAGCACTGCGCGCACTGGCCCACCAAGTCGACCCCACTCTCGCCGAGGGTGTCTACGCCGGGATGGCCGGCCCGCAATATGAGACGCCCGCCGAAATCCGGATGCTGCGCACCCTGGGCGCCGACCTGGTGGGCATGTCGACCGTGCACGAGGCGATCGCCGCCCGGGCGGCAGGCGCCCAGATCCTGGGCCTGTCACTGGTGACCAACCTGGCGGCCGGGATCACCGGTGAGCCGCTCAGCCATGCCGAGGTGCTGGCCACGGGTCGGGAATCGGCAGCCCGGATGGGTGCGCTGCTCGCCGACGTGATCGCCCGGCTGCCGGCCCCCCCAGGTCAGTAACTCACACCCGAGCTGTGCCGCATCCGCGGCCACATCGTCGCCCAGCCGCCCACCGGCTGCTCGCACAGGTAGATCTTCGCGACACTCTCCCCATTGCGAACCCCGGTGGGGAACCGGATCGACGTCAGGTAGGTGACGTGCCGCCAATACTGGGTCCACTTCGCGACCGGGAAACGCCCGACGCACAGCACCGTGTCGGCGCTGCCGGCCGGCGGCCCCCACTGTGCGTAACTGCTGTCGCCGCTGACCACTGGACGATTGATACCGGCCGCCGGCCCAAGGACGCGCAGCGCCGAGGCTTCGCCGTAATTGCTGGTGAAGATCGGTACGTCGGCGGGCAGTGGAGCGGCGGCAGTCGCCACTTGATCGACGAACTGCGGCCACCCGTAGGTCTCCATCGGGATGGGATTGACCTGCCGCAATGTCGTGGCCTGCGCGGGCGGCAGCACCGGCAGGCAGAACACCACCGCGCCGGCAAACAGCGCGACCAGCGCAACCGCCCAGCCGCGCGGCGGCCGGTCGGGGTTCTCACGTTCGATCCAGACCGCCCCGGCGGCGAACAGCGTCACCAGCGCCGGACCCGCGTAGTAACAACGGCCGCCGGTGATGACGCACAGCACCAGCGCGACCACCGGCACCGCCAGCATCCAGCGGTACTCGCGGGCCTCATCGGACGCCAGCCACCGTGCCCCGATCACCCACAACGGCACCAGCAGCGGGCCGGCATACAACAGGAGCAGCAGGGGAAGCTGCGTCAGCGATCCCGCCGGGCCACCCATCCGCACCGACATCGCGTGGGCGAATTCCAGATTCGGCCAGCCGTGTGCCGCGCTCCAGATCAGGTTCGGGACAGCCAACAAGATCGCGACGGAGCCGGCCAGCCACGGTCCCGGCGAACGCAGTGCATCACGACGGAAGATCGCCAGGCCGACCCCGATCCCGATCAGCAGCAACGCGACAGTCTGTTTGGCCTCCAACCCGATGCCGGCCACCACGCCGGCCGGCAGCCAGGCCAGCGCGGTTCCGATCCGCAGCGCCCGCGTCACCAGCAACAGCACCGCGATCCAGACCAGCTGGTCGACCACGGTGGTCCCGAAGAACATCGCGGCACCCATAAACAACGGGCTGGCCGCCACGGCAGCCGCGGTGATCACCTGCGCCACCCGTCGACCGCCCAATTCCGCGGCCAGCAACGCCACCAGCACGACGCAGCCCAGGTGTATCGCGATGGCCAACAGCCGAAGGCCCAGCAAGCCGCCCAGAGCCGCCACCCGGGCCATCAGCGGCACCAGCGGCGGGTGGTCGAAGTATCCCCACGCCGGGTGCTGACCGCAGATCACGTAGTAGAACTCGTCGGGGTGCCAGCCGTAGTTCATCGCGAAGGCCCCATGCACCGCCGCGGCGACGGCCATCACGATGGCCACCGGCACGATCGTTTGCCGGCTCACCGACGAGTCTGTGGAACGGCGCCCCGGCACGGCTGTGGAGCGGTTCACCGGCTCTCTCCATCGTCAAGCAGTACAGACCCGGGCATGGTAGCAAGTAGTTGACACATGTCGACTAGCCCCTTGCCACAATTGGCAGGTGACTCCCACGGAATGGATCGCCCACGATCCCGACCCGGTGACCGCCGCGGAGCTCGCAGCGTGCAGCCCCGATCAGTTGGCCGCCCGGTTCGCGGCGCCGCTGCGGTTCGGCACCGCCGGGCTGCGCGGTCCGATACGCGGGGGGCCCGACGCGATGAACCTCGCCGTGGTGCTGCGCGCCAGCTGGGCGGTGGCCCAGGTGCTTTCCGCTCGCCGGCGCACGGGCTCAACGGTGGTAGTCGGTGGCGACGCGCGTCATGGCTCAGCGGAATTCGCAGTCACGACCGCCGAAGTACTTGCCGCCGCCGGATTTTCGGTGCTGCTCCTCCCCCTTCCGTGCCCGACGCCGGTGGTGGCGTTCGCGGTGCGCCACACCGGGGCGGCAGCCGGAATCCAGATCACCGCCTCACACAACCCGGCTACCGACAACGGCTACAAGGTGTACTTCGACGGCGGACTACAGATCGTGTCGCCGACCGACACCGAGATCGAGGCGGCGATGGCCGCCGCTCCCCCCGCCGACGCGATCGCCCGCCGCGCCGTGACGCCCGCCGGAGATGAGCTGGTCGCAAGCTATATCGGCCGGGCCGCCATGACGCGGCGACACGGCGGCCGAGTCCGGGTAGCCCTGACGCCGCTACACGGTGTGGGCGGCAAGGTTGCGGTCGAGGTCCTGCGCGCCGCGGGGTTTGCCGATGTCCACCCGGTGAAGAGCCAATTCGATCCCGACCCAGACTTTCCCACCGTGGCTTTCCCCAACCCCGAAGAGCCCGGCGCCACCGACGCACTGTTGGCACTGGCCGCCGAGGTCGACGCCGACATCGCGATCGCCTTGGACCCCGATGCCGACCGATGCGCGGTCGGCATCGGTGGCCCGGACGGCTGGCGGATGCTGACCGGCAACGAAACCGGTTGGCTGTTAGGCGATTACCTACTGTCGCGACTGCCCGCGGGCCGGGCAGCCGGCGCGGTGGTGGCCAGCAGCATGGTGTCGTCACGAATGCTGGAACGCATCGCGCAGCGCTACGGCGCCCGCCATGTGGAGACGCTGACCGGGTTCAAGTGGCTGGCACGCGCCGACGACGACCTGACCGGCGGCACCTTGGCCTACGCCTACGAGGAGGCGATCGGCTACTGCGTCGACCCAGATGCGGTGCGCGACAAAGACGGCATCAGCGCCGCGGTGCTGGCCTGCGATCTGGTGGCGGCGCTGGCCGGTCGGGGCAGCTCGGTTCCCGAAGCCCTCGACGAGTTGGCCCGCCGGCACGGTGTGCACGTCACCGACGCGGTGACGCGCCGGGTCACCAGTCCCGCCGAGGCAGCCGCCGTAATGGCCCGGCTGCGCGCCGCCCCACCGGAGACGCTGGCCGGATTCGCCGTCACCGCAACCGATCTGCTACGCCGCAGCGGACCGGTCACCGACGCACTGGAGTTCACCGGCGAGCACGACGGCAGCTCGGTACGGGTGGTGGTGCGACCGTCGGGTACCGAACCGAAACTCAAGTGCTATCTCGAGGTCGCTCGGCCGCCGTCGGATGACCTTGCCGGGGACCGCGCCGAGGCGCAGCGGGTGTGTGAGGCCGTCGCCGATGCGGTCCGCTCCTGGTAACGCTCATTCGCCCCATTCGTTACCAACCGCCGCACCCGACTCACCTGCAACCAGCCCGACGGGGTGTGATATTTGCCCGCCTTTGAGCGACAACGGGCGTCGAGAGGGCTAACTCCGCCAACGCACCAACGTTTGTCGCTCAAAGACGGGCAACAATCACATACTCGCCCGCCGGTTACGGGTGTGACGGTCGGGAATTCAGCGCGGCCCGAACTGGCGGTCGCCCGCATCGCCGAGGCCCGGCACGATGTAGGCGTCCTCATTCAGTCCGTCGTCGATGGTTGCGGTGAACAGCCGCACGCCCGGCGCCGCCTGCGCCAGCGCCGCAACGCCTTCCGGTGCCGCCACCACGCACAACACGGTGATATCGGTCGCGCCGCGATCGACCAGCAGTCCCAGCGTGTGCACCAGCGAGCCGCCGGTGGCCAGCATCGGGTCGAGGACCATGACCGGCGTGGCGCTCAGGTCCGCCGGCAGCGATGCCAGATACGGCACCGGCTGGTGGGTGGCCTCGTCGCGCGCCACCCCGACGAAACCGACATCGGCTTCGGGGATCAGGGCATGCGCCGCATCCACCATGCCCAGCCCAGCACGCAGCACCGGCACCAGCAGCGGTGGCCGCGCCAGCCGCACCCCACCGGTGTCGGTCAGCGGGGTGCGCACGACGATGTTCTCGCAGGGCGCGTCGCGGGCGGCCTCATAGACCAGCATCCAGGTGAGGTCGCGCAACGCCGAGCGGAACGCCGCGTTGTCGCTGCGCTCGTCGCGCAGTGCGGTCAACCGCGCCGCGGCCAACGGGTGGTCAACGACGCACACATTCACGCCGCCGACCCTACGGGTCATGCGCCGAGGAAGTTGAGGATCTCGAAGACCACCGCGCCCATCTCCAGCATCGGCGCAAGCGAGATCAACGGTTCGCCGTTGAACACGGCGTCAGGGCCCAGCCAATTGGCAACGTTCAGCGACACCACCAGCTCGTTCCACGCGTCGAGCAGATGGGCGTCCACCGCGTTGGTGAGGTGGTAGCCGGTCAGCAAAGCATCGACAAACGAATCCGACAGCGGGGACTGCCCGGCGAAACCCAACAGGTCGTTGACCGGGTCGACGAAGCTGTGCACGGCGGCGTACTGCAGGCCGGCCAGCATCTGCAGCGGGTCCATCCGTAATAGGAAGCCGGCTACATCGGAACCGTCGGCCAGCTGCCCGCCGGCGTCGACGGCCCAGGGCCCGGCCCTGCCGATCGGGTCGACACCGTCGACCGTGACGAAGGGGTCGCCCGGATTGCCGTAGCCCCAGTCGATGACCACTTTGAGCATCGGCGCCAGCGCGTCCGCGATCACCTTGCCGACATCGCCGAGCTGGTAGAGCGGCCACAGGATGGGCAACTGCTGGGGAATCAGGTAGAAGTCGGTGTCCCCGATCCTGCCGAGATCGATGGTGTCGGCCAGGTTGTCGAAGTCGACGTAGGAGAAATGCACGGTCGCCGTACCGATGAGCGCGTTGACCATGGCCAGCAGGTTGGCCGGGTCCTGCGGGAAGTTGGCCAGGCCGTCGTACTCGCCGGTGTAAATGTCGGTGTCGAACCCGCTGGTCGGGGTCGGCCCGATGCTCAATGGGATCCCCAGGAACGGCAGGTGCACCGGCTGGTCGCCCAACAGCGGGTACGCCGGGAACCGGGTCAGGACGCCGCCGAGCGGGTTGTTGGGGTTGCCGATCAATACGAAGTGCAGGTTGGCCGGGTCATACCCGCCACCGAGCTCGCCCGGCCCGGCAGCGAGCAGGTTGATCATCTCCTGGGTGGAGATGGTGGCGCTCTGCGAGTAGCCGAACACGGTGACGCTTGAGCCGTCGGCGAGCTGCGACGCCAGCGCGGCGTGCAGGATCTCAACACCTTGGGCTACCGACTCGGCGAACGTCAGGTAGGGGTTCGGCGGCGGCAGGCACACCAGCGGGCAGAACTGCTCGGGGGTGACCAGGCCTTGGAAGTCGTAGCCGGGAAACATCGGCTGGCCCGGGAACCACGGCGAGGCCGGCTGCAGGAACAGGTCCAGCACCGCATCCATATAGCCGCCGACCGTGGGGTCGGGAATGCTGGTCGGCCCCATGATCCAGCCCTCGTTGCCCAACAGGGCAACGCCGGGCCGATCAGCCGCGCCGGGTCCCGGCGCCCCTGGCCCGCAGGTCTCCGAGAGCACCGACGCCGCTACGAGCAGTGCTGCTCCCAACGAGCGTCGGTGCTGCATCGGGTTAAGCGTCGAGCAGGTTGATCAGGCTGATCAGGCTGAAGCCCATCCCGAGCAGGTCCAGCAGCGGCTGGGCCGAGATCAGCGGCGCGCCGTTGAAGATGGCATCCGGACCCAGCACGTCAAGCAGGTTCCACTGGGCGGCCAGGTCCTGCCATCCGGTGAGCAGCGCCTGGTCCAGGCCGAGCGTCAGGTTGTAGCCCGACATCAGCACATCGATGTGCGAGTCCGGCATCGGACCCACGCCGACGAGCTCACCCAAGTAGTTGCCGATGTTGATCAGGCTCTGCGCACCGGCGTACTGCAGTCCGGCCAGCATCTGCAGCGGGTCCATCCGCAACAGGAACCCTGCGACACCGGTGTCCTCGGACAGCTGGCCGGTAGCGGTGACCGCCCAGGCGCCGGCCGCGCCGAGCGGGTCGACCCCGTTGACGGTGATTCCGGCGTCCGGGGCGCCGGGGTTGCCGTAGGACCAGTCGATGACCGTCTTCAGGAGGGGCGCCACCGCGTCAGCGGCGAACTTGCCGATGTCACCGAGGCCGTAGAGGGGTCCGAGGATCGGCAGCTGCTCGGGCAGCATGTAGTAGTTGGTGTTGCCGATCGCGCCCAGGTCGATGGCGTTGGCGAGGTTGTCGGTGAAGTAGGCGTTGTGCACCGCCCCGATCCCCATGATCGCGTTGATCACGGCCAGCAGGTTGGTGGGGTCCTGCGGGAAGATGGCCCAGCCGTCGTACTCGGTGCTGTAGACGTCGGTCGCGAAGGGCATGGTCGGTGTCGGGTCGATGCCCAGCGGAATGTTCAGGAACGGAATGTGCTGCATGTTGCCGTCGAACCCGTCCGGGAAGGGCAGCCGGGTCAGCATGCCGCTGAGCGGGTTGTTCGGGGCCCCGATCAGCACGAAGTGCAGGTTGTCCGGGTCGAAGCCAAGACTGCCGCCGCTCGGATCCCCGGCCAGCAGGTTGTGCATCGCCAGGGTGGCCACGACGGAGCTCTGCGAGTAGCCGAACACCGTGACTTCCTCGCCGGCCTCCAGCTGCGGGCGGATCGCACCCTCGAGGTTGGCCACGCCCTGGGCCAGTGAGTCGCCGAAGTTCAGCTGCGGGACGGGCAGCGGCTGGCAGACGATCGGACAGAACTGTTCGGGGGTGGTCAGGCCGTTCAGTGCATAGCCCGCGTACGTCGTCTGCCCGGTGAACCACGGTGTCACGGGCTGCAGGTAGAAGTCCCGCACCACATCCATGTAGCTGCCGATCGTCGGATCGGCTTGGCCGGTACCGGTCATGATCCAGGCTTCGCCGGCCAGCAGCACCAGCTCCTGGTTGAAGTCGGCGATCATCTTCTCGATCCGAGTCGCCAGCGCCGGACTGAGCAGCGACGACATGCCGAGGAGGACGGCGCACAGCGCGGCCAACAACGTCGCCCCCAGAGGATGCACTCGCTTAACCGTCATCGCAGACCTCCCGGGTCGATTCGAATATGTCATCGGCGATCAATTACCCCCACCTGACAAGATCACATTAATCTATTAGATAGATTTCAGTATTGACTTTCATTGAGAAAACGCGTGTTGTCAAATCAAAGGACAAATCGGCCCGGCTTTCGTGAAGCCGTGACGGCCTAGCCGAAGAGGTTAAAGAGACTGAAGCCCGCCCCGACGAGATCCAGCAGCCCGTCGCCGGGCACCGCGGCACCGCTCAGCAGGGCGTCGGGACCCAACACATCACCCACGTTCAGCGCCGTGGCCAACTCGCTCCAGCCGGTGATCAAGAACTGGTCGATGGAGTTGACCAGGTCGTAGCCGGTGACGGTCTGCAGGAAGTCGGTGATGCCGGTGATGGTGCTGATGTCACCGGCCGTCAGGACACCGCCACTGGCCGCGGCCGCGACGTCGGCCCACGGGCCGACCAGGCTCTGAATCAGCGCGTTCTGGACCCCGGCCAGCATCTGCAACGGGTCCATCCGCTCGAACAGGCCCATCACGCTGGAGCCGTCGTACAACGCGCCGGTCGGCGTCATCGCCCACGGCCCGCCGGCCACCCCGAACGCCTGCTGGTAGGCGCTGCCGCCGATGAAGTCACCGGCCGGGATCTGGTACAGCCCGTTGACCGCCGGGTCGCCGGCATTGCCGTAGCCCCAGTCGATGACCAGCCGGGCCCACGGCGAGAAGAAGTCGCCGAAGAACTGCCCGGCCGTGCCCCCGTTGAACATGAACTGCAGGATCGGCAGGTTCTGCGGAATCATGTAGAAGTTCGCGTCGCCGATCGTGCCGACGTCAATAGCGCTGGCCAACTGCTCTGCGGTGTAGTCCGGGTAGTACGGGTGCACGGTGAGGATGCCGATGAGCGCGTTGATGACGGCCAGGATGTTGGTCGGGTCCTGCGGGAAGTTGGCCCAACCGTCGTACTCGCCGGTGTAGATGTCCGACGCGATGTGGTCGGTCGGGGTGGGGTCCAGGCTGAGGGGAATGTTGACGAACGGCAGGTGTTGGTCGTCGGGAAATTGGAAGCGATCGAGGATCCCGCCGATCGGATTGTTCGGGTCACCGATCAGCACGACGTGCATGTTGCCCAGCTGATCCAGGGTCGGGTAACCGGCGGTCCCGGCGCCCACGATCAGAGTGTTCATCTCGATGGTCGCGATGGCGGCGCTCTGCGAGTAACCGAACACCGTCACGTTGTCGCCAGCCAGCAACTGCGCCAGGATCGACTGGTTCAGCAGGCCCACACCGGTATTCAGCGAAGTAGCGAAGTCCATCGGCGGCTGGCCCGGGATGCACACGAACGGGCAGAACTGCTCCGGCGTGGCCAGGCCCTGGAAGTCATAGCCGGCGAACGTCGTCTGACCGGGAAAAAGCGGCGATGACGGCTGCAGGTATCCGGCCAGGATCTGGCCCAGATAGGGCCCCACGCTGGGATCGGGCACGCCGGTACCGCTCATGATCCAGCCCGCATCGGCCAGCAGCCGCAGCCGGATCGCCAGCTGGTCCACGCTGTAGGCCACCGCCGAGGACAGCGCCGAGGTCAGGCCCAGTACCGCAGCACACAGCACCGCCAACAGCATTGCGCCCGCCGGGCGCGACCGACCAGTCGTCATCACGACCTCCCCCGGCCCCGGTTTTCCAACAGCAGCGACGCTAGCCATCCGGCGCGCCCCACCGACCCGTTCACCGCAAAATTCAGGATTCTTTAATTTGCGATGCGAAGCGCCGCGCTGCCAATCACTGGCCAATCCCGGCCCAATCCCGCCGTCAGGCCGCGTGGGCTGCATCGTTATTCTGTGCGCCATGGCAGCTGACCTCGTACCGATCCGCCTCACCGTGACCGATGGTGACCGCTACACCCTGTGGGCGCCGAGCTGGCGCGACTCCGGCGACGAGTGGCAGGCGTTCTTGGGCAGGGACGAAGACCTGTACGGATTCGCCACGGTCGCCGACCTGGTGGCGTTCGTACGGGTCAACGCCAACAACGACCTGGCTGACCACCCGTCCTGGGCGCAGCTTGTCCAGGCCAACGCCCACAAGCTGAACCCGGGCCGGGGCAGGCAGTACGACCTGATCGCGGTCGAGGAGCTGCTGACTACGAAGCCGACCAAGCAGTCCGTCCAGTCACTGGCCCATGCCCTGGAGATCGTCTCTGCGATCGGCTCGGTGTGCGACCTGACAGCGGTGACGAAGTTCTTCAACGGCAACCCGAACCTGGGCTGGCTGGCCGGCGGCGTCGACAACTTCACCGGCCGGGCCGGCCGCAAGCGCTGGGAGCTGATCGCCGAGATCATCGGCCGCAATTGGGGTGGTGTGTTGGTCACCATCGAAGAGATCATCACCACGCCCGACGTCGACACCGCCGCGGCGTCGCAGGCGGCCGATGAGCTGGCCGCTGAAGCCCCGGCCGAGCCGGAGCCGGCCGACGAGGACGCCGAGGACGCCGAGGCGGCTGACGACGAGGACAGCGGTGACGACGAGCCGGCCGCGGCGCCGACCGAGCGGGCCTCGGGCGACCGGGTGGTGCTTGGCGGCGACGCGAACTTCTGGACCAAGGTGGGCATCGACCCGATTCGGATCATCACCGACAACGGAACGTTCTTCACGCTGCGCTGTTACCTCGGCGACCAGCCGGTATTCCTGGGCCGCAACGGCCGGATCAGCGTGTTCGGTTCCGAGCGAGCCCTGGCCCGCTACCTGGCCGACGAGCACGACCACGACCTGTCGGATCTGAGCACCTACGACGACATCCGAACCGCCGCCACCGACGGTTCGCTGTCGATCGACATCACCGACGACAACGTCTACGTGCTGTCCGGAATGACCGACGACCTCACCGACGGGCCGGACGCGGTGGACCGTGAGCAGCTCGATCTGGCCGTCGAATTCCTGCAGGACGTGGGCACCTACGCCGAGGACGGCATCGTCGCCGAGACCCTGCAGCCGGACCGTCCGCTGGGCCGGATGGTCAGCTATGTGCTCGATCGGGAATCGGTCAACGAGCCGCAGCGCCCGTACGCTCCCGCCGTCAAGGAATGGGAGCAGCTCGAACAGTTCGTGCAGTCGCGGCTGCGGCGCGAATAACGCTTTGCCGCCCGGTCGCGTCACCACCGGGTGGTGAGCGGCGGGCGGAGTCCTCACGCCGGAAGGCATGCGCAGTACTGCGAAATTCACTCCGAATTACGGCAATGAATTACTCCAATTCATTGCCGACCGGTCATATTCACGACTAGCATTTGGCCCGATAACACTCGGGCCGAGCCGTGCGGTTTGCGGGGGCCTTCCAATTCGAAAGGACTACACATGCGCAAGGCAACACAGCGGGCCGCAGCAGTATCCGCAGCAGTTTTGGGAGTCGCGCTGATCGGCACGGGTTGCAGCACCACCAAGGAGAAGACCAGCGAGGCTCTGAGTTCCGCCAGCTCGGTTGCGTCCTCGGCCAGCTCGGTGATCTCGTCCGCGGTCAACTCACCGTCCGAGGAGAGCGCCGCCAGCTCCACCGTGATCACCGGCGCCGACGGCAAGGAGTACACCGTCTCCGGGCCGATCCTGGCCAAGCTCGACTCCCTGGACGCGACCGCCAAGCAGGACCTGGGCGAGCCCACCGGCGCCGAGCAGAAGAACCCCGACGGCGGCATCTACCAGCAGTTCGACGGCGGCGTGATCGTTCACACCACCCGTTCGTACGTGGTGTGGGGCAAGATCCGCGACAAGTGGAACGAGCTGGGCGGTTCGCAGGGCAAGCTCGGCTACCCGACCAGCGACGAGACCACCAACGCTGACGGGTCCAAGCAGACCACCTTCGAGCACGGGATCGTCACCTGGAAGACCGGCGACGCCGAGGCCACGGTCACCGAGCACTGACACCTGGATCGAAGGCCGGGCAATCGCCACCGCGATTGTCCGGCCTTCGTCAGTTTCACCGGCGTGAATCAGTCGATCAGTAGCGCATATTGCGGCTTGATCACTTCTTCGATGATCTGCACCCGCTGATCGAACGGGATGAACGCCGACTTCATCGCGTTTACCGTGAACCGCTGCAGATCGGCCCAGCCGTACCCGAAGGTCTCGGCCAGCACCAGCATCTCCTTGCTCATGGTGGTGTCGCTCATCAGCCGGTTGTCGGTGTTGACCGTCACCCGCAGCCGGGCACGGGCCAACAGGTCGAACGGGTGCTCGGCGATGCTGTCGACCGCCCCGGTCTGCACATTGGAGCTCGGGCACAGCTCCAGCGGGACCCGCTTGTCACGCAGGATTGCCGCCAGCCGGCCTAAGCGCACCACTCCCTCACCAGGGGGGCCGTCGACGGTGATGTCGTCGGTGATCCGCACCCCGTGCCCCAGCCGGTCGGCACCGCAGAATGCGATCGCCTCGTGAATGGAGGGCAGCCCGAACGCCTCGCCGGCGTGGATGGTGAAGCGCGCGTTGTGGTCACGCATGTACTCGAACGCGTCCAGATGCCGGCTCGGCGGGTAGCCGGCCTCAGCACCGGCGATATCGAAGCCGACCACACCCTTGTCGCGGAATCGGATGGCCAGCTCGGCGATCTCGCGGGACAACGCGGCATGGCGCATGGCGGTGACCAGGCAGCGCACCGTGATCTCTCGCCCGGCGGCCGCGGCATCGCGCTCACCGTCGGCGAAACCGGCCAGCACCGCATCGGTCACCTCGTCGAACGACAGCCCGCCCTCGATGTGCAGTTCGGGCGCGAACCGGACCTCGGCGTAGACGACCGCGTCGGCGGCCAGATCCTCGACGCATTCGCGGGCCACCCGATGCAGGGCGTCGGCGGTCTGCATGACGGCCACGGTGTGGCTGAAGGGTTCGAGATACCGCTCCAGCGAGCCGCTGTGCGAGCGGGTCCGGAACCAGGTCGCCAGCTTGTCGGGATCGGTCTCCGGAAGCTCGTCGTAGCCGACCTGGCCGGCGATGTCGACGACGGTGGCCGGGCGTAGGCCGCCGTCCAGATGATCGTGCAGCAGCGCCTTGGGCACCCGCCCGATGGTCTTCAGGTTCACCGGTGTGCTCATGGCTTCATCATGGGGTCGTCTCGATGATCAGGGGGCGCGGCGGCGGCGGTGTGTCGCCGACGCAATAGCCGCCGTCGAGTTCGGCCAGCGCGGGGGCGATCCGTTCGGGGGTGCCGGTGTACAGCGTGAACAGGGTGTCACCGACCGCCACCGGTTCACCCGGCCGGCGGTGAATCCGCACCCCAGCACCGTGCTGGACCCGCTCCCCCGGTCTGGACCGGCCCGCGCCCAGACGCCATGCCGCCAGGGCCACCGCCATGGCATCGATGTGGCGCATCACGCCACCCCGCTCAGCCGTCACGGTCTCGGTGCATACCCCTGTCGGCAACGGCACGCCCAGATCGCCGCCCTGGGCGGCGACCATCGCGGTGAATCGGTCCATCGCGGTGCCGTCCCGCAGGGTCTGGGCGGGGTCCACGCCGTCGATCCCGGCCAGCGCCAGCATCTCCTGGGCCAGCCGCACCGTCAGCGCCACCACATCGGCCGGGCCGCCGCCGGCCAGCACCTCAAGGGCTTCGGCCACCTCGATCGCGTTGCCGACCGTGCACCCCAGCGGCGTGCTCATGTCGGTGAGCACGGCTCGGGTGGCAACCCCGTGTGCCGCGCCCAGCCCGACCATCGTCTGGGCCAGTTCCCGGGCCTGTTCAGCGGATCGCATGAACGCGCCCGATCCGACCTTGACGTCCAAGAGCAGGGCTCCGGTGCCCTCGGCGAGCTTCTTGCTCATCACCGAGCTGGCGATCAGCGGCAGCGATTCCACCGTGGCGGTGACGTCCCGCAACGCGTAGAGCTTGGCGTCGGCCGGTGCCAGCGTGCCGGCGGCAAAGACCGCCGCGCCGACGCCGGTCAACTGCTCGCGCAGCCGCGCTGTGGACAGCGTCACCTCGAAGCCCGCTATCGACTCCAGCTTGTCCAAGGTGCCACCGGTGTGGCCCAGGCCGCGCCCCGACGCGCTCGGCACCGCGGCTCCGCAGGCGGCAACGACGGCGACCAGCGGCAGGGTGATCTTGTCGCCGACGCCGCCGGTGGAGTGCTTGTCCACCGTTTTCAGGGGCTTGCCGTCGCGGCTCAGGTCGGTGAAGTCCATCCGCTCCCCTGAGGCGATCATCGCCGAGGTCCAGCGCACGGTTTCGGCGGCGTCCATCCCGCGCAGGTAGATCGCCATCAGCAGCGCCGACATCTGCTCCTCGGCCACCAGGCCTGCGGTGTAGCCGTGGATCAGCCAGTCGATCCCGGCGTCGGGCAGCCGGTGGCCGTCACGCTTGGTGGCGATCAGCGTCGGGGCATCGAAGGAGGCCAGCAGCGTCATGGCAGCGCGGTTCTCGGCAAGAAGTCGGGTCCGAAAGCATCCGGCAGCAGCTCGGCCAACGGCCGCGCCCCCGCCGGGTGGTCGATGAGCAGCTGCGAACCGCCGTGTTCGAGCAGTACCTGGCGGCAGCGACCGCACGGCATCAGCAGATTCCCGTCGGAGTTGCTGCACGACAGCGCCACCAGCCGTCCGCCGCCGGCGGCGTAGAGCCCGCAGACCACCGCGCACTCAGCACAGAGGCCCAGCCCATATGAGACATTTTCCACATTGCAGCCGGTGATGACCCGGCCGTCGTCGGTCAGTCCGGCAGCGCCGACGCGCAGTCCCGAGTACGGCGCGTAGGCATTAGCTGAAACCTTGATTGCGTTGCACCGCAACATATCCCAATCAACTTCGTGGGACATTCAACAGATCCCCTGTCGGCCTGAGCGCACCGCATCACCTCGTCCGTCCGTCGGCAACGATCACATTTCAGCGTAGTCGCAGGCCTTGGCTACTCGTCAGTAACTTTTGCGTGGTCGTTTCGGACCTGTTGTTGGGTTTAGAGTCCTTGCCGAGGTTTATTGACAGCGATGGCGTTGCGGAGGCGACCGTACGCACGGTATAGCCGGGCGCAGCGGGCCGCTGCAGAAAATTTGGAGGCGCTGATGACGGCGACATCCGCCGATGCGACTGCGGTGCCGGGGCCGCGGTCGGATGCGACGCGATTCCGGCGGCAGAGTCTGTACAAAGGCGACCCGGGAATGTGGGCGTTCGCGCTGCACCGGATCACCGGTGCGACGATCTTCTTCTTCCTGTTTGTCCACGTGCTCGACACGGCCCTGGTGCGGGTGAGCCCGGAGGCCTACACCGAGGTGATCGCGACCTACAAGACCCCGCTGGTCGGCCTGATGGAGCTGGGCCTGGTGGCCGCGGTGCTGTTCCACGGTCTCAACGGGGTCCGGCTGATCCTGATCGACTTCTGGTGGCAGGGCACTCGCTGGCACCGTCAGATGCTGGTGGCCGTCGGCGCCATCTGGCTGGTGGTAATGGTCCCGGTCGTGGTTCGGATCGGCATGCACATGGTGGAGCGGTTCCTATGAGCACAACTGACGTACAAGGCAGCCGGGGTCCGATAGCCCCGATTCGCGGCCTGGATCGCGACCGCCCGGCCAGCCTCGGCGACCCGCGTGCGCCGCAGCGGCACAGCGGGATGCCCAACTTCGAGAAGTACACCTGGCTATTCATGCGGTTCTCCGGTGCCGTGCTGATCTTCCTGGTGCTCGGGCACCTGTTCGTCATGCTGATGTGGCAGAACGGCGTGTACCGCATCGACTTCAACTACGTGGCGGAGCGCTGGCACTCCCCGTTCTGGCAGATCTGGGACCTGGTCCTGCTGTGGCTGGCGGAACTGCACGGCGGCAACGGCCTGCGCACGATCATCGGCGACTACACCCGCAGCTCCCGCAGCCGGTTCTGGCTGATGACGCTGCTGGCGGTGTCGATCATCTTCACGCTGGCACTGGGCAGCTACGTGCTGCTGAGCTTCGACGCGAACATTTCTTGACGGCAGATTCGGTAGCGAACGGGTGATATCGCGGTGATTCAAGAACATCGATACGACGTGGTGATCGTCGGTGCCGGCGGCGCCGGGATGCGCGCGGCGGTGGAAGCCGCGCCTCGCGCTCGTACTGCAGTACTGACCAAGCTGTACCCCACGCGCAGCCACACCGGCGCGGCCCAGGGCGGCATGTGCGCCGCCCTGGCCAACGTCGAGGACGACAACTGGGAGTGGCACGCCTTCGACACCGTCAAGGGCGGCGACTACCTGGCCGACCAGGACGCGGTGGAGATCATGGCCAAGGAGGCCATCGACGCGGTGCTGGACCTGGAGAACATGGGCATGCCGTTCTCCCGGACCCCCGAGGGCCGCATCGACCAGCGCCGGTTCGGCGGGCACACCCGCGATCACGGCAAGGCCCCGGTGCGCCGCGCGTGTTACGCCGCCGACCGGACCGGCCACATGATCCTGCAGACGCTGTACCAAAACTGCGTCAAGCACGGCGTGGAGTTCTTCAACGAGTTCTACGCGCTGGACCTGGTGCTCACCGAGACGCCGTCGGGTCCGGTGGCGACCGGCATCGTCGCTTACGAGCTGGCCACCGGTGACATCCACGTCTTCCACGCCAAGGCCATCGTGTTCGCCACCGGCGGCTCGGGCCGGATGTACAAGACCACGTCGAATGCGCACACCCTGACCGGCGACGGCCTGGGCATCGTGTTCCGCAAGGGTCTCCCGCTCGAAGACATGGAGTTCCACCAGTTCCACCCGACCGGCCTGGCCGGCCTGGGCATCCTGATCTCCGAGGCCGTGCGCGGCGAGGGCGGCCGGTTGCTCAACGCCGACGGTGAGCGGTTCATGGAGCGCTACGCCCCGACGATCGTCGACCTGGCCCCGCGCGACATCGTGGCCCGCTCGATGGTGCTCGAGGTGCTTGAGGGCCGCGGCGCCGGACCGAACAAGGACTACGTCTACATCGACGTGCGGCACCTCGGCGAAGAGGTGCTTGAGGAGAAGCTGCCCGACATCACCGAGTTCGCCCGCACCTACCTGGGCGTGGACCCGGTCAAGGAACTGGTGCCGGTCTACCCGACCTGCCACTACGTGATGGGCGGCATCCCGACCACCAACACCGGACAGGTGCTGCGCGACAACACCAACACCGTGCCGGGCCTCTACGCCGCCGGCGAATGCGCCTGCGTGTCGGTGCACGGCGCCAACCGGCTCGGCACCAACTCGCTGCTGGACATCAACGTGTTCGGCCGCCGTGCGGGGATCGCCGCCGCCGAGTACGCCAACAGCCACGACTTCGTCGATATGCCGGAGAACCCCGCCGAGATGGTGACCGGCTGGGTGTCCGACATCCTCTCCGAGCACGGCAACGAGCGCGTCGCCGACATCCGGGGTGCGCTGCAGCAGTCGATGGACAACAACGCCGCGGTGTTCCGCACCGAGAAGACCCTCAAGCAGGCGCTGAGCGACATCCATGCGCTCAAGGAGCGGTACGCCCGGATCACCGTGCACGACAAGGGCAAGCGCTTCAACTCCGACCTGTTGGAGGCGATCGAGCTGGGCTTCCTGCTGGAGCTGGCCGAGGTCACCGTGTTGGGCGCGCTGAACCGCCAGGAGTCGCGCGGCGGGCACGCCCGCGAGGACTACCCCAACCGGGACGACGTCAACTACATGCGCCACACCATGGCCTATAAGGAAGGCCCGGATCTGATCGCCGACATCCGGCTGGACTACAAGCCGGTGGTGCAGACCCGCTACGAACCGAAGGAACGGAAGTACTGATGTCCTCCTCAGCTGACTCCGGTTGCTGCTCGTCCGAGGGCGGATGCTGCTCGCCGGGGCCATCGACAAGCACGGCACCGGCGGCACTGGTCGACACTGCCCCCGCCGGTGACCCGCCGCTGCCCGCGGTCCCCGAGGGCGCACAGATGGTCACGCTCAAGATCGCCCGCTACAACCCGGAGAACCCCGACGCCTACGCCGCCACCGGCGGCTGGCAGAGCTTCCGGGTGCCGGCGCTGCCGACCGACCGGTTGCTCAACCTGCTGATCTACGTCAAGAGCTACCTGGACGGCACGCTGACCTTCCGCCGGTCCTGTGCGCACGGCGTCTGCGGCTCCGACGGGGTGCGGGTCAACGGCAACAACAAGTTAGCCTGCAAGCTGCTGATGCGCGACATCCTGCCCAAGAAAGCGGGCAAGGAACTGACCCTGACCATCGAGCCGCTGCGTGGCCTTCCGGTCGAAAAAGACCTCGTGGTCAACATGGAACCGTTCATGGATGCCTACAAGGCGGTCAAGCCGTACCTGATCACCTCGGGCAACCACCCCACCCGCGAGCACATCCAGAGCCAGACCGACCGTGCGCGCTACGACGACACCACCAAGTGCATCCTGTGCGCCATCTGCACCACCAGTTGCCCGGTGTACTGGAGCGAGGGTGCCTACTTCGGGCCGGCCGCGATCGTCAACGCCCACCGGTTCATCTTCGACAGCCGTGA
>Ga0153954_1000178_pt1 | contig 57860 bp, 42 predicted proteins | sample TSFL038MetaG_FD_102277 | JGI IMG/M metagenome (GOLD analysis project Ga0153954, IMG submission 102277) | Attine ant fungus gardens microbial communities from Florida, USA - TSFL038 MetaG | ecosystem: Host-associated > Fungi > Mycelium > Unclassified | place: USA: Florida, Wekiwa Springs State...
CGTGGGAGCGTTCCCGGAACGCCGAAGGCGGTCGAGTGACCTGGAAGTTCACAACAGCGGACGCCCGGGTCAAGCTGAGACATCTTTATCCACAAATTTAAAATAGACAGACTACTACAAGAAAGGGACTTGCCGGACGCTCCACTTAGTAGAGAAGACCCGACTCTGAAGCTGTCGCACGGCCATCGTGTCGAACTCGAGCTTGGTCGCATTCTTCATTCGACCGGCCAAAGAACCGCGGACGAAACTGATTTCACGGCCGCTGATTCGAGACGTAACGGCCTTCATCTTCATGCGTTCCTAACAAGGCCGGCAGAGATAGCCGGCGGCCTCATCACACTCCGAGCCAAAACTCCAACCGCCTGGCCTCGGCGCTTGATAAGCGCCAGGCCAAGCGACACCGAGTTCAGCTTTGAGCGACAGCCTGGTACGAAATCGTCCAGTCAAACCCATCTTGATAGAAGGTTTGATCAGGACCGTTCGGATTGTTCTGTTGCGGTAAACCGAGACCTGGCGATGCGAGGGTGGAATTATAGAGGAGACTCATCGTGTACGGTCCAGCCGAGGAGATATTCGTGAGGTCAACTTGCGTTGCGGAGTCAGTTCCTCCCGCAGTCCCGAAATCAGCATCGTAGTAGAGGACGGCTCCAGGTGGAGCAACGACCCCCGCTGGTAGGGTAAGTCCACCAGTCTTCCCTGGAGCTGTGATGACGAGGCCGGGAACATTGAGGCCGCCGCCGAAGCGGTTTATGGCAACATTCATTGTATTCGAGGTTATAGCCAAGCTCGGGATTGCAAAATTTTCAGTGTTCGATCCCGTATAATTGGCTTGGAACGTGGTCATAATTTGCTCGCCCGCAGGAAGGGCACCATTTCCGGGACCGGTTCCGTTCTGATTTGGATTGGCGAGGACCCAACTGATCGGCGCGATGGGGACCGTCCCAGTCGATTGCGCACGAGATACAAATCGGGGTATGGCATAAAGATTATCCGGATTGTTTTCTGGGTGGATTTCTCCTTGATCCGCATGCGAGACCGAAATGCTTACTGTGCTTGTAGCGCTCTGTGTTGCTGAACCCGAGTCGACGACCGCGTTCGACAAGACGCTTGAGGTCGCGCTCCAACCAAAGATGGTTGCGTGCCCCTGCGAAGTGAGATGCGCCGTCGGATCGGGAGTACCCACTTGGATATCATTGCCCGGCGGGGCGGGCCAGACGCCTAGATCTATCACTTGAGAACCGAGATTGAAAGTGCCGGATCTGTAGAAGAATGGAGCCGTTAGCTTGCGTGGTTCGAGAATCTGATCCCCAAGAGTCCCCATCAATGTTGGTGAGAACTGTCGTACCACACGACGCGATCGCTGACGATTCATGAACATCATTGGTGTCACCTCGTCCTGTTGATTTGACTCCTTTCATAAACTTCAGCAGTCAACTTGTATTAGACAAAAAATCCCTGTCAAGCTTTATTTCAAAGGTTAAGATTTGCCAAAAATTTCTTAGGGGTATATTCTCTCACGGTACCATGGTGGATCCATCACTTCAGTTGTTGTGATCCCATGTGATCAGAAAAGTTGACAATCGCCCGTATTATCCAAAGCATCTAAATATATTGCTAATACCAACAATTCGCGTCGAGCAAGATTGAGGGCATGACTTGAGCATCAGTCAGTACTGAAAAGTAGTCACCAGGCCAATTAAGAAAATCAGCAAAAATCCCCGCGAGATCCCAAGCCTTGATGGCATTTTGGTTATCCGAAGCGGGTCCGAGAGAAGCCTGGGGAGGGGTCCATTTTCTACAAGGCGACGTTCACTGGCATGATCCCTGGTAAATTCTACATGGAGGCTCATTACCTCCACGGAATACGTCGTTCGAATGGAATCTGGTCTGCGTGATTTTTCGAGGGGGACGTTAATGCCTCCTTCGGCGCCGGAGGTCGTGCCGAAGTGATAGGCTTTTTCGCTTAGGCAAACTGCTAGATACCGGATCCAGTCTACTGATCGTTGCACAAAGAAGGTTAAACCCTACGAGCGTTTGGCCCTGGAATTCCTGCCGTTTTCTGCCACCGCTACTTAACCTTCTTTGTGCAACGATCAGTAAATGGGTCGTGCCAACCGCCTTCTCCGAAGATCCGTGACGGCCGTGGCATTCTCTGCCTTCCGCACATCGCCTCCGATCGTTTCGACCGGCTTGCCGGGCCATCAGCCTCGAAAGGCGAATGGCACGCTGACTGCGTTCGAGACGAAGAAGAACGTTGGCACCAGCACACATGAGTCCGGCGAAACGGGTCTCTGTCTCCCCATGACACTCCGGAGCGAACCCCGATGCTCTATGCCGTTGCGTGTGCGGATTGGTCCCCCGGATCCCCCCTGACTCCAGCGATGACTCGTGCTCGACTCTTTCGGACACGAGCCGAGCCAGCAAACATTGCCCCCGGACATCCGATCCTCGCAGTCGCCGCGCGCTACGATTCCACGCGAGGCGAGGTTATCGCCCAAAAACCAGCCGCTCGTGGCCTGGACGGTCCCTGGTCCGCCCCGGCCATCCTTGATGGAACGGGAGGCTTAACCGTTCTGGCTCCGATACCAGCCGCATTGGTGCGCGAACTCGGACCCAGCAAGATTCGGGTGCATCCCGGAACCCTGGGTTCAATGCCAGGTCCCCATGACGTCTCGAGTCTGCCGCGGCGCCCCTCACGGGTCCGATGGCGCGCTTCACGAAACCGAGTCCGGGTGCTCCCGTTCGACAGAGAGCAACCTCGGGCCAGGGTCGTCGACTTCTCTTGCCCCATCAAAATTATTCGAAGTGAACGCTGAATCACCACCGGCGAGAATCCGACGGCGATGGTCTGGAAGTCGATCACCGCTCTCTGCTCTATTTTTGAGCGCGTTTCATCCAGCAGTAGGGCAGGTCCCGGCGTCCGGTGAACCCCATTTTTTCATAAATCCGCTTCGCCCCCTCGTTGTCACTGTCGACGTGGAGAAAGGGCGTCAAACCCTGTTTCAGCATGCCGTCGACAAGCAAGGCGATCAGGTGCTGGGCGTAACCGCGACCTCGATGATCAGGGTGGGTGCAGATGCCACTGAGCTCACGGTAACCGTCGAGGAACAGTCGCTCACCGGCCATCGCGACCAGCCGCCCGTCGTAGCGAATCCCGACGTACGTGCCCATCTCGATGGTCCGAGCACGGAAGAAGCCGGGGAATGCAATGGAGATCAGGTCGAGCATGTCGGGTACGTCACTCGGTCCCAGTACACTGTGCTTCATTGGCTTTGGGGGCGCTTCGATGCGTCGCGTCCACACCATCTGAAGTACCGAGCATTGACGCTCAAGCTCCCACTCGGCAGGAAGCGAGCCATGGGAACCAATCAGCGCAACGACCTCTCCGGCTGTTGCCAAGCTTGCCATTGCGGCATAAGCCTCCGGACTTTCCTCCGCGATCGCGATGAACGGAGCCACTTCAGAGAGGTAACGCTTCGCCCAGGCCCCGCCCAAGCCCAAATGGCGTTGCTGGGACGCGAGAGCGTTCCAGACCGGATTATCAAGGACATGCGGTGACATCGCTCGGTTCGATACTCCTCAATCACCCTGCCAGGCGGCCGCCATCGGTGAATTGGCAGCCAAAACCGTTCAAGGGCGAGTTGCGTCCAGAGTTAATCTCGGGGTAGCACCTCGACGGATACCACACAAGATCGCCCGAGAGCCTGGATCCCATTCAACCATAAACCATTCCAAATCGCTCCAAACTTTTGGAAAAGTGACCCTATTCGACTTTTCGGGGCGGCATGAACAAGTAAGTCCTTGAATGCCGATTTCCGCAAGGGGGAAATTCGATGACACGTTTTGAGTCTGAATGAAGTGATCATGCAAGAGGCGGCACCGCGTTTGGGCGTCAGCCTGGGAACGGTCCGCACTTGGGTCAGTGAGTTTCACCGCTAACGGTCCGCTCATTCGCCAGTCCAACCGGAGTCTCCGCCAGGCGATCCTCACGATCGCCGACAACTTGATGTCGTGCAATGATTATTTCCGCGACCTCTCGGCGAAGTGACGAGAAGCCGGCAAGGATCCGAGGCATTCCCATGGGAAAGTGGCGGGACGTTTCTGTCGGATTGCGTACCAGATGGTGGCGGGGGGACGTGTGTTTGCACACCCCTCCTGCCGTCGTCGCGATTAGATTTTGAACAAACTTATCAGATTTCATGGTGACCACTCAACGCCGATGAGTCAGGCACAGGCGACGCTGGCCTCGGCGGTGGCACAGATCCCCGGCGAGGAGCGCGCCGCGGAGGCGGCGACGCTGGCCGAGGAACTGGGGAAGGCGACCGTCAGGCGAGGTCGCGGGCCTTGTCTGATCGGCGGACTCCTGCCCACGGTGTTGGCACGACTGGGGGTGACTGCTGTCGAATCGAATCCGTCAGGGGAGGCCGACCCTCGCTAGCCGGACCAAGCCTGGGGCCGAACAACGTCGCATGTCCCCGAGGCGCAAAGCCGCAGAAAAGGGTGGCGCTCTGTCCAATCACCAACGCCTGATAAGGCTGTGTGGGGTCACTCCCCTGATGTACCAGTATGGCGAGACGTGATCGCCACGAAGGACAGAGGTGGTCCCTTGGCGACCCGGCGCGAAGTCCTGACTCCTTAAGAGCCGACCTCCGGTCGGCCGGTGGAAGGAATGCGCGCCGCTTGACCGCCCGATTCCCGCATGGCTGTCTTTTCTTCTCTCGGTGACCCCTTTTCTTCTCTCGGGGCGCGGTCGATCGAGAACGCCGAGGAGATCGGCGGCGAGGCTGACGCGACGAGGGGCCCCGTCGCTCCCGCTACAGGCGAAACTGGTGTCGGTTCAAACGTCTGTTTGAACCGACACCAATGATCCCTTCCGGCATCTCCCCTTTTCAGATAGGAGAAGGGGCTGGTGATCTTGATGGTGAGTTACTGCGGCGGGTGCGGCGCCATTGCCCCCAATGCGGCTGCGGCGTTCTTGCCGGCCTGGAAGAGGATACCCTTAAACTGATCAAGATCCGTCCGTGACAAGACTGGGTTCGGCGTGTGCATTTGGGCGATGCCGAGGTACCTGGCCTGCGAGAGGACGTTGGGTGGCACCTGCTCGGACCAGTCGTCCTCTCGGACCTGGGTATGTTGGCCGGGCAGCGGGCCGTCGATGCCCCACCTGTGGATGCTCGACATGTAGAGGACATTCCCGTTGATATCGTAGACCCCCACGCTCACCCCGCCCGTGAAGCCCAGAAATTTCCGCCCGCAGGACAGCCTCGTGTGGCCATCGAGCCGGCCGTTGTTCGACAGCACAACGTTCGTTCGCATATCACACTTATCCATAATAACATCAAACTTTTCCGTCCTGATAGGGAAAGCGGCCGAAGGTTGGTACGCGGACGGCCGGGGCTGGGGGTAGTTCGGCGGCGCGGGCGGCGCGGCGGGGGCACCCTGGCCGCCGACCTCGTAGAGCCGCCCGCCCTCGGCGAGTTGAAACCAATCTGGGCCGACCGTCGTGAAGGAGCTGCCGTTGCCCCAGATGCGGAACTTACGCCCGCGGGACGGGTCGAAGAGTTCGATGAAATTCTGCGTGCGCAGAGTCTCCGTGATGGGAATGGTCCCCTGGGGCGACTGAAAGCTCCACTGTCCCCTCCCCACCTCGACGAACGACACGGGAGCGCCATCCTTCCTCGTATAATCATATCGCAGGCCGTCGGCCCGGACGCCGGCCGTCAGACACACCATGCCCAGGACAGCCACTACGAAGGATTTCAGCCTGATCGCGACACTATCCATGCTCTTCTCCCACCTCGAAAGAGGCATCTTTCGCAGGATGCCGTTGTCCCGTAATGCCTCAGCTCCGATCGGCAGGTATACTTATTCGGAACACATTCTCGTAATTCATAAATAAATTCTACTTAAGAATCGAAGCAGGACCCAATACAACCTGCACGACCCATCGTCCACGCGCCAACACCAACCAGAAATTTCAATATTTATGATTTCATTCTTCTTTATTATTACATTTTCACTTTGTCGTCAACAGAACCGGGGCGGCCAGAAATCGAAAGCCCGCCCGCTCCTGATCCTGGCGACCACAACAAAGTGGCCTTCTGTCCACTAATCACAAGAGCTCTCGCGGCGAATGAGAGCGTCCTTGCCACGAGTATGCGACCGAAATAGAATCCTTTCTCTCCCCTAGATCTGGGGGGTTAAGTCGCCGTCGACCGGGGCTATCCTTCACCCAAGTGCCAATGGAATGGCTAAGAAACTATCTCAGAACGCTGGGGCAACCGGCCATAAACTCTCACCCGATAACCAGTTGCCTCCAGAATCACGAATCATTGCTCCCAATGCCTCCCATGAAGCAGGTTACAGCAATTCCTTGGGGGTTCTGAGATAGTTTCTAAGCGAGGAGTGATCTGGGGCCTGCACATGCAGACCGTCGAGGCAGGCAGGGCCGGCTCCGGCTCGGACGTCAGATCATATTTCCGAAGAAAAAATGCCTGATGAGGTCGCGTCCCTGCACTTGTGACAAACTGGACACAAGAACACGCTCAGGGCCTCGCAACGGGCGTTGCCAAAAGGTCACGATCCCGACTTGATGTCTCCTCGAGAGCGGGACCGGCGCGCGAGCGTTAGCCATCCGACGATCCCCGCTCCCATCAGGAAGGTACTCGGCTCGGGAACCGTCTCCATCTGGCCAGCGATGAGGGCATAGCCGGTTGCGTTCGGATGGACGTTGCCGTTGGCGATGTACGTATCATCGAGCTCGTGGCCAACGAACGGGTCGTATGTGTCTATGTAACGAGCACCGAAGGCGGCTGCTTCCGCCGCGATCAGTGAATTCAGGCCTTTGATCGCGGGGTCGGCGATCATGCCGATGGGGCTTGTGGGATCGGCATTGAACGGATTGTGATATCCAAGGAGAATCAGATTGGCGTTGGGAAGCAGCGTTTTTAACTCGGTCAAGAGGGCCGCGTCGTTCGCTTGGATCCCACCAATGATCTGACCGACCGCGGCTTGTTGCTGAGCGGGGGTCATGGTCAGGAATCCCGGAGCGATGACGGCCGAGAGAAGGTCGTTCGCGCCTAACTGGATCGAGACGTCGCCGATGACATGCCCCGCAGCCTTCTCACTGGCGATCGTGGAAAGCATCAGGCCATTTTGCGTCGTATCGGGACTCGGGTAGTTGAGGTTCCATTGCGGAGCCGGATTGCCTGGCGTGCCGTCGTGCTGCGGACTCCCCCCGAAAAAGGTGGACGAAGTCTCGCCATCCACGCCGAGATTGATCACCGAGGGGCGAACACCGCCGTTCGACTGGGCCAAATGGTCGGCATATAGCTTCACATAGCCACGATCGCCGTTCGACGGGTTCCCCGTAAAGTCGGTTTCACCGAAGGCCATCGAATCGCCGAGGGCCAGGTAGTCGTTGATTTGCGATGCCGATGCCAATCGATACGGGCTGAGAGCCCCCGCCACGAGAACGACCAAGACAAAGAGCTGTCGGCGGGTCATCGTGACCATGAACGGAATCCTCCTTGGGCCGTGTGACGGCAACATGGTGGGAATTTGCCCCGCGGTTCGGCTCCTCCGACCGCAGGTTGCGTTCGCTCCTCCTTGCTGATAAGAACGGCGCCCTCGAGAAGCGGACGCGCCGAAATCAAATTTCTTCACTTTTTGGGTCTGTTCCACAGAATTCTTAGAATGTCACCACGTGGTCGACCCGCTGAAAGCCCAACAGACTCGGAGTTCCGGTGCGAGACCTGAGTGACGACAGCGCCGAGCGGCGTAACCAATGGTTGCCGACCAGAGCGGTTACCTTTCAGATAGCACACATCAAGGTAAGAGAGTGGAAAGTCCCGGGTCGACGTAAAGAGGCGTATCCGGGCAGCCCTGTTGGCTTGTCCAGTAGCGCCAGCCTGGGTCCACTGGTGGACAAGCCACCAGTGCCACCCTATACAGCTATCTACATAGCATCGGATGATGGTGCGTCCAAAACAGAACTCCCAGGGAGTTCACTCAGCTCTTCCGGGATTTTGGAGGCGATCCCGTCGCAAACCGCTCCAGGATCTTTCCGGCACCCCTTGAAGTTGCGCCACCCGGACAGCACGTGAGGCATGAACTTTACGGCGATTATCGACCCGTTGGGGCGACGGAGGGATTGGCCGACGGCTGGAGAGAGCGGATAAAGGAAATCAGGTCGGCGAGGGCCTGGGGTTCGAGGCTTTGCTCGAGACCTTCGGGCATGAGCGACAGGCCCACCGAGGTGATCTCCTCGATTTGTCCCCGAGCGATCGTGTCGCTGGCCCCTTCAGCTCGCCGCAACGTGACGGCACCGGCCGTCTCCTCGGCGATGAGTCCGGTGAGGCTTCGTCCGTCCTTCATCACGACGACATAGTTGAGATAGTTCGGCGCAACCTCTCGGTTGGGGTCGAGGATGTGGATCAAAAGATCCTCGGGCGTGCGACCCGCCACTGTGGCCAAATCGGGACCGACCTGGGAACCTCGCCCTTCGGCGCGATGGCATGTGGCGCACGTTTTCATAAACACGTTTTTCCCATTCTCCGGAGAGCCGTTCAGCCCGAGCGCTCTGCGTGCTTGAGCGAGAACCGCCGCACGGTTGGGCCTCGACTCTCCGGCGAAGAGTTTGGCGGCTCGCTCGCGAAGCGCGTGATCGGGACTCGCCAGAAGCATCTTTTGACGCGCGGGATCGAGCTCCGCCGCAATGATCGTTTTTGATGCGACGGCGTCCAGCAGTGCGGCAACGCGATCGGGGCGTGCGAAGAGGGCCTCGGCGGCCTCGCGCCGGACCGCTGGACTCAGCGCCCTCCAGTGCTCGACGATTGCCGGACCCACGCGATGGTCGGCGAGGTCGGTCAACGCCTGAATCGAGGCGATCTGCACGGCGGCCGGCTCTCGGGCATCCAGCCGATCCGGCAAAACTTTCAAGGCGGTGTCGATGGGGCCCAGCGCCAGCAGTCGGATCGCGTCGATTCGCACCCCCGGCTCGGCATCGGTCGCCTCGGCCGATCGTGCGGCTTTATCGAAAAGCGGAGCAATGCGCGTAACCACCGGTCCGCGCAACAAGGTGTTCAGTGATCCGCCTGAGCGTTTCAATCCCTGGCCTAAACCCAAGATCACCGTGAGGGCGCGGCTCGGGTCCGTTTCGGTGACGGTGAATCGATCGAGGAGCTTCTGGATGTCGTCCGGCTTGTTCTCGGTTCCCACCATCATGGCCAATTCGGAGAGCCACTGCCGCCCCTCCCGGCTCGCGAAGAATCCAGGCTTCGCCGCGAGAGCTTCGATCAAAAGCCCACTCCGGTTCGCAACCGAGCTGAGGACCGCAATCCGAGTCCAGGGATCGCCAGCGTCATGTGCGGCGATGGTCGCCAAGGCGTCGATGGCTTTGGGGTCGGCAACGTCCCCCAACGTCAGAGCCGTCTGGAATCTCACCATCGGGTCGGCATCGGCCGCGAGACTCAGTAGTGTGTCTCGGACCGGAACGCGACTACTTGATCCGCGACCAGCCAACTTCGCCCCTTGCTCGCGCACTCTTGGTTCGACGTCTTTCATGGCGGCGAGCACGGATTCGTCGTCGAGTCCGTCCAAGGCGCTGAGCGTCCAAAGCGCGTGCACCCGCCCGAGGGCGGAGGGGCGAGATCGGGCCAACTGCTTGAGGAGAGGGATCGCTGCCGGGTCCTTGCGCTCGATCAGCAGGCGCTGGGCGGTCTCACGCCACCAGGCGTCGGGGTCGGCCAGGTGTGCGACCAGATCGGCCGTTGCGGCCTTGCTCAGTGCCGGTCGAGTGGAACGACGATGAAAGGCATCGGGGACGATCTCATACAGCCGTCCTCGATCACGACCGCTGGTCAAGTCGAGGTGCATCTTGATCGGTTCCGGAATCGAGACGGGGTGCTCGATGGTTTCCCGGTACATATCAAGAACCAACAGCATGCCGTCCGGGGTGTTCACGAAATTGACGGGGCGGAACCAGTTGTCGCTCGAGGCGAGAAACTCCACGCCCTCGTCGGCACGCTTCGCGAGGAACGTTGAGCCTTGCTCGGTCAGCGTCTTGCGATGAACCAGGTTTCCGCCCACGTCACCGACAAAGGCATTGCCACGATACTCAGGCGCGTAGGCCGTGCCACGGTAGATCGTCACCCCGGTGGCCGAGGTGAAAAACCCGCTGGCGTGGAGTTCCGAAGCACTCGACCGTTTGACGAACGCCGGGTCGGCGACGCGTTGCCGGGTGCGAACGACCCGCCAGGGTTCGGGGGGGCTGATTCGGAAAACAGGACCCGCTCCCCCTTCGACGGCGATGTCGGTCGTCACGGCCGAGACCGTCAGCGCCGGGTTGCGATCCACGTCCCGCGCGGGGAGGACAACCTGGCGAATGTGGTTGCTGTTGCTGCAAACGAAGCGATGCCCCCAGTCGTCGACCGTATGACCGAACTGCCCCCCTCCCGAAATCGCCTCGAAGGCCGAGCCGTCCGGCTTGAACCGAAAGTCGCGCCCACGCACGGAGACAGGCTTCGCGTCGGGCCGTTTGAGGTCCTTGATCTCCCCCCCATTCGTGCCCGAGGCGCCATAGATCCAGCCGTCCGTTCCCCAGAGGAGGCCGTTGAGCAGCCCCTGCACGTTCTGAGTGCCGAAGCCGGTGAACCGCGTCTCCTTGATGTCCGCCTTGCCGTCGCCGTCGGTATCCTTGGCGTAGAGAATGTTGGGAGCCACGGTGATGAAGACGCCGCCATCGTAGGGAACGATCCCTGTCGGCCAGGACAGGCCGGTGACGAACTCCGTCCGCTTGTCGAAGCGACCGTCCCCGTCCGTGTCCTCCAGTAGACTGACGCCTCCGGTCGGTCGAGCCTCCGGGAACGGATATCCGCGCATTTCGACGACATAGAGCCGGCCATCGGCGTCGTAACAGGCCGCGACGGGGCTTCGAACCAAGGGTTCCGACCCGATGAGCTCGAGCTGAAATCCTGGGTGAATCTTGAATGTCCCCCGCGCCTCGGCGGCCTCCGTCGGCTTCAGCCGCGGCAACTCCTTGGCCAGGTCAGGCTCCGCTGTCCGACCGGAGAGCGGGACCATCGCGAGCACGAACGATGTCAGGAGGAACAGAGAGCGTCGCATGCAGGAGCTTCCTGAAGGGCCAGCGAAGTTCGAAGGCAGGACAACAGCGGCAGGTCGTCTGGCGGATTCACATGCTCTTTAAGAATACCGTCTCGGTTCGCACTTGTAATCGGCCTAGCACGACTTCGTTACGACTCTGACATGAATCAAGGGACTGCATCCTGGGTAATCGCGGCTGCAAGCAACCGCGGTCACCCATAAATACGTCTCTGATCCCAGCCGAAGTTGTAACGGAGTCAGTCGCCCCGAGCCTTGTCATCCCGCATCCCGTCGAGGCCGAGGAATGCGCTCCGGCGGCGTGACGCCGGAAGGCATCGAAGCCTCGCGTGCGGAAAGACCGTCGCTAGCCATCAAGCGCTCGACCGGACGCCTGCCACTTCACCCAAGTGATCCACAACCGTCCGGATGCATTAGAGCGGTTAACCCTTGGATAGCATACACTCAGGCCAGGGAGTGACCCTGTGGCTTGAAGGAAGTCAAGAGGCCGGTGGGATGGCACACCAGTGGCGTCAGCCCGGGCCCACTGGTGGACAAGCCACCAGTGCCACCCCATACGCCCATCTACATTGCATGGATTTGTGGTGCGTCAAACATAGGAATAATAGTGATTTTAATCAGATCTTCCGGGGTTCGTAGGCTATCCAAACGCAAACCGCTCTAGACTCTCACGCACGACCGGTCGAGACGACTTGGTTGATGGTGCAAGGTCTCCCTCATCTTTTCCGACGGCGTTCGCTCGCAGACCACGGAACCAATCTCATATTCTCAAGCAAGCTCATCATTAATCGACCAACGTTGTCGATAATTTGCATTTCGTAGGGTGAACACCGCCCACCAGGTTTTCCCTATGCAAAGATCGCTGCGCTCCACAAGGATTTCCGAGGCGGATGCGCGATGTCCACCCGACGAATTCTGACCGCGCTTATCGGAGTTTCCTTCCTCCCAAGAAACATATTCGTTGAGCAGAAGCTTACCGACGAGAAAGCGTCGCGGCTTTTTGGACGAGTTCCAGAAATTCCTTGCGATATCCCGAAGGGTCTTGGCCAAGGCTCGATTCGGCCAGTTCCCGAACGCCCGCGTAGGTGAGACTTCCCTTGTCGGGGGAGTCGCGCAGGAGCATGGCGAAACCGGCCACGGCACTCGCGAACTTGAAGTCGGTCGAAGCGTGTCCCAGGTCGGTCCCCTTGTCCTCAATGCCTCGTTCCAGGAGTTGGCTCTTTTCCCCTTCGGGATCTTTGTAACGCAGCTTGACCGTGAGGGCTTCGGGACTCGCCACCTGGGTTTCGGCCGGCTTCTGGTATTTGAGTGCGTCGACTCGGGGCAGGTCTTTTTCCTGGCCGGGCGGAATTAACTCGTAGAGCGCGGTGACGTGGTGCCCTGCCCCGATTTCACCGGCGTCCTTGGCGTCGTTGTTGAAGTCCTCTTTGGCGAGCAGGCGGTTTTCGTAGCCGAGAAGCCGGTAGGCACCGACCTTGGACGGGTTGAACTCGACCTGGATCTTCACATCCTTGGCGATGGTGACCAGGGTCGACCCCATCTCTTCGATCAGGACCTTGTTCGCCTCCTGCATCGAGTCGATGTAGGCATAGTGGCCGTTCCCCTTGTCGGCAAGTTTTTCAAGGTTGTCGTCCTTGAGGTTCCCCATCCCAAAGCCGAGAACGCTGAGGAAGACGTGGCTCTTGGCCTTGGCTTCGATCAGTCGCGTCAGATCCCCTTCGTTGGTCATGCCGACGTTGAAATCGCCGTCGGTGGCGAGGATGACCCGGTTCGTCCCCCCTTTGATGAAATTCGCCATGGCCGTGTCGTAGGCGAGCTGGATTCCGGCTCCTCCGTTGGTCGACCCTCCTGCATGAAGCTGCTCGAGGGATGAAAAGATCTCTTGCTTATGGAGACATGAGGTCGAAGGAAGGACCAGCCCCGAAGCCCCCGCATAGACGACGATCGCCACACGGTCGTTCTCTCCCAGTTCAGCGACCAGGCGCGCCAGGGAGGCTTTGAGGAGCGGCAGCTTATTCGACGCATCCATCGATCCCGAGACATCGACCAGGAAGACGAGGTTGCTCGGGGGACGTTTTCCTTGCTCGATCGGCCGCCCTTTCAGGCCGATGCGCGCCAGCCGATGTTCCGCATTCCACGGGCATCCTGCCATTTCCACATTGACGGAGAAGGGCTCATTGCCGCTTGGCGGAGGATCGTCATAAGGGAAATAGTTGAGCAGCTCCTCGAGGCGAACGGCGTCCTTGGGCGGCAACTGGTTCTGGGTCAGGAACCGTCGAACGTTCGCGTAGCTCGCGGTATCGACATCAATGGAGAACGTCGATAACGGCTCTTGCAGCACGCGGACGAACGGGTTTTCGACAAGCCGGCTATAGGCTTCCGCATCCGCGCCCGTCAAGTCCGCCGGTTCCTTAGCCAACGACGACTTGAACCTGGCTTCATCGTAGTCGAGAGCCACGACATTGGGGATGGCCGTCGCAGGCTTATGAGCGACGAAAGCCGTGGCGGAAGCTACCTCCGCAGGCGACTCCGGCCTCTTGGCCGCGATATTTCGATGAGCGACATTCGGACCTTCGCCACAGCCGGAGAGTCCCGAGACCAAAACCACGACGGCGACGACGGACCATCCACGGTACGCTGTCATCAACGTTTGCATGCCGACGGCTCCTCGGAATGTGTGGGGAATCAACAGTGTCTTAGACGGACGTCCGAGACAAGGAGTTCCTACCTTGATCACGTTCCGAGGAGTCGATTTCTTAGGACTGATCGCCAACCAGCCACAGGGGGCAATCGCGACGTACAGCCTCGTTGGCCGCCAGGGCGAGCCGGGCGAACGCCACGATCTCGGGGGCATCGGCAACCCAACCGTCGTCGGGGTCGTTGTGCACGACGAGCAGATCCTTGAGCCCTTCATCATCCAGGGCAAGGTCCCAGCGTTCGGCCAGTTCCGCAAGCTCGCGCCGGAGACCAGGCAAGCTGGCACACTGGAGGCACGACCCGGCGGAGAGGGGCAGCGAAACGGTTTGCACGTGCGCCGGTAGGTAGACCCCTCGGCCATCCTCTCCTGGCGCCAGCAGGTTCGGCAGCGCATCGGCCCCCAATTCCTCGGCGGCTCGATGCTGCAAATCGCGCCAGCCGCTTTCGGCCAGTTCCCCAAAATGATGCGGGGAACCAACCTCCCAATCTCCTTCCGCGCCGAAGGCATGATCCAACAGACCCGCCACCTCGAGGGCAAATCCCTCGTCGAAGGTGCCCCTGGTGCCGCCCACCGTAAAAGACAAACCCATGGAGCTTCTCCTCAATTCCCCGCGCCACGTTTACAGGGTCCTGTACATGGCATCCTGCGGAAAACAGGTCAAAGGAGCGGTCAGGACTACACCGGAACGGCTCCGTCCTTTCCATCAGGAAGTCCTGGATCGCCTTCTGCGCCGCGCCAGATTCGTGACAGCAAGATCGATGCTAAGCAGGCAACGCACGACTCAAAACACAAGAGGCCTTTAGCCCATTCATTTTAGGGGCATCCAGCCAGGAGACGCGAGTCCCCCTACCGAGTCCACCTCTCGAAATTCCGCGCGAAAGGATGATGCTGTACCCAGGGACCACCGGGGCAAAAACCGGCTCGACTCGAAGCCTACAGACCAAGCACTCATCGACACCGCCCTCAACCTGCCGGATCGACCGTGCTTGCTAAGATGGGAACGAAACGATGGGGTCTAGAATCGGGGCTTGAAGCGCCGTATCTTCGCTGACCAGCATCGTTCAACCGCGTCCTGAGTGTGGCCCCGCGAATTTGCTCTGTCAAGCATCAGTTTTCATTTCAGAAGGCGGATTTCCATGGTGCGACCTTGGTCACGGGTGCCGCTCGTCAGCGCGGTGCTGGTGGTTCTGTTGGGTTCGAGTGGACGAAGTGACGATGATGCGTCAAAACCTCCTCTCGGGTTCTTCCCACATTCGAGGGCCGAGGAGATCAAGGCCGAGACGAAAGCACTCGCCGTTCCGAGTCCCGAGCGAGCTCGTGCGTGGCTCCGCACTCTAACCGAGGAACCCCACGTTGCGGGAACCCCGGCCGATTATAAGACCGCCCTCTTCGTCCGCGACAAGCTTCGCGATTGGGGTTGGCAAGCCGACGTCGTCGAATATGAGGTCTTGCTCAATTACCCTGGCTGGAACAACCTGAGTGGTGGAAAGGCTTCGCAACTCCCCATCCTTGAATTGACTCAGCCAACGCACAAGAAGCTCAGCACGCTCGAAGAGGCCATCGTTTCGGACAAGGACTCGGCCAGCCACTCGGCTTTTGGTGCGTTCCACGGCTATGGAATCTCGGGGGATGTCCAGGGTCAAGTTGTTTACGCGAATTACGGTCGGATCGAAGATTTCGCGACACTTGAGAAGCTTGGGGTCGACGTGCACGATAAAATCGTGCTCGCACGCTACGGCGAGATCTTCCGTGGTTTGAAGGTCCTGAACGCACAAAAGCGAGGTGCGAGCGGGATCCTGATCTATTCCGATCCGGCCGACGATGGATACGCCAAGGGAGATGTGTACCCCAACGGCCCGTTCCGGCCGGGCTCGGCGATCCAGCGCGGAAGCGTGCAGTTCCTCTCGCTTCGCCCAGGAGATCCTTCGACCCCCTTCGGACCCTCGGTCAGGGGGGCCAAGCGATTGCCGTTTGACCCCCTGTTCGGGTTCCCGCTCTCGTTAGAAAAGTCCGAGAAACTGGGATTCTTCCCGAATACAGCAAGATTTAACGAGCCGGAGAGTTGGGACAAAGAGACCGGACTCGTCCGTAGCGACTACTTCGCGGAAATCCCCTCCGTGCCGATCAGCTACGACGCGGCTCACCCCATTCTCGAGGCCTTGAGCGGGCCGGGGGTGACGACCGGGTGGCAAGGCGGGCTCCCCTTCGCCTACCACGTGGGACCAGGCCCCGCCGAGGTCCACCTCTCGACTCGGATGGAGTACAAGCTTCGCCCCATCTGGAATGTCGTCGCAACCATCAAGGGGAGCGTTGAGCCAGACCGTTGGGTCTTGCTCGGCAATCACCGAGATGCCTGGGTCTACGGCGCTGTGGATCCGGGAAGCGGCACCGCGGCGACGCTCGAGACCTGCCGGGCTCTTGGAGAGGCCGTCAAGAACGGGTGGAAACCGCGCCGAACCCTCGTCTACGCCAGTTGGGACGCGGAGGAGTATGGCCTGGTCGGCTCGACCGAGTGGGCCGAAGAGCATGCCAAGGAACTTGATGAGAAGGCAATGCTCGTCCTCAACGTCGACGTGGCGGTCGGCGGACACGACCTGCACGTTGACGGCATTCCCTCACTGCGAGACTGGTTCCTCGACGCGCTAGGGACGATCACCGACGTCCGATCGGGGCGTTCGCTCCGTCAACTCTATGTCGATAAAAGACGCAGCCAATGGGCCAGTCAGGCCGCGCTTGATCTGCCTGATCCTCTGTGGGACGACACCGACGGGGGTAAGGGTGCGCCGCCCCGAACGTCCTCGCACCCATCACGCTTCTCACCAAGGCTCGAGCCCCTGGGTTCGGGTTCGGACTATACGGCCTTCGTCGACCATCTTGGGGTTCCGGCCGTCGACGTGGGATTCGGAGGACGTTATGGTGTTTATCACTCGATCTACGATGACTTCACCTGGATGGAGCGATTCGGCGACCCCGAATTCCTCACCCACACGATGGCAGCCCGACTTTACACCGTGCTGGCCATGCGCGCTGCGGCGGCGGACGTGCTTCCGTTCACCTTCACCCCCTACGGCGAGGCTTTCCGCGAGGAAGTCGACGACTTGAGACGAATCGTGGAACGTCGACTCAAGGCCAGCGACAAGGAAGTTCCCAAGGACGGGGTCAGCTTCGAAGGGCTGCGTCCGCTCATCGCCGCGATCAAGAAGTTCCAGGCGGAAGCCAAAGAACTCGACCGCGCCACCAAGGCACTGACGGAACGCGAGGGGGTCTCCCGCGAACAGCTCGACCGGGTTAATACCGCAATCAATCGTGTCGAGCGAGCGTTCCTGATCCCGGAAGGTCTGCCCGGACGTCCCTGGTTCAAGCACGCGATTTATGCTCCCGGTCTGGCCACCGGCTACGCCTCTTGGCCCCTGCCCGGAGTGCGTCAGGCGATCCTCGAGGGCAAAACCGAAATGCTTTCGACCCAGGTTCCCGCCTTAATCGCCCGCATCAAGGCCGCGACCGAAGCCTTGAGCGCCACGGTCCGGGTCGCTCAATCGTCGTGACCCGAGTTCATTGCATCTTGTTTTGCAGAAGAATTTACACGAGAATCTTTTGCCGAGATCGACAGCAGCCTAAGTAGGGAACGACGCCAAATTGAAGGATGGTTCGCCAATGAGCTCTGAGATGCAACCAAACCAAGCGTCGTTGCCGAGGGTTCTCGGCCCGGTCGAGTCCCTGTGCGTGGTGGTAGGGTCAGTTATCGGTTCCGGGATTTTCATCGTGCCCGCCGAAGTGGCCCGGGACGTTCCATATTTGGGGACGATTGTTCTTGTCTGGATCCTGGGAGGGATCTTCAGCGCAGCCGGGGCACTCACCCTGGCCGAGTTGGGGGCGATGTTGCCTCGGGCGGGCGGTCCCTACGTTTATCTCCGTGCAGCTTACGGTCCCCTGCCAGCCTTTCTCTTTGGTTGGACTGAGTTTCTCATCGTGCGTACCGGATCGATGGCCACGTTGGCAGCGGCTTTTGCCCGCTACTTCGTCCAGCTCGTGCCTCCGCCCACAGGTCTGCGCGGCGAGATCTGGCAAGCGGGGGCGGCGGTTACCGCGATCGGCGTGGTCACCATCATCAATGTCTTGAGCACGAAACTCGGAGGGAAACTCCAGGTTGCGGGAACCGCCCTCAAGGTTGGTGGTATCCTGGGTCTGATCGCGCTGCCGTTTATCGTCGGCGGCGGCGACTCATCCCGGCTGTCGCCGCTTTGGCCAAGCTCGATCTCTCCCAGCTTGCTGAGCGGGATGATGGCCGCGATGGTGGGCGTACTCTGGGCGTACGATGGTTGGATCAACGTCACCCCTCTCGCCGAAGAGGTTCGCGAGCCGCACCGCAACATTCCCCGGGCCCTGATTTTCGGCATGGGCACGTTGATCGTGCTCTACCTGATGATGACGCTTGCCTACCATTGGGTGCTGCCGTTACCGGAGATCGCCTCGCTCGGCTCGGAGAAAGCGGCCGAGAAGGCCGTCGCCGCCACCTATTGCAGCCAATTGCTCGGGAAAAAGGGGGTCCTGGCGATCTCGCTGGTCGTGATGGCGTCGACCTTCATTTCCCTCAACGGCAACGCCTTGACGGGACCTCGCGCCTACTTCGCCATGGCCCGGGATGGACTCTTCCCAGCACGGGTCTGTCGCGTTCATCCTCGGTTCCAGACACCCGCGAATTCGGTCCTGGCCCAAGGGAGTTGGGCCATCGCTCTCACGGTGATCGGGACCGCCCTGATCCTCGCCCCCGCGCCCGCCGCAGACAGCGCCCTACCCGGCCCGATCCTGGCCGCCTGGACCAAGCTCAACAAGACCCCGCTGTACACCGTGCTCTACACCTACGTGATCTTCGGGGCCAACCTGTTTTATCTACTGGCGATTGCCTCGGTATTCGTACTCCGAGTTCGACGGCCGGACCTCCCTCGGCCCTATCGCACTTGGGGCTACCCCATCACCCCGTTCGTTTACGTCATCGCCGCGATTACCCTCCTGGGCAATATGCTCTACCAAACTCCCACCGAATCCTTCGCCGGGGTCTTGATCGTGGCCCTCGGCCTGCCAGCCTATTGGTCGTTCAGCCGAAAATTGAACAAGACAGCAGTTCCTGAGCCTGCCATTCTCAAGTGAGCTTTAGCCCAAAGGTCCATCCTCATGTCACGTACCCACCGTCGCGACTTTGTGCGGACCCTGACCCTAGGGGCCACGGCCACCTCGCTTGCCCTTCCCGAAGGCCTCGCCGACGACGAGCCCACCAAGAAGGACGAAGCTCCCGAGGTGGAACCCAGCCCCTCGGAAGCCGACGCTCGAATGGATCTCGTCCTGGCTCGATTCGGTAAACACCTCGACCCCAGCGCACGCGAAAGCGTGCGCGCCGAGGTTGAAGCGATCGTCCGACGCGCCGAGCAGCTCCGGAATTTCCCGCTCGACAACGGCGACGGCCCCTTCCCCTTCTTCACACCCTATCGCGCACCGCTTTCGTAAGGTGGGCACCGCAAACCGCGTGTAAGCAAACTTAAGCAGAGTCGCGGAGTGACGCGGTGGCCGAAGCTCCGTTTCCGTTGGAAAGTCACGGCATTATCACAGCGCGCAATATTATTGATTTTCATATGCCACTATTTTCCGTATTCAAAATTTTCTTGGGTTAAGGACAGCTTCAATGGTCCGTTGACTCCGAAAGACGATTGACTTAAGATTCGTTAACCAAGCGTAACCAGCGATGGATCGCGGGCAGAAAAAGCATTAATTGCAGGAACGAAGAGAAGTTATCGAAGAAGCAAGGAGGTTTTCAATGCACGCCAAGCATCTTGCGCCTCTATTGTTCACTTTCGTCTTTGCCAGCAATATCAATCCTGTTCGCGGTGACGCGATAACCTTGGATGTGTCTATTCAAGGAATAGTTGGCCCCACTGGAACGGATAATTCCTTCTCCGTCGGGTTTTCCAGTTCCATTGGGCCTGATACCTACTTTTTGACGCCTCCTTACGGCCTTTTCTCAGCACCCTACAGTTCACTCCTCCCAAAACCGAACCAAGACTCGCAAGGAGATCCAATTGATTGGTTCAATCCCAACCCTCCTTCGCCACAATATTTGAACTATCAAGGTCCTTTGGATTTGACGGTCACGCTGAGTACGGATGGCACATCCGGAACTCCTGATGTCGCCACAATTCACTACACGGGGGACATGAGCGGGCGATTTTCTAGTTTGACAATGGGTGGTGAAGTCTCGGGCGGTGCAGGCGCTACGGTCACCAGCGCGCAACTCGTGAATTGGTCGCCCAATTCTTCGATTCCCCTGTGGGCCATCGAACCTTGGCTTCATCCCGAAAATATCAGTATTGATTTGGTTGCCTCAGGTGGAGCTTCCACCACCCTCTACGGGACCTTCATGCTTGTCAATCGCGTTCCGGAACCCAGCACGCTGGCCTTCACGGGACTTATTGCCATCACGGCAGTCGCTTCGAGACGGCTCCGTCGCAAACCCTGAACCGGCGTCCCCTGCCGAGATACCGCCGTGCGCCCGGTACCGGTTGCCTCTACCGGGCGTTTCATGCGGCGGCTTCTATCTTCGATCAACACATATTGCTCGACCGCCTGGTTCTCTACGGAGCCGCCCAGCATCAGAAGGGGGGGCGGTATTGTCCTCGTCCGAGGGGCTCGGGGGACGAGATTGCCATCGCCGGAAGGATTGAGAAGCTCCGTCTCCGTTCGCGAGGGGAAGCTCCTCGCTTGTGGTGCATCCGGCAAGTTTTTTGTAGAGCAGACCTTGGCCTGCCGAGGCTCTCGCGAACAGCCCTGGCAGGCCAAGGTCTTCCCTACGAGAAGACATTTCTGGATGCGGTGCTCACGCAACGGAAGGGGACTCGCCGGATGTCCCACTGAGTTGCCTGGAGAAGTGTCTTTGCGCCTTCGACCAAAGCGGCACGCTTGCTATCCAACACCTCGGCGACATCCGCAATCGTGCTCATCGCGTCTCGCATGGCTCGAACCTTGAGCTGATCCAAGTCAAAGGCTGTGAGCTGAATCGGCTCGACACTCATTCGGAATCGGCCACAAGCGGGTGAGGTTCATCCCCGGGTGGCCAGTCCGGGTCCATTGCCTCGCATGCCCTCACCGCGGCTCAGCAAGGGCCTGCGCCGGGCCGTCGGATCGCAGCCGTTACAGACTGTTACGGAGCGTCCAATGGCCGAGCCTTACAATCTCCAGCGTGGTGGGACCGGGACACGAGCGGTCGGCCTGGAAGGGACCGAGCGAGCCGTGATGTCGAGGGATGTCGACGGTGGCGCCGCCGGTGGCCCGCACCTCATGAGGGTCATCCAATGGACGAAGTTGAGTCGCTTCACCCGGCTCGTCTCGAAGTCGAGACGGGTCCGAAGATGCGGTCGGGTCAGGAATGGGCCGGCCTGGTCGTCATCGCCCTGCTCGCTGCGGGCCTCCGCCTGTGGGGGCTCGATCGGAACGGGTTCGGCAACCCCTACTACGCGTCGGCCGTCCGGAGCATGCTGGTCAACGCGTCAAACTTCTTCTTCGGTTCGTTCGACTCCCTCGGCCTGGTGACGCTGGACAAGCCACCGGTGGCGATCTGGATCCAGGCGCTCGCCGCGAAGGTGTTCGGCTTCCGGGGGCTGAGCCTGCTCGTCCCGCAGGCCGTGCTCGGGGTCGCCTCCGTCATGCTGACGTACCACCTCGTGCGCCGCGTCTTCGGGGCGGGTGCGGGGTTGCTCGCGGGGCTGTTCCTGGCCGTCACGCCGATCTGCGTGGCCGTCGACCGCGACAACCTACCCGATCCCGCCCTCGTGTTCGTCCTCCTGCTGGCGGCCTGGGCTCTGAGCCTCGCGGTCGAGACCGGCCGTCTGAGGTCCCTCCTCCTGGCGGCGGCCCTGGTGGGGATCGGCTTCAACGTCAAGATGCTCGCGGCGTTCGTCGTCCTGCCGACGTTCTACCTCTGCTATTTGGCCGCATCCCCCATCGACTGGCGGGCCAGGCTGGGGCACCTGACCGCCACGACGCTGGTCCTGGTCGCGGTGTCGCTATTCTGGCCGATCGCGGTCGAGCTGACGCCGAAAGACAGGCGCCCTTTCATCGGCGGGTCGCGCAATAACTCGGCCCTCGATCTGGCGCTGGGGTATAACGGGCTCGGCCGCGTGTTCGGAGGCCGGGGCAACCTGCGCCCGCCCGGCGATCGTCGCCCGCCGGGGATGAATCCCTCTCCCAGCAATACGGCGCCCGGGAGTTCCGGGAGTCCCCCCGCTCCGGCCGCGCGATCGACGGGACCGGCGGCCCCGTCCGGGGGGTCCGGGGGGAGTTCTTCGCCGGGCGGGCCGCCCGGGCCCGGCGGCCCGTTCCCCCGCGGGATGCCCCCGATGTTCGGGGGGACGCCCGGCCTCTTCCGGTTTTCGCAGCCGTTGCTGGCCGGTCAGATCACCTGGCTCATCCCGCTCGCCGTCCTCGGCGCGGCGGTGGCCGCGGTGCGGGTCGAGAGGCGATGGCCGCTCGCACCCCGGCCGATGGCCCTGCTGCTCTGGTCGGGCTGGTTGGGCACCCACTGGGTCGTCTTCAGCTTCGCACAGGGGATCTTCCACGAGTATTACACGACGATCATGGGGCCGGCCGTCGCCGCCCTGGCCGGCATCGGGGTCGTGGCGCTCCACGACGAGTGGCGGCGGGAGGGCCGCGGCTACCTGCCGATGGCGCTAATCCTGACGGCAGCCTGGCAGGCGTACCTCATCGGCCAGTATGCAGACCTCCGAAGATGGCTCCTGCCCCCGCTGGGCCTGGGGACCCTCGTGGGCCTCATCGGCCTCATCGGGGCCCGTCGGCTCGCGGCCTATCGCGGGTCGATCCCCTGGGGCGAGTTGGCCACGGGGGTCGGGCTGGTTTCGATCCTCATCGGCCCGGCGTGCTGGTCGTTGACCCCCGTCCTCGCCCCCGGCAACGGCGTCATGCCCGCCGCCGAGCCTTCGCCATTCACCGGCCACCGCGACGGCGGAATGCCCCCGGGACCTCCGCCGTTCGCGATGGAGGGCGAAGGCGTCGAGAAACTGATCGCGTTCCTCCGCACCAACCGCCACGGCGAGCGGATCTTCGTCGCGGCACCGTCCGCGATGGAGGTCTCGCCGATCATCATCCGCACGGGAGAGTCCGCGGTCTCCCTCGGAGGCTTCCTGGGTTCCGACCCGGTCCTGACCAGGGACGAATTCGCGCGGCTCGTCGAGGACGGGCAAGTCCGATTCGTTCTGATCAGCGGCCCGAGAGGTGGTCCGCCCGGCGCGGGGATGCCGCCCCCTCCCGGAGGGATGGCGGGCGGGCCTCCGGGCGGGATGCCATTCCCGCCCGGCGGACCAGGCGGGCCCGGCAATTCCGAGTTGCTGGCCTGGGTGCGCGAGCATGGTAAGGTCGTCCCCCCCAACCTCTGGCAGGAGGATAAGCCGGACGACGATGACGAGCCGAGAGACTCGGCAGGCGGCCCCTTCGGCCCGGGGGTCGGTCCAGCGGTCATGTTCCGCCGGATGCGCCGGAGGGCCCAGCTCTTTGACCTCAATCCAGGGCGAGGACCGCTCGTCCCCGCATCGTCCACCGAATCACGTCAGATCTCGATTTCATCGGACTGAACCGTCCCGATCCCCATCCCAGGACATGTCCCGATGTTGCTCTCCCTGGTCTTCCCGGTCTTCAACGAGGAGGACGCCCTGCCGCCGCTCCTCGCCGAACTCACCCCGGTCCTCGATGCGCTCGACTGCGAGCACGAGATCATCTTCGTCGACGACGGCAGCCGCGACGCGACCCGGGCGCTGCTCGCCGAGGCGGCCGCCCACGACCCGCGCATCAAGGTGCTCGGGTTCAGCCGCAACTTCGGCCACCAGGCGGCGATCACCGCCGGCCTCGACTTCGCGACAGGCGACGCCGTGGTCGTCATGGACGCCGACCTCCAGGACCCGCCCGAACTCCTGCCCGAGATGGTGGCGCTCTACCGGCAGGGCTACGACGTCGTCTCGGCCCGGAGGGCCTCGCGCGAGGGGGAAGGCCTCTTCAAGAAGGCGACCGCGGCGCTGTTCTACGGGCTGATGCGGCGGGCGGTCGACTCACGACTCCAGCCCCAGGTGGGCGACTTCCGCCTGTTCAGCCGGGTGGCGGTGACCGCGATCCGCGGCCTGCGTGAACAGCATCGCTTCCTCCGCGGGATGGTCGCCTGGCTCGGGCTCCGCGAGGCCGTCATCCCGTTCCGGCGGCCGCCCCGGGTGGCCGGGACCACCAAGTACCCGGCGTGGAAGATGGCCCGTTTCGCCTGGACGGCGATCTCCTCGTTTTCGGCCCTGCCCCTGAAGCTGAGCCTCGCCGGGGGCCTGTGCCTCACGGCCTTCGGGCTCGCCTATTCCGCCTGGGTCCTCTACGAAGCGTTGGTGCTCAGAACGACGGTGCGCGGCTGGAGCTCCCTGGTCTGCCTCCAGCTCGTCTTCTCCGGGTCAGTCCTCACGGCGCTGGGGCTGGTCGGGGATTACGTGGCCCGGATCTATGAGGAGGTCAAGGGCCGCCCCCTCTACGTCGTGACCGATGCGGTCAACGTGTCGACGGACGCCGTCCCGCCCGCCCGCGCGATGCGGCTGAGCGGTCGCCTCCCCGACGATGCACACGCGGGGGGCGATGACTTGCCCGCACGCCCCCACCTCGTGCAAGCCACGCCTAACAGAGAGAGGGGGAGCCGATGATGATCCGTCCCGTCGAGTCGCCGCGCCACCACGCCCTGGACCGGCTGCGGGCCACCGCGATGCTCCTGGGCGTCGTCTACCACACCCTGATGTTCCGGATGTTCTTCGCGGGCCCGCCGCTCGGCCCGATGGGCCTGACCAGGGGGGGCGCCGACCGCTACTTGCAGGACTGGCTCCACAGCTTCCGCATGCCCCTGTTCTTCCTCATCTCGGGGTTCTTCGGCCGGATGATGCTGGGGAAGTACGGGACGCGGCGCTACTTCCAGAAGCGCTGGTCCCGGATCGGGGTCCCGCTGGTCGTGGGCTTGTTCACGTTCGGGCCCGCCTACATCCTGACCCGCGACGCACTCGCGCCGATGCCCGGCCCCGGAGGCCCGCCGAGGGCCGGTGCGTTCGGACCAAGCGGCGGCGAGATGACGCCTCCGCCGCCCGGGTTCGTGCCCCCGCCTCTGGCGCGGTTCGACGAGGATGCCGACGGCTCGCTGAGCGACGCCGAATGGAAGAAGGCCCGCGCATCGTTCGATCGAACCCCCGACAGCACCCCGCCCCTGGGCCTTCCTCCCGGCGGGCCGGGCAGAGGGTTCCGGCCGGGCGGGCCGATGCCCGGGCCGTTCGGAGGACCGGACGGGGGGCTGAGCGAACGGCTCTTCGGGCCGTCCGCCAGGCTCTTTCACCTCAACCATCTCTGGTTCCTCTGGTACTTGCTCGTCTTCGTCACGGTCGCCCCCCTGGTGTCCGGGCTGCTCGGACGGTTGCTCGCGCGGGGATCGTCCGGGACGGTCGACCGACTCGGGGTCCGGCTGATCCGGTCGGGGTTCGCGCCGGTCGCCCTCGGCATCGCCTCCGCCCCCGCCCTGATGCTGACGTCGGGGCCGTTCGGCTGGTCGCTCGGGATGCCCGCGTCGATCTTCCGCGGGTTCCCCGACTTCCTCCTCCACCTCGACGCCGTCATGCCCTTCTATTTCCTCTTCTTCCTGGCGGGTTGGTGGCTGCACTGCGAGCGAGAGGCCCTGCCGAGCCTGGCCCGCGGGTGGCTCCCGTACCTCCTCCTGGGGACGCTCGCGTTCGCGGCCTCCACCTGGCTGAGCGATACGTATGCGAGGCGGACGGGTCTGCCCCACTATGCGCTTCTACGTTGGGGGGGCTACACGCTCTATTGCGTCGCCTCGGCCGCCACCGGATTCGCGCTCCTCGGGTTCTTTCAGAAGTATTTCGACAAGCCGAGCTCGACCTGGCGCTACCTGGCCGACACGGCCTTGTGGGTCTACATGGTCCACCAACCACTCGTGATCGTCGGCCTGTACTGGCTCGCCCCATATCGGTCCCCCTGGTGGGCCCAGATGGTGGGCGTCACGCTGTTCGCCTCGGCCGCCGCACTGCTGCTCTACGAGGCGGTCGTGCGGCCGACATTCCTCATCCACCTGTTCGGGCCCGCGACGCCGCGCCGGACCGGATCCGACGAGCCGGTTCGAGGCCCCGCACGATCGGCTGCGTCGCCTTCGGTGGTCGCCCACCGTTGATCGCTCGACCGCGACAGCGATAGGGATTGTGACGGGGCATCCCGGGAAAACGCACCCGGGGAAGTGGCGATGCGGAGTGTTGAAAGAGGATCCGCATCCCGCGGCGGTTGGCCACCTAGCCGTCGGAGAATACGATGACGAGAGGACCGGACGAGGCAGGGACGTGGTCGCGAAGGGACGTGGACGCGAGAGGAATGGGCGGTAGAGTCATGCCAGGCCACACGACCGATCCCCCGACAGCCAGCATCCTGCTCGTCGACGACGACGTCGAGTTGTGCGAACTCCTGCGGGAGTTCTTCGCCGAGCAGGGGATCGGGCTGGATCTCGTGCACGACGGTCGTCAGGGCCTCAGCAGGGCCCTGGGCGGCCGATACGACCTGCTGCTGCTCGACGTGATGATCCCCGGCCTGGGGGGCTTCGAGGTCCTGCGCCAGGTGCGGCGGCAGAGCGGGCTCCCCGTCATCATGCTGACCGCCCGCGGCGCGAAGGCTGATCGCCTCGCCGGGCTCGACGCGGGCGCCGACGATTACGTCCCCAAGCCGTTCGACCCGGATGAGCTGGTGTCACGCGCCCGGGCGGTCCTGCGCCGCTCCGGGATGGCCCCGAAGTCCGGCGAGATCCTCGAAGCCGAGGGGATCAAGCTCCTCCCCGCCGCCCGCGAAGTCTGGGTCGAGGGCGCCCCCGTGCCGGTGACCACGATCGAGTACGACATCCTGGAGATCCTCATCCGGGCCGCGGGCCGGGTCGTCAACCGGGACGAGCTGACGGCCGCACTCTACCGGAGGCGGGCCTCGCCGTTCGACCGCGCCATCGACGTCCACGTCAGCCGCCTGAGGAAGAGGCTCGGGAAGTCCGGCGAGCTCATCCGGACGGTCCGCGGCGTCGGCTACCTGTATCGCTCGGGCCCCACGGCCGAGGGGGCCCGATGAGGTCGATCTACACCAAGATCCTGCTCTGGGCGGCCGCGACGACCGCCGTCTCGCTGGTCGGCTTCGCCGCGACCTCGCGGCTGATCTGGCGGCTGCAGCCGGGGCCGGTCGACCCCATCGCCCGCTTCCACGTCCTCCTCCTGGACGACGCGAGGACGGCCTACGACGAGGGCGGCCCCGCGCGGCTCGCCGGCTACCTCCGCCGGCTCGACGAGCGATTCGACGCGAAGCATATCCTGGTCGACGCGGCCGGCCGTGACATGGTCGACGGCAGCGACCGTTCCGACCTGCTCGCCGTGGCCTCGACACCGCCCGAGCCGCCTCGCTGGCGAGGCAACGAGCTCGTCCTCGCCAGCCCCCCGGGCGGGTCCCGGCTCCTGATCACGATCCGACCCAAGTTCAGCCCGGCGGGCCTCCTCCCTTACTACCTGTGGATCTTCCTGATGATCGCGGCGCTGGGGTATGCCCTGGCCGTTTACCTGGCGAGGCCCTTGAACCACCTGCGTCTCGCCGTAGAGCGATTCGGCCGAGGCGACCTGGCGACCCGCACCGGCTCGACCCGCCGCGACGAGATCGGCGAGCTGGCGCGGGCCTTCGACCTCATGGCCGAGAGGATCGGGGCGCTCATGGCCGCCCAAAACAGGCTGTTGCAGGACGTCTCCCACGAGCTGAGGTCGCCGCTCGCCCGCCTCCAGCTCACGGTCCGGCTCGCCCGGACGAGCGGGGACCGCGAGGCGTCCCTGGATCGCGTCAAGAAGGAGGTCGACCGCCTCGCCTCGCTCGTCGACGAGCTGATCCAGGTAGCCACGGCGGAGGACGACCCCCGGTCCCTCGACCGCGAGGCGATCCGCCTCGACGAACTCCTGGCAGGCCTGGTCGACGACGTGGCGGTGGAGGCGGAGGCCCATGGATGCCGAATCGAGTTCGCCGAGAACGAAACCGCACTCGTCATGGGCGATCGGGAACTCCTCCGCCGCGCCGTGGAGAACGTCCTGCGGAACGCGATCCGCCACGCCCCCCGCGGCACGGCGATCCGGATCCTCTCGCAGCGGCACGACGGCACGGCGTCCATCACCGTCCGGGACTTCGGGAGCGGCGTGCCCGAGGAGTCGCTCACGAGAATCTTCGAGCCGTTCTATCGAGTCGAGGACGACCGGAGCCGCTCGGCGGGAGGAGTCGGCCTGGGGCTCTCGATCACCCGACGAGCCATCGCACTTCACAGGGGCAAGGTCACCGCCGGGAACGCAGACCCTGGTCTTGCCGTCACGATCGAGTTGCCCGAAGCCCCTGGCGAACCCGAATCGGGGGCAATCTAAAGACATACAGATAAGACGGCTGAGTTACACTGGCGTTTTTTCCACAAGCGCCACCCCATACGCCCATCTCCATGGCATCGGTTGATGGTGCGCCCAACGCATCAATTCCAGGGATTTCTGTGTGGGACGCACCATCAACCGATGCTGTGTAGATAGCCGTATGGGGTGACACGGGTGGTTTGTCCACCAGTGGGCCCAGGCTGGCACCACTGGTGGGCAAGCCGCCGCTGCCATTCCATCGGCCTCTTTACTTCCTTCGAGCCATAGGGTCACACTCTGGCCTGAGTGTGGGCTATCCAAGCGAAAACCGCTCTAGCCGGGCCGGACTTGCACCCGCTGGAAAGACACGGCATGATCACAGCGCACAACATGTTCGTATTGCAACAATAAATATTGGTGGGCGGCACCCACCGTTCGGGGAGCTTCCATGAGCGATTCCGACGTCGCGTTTGCCTCGCTGACTGAGCTCGGGGCTCGCCTTCGTTCTGGGGATGTGTCGTCGGTCGAACTCACGCGTTACTTCCTTGATCGACTCGAGAAGCACGGCCCCAAATATCATTGCGTGGTTACCATGACACGCGAGCGTGCTCTCCAGGAAGCCGCGCAAGCCGACGTCGAGCTCAAAGCCGGACGGGATCGAGGGCCGCTTCACGGCATTCCCTACGGTGCCAAAGACCTGTTGGCCACGAAAGGGATCCCGACCAGTTGGGGTTGTGCCCAACATCGGGAAAGGATTATCGATCAGGATGCGACCGTCATTCACCTGCTGCGCGAGGCGGGGGCCATCCTCACCGCGAAGTTGAGCATGGTCGAACTCGCGGGAGGCATGGGATACCGCCAGGCCAACGCCAGCTTGACCGGTCCCGGGCTCAACCCTTGGAAGACATCACAGTGGAGCGGGGGCAGTTCCTCGGGTTCCGGCTCGGCCGTTGCGGCGGGGCTTGTCCCCTTCGCGATTGGAACCGAAACCTGGGGCAGCATCACAACCCCGAGCAGTTACTGCGGACTCACCGGGCTGAGACCGACCTACGGGCGTGTCTCGCGCGCGGGGGCGATGGCCCTGAGCTGGACGCTCGACAAGATCGGCCCCATGGCCCACTCCGCGCACGACTGCGGTCTGATCCTGGCCGCGATCGCGAAGCCGGATCCCGACGATCTTTCCGCGACCGACCGCCCTTATCATTACCCTCCCGCAGAGACGACGAGCCGCCCGTTTCGGCTGGCGATTCTCAAGGACGGGATCGAGCACGCGCATCCCGAGGTCAAGAGCCACTTCCTGCGGGCGCTTGAGGTCTTCAAAACCCTCGGCTCCGTTACCGAGGTCGAGCTCCCCGACCTGCCGTTCAACCTCGTAGCCTCGACCATCCTCTCCGCCGAGGCAGCCTCGGCGTTCGAGGAGATGGTCGCGTCGGGGGATGTCCTCAAGCTGACAGCGCCCGAGGATCGTATCGGCGGCTTCGCCGAACATGCGGTCCTGGCCACCGACTATCTCCGGGCCCAACGGATCAGGGCCAAGCTCTGTCGCTCTCTGGATGCCTGGTTCGCCCCATTCGACGCCGTGCTCACCCTACCGACCGCCGACCCAGCCCCAACCGCGGATGGACCATTCGATCACCCCCACCACGCGAAGACCCTGGGAGGTCCCGGCAACATTTGTGGCACCCCCGCCCTGGTCCTTCCCACCGGACTCACCGAAGACGGCCTCCCCTCCACCCTCCAACTCGACGGCCGCGCTTACTCCGAAAACCGATTGATCGCCCTCGCCAACGCATTCCAAAGCGAGACCGACTGGCACAAGGCGCATCCCGATGTGAAGTAAGAAGCCTCCGATCAAAATCGAGGTGACAGGCATGCGAATCCCAGTCACCCAAGAGGCCAAGCGCCAGTTCGTTACGACCTAGGGTTCCAACAACGTCTCGAGCGGTTATCGCTGGGATAGCACACACTCAGGCCAGAGAGTGACCCTGGGGCTCGAAAGGAGTACATAGGCTCTGCGGGTGGCACTCTGAAACCAATCCGCATCGAGCAGACGGCTCTTGAATCCCACCTTCCTTCGCTCAAGAGATCGGTGGTGATCGCGAAGTAAGAGGTTTTTCGCGGCCACTCATCCCGCCTTGTTAGCGGAGGGTGCCGCAATGGCACAGTCCCAATTGGTCCTGCATCGAGGGGCGCGGCCGGTCACGTTTGAAGAGCTGTCCGCCGTGCCCGCACCTCCCGCCGAAGGGCGCTAGAGGCCCCAGCCCCACGCGGCCGTCCTGTCGTCGGTCAAGGCGACGTTGGGCGAGTTCAGCTACACGGTCGTCCGGGAGCAGTTCGGCCTTTCACGCGGCGACGCTCGGTTCTTCGGAACGTTGGACCTCGGCACGCCGCTGGTCCAGGGGGTCGCACGGGCCGTGGGAATCAGGTCCAGCACCGACAAGAGCTTCCCGCTCGGCTTCGCCGCCGGGTCGAGGGCGTTCGTCTGCGACAACCTCGCATTCAGCACCGAACTTATGCTCAAGCGTAAACACACGACCAACAGCCAGGCCCGGTTCCGCGAGGACATCGCCCAGGCGGTCAACAAGCTCTCGGGCTACCGCGAGCAGGAGTCCGCCCGCATCGTGCGCATGCGCGAGACGGAGATCCCGACGGAGACCGCCGAGAGCTACCTGCTCAAGCTCTTCGAGCGCGGCATCATCCCCCCCAGACAGTTGGCCCGCGTCATCCGGGAGTGGAGGACTCCGAGATTTGAGGAGTTCAAGGCTCCGACGTTTTGGAATCTACAAAACGCCGTGACGACGATCCTCGGCGAGACGGCCCAGGGGGACCCGCAGCGCCACGCGCTCCGGACCATCCGCCAGACGGCCATGCTGTCCCAGGACCCGCGACTCAATTAGCCCCGAGGAATGTCGTAGACTCGCTCCCAAGCGGCGACGACGACGTCCCGTTCTGTCGAGCACCCGGGGGAGGTTCTTCGAAAGGTCTAGCGACGTCGCGACGCCACCTCCCCACGATTCGCCCTTCGGGATCAAAGCGGCCGGAGCGTCAACGCCCCCTCGACCACTCCGAGATCCGGATGGTTCGGCTAAGAAAGACCCTCCCGGTGATTCGCGTTCCGAACTTGGGCTGACTGGTGTGGGTTTCCAGCGAGGTCTAGGAGTGGGGGATTCCCATTGCGGCCCCTAAATCTCATCCGCGTAGGGCCGGAGCCTCCCCACCGTCTCGACAAGGCCGCATTGTTCGAGCGTCGCCAGGTATTCGGCCGCCGTCTTCGGAGGCCGCTTCAGGCTCACCTTGTGGAGTCGTACCGCACCGAGCACGCCTTCGGCCGATTCCGCCCAGAGCCGACCCAGAAACTCGTCGGGATGGATGGCCTCGATATTGTGCGGCCCCAGAGCCGCCGCCGGGAAATCGACCAGGTTGAACGTGACGATGAGCTCTGCCCTCCCGCGGATGGCCGCCGCGAGGACGTGCCTATCGTCGGCGTCGGGGAGCGTCAGCGTCGGGATGAGCGATTCGTACCCGGTGACCAGGCAGTCGGGAACGTGCCGGTCCATCAGTTCGCGGCAGCGAGCCACGCTCGCCGGAGAGATATCCGGCCGGTTGGCCAGCACGTTCCGCGTCCACTCGTCGTGGATGGCGTCCGTCCAGCGTGCCTGGAATAGGTCCGCGAGGGCGAGCTGCATCAGCAGGTCACGCAGCGGCGCCGGGTACAGGACGCAAGCGTCGTAGAGGACGATTCGGGCCACGGGTTCAGTAGCCCATATCGAGGTCTTGGCTCAACGCGGCGAGTTCTTCGAGGGCCGCCTGACGCTTCGCCAGGAATTCCCGCTTGTAGGCGAGCAGGTCTTCGAGGTGCACCCGCCGATGCGTCCCAACCTTCCGGCTCGGGATGGCTTCTTCGTCCAGGAGCTTCACCAGGTGGGGACGGGAGAAGTTCAGGAGATCGGCCGCTTGCTGCGTCGTCAGCTCCGCACCGATGGGCGTCAGGGTCACTGCATTCCCCCGGCCCATCTCCTCCAGGACCCGCACGAGCAGTCGCACCGCCGAGGCGGGGAGCACCAGCTCCTCGCTCGCCCGGTCGCCCTTCACCTGCAGTCGGATCCCCTCGCGTTCCCCGAGATGGGCCGCAAGCTGCTCGCTCGATTTCCTGGCCAGGGCGGCATCGTCCCCGGTCGGCGTCACTACCACGTTGCCGTTTGCTAGTTGGGCCATTTTACGACTCCTCTTCCACCATCCAAGTCGAGCTTACCACGTTCGAGCCATATTCGCAATAAACGAAACTGGGTAGGGGTCAGGGTCGCTCCTCGGAGAGACGGCGGCCATTGCCCTCATCGAGGGCCTTCGCCACGACGCTCGGCGCCTCGCCGTTGGGAGGAAATCCCTCTTCGCCTAGTCGCTCCTTGAAACGGTTGAGGAATGAGAGCATCGGCCCGACTCTGCCGCCGAGACGTCTACCGCGTTGGCTAGATCTCCCCGCCGTAGAAGCCGAAGGCTCATTCCATAAACCCATATTTTGAGAGAACTTACCAAAAATTTGACCAGAGCCATGTCAAGTTGGCTAGCAAAAAAACTTGACTCCTGGCATAGGGACGGCGATCCTAGTGGGTATGGCACCCCACGCAAAGCAGCAGAAGAGCGCGGCCGAGCAGGTCCGCCGGAGCATCGAGTCCGGTGGGGAGCGGGTCTGGTCCGTCCAGGACTTCCCGAAGCTCCCGTTTCCGGCCGTCGCCCAGACCCTGTCGCGGCTTGCCCGAGCGGGAGACCTCCAACGCGTCTCGAAGGGGATCTACTACCGCGCGCGAAAGACCGCATTCGGCATGAGCCGCCCCAACCCGAAGCTTCTCAGGGCCAAGGGTGCCAAGACGCGCACCATGTTTCCGTCGGGGCTGACCGCGGCGAATCAACTGGGCTTCAGTACGCAGGTGCCCGCACGCGAGGAGATTGCAACGACACGAGGCAGCCTGCCCCGCACGATGGTGGGACAGAAGGCCCGCGTCCATACGCGCCGGCCCGAGGCGTGGGCAAAGCTCACCGAGCAGGAAGCTGCGCTGCTGGACCTCATCAGGAGAAGAGCCGAGACGAGCGAGCTCCCACCGGAGGAGACGATCGCGAGGCTCCTCTCGCTTTTGAGAGAAGAGGGGTTGTTCGTGCGGCTCGTCCGCGTCGCCAAGCACGAACCTCCGCGGGTGCGTGCTATGCTCGGCGCCCTGGGCGAAGAACTCGGGAAGGATGAGAGGTTGCTCGAGACGCTGAAGTCGACTCTGAACCCGCTCACGAAGTTCGATTTCGGAACGCTCTCGGCACTCGGGTCGGCGAGGAAGTGGCAAGCGAAGGAGCGCAAGGCAGGTGAAACTCCACGAGCATGAGGACTTCGAGCAGCTGCTGCTCGCGGCGGCCGAGCATTTCGGAACGTCGGGGCTCTCGCCATCCGCGATCGAGAAGGACTACTACGTCACTGAGGCCTTGAGGCTCATCGCCGCGGCGTATGGCTCGAAGGTCATCTTCAAAGGCGGCACGAGCCTCTCGAAAGGGTGGGGGCTCATCCAACGCTTCTCCGAGGATATCGACATCTTCCTCGACCCCGAAGCGTACACGCCGAAGCTCGGCAAGCGTCCGATCGATCGAGAGCTCGAGACGCTGAGGGACACGGTCGCCGCGCACTCGGGCCTCGAGCTCGTCGTCGAGGACAGCAAGAAGATCGGGGGCATCGGCCGCGACGACTACTTCGCCTATAGGCAACTCTTCCCCGGAAGCTTGAGGCCTCGCGTGCTGCTCGAGGCGGGGACCGCGAGCGGCCGGCAGCCGACGGAAGAAATCGCGCTCGAGTCGTACGCGGCCGCGTTCCTGCGTGAGACGGGCAACTCCGTGGGGGCGGAGGACGAGGCGCCGTTTTCGATGCAGCTCCTCCATTTTCGTCGGACCTTCGTCGAGAAGCTCTTCACGATCCATGGCAAGATCGAGCAGTACCTCCAGAGCGGGAAGCCTCTGGGCACGTACGCAAGGCACTATTACGATCTCTACATGCTCGCCCAGCGCGACGAGGTGAAGGCGATGCTCAACTCGCCCGAGTACGAGGAGCTCCGTCTCGATTACGACCGCGTGAGCCGAGCCCACTTCCCGAAGTACTACCTGCCCCCCGAAGGGATGCGCTTCAATCAGAGCGCGGCCATCTTCCCGACGGGCCCCTTAAACGAGATGGTTGCTCGCGAATACGAGGCGCAGTGTGAATTGCTCTGCTTCGGGGGATACCCGGGGTGGAACGAGGTGCAGCTATGTTTTGCAGGGATTCGAGATCTGATTTAATCGCAACGCCTGTGGCCCCGTCGCGGTGGTCACCTCGACGAAGAGCACGATAGGTTGATGGACTAAATCGAAGGGCAATCATGCGAATCAGCCGCGTCGCGATCGAGAATTTCCGCAACTTCAGATCGCTCCGATTGAGACTTGACCGGCACGCGGTAATCGTCGGCGAGAACAAAGTCGGTAAGTCCAATCTACTTTTTGCCTTAAGGCTGGTCCTTGATCCATCACTGCCCGACTCGATGAGACGACTCCGCCGCGAAGACTTCTGGGACGGCTTGGCGGAACCGTTTGCGACCTCCTCGACGATCAAGGTGTCGCTGGACCTCGCCGATTTCGAGGATGACGAGAGCTTGATCGCCGTGCTTGCGGAGCATCTGGTCGAGCCGAGCCCGATGGTGTCCCGACTGACGTACGAGTTCCGCCCTGTGCCAGGCCTCTCCGGTCCACCGCAAAAGGAAACGGACTACGAGTTCACCGTCTATGGAGGCGATCGGGAAGAGAACTTCATCGGCTACGATGTCCGCGGCCGCATCCCGATGGACGTCCTTCATGCCTTGAGGGACGCCGAGAGCGACCTAGAGAGCTGGCGCAAGTCGCCGTTGAGGCCACTCCTCGACAAGGCGGTGAGCGCCATTCCTGAAGCCGAGCTGACGACCATCTGCGGAGAGATCAACGATGCCGTCTCGAAAGTACACGGCGTCGAGAACGTGAAAAAGTTGAGCGAGAGCATCGTCGCAAGACTCGTCGAGATGGTCGGCGATACGCACGCCGTTCGAACTGACCTAAGGCTTTCGCCGACAGATCCACTGCGGCTCTTTCGATCGCTCCGGCTGCTGCTCGACGACTGCAAGCGGGGCATCGGCGAGGCAAGTCTCGGCACGGCGAACCTGGTTTACCTCGCTTTGAAGTCGCTCGAGTTGGAGCAACTCATCGCTGACGGCGAGCGAGATCACAGTTTTCTTGCGATCGAAGAGCCCGAGGCACACCTCCACCCGCATCTTCAACGGCTGATCTATCGAGATTTCTTGAAGCCGCGCGAGCACATCGAACCCGCGGATCCGGCAATTCCAACTCCTCCTCGCCCGAAGACGACCATTTTGCTCACCTCTCACTCTCCACACATCGTCAGCGTAGCCCCTGTCCGATCGTTGGTTCTGCTCAAGCGCTCCAGCACGGAGAACGCCACCATCGGGGCGTCGACGGCCGAGACGCCATTCACCGACGACGACATCGATGACATCGAAAGATACCTCGACGTGACCCGAGGGGAGATCCTCTTTGCTCGCGGTGTACTTCTCGTCGAGGGTGACGCAGAGACCTACGTTGTCCCACGGCTAGCGAAGCTCGCGGGGCAGGAGCTCGACCAACTCGGCATTTCCGTTTGCTCGGTGAACGGGACGAATTTCGCTCCCTACCTCAAGCTTCTGGGGCCACGAGGCCTCGACATCCCGCATGCTGTTCTGACGGATTACGATCCGTATCTGAAAGAAAAGAAAGAAGGAGGCACCGAGTCGGCAAGCCGGGGCCGTACCAGGATCTATGGACTTCTCAAAATCCTCGTGGACGACGCCACGTATGAGAAGGTCTACAAGGAGAATCTAATCGCCGTGGGCGAAGACAATGGGCTCTTCCTCAACACCCACACGTTCGAGATCGATCTGTTCCGAAGCGGGCAACACAAAGTCATGTGCGATTCGCTGAAGGCGCTCTCGACCAACAAGAAGTTGATCGCCCGAGCGAATGCCCTGAGGGCCAACCCTGCCTCTCTCGATCCCGATGCCTTGCTCGGCGACATCGACGAAGTCAGCAAAGGACGTTTCGCTCAGCGTCTCGCCTCGAAGTTGAGCGAGAACAAGCTGCCGCCCTACATCAAGAAGGCGATCGACCATGTCGTCCAACGCTGCTCGTGACCGTCGCCCAGCCTACGAATCGGCTGCGGATGACCTGAGGAAAAATAAAGGTCAATGGCGGGCCTACAAATCACGCTCGAACTGCGTCGTATTGGCGGGCCCTGGTAGCGGAAAAACGAAGACGCTCACGATCAAGCTGGCACAGATGATCGCGACAGACGTCAGATACCCGCGGAAGCTCGCCTGCATCACATACAGCAACGAATGCGTGCTCGAGTTGATGCGGCGACTCAAGAAGTTGGGAATCGACGAGCGGAGGAATATCTTCATCGGCACGGTCCACTCATTCTGCTTGCAGAATTTGGTGCTGCCGTACGCGCAGCTCGCGGGGGAGGACCTCCCTTACCCGATCACCGTAGCTTCCAAGACCGAACGAGAGCGATTCTTCGACAAGGCGATCAGCGACGTAATGGGGGTGGACGAAAACCCGGCCTCGCATTCGATCTCAGCCCATAAACATCGTCGTACCATTCTCGATCGCTCGTCGGCTAACTGGCATGACGGCCACCCAGACTACGGCGCCGTGATGGATCGCTACGAAGCGTTGATGCAAGGCGAGGGCCTTATCGACTTCGACGATATGGCGCTGGTCGGCCGCCGCCTCATTCTCGAGAACGAATGGATAAGACGCGCAATCAAGGCTCGATTTCCCATCCTCGCAATTGACGAATATCAGGATCTGGGCAAGCCACTCCATGACATCGTCGTGACTCTGCTCGAGGCAGGTACGCGGATACTCGCAGTCGGCGACCCGAATCAGTCCGTGTACGGATTCAACGGGGCAGTGCCAGAGCTACTTGAGTCTCTGGCTGGGCGAGACGACGTCGAGGTTGCACGACTCCAATTCAATTACCGATGTGGTAAACAGATCGTCGCAACGTCGAATAAGACCATTCCTCGTGCGGTCGACGACGTCTCACAGAGCGACCATGAGGGCCTTATCGACTGGCATGAGTGCCCGGACGGGATCACCGATCAGGCAGACACTATCTGCACGAAACTCATCCCAGCGATATTGGACAGAAACCCCGACGTGACTACCGGCGACATCGCCGTGCTCTACCCTCGGAGATACGAGGGCGATGAGATTGCTGGGGCTGCCGATCGGGCGGGGATCCTCTATACGCGCGTCGACAACAATGCGGCTTATCCGAAGTCACCGCTTCTACGTTGGCTCGAACTCTGCGCTGCGTGGTGCGCCGACGGATGGCTACTCGGCGACCCTCCACTGTCTTCGCTGATCCGGACCTGGGTTTCTTCGAATCGATCCGTTAACAGCCTCCAGGCCATGCGCACTCTGAAGAGCTCGCTCGTGCGCGTGCTCGTGAGGAACAGAGAGCCCAAGATGCCGCTCCTCTCCTGGATAACCGAGATGGAGGCTGAGGTGCTCGGGCCAGCGTTCGAGACGGAGGCGACGCTCCGAGATGAGGCAGAAAATTTCAGAACCCTAAAGGATGCCGCGAGCCCAACTGGACAACTTGCCGGAGCCGATATCGAACGCTTTGGAGCGGAGCGTGGCGCGCCTCACTATCTAAATTTAATCACCCTTCATAGCTCTAAAGGCCGCGAGTTTGAGGCGGTGATTGTGATGGGACTTGATGTGGGAAGGATCCACCGGGAGCCTAAGCCGAACGACGAGGATCGTCGTCTCTTTTACGTTGGCCTTACCCGGGCGAAGCGGGAGTTTCATATGACCTACTCGGGTTGGGTACCATCGCGCCGTGGTCGGTGGGACAGAGGCGTCTCTCCGCTGCTCATAGAGGTTCAATCGCAGGTTCAGGAAGCCACCGACTCAGAGGACGAGTGATGAACCCAGAGCTTAGGCGCGAGCTTCTCGAGATGCAGAACCATGACCAGGCCGTGCGAGCGAGACTCACGGCTGAGGGTTCGCTGTTCGACGGCTACCATCCCGAGATGCAGTCGGTTCACGATGAAAACGCCGCTCGCCTCGAGGAGATAATTGAAGCTCACGGCTGGCCTTGCCGGAGCGTCGTGGGCGAAGACGGCTCACGGGCCGCTTGGGTCATCCTCCAGCACGCGATCACCAAACCTGTCTTACAGCGTCGGGGCCTCTTGCTCCTTCAAGACGCAGCGAACAGGGGCGAGGTGCCGCTCGTCGAGGTGGCAATGCTCGAAGACCGGATCTGCTTCTTTGAGGGGAGGCCGCAGAGATACGGGACCCAGTACGATTGGGATGAGCGGGGAGTGCCCAGCCCGCATCCGATCGAGGACATGGAGCACGTCGACGAGCGGCGAGAGCAGCTCGGTCTGCTTCCCTTGGAGGACAACACCCGACGGATGCGAGAGGGCGTCGTAATGGACGGGGAGGGACGGCCCAGAGATTGGGAGACGCAACACAGAGCGTTCCTCCATTGGGCCATGTCGGTCGGATGGAGGCGCCCGCATTTGACGACAGAGCGCGATCGTTGAAGGATTAGACGACCTGACCGTTAGGTAATGGCGGGAGCGAGGTGCCTCGTGGGGTTCTCGGTCGCTGCGTGAAAGAGGTAGAACGTAGATCCGCGTAAGCCATATTCCCCCCAGAGAGTTCCTGAAGAACCGGAGACCGGAACGGTTCTCCGATACCGTCCGCATGGATGAGCCAACGCTTGATCGCGGGCTCCTCGAATACCACCTGGAGAAGTTAACGAGCCGCGGGCAGGAGAAAGACTTCGAGCTCTTCGCCCGGCATCTTGCTCAGAGGGAGATCTGCCCGAACCTACTGCCGCAGACCGGTCCGGTAGGGGGCGGTGACAGCAAAGTAGACTCCGAAACCTATCCGGTGGCGGACGATCTCTCACTTGCCTGGTTCGTGGGAAACGCTCGAGAGGCGGCAAGCGAACGATGGGCGTTCGCCTTCAGTGCCAAGGAGGACTGGCGTCCGAAGGTGAAATCGGATGTCCAAAAGATCGCGAAGACCGGACGTGGCTACAAGAAAGCATTCTTCGTAACTACCCAGTTTGTTCCCGACAGAGTCAGAGCCGAAGTCGAGGACGAGCTGACCAAGAAGCATGGGCTCGACGTCCGAATCCTCGACCGGACCTGGATCCTCGACAAGGTCTTCGAGAATCGACATGAAGGGTTGGCGATCAAAGACCTGCGGCTTCAGACTTCGGTCCGGACGACCGTCCGCAAGGGTCCGCGGGACGTTGAGCGTGAGCAGGAATTAGAGAAGACAGAACAACGCATCACGAATGCCACGCAGAACGGGAGGTTCAATTTCTCGTTCGTCGATGACTGTCTTGAGGCAGCGAAACTCTCAAGAGAGCTCGATCGTCCCCGCACCAAGGTCGATGGCAGTTTCGAGCGAGCCGAGCGTGCAGCTGAGGAGTATGGAAGTCGCCACCAGCGACTGGTTTGTGCCTATGCGCGGGCTTGGACCTCATACTGGTGGCATGAGGATTTCCCCGTCTTCGCTCGCCACTATCGCGCCGTTGAGTTGCTGGCCAAAGGGAGCACAAACGTTTATAAATTCGAGCTTCTCACGAATCTCTGGAACATCCTCGCCTCGCTGGTCAAGACCGGCGCCCTGAAGGATGCAGACGTCGCACTCGAAGAGCGGACTCGCTCGCTCACGACGGGCCTAGGCTCTGTTTCCCATTAGTCAGTCGCACAGAGGCAAATGTGTTCGTTTGGACATTAATCCGGACGTGAGAACAATCGATGGAGGGCTTTATCTATAATCGCTACTAACCATAATGCGATGTAATTGACTGCAAGTTTCTCGTGACGGGTGCCCAGGGCGCGGTACTCCTTATACCAGCCAACGACCTGCTCGATGATGTGCCGCTGCCGGTACGTGCCCTTGTCGAAGTTCTCGTCCCGTCGCTGATCGGATCGGGTGGGGATCGTCGCTTCGATCCCCCGTCGCTGACACCACCGCCGGACCCGCGGGTAGCTGTACCCCTTGTCGGCGGCGAGTCGCCGCGGCCAACGGCTCCGGCCGGCGCGGCGGTGGAACAGCCGGCGAGCCATGGTGGGCTCCAACGCCTTGCTCTCGTGTGCCTGCCCGGGCGTGAGATGGATGGCGACGATGAAACCATGGCTATCGCAGACCAGATGGACCTTCGTGCCAAACCCGCCCCGCGATCGTCCCAGCGCATGGTCAGGTGGCTCCTGCATTTGCGCCGACTTCGGCCCCCCCAGCTGCCGGGAGCCTCTGGCGTTTTTTTTTCGCCCCGGCGGCCGCCCTGCTGGCCCGGATGACGGTGCCATCCCATACGGCCATCTACATGGCATCGGTTGATGGTGCGTCCAACTCATAACTCCCAGGGATTTCACTCCGAGCTTCCGGGATTTTGTAGGCCATCCAAGCGATAACCGCTCTAATCCGCCTCAGGCTTGGCCTGGAACCGGGACGGAGGCTGATTTTTGCGATGTTCGTCGTCGAAGGTCATCTGCAAGAAGCCAATGCACATCTCGTCTGTGGTCTGTTCGCCCCAGCCTACGTCGGCTGGTGGAGAATTCGGATTCGAGGGGTTCTTCGCTGAATTGTCAAAATGCGCTTTCATGCTGATCTTCGTTCCCTGAGGGAGTGCGACGGGAGTCACGAAGTCATAAGCGCCCTGCCAGTTGAACTTCCAGTCGTCGATCCGGATCAGGGTCGTTTCCGAACCGTCGGGCTTGATGGCTTTCATCAAGAAGTCTTTGCCAAGCCAATGCATGTGCGGGGTGATGGACAGGAGGTGGGAGTCGTGATCGATCGTCATCGAGCCGGCCACCTCGTGGTTCGATTCGCCAGCCGGAATGTGAAGCTTGGGTATTCCGAACAGGCCACCTAGCGGAGGGAGCACGATCCCACCGCGCAACTGCTTGTCGACCGGGGCCTTGGAAAAGTAGAGCCCGATCGACGTCGAATCGGTCTCGACCTTACCGCTCCGGTGATAGTGAACCTGGATCAAGATATCCGATCCTGCGGGCAGATATCGTCCCACACCATCGTCGTAGCGAACCGGTTTCTTTCCCGGAGCCCACCCCGAGAGTCCTCCCGAGGGGATGATCGTAAATCCTCCAAAGGATTTATATCCGGGGAGTGGGTCGGCCGCGTCGAGCTTCTTCGCCAACCCTCGAACGTCAAACGCTCCCAGCACATGATGCACGACCTTGGGATTCCCCGGCTGAAAGTCGACGGTCGCAACCCACTTTCCTTCCGTCAGTCCCGAAGGCAAAACAAAGACCCGAAGCTCATCCTCTCCTTGGGCCTCGAGCGTGTACGGAGTCGGAATCTTCAAGACGAGATCGGGTTCCCCCAGCGCCCATGACGACTTCCAGGTTCGGGGTGGCGGTGCATCGGCGAGCGCCCCTTCCTTCGCTCCAGACTCAGCCCAGGCGGAGAGTGTGGCGATCTCCGAGTCGGACAAGACACGAGCGTCGCGAAATGGTCCCCCCTCGGTCACCGAGGCGGGCCAAGGCGGCATCGTTCGACTCTCGGTCACCGAAGCGATGTCGCTCGCCCGTTTCCGTACCTGCTCGAAGGAGAGGAGAGAGAACGGGGCGACCTGACCCGGCCGATGGCACTCCTGACAATGCTTCTGAAGAATGCGAACGACTTCTTTATGGTAGGTAGGCGCCGCGGCCTCAGACCTCGGGTGCCACAAGGCTCCGAGAGCAAGGGCCAACACCCAACCGATCGATTGCTTGATCATGAAATTTCTCCAGATCCATCCAAGAGCGATGAAAACAGCCTCCTATCAAGAAATACGCACGCCCTACATCCTCGGTTTCACACTTGGCTTTCAGCCGGCTTCGTGAAGTCCTCGCACAGCCTCTTCGATCGAGGGGACCGGCACGTCGGGAAAAAGGCTCCAGAGACGATTGGTGTCGAGCGAAACGTCGGCGGGACGGGGCTCCGGCAAGACGACGTCGACGCGCCGATTACCCCGAACGAATTGCGGGTCGAGCCCCAGCTCGACGGCAATGCGCCGAATGAGATCGTAGCGGCTAACCCGTTCTCGCCCCGCCACATGAATCAATCCTGTCACTTCTGATTTGAGAAGATGTGCGAGTAAGAGCGCTGCGGTTGCCAGGTCGAGAGGCGTTCGGAATTCATCCTCGAAGAGAGTCTGGGCTTCACCTCGTTTGAGCCCAGCCAGCGTTTGATCGAAGAAACCGAGGCGCCCACAGCGTGACGGGCCGTAGAGCAAGCTCACCCGGGCCACCAGCCCTCTCGGGACACTTGTCACCAAGGGTTCAGCCTCTCGCTTCGTCTTGCCATACGCCAGGATCGGCTCCGCGGGGTCTTCCTCGCGATTCCACGTCTTTCGACCGTCAAAGACGAGGTCCGTTGACGTAAACACCAGTCGGCGATTGTGTTGGACGCACCAAGCCGCCAGTCGCGAGGTTGCCTCGACATTCACGGAGTGCCCCCGATCCGGGTCGCGGCGCACCGCCTCGGCCGAGCTGATGGCAGCCGCATGGAGGATCGCCTCGGGATCCGCCCGCTCCAAGGCCCGCGAGACGGCTTCCGAATCCGTCAGGTCGATCGGCAAGAGAGCGACCCCGCCCCTGCTCCCCGCTTCTCGACCACTCCAAGCTTCCACCTCATGATCCGCACGCCGAAGCGCATCGATCAGATAAGCGCCAAGCTGTCCACTCGCCCCCGTCAGAACAACCCGCATTTCCTGATTTCCCCTAATCACGCAGACTTCGTATTCGAAAAATTCGCCGCAAGCTAAGAGAGTCAACCTGCCGATGATAGGACGACGAGTGGATCGGGGAAATAGGCCTTCACCTTGACGTCGAGTCTGCCTGGGAAGGGAGCGGTCGGGATGAACATTCACGAACTGCCGTTGGAAGACCTGATTCTCGACCCCAATCTGTACCTTCGTGACCGTCTCGACGACTTCACGGTCGAGCGGTATGCGGAGTCCTGGCAGCGATTGCCACCGGTGACGGTTTTCAACGTCGAGGGGAAATGGCTACTGGCCGACGGCTTTCACCGCCACGCCGCCGCGGTGATGTTGGGCAAGCGGTCGCTCCAAGCCGAGGTCGTCGAAGGATCATTTGAAGAAGCGCTTGACTTCGTGGCAAGCGTGAACCTGTTTCACGGCTTGCCGTTGACGCGTGCGGAGCGTCGGCGTGCCGTCGATGTGAAGCTTCGGCTCCACCACGACTGGTCGGATCGCCGCATGGCGGAAGAGCTCGGAGTAAGCCGGGAGCTCGTGGCCAAGACCCGGCGCAACCTGATCGAAGGGGGCCAGATCCCGAACACCCCGGGCCGGGTTGGCGCAGACGGCAAGATGTACTCATCGGCCGGGTTACCCAAAGATCCGAACGAGCGCGCTCCCAAAGGGAAACCGATCGCCCAACAAGACGACCCGCGCGATCGGGGTGGCCGCGAGAGCGACGCACCGCCGTGGGACGACACGGTGACCCCGCTTCCTGCCGTTTCTCAAGAAGCGGTGACCGCAACCGCCATTCCCCCCTGGGAGTCGGCCGATCCCAAGGCCGTGGCACTCTCCGATCCGATTCCATCGGCGGCGCCCACCATTGATGAGATGCTCGCCCTGATGACGAAACAGATCATGGAAATGATCACCTGGACCCAGGCCGAAGGCTTCCTCGACGCCTATCGAGGCGCGAGCGGCAACGCCCGAGGTCTCTTCCAGACAGCGGTGATCAAGATGGCCGCTCGCGCCGATCAGTTGCGAAAGGCCTAAGCTGCCTGGGATCGACAGAAAAGAGGAACCACGGAAGACACGGTGCCTTCGGCGAAAGAATTTCGCTTTCAGAGACTGTCTGCATCCGCGATCGTCCGTGTTCTCCGTGGTTCCAATCAGAAGGGAACTTGCCATCTCCGTGTGGCAGCCCCACATAAGCTGGCGATTGCGAAGCCATCCGGATACCGGTTAACCCTGTGAAAACAGGAAAGGCGGGTAGCCGAGGAGGAGCGCAGCGACGCCCCGGGATGAGCCTCGACCAATCCCCAGGGTCTCGATGTCTCGTCCCGGCCACCCAAACAACGCATTTTCACATCCGTGTTCATCTTCTGGAGGATCTCTAAGTCCCAGGTCTCCCGCATCTCATTGGGACTTTCCCATCGCTATTGTCCGATCGAGCGGGGTTGGAACGGCGGCCGAACCCCTTCCACGCGAAGCTGGATTCGATGGACGGCATCGACCGCAGTGATCGCCAACGTCTTGGCGTCGGCACCACACCATGCAAGGTTGGATGGCCGCTTGGGCACGGCGATGATCCCGAGCAATTTGCCCCCCGGCTCGAACACCCAAACCCCTTGAGCAACGGCTACGTAGACTCGTCCCTCACGATCAACCTTCATGCCGTCAGGACCACCGGGCGACTCGGGATCGAGCGTGGCAAAAACCCGGCTCGAGCCCACTGAGAGGTCTCCCGACGACTCGACGTGGAAGGCGCGAACGTGATAGCGTGCGGTGTCGCACACATAGAGGGTCTGTTCATCGGGCGAAAAGGCCAGCCCGTTCGGCTTTTCGAAGTCGTCGGCCAACAGGCGGGGTTGACCGTCTGCTCCGAACGAATAAACTCCCTGGAAATGGAGCGAGCGATCCTCGGGAGCGACTCCATAGGGTGGGTCCGTGAAGAAGAGCAAGCCGTCCGAACGACAAACGATGTCGTTGGGGCTATTGAGGCGTTGCCCCGACCAGGTTTCCGCAATCGTCTCGACGCGAGAGCCGTCGGCTGTCATCGCGGAAATCCGTCGGCCGTTCTGCTCGCAAAAGTAGATGCGGCCGTCGGGACCGAAGGTTTGGCCGTTGGCCGCCCCCGTTCCCTCGCGCAAGGTGCTCACCGAGCCCCCCGCAAACCGTCGATAGGTTCGTTCCGCCTTGATATCTTGAAAGAGAAGCGAGTCATCCGGGAGCCAGAGCGGCCCCTCGGTGAATTGGAATCCCTCTGCCAGGGTTTCGAGTTGGCCATCACCGACAAGGTCGGAAACTCCTGCGTCTCTCAGAAAAGGTTTCATCATCGTCCCCTGGTGCTGGAACCGCCTCGCCTCAAACGAGGTTTCATCCGATTCTACTTTTCATCGTGTTTTCGCTAATATAGAACGATGGAGACAACGCTTCTCCTCGCTCCCAGCATGGAGCGGTACTATCCGCCGCGTTGAGGGCAGGCATCAAGACCAGCCCAGGATCATCATAACGTCGAGTGGGCGAGTACGATGAGACTTCAGCCAAGGATTTGCCCTGGATACCAGGTTCCATCCTCGTCTGGAGTTCGGTCTTGCATGTCAGGTTGTGTAAGGTTTCACTAGATGGTGCTCGGGAGGTACCTCGCGTAGTTCGTGCGAGGTTGGTCGTCGCGTTCACGTCGCGGTCCTCACCGCGCCAGCTCGCGGTATTGGATCGGAGGGTTCGCCCTGATGTCTTCGTCGCCAGAACAAGCTAGCAAAGCTCAGATCTTTTTTCAGACCGGCAACGACGCCGCACTGAAGCAAAACTTCGATTACGCCATTGAGATGTACCTGAGGGCATGCAAGCTTGACCCGGAAAACTTGGTCTTTCGGCAGACGTTGCGCGGGGCGGAACGGAAGAGGTTCAATAACGACCCGACGAAGGTGGGCCGTCTCGTCGGGGCCAAGAATCAGCCGATCCGAATGCGGGCGCGAATGGCGAAGTCGAAGTCGAAGTGGACCGAGGCTCTCGAGATTTGCGAAGAGGCGTTCGTCAACAATCCTTGGGACGTAGCCGCCGCTCGGGACGCCGCTGAGTGTGCCGAACAACTCGGCTACCTGATCGTTGCCCAATGGCTGGTCGAGTCGGTTCAAGCGCAGGCCAACGACGTCGATTTCTTTATCTTCGCCGCCAATATCCATCGCGCGAACAATAGCTTCCCCAAAGCGATCCAATGTTGGGAGAAGGTCAAGAAGCTCGACCCCAACAATCAGATCGCCAACCGAGAAATCAACGCCCTCTCGGCAGCCGCCACGATCCACAAGTCGGGGATCGGCGACGCCATCGACGAGCGCGACGCCCCCCCTGATCCGGCCGCGGAACTCGAGGAACTCAAAGTCGCCAAGCTAAGTCCCGAAGAGCGCTACCTCAAGGAGATCAAGGAGGATCCAACCAAGGCTTACCCCTACCTCCAGCTCTCGGAAATCTACAAGCAGCGAGGTCAACTCAAGGAGGCCGAAGAACTCCTGAGCCGGGGCCGCAAGGCCTCGCCGGGGAATACCGACCTCCAGTTCGCCTACGCCGAGGTGCAGATCAGCCGCTTCAAGGCGGGGATCGACAAATGTACCCAGCGGCTCAAGGAACGCCCCGACGACGAGAAGGCCAAGACCCTCCTGGACGAGCTGACGCGGAAACTCAACGAATACGAGATCCAGGAATACAAGCGACGGAGTGCGCTCGAACCCTCCGATTACAACCTGCAATACCAGCTCGGGCTGCGGCTCGCCCGCGATAACCGCCACGACGAGGCGATCGGTGCTTTTCAGCAGGTCAGCAGGAATAGCCCTCCGCATATGGTGCAGGCCCTTTACCAACTGGGCCTCAGCTTCTACGCCAAGGGAATCCATAAGCTCGCCGAAAAGTCGTTGCAAGAAGCACTCAAGAATGCCGACACCAAGGACATCACCCTGACCAACGGGTTACACTACCAGCTCGGCCGGGTCGCCGAAGCCCAGGGCAACACCGTCGAAGCGGAAGAGCATTACCACGAAGTCGCTGCCAACGATTACAACTACCTCGACGTCGCCGAGCGGCTTCGTAATTTGTGAACTTGATCGCATCCCCTCGTAAATGATATAGTCGTCGTTTCGACGAAACTTGATACACGGCCGGGCCGTCATCGGAAGCCGGCACACGACCCGACCGAGATTTCTGGACCCAGCTATGCCGAATACGCCTTCCGCCATCAAACGACTCAAGCAGAGCACAAAGCGCAGGCTGCACAACCGGATCACGAAGAAGATCATCAAGACCTACACCAAGCGAACACTGGCTGCGGTTGCCGCCAAGGAGTTCGAAAAGGCTGAGGCGGACTTCCGGACCACCACGGCCAAGATCGACAAGGCCGGCGTCCGCCGTGTCCTCCATCCGAATACCGCGGCCCGCCGCAAGAGCAAGCTCGCCCGCGACTACAAAGCGGCCGTGGCGAAAGCTCAGGCTTGATCGAGGGCGTTGGGAGGAAAGGACTCGGCGATGCCGACGTTCGACGAGTCCTTCCCCGCTATTGAGACCGCTCTCTTTCAGCAGTACGGACGCCTTGCCCCGCAAGCCCGCGACAATCTCTTCCCCGCCATGGTCGCGGCCTTGTTGAGTCGTTCGCTCGACTCGGCAACGATCTCGAAGGCACTCGACTCTCTCGCCGATGCCGGGTTTCTTGAGTCCAACGCACTTGCCGAGGCCGACACTCGGGAGGTTGTGCAGGCGCTCAAGGCCATGCGCGTCTCGATCCCGGCGCGCGGAGTCGCCACGCTCCAGCGACTGGCACGCTGGTATCTCGATGAGCTCGGTGACCGTGCTGATACGCCTCAGGACGTTACCAGCTCGACCGAGCAACTCCGCGAAAGCCTGGCCTCAGTCAACGGGATCGGCCTGGCCTCGGCTGACGCCCTCTTGCTGTTCGCCTTCGAACGAGCCGTCTATCCTGTCGACCGTGCTTCTTATCGCGTCCTCGCTCGACACGGATGGGTCGATGCGTCGGCGGATTACGCCGAAGCCCAATCGGTTCTCGAAGGGCCTGACCAGAACGAACCAAGCCGCCTGCAACGCCTTTCTCTCGGCATGCGGCGGCTCGGGCGTGACTTCTGCAAGGCTCGGGTCGCGAAGTGTGACCGATGTCCCCTGAAGCCGTTCCTCCCACCCGGAGGCCCTATAGAACCCGAGGGCCTCGGGGACGAGAGCGAGGATTGAGTGGGGGTAAACGTCGTCTCCTTCCCACTTCCCTCATTTCGGAGTGGCTTGAGGCGGAGGCACAGTCTCGAGCGCAGGGGGCTTCTGGATCTCGAGGGGACTGGTGGAGAGCAGAGAGTCATCGGGCTTGGATGTCTCCGCTTTCTTCTGAGCGGCACGCATGGTCACCGCTTGTTCCAGGCCGTCGAGAATCCGCTTCGTTTCGTCCTCGACCTGGGCACCGGGGGGTGCCTGGAACGCGAATTCCTTGTCGAGGATCGGCGTGTTCAGCTCAACGTTCTTGTAGACTAACTCCACCGTGGTCAGCAACGGCTTCTGGATCAGGCTCTGACGGCCCACGCGCCGGCCGTCGGGACCGATGGGACGGGTGTCTTCAAACAGGACCGACGCTTGCTGTCCCGCCAGGAGAATTTTGTAGGGCCAGTTGTCTTCCTCGCCCAGATAGATCTTGACGAGGCTGGGGATGTACGAGGGGAGCCGCCCGAGCGCGGGGAGCGGTTGAGAGGTGGGACCGAGCAAGCCCTCGCGGCTGACCCAGTTACCCGTAAGGATCCAGACCGGGCGACCGTCGAGAGTCCCCTTCTCTTTCTGATCGAATTTGATGATCTTGCGCAGTTGCGCCAACAGAACATCCGGACCGCCGAACCCCAACTGCTCCATAACTTTGTCGCGAATCTCCTCCTCGAGATCCGCAGTTCGAAGCTTTTCGAGGATCGGCTTGGCGTCCAGGCGGCGAAAGAGCTGAGTCTCGAAGTACTGCTGGTAATCCCAGAAAGTGGTGCCATCGCAGACTTGCTGCATGACCCCCTTGGCGTCAGGCAATCCCTTGACGGTGAGCTTGATGTAAAAACGGTCGTTTGGGGCTTTCAGGTATCGTCCTTCGATCGAGAACTTCTGGCCGAGCATATCGACCCGTTGAATCAAGTCGGCCGATACCGAACGGATGGCGGTGACTTTTTTGATGACCTCGTCCAGGAACTTTTCCGCTTCAGTCGGGGGTTCCTTGACGGCGGCAACAGGCGGAATGGCTGGGTTGGCTCCCAGCGGTCCTCCCGGAGCGGCACCCGGTCCTCCCGGAGCGGCCCCAGGGGCCGAAGGCGGTGCCTGGCCTTGCGAGTTAGCCGATCGCGAAAGAAAACCGAAACTCACGATCGCGATCAGAATCGCGGAGACGATCGGAATTTTGGGCATGGTAGGGATGTAGGGCTTTTCCTCAAGGGTAGGAAAGGATTGCCCGATCATATCGTTAGGCGTCTTTGGACGCAAGTGCGGCTCGGGTCGCGTGGTCGCCGGTGGCAAGCTACAGCATCATAGAAGTGGACCGGCTTCGAGAAACGACCCGACCCTGACCGAGGCCGCTATGGTCGCGGTGGATATGGTCAACGGTGGAAAGGATTTCCCCGATCGGCGTGCGCCCTTGCCTCGGTGAAGGCCGGCTTCGGTCGCGGGTGGTGGAGGATTCCCATGCATACGATCGGTGTGCTGCTCCTGGCGGCGGCGACCGCCGGGGACGGATTTGGATATAGCAAACCTGGCGTGGGGTTGAAGAAGCTCTTCCGCCCTCATGTCGTGCAGCACGGGCCCCCGCCTCCCGGTGGTCCGATGATGGCGGGTCCCACGGGACCAGCCGGCCCCGAAGCCGGCCGTCGTTTCCCGAATACCCGTAGTCAAATCTACTTCCTCGATCCCGATGGGATGCGGATCGGCTGGCAGTCCGGCGCGACCGGAGGCGACCGGGTCTACCTACCCGGGCAGCTTACGGTGCCGGCTCGTTATAACTTCAACCAAGGCTTCATCTATCGGCTCAAGCTGACCGACATCCCGGGTCGCCCCAACGTTCAGCTCTACCCGACGATCGAGGTCGCGCCGTCAACCCCGGCGACCGACGCCTATCTAACACATAACCCGATCCCGGTCCAGTTTACGGCGGAAGACTTCGACCAGGTGGTCGATGGTGGTAACTTCGTAACCAAGGTCATCTATCTCCCCGATCCGAAGTACCAGGAGCTGGCGATCGCGGGGGTCGAGACCCTGGTCTCGACCCGGCTTGAGCCGGGGGTCGACCCGATCCTCGAAGCCGACAAGCGAGGGACTATCCTCTTGATCGTGCGTCTCGGGGCGATCGACTTGGAGATGCCGGCGAGTGGTGTCTCGGTACCTCCTGGCACCGCGCCCGGCTCGGTCGTCCTTCCTCCGGGAACGCTTCCTCCAGGGGTCGTGTCCCAGCCGACGATCACGGAGAGCGTGCCGGTTGATACCAACGTCGCTCCGCCGGCCGTCGCGCCTGTGACGCCAGCAGCACCGGCCCTCGTAACGCCACCCCCGGGCGCTGAAGCCCCGGTGACCCCCGCACCAGTCACCCCACCGGCCCCCCCGGCGGCAGCCCCAACGCCTGAGGAAGCCCCAGCTCCTGCAGTGCCCGCTCCGACCCCGGAACCGCCCGCTGCGGCCCCGGCCGAGGAAAAGCCGGCTCAGGAAGAAGTTCCGCCCCCCGCTCCCCCCGCGGAAGCGCCGGAGCCGAAAGCCTGAGCACGAACGTGCACTAGGCAAGGCCTCGCCTGTGTCTTCACCACGCCCCGGCGGATCCGCGAATCAGCCGCGATCCGTCGGGGCGTAGTCACAGGGTTTGACCCGTCTTCAACCTCCAACGGCCTGTCCTCTCACAAGGACCCCCTACCAGTGTTCGGAAGACGGGTGGCCGGGAACGCGTCTGCGAGGCTCAGCAACTTTGCGCCTGCCCCGACTCAGGAGGTCGCGGACTCCTTCCCAGCCACCCGAATCTGCTCCACGGATGACCCGAAGCGGCGGCTTTCAAGTCGCCGCCCTACACCGACCGAGCGGCATCCAGCGCGACTTAATCAGGATGATATTATCAACACCCTGAATACCAAAGGGTTCATGGATATGAAAGAGCTAGGAATCGTCCGCCGCGCGGAGCGCCTCGCCTGGTCGATGGCGGTGGCTTTCCTTATCGGGGTTCCCGTCACAAGCTGGTCGCAGGTGATCGCCCCGGGTCCTAATCTCGAGCCTGTCCCGGGACCGCAACCCGAGGTCGCCGCCCCCGGGACGGCCGTGGTGGAGGGAGGAGCGACCGTTCTTCCTCCCGAAATCCAGGTCGTCCGGTTCCAGGCCCCCGAGGGGACCCTGGTTGAGATCCTCGGCCCCACGCCCGAGCCGGTGCCGACTCCGCTCGGCTCCGGAGCCTTGCCGGCGCTTGTCGGCCTGAAGGTCGGGGTCGGCTACCGGCTGCGGATCTCCCGCATCCCCGGCAGGCCGGATGCCGAGATCTTTCCAGTCGTCGAGGTGGTCGGGCACCTGCATCGTCCGAGCGGCCTCGACGTGAGCAAGTTTCCGATCCGGGTGGTTTTCACGGAAGATGACTTCATCGATGCCGTCGACCATGGACGCCTCGTGACGCATGTGACCTACATCGAGGATCCCGACCAGGCCCTTCCGATCGCGTTACCCAAGGGGGAAATCCCCATCGTCACGCTGAACCCGACCGAAGAGCCCCTGAAGGTGGGGGCGGCACTGGGACGAGTCATGGTGATCGCTCGTGTCGGAGGCCGCAGGCCCACGCCCGAGGAGTTGAGCGGCACGGCGATCTACGAGGCCCCTCCCGGCTCGATCAAATGCCCCTTCACCTCTTCCGACGGCAGCCCCTGCGGACTCCCCTGCGGCCCCGTGCGCGGGACTCCTCCGCCCATCGGACGTCCCTGGGTCCCGAAGGATGAATTCCTCTGCGACGGCGGCGATCATGCCGAGGCCGTCCACTTCGGCGGAGACGGAGGATTGCTCGGCATCGACCCTCGGGATGCCGTCATCCAGTTCAGCGACAATCGACGCGACCGTGTGCTCCCCACAAACATGGTCTGTGTCTACGCGCCTCGATTCGCGACGGTTCGCGCCAGTGTCGGTCCCAACGAGGCCCTGACCGTCCTCGCCCCGAGTCGGGCCGAGAAGATCGAAGGGCAAGTGGCCTTTGAAGCCAGACAGCGACTCAATCGGCTCACCCAAAACCAGGCCGCACAGGCCAACCGAGAACGGCTCCGCGCCTCCGGAATGATCAGTCGTGCCTTCGCGGGAGCCCACACCGAGATCCGCGTTCTCAACGGCTACGACACCCTCACTCACCTCGCCGGGCATACTCGGGTCGACGTGCCGCTGAAGGTCGCAAACCGCCAACGGTCGGGCGCGGTCAATGAATCGCTCCCGACGCTGGCCGTCAAAACCGCAGAGAGCGCCGTCATCACCGGCATCATCGAAGGGGCCGGTCAAACGGTCATGAACTGGCCCGCTCGCGAGACCGTCGGCGTCGAAGAACCCCCAAAGAAACCTGGCCTCGCCGTCATTAAACGTGTCAGCGCCCCCGAGGCCGAGCAAGGCGATACTCTCACCTTCGTGATCCAATACCGCAACATGGGGAGCATCCCGATCCGCTCGGTGTCGGTCATCGACAGCCTGCTCCCCCGCCTCGGCTACGTCGCCGGCAGCGCTCAAGGTCCCAAGGGAACCACCTTCACAGCCGCCGAGAATCGCGCAGGCTCCACCGAACTTCGTTGGGATCTGCCAGGGGCTCTCGCTCCAGGTGCCGAAGGCTACGTCTCCTTCAAAGCCCTCGTACGCTGAACAGAGGAACATCCTGCTCGCATTCGGGAGATTTTGTTGTTGAACAGTCTTTAAATCTGGCATAGTCTCGATTAGGTCATGGCTATCAAGCGGCGCAACGATCGACCGCCGATCGCGCCGCTTCCCTCAATCCGCGCCCGCCACGAGGTGTCCATTGATTCGTGTCTTGGGTAGCCCGAAGCGGCTGTGCGACGGGTTGACACGACGGGACTTGTTGCACGTCGGCTCCCTCGGTCTCCTGGGGTTGGGACTCACCAACCCTTTGGCTCTCCGATCAGCCCCGGCCGCTTCGCCTCCGAGTCGAGGCGGAGGTTTTGGGCAAGCCAAGTCCTGCATCTTTCTGTTCCTCTACGGCTCACCCAGTCAGCTCGAAACCTTTGACCCCAAGCCCGAGGCTCCGGAGCAGATTCGAGGGGAGCTGAAGTCGATCTCCTCACGCGTCCCCGGACTCGACGTCTGCGAGCTCCTGCCCAAGCTCTCGCAGGTAATGGATAAGGTCACCGTGATCCGGTCGGTGTCTCACCCCTACCCGATCCACGGCGTCGCCTATGCCACGACGGGCATCCCTCGCATCGACGTCGCTCTCGAGCTCAACCCGAGGGATCCCGGGCAGTACCCCTTCATTGGCTCCGCGGTCGATTACATCGACGGAATGCGAGGCGGCGTCGACCGTCCCGAAATCCCCCGCAATCTGGTCCTCCCTTGGGCCTTCAGCAGCCAGCGCGTCGGCGAGGTCGCCCGCGCCGGTCCCTACGGCGGCTTTTTGGGCCAGGCCTACGACCCAATCTGCACCGAGTTCGTCGGCGACGCGACCAAGAAGGCCACGAAGACCCTCGCCGACAAAAAGTGGGAGGACCTCGAGCCGTACCGAGGCGTCACTCCGAACAGTCGTTTCCAGCTCGGCTCAGTATCCAGCCTCGGCCCCAACCTGACATTCGATCGCCTCGATCGCCGCCGCAATCTGCTCGAACAGTTCGAGTCGGCCCGCCGTGAGATGGATTCCGGGGCCGAGCGCTCCGGGATCGATCGCCACAGGGCGATGGCCTATTCACTACTCGGCTCGGAAAAGCTCCGACGTGCTTTCGACCTCGAAGCCGAAACTCCTCAAACCCGCGAACTCTACGGCATGACTCTCTTCGGCCAAGCCGCGCTCACCGCGCGCCGCCTGGTCGAAGCCGGAGGCCGCTTCGTAACCGCCTTCTGGGATGAGTACGGCCTGGCCGGCACGGGCTGGGACACGCACTGGGACCACTTCCCCCGGATGAAGGACGAACTCCTGCCGGGCCTGGACCAAACCCTTTCCGGACTCTTGCTCGACCTCGATGCACGGGGACTCCTGGACGAAACCCTGGTCGTCTGCTTGAGCGAACACGGACGCACGCCACAGCTCTCCCTGGGCCAAGGCGGCGGCCGCGATCACTGGTCGCGCTGCTACTCCGTGCTGATGGCCGGCGGCGGCGTCGCCCGAGGCCGAGTCGTCGGCCGCTCCGACAAGATCGCCAGCGACCCCGTCGAGCGCCGAGTCTCCCCCAAAGACATCCTCGCGACCATCTACCATCTCCTGGGTATCGACATCAACACCATGCTCACCGACCGCCAAGGCCGTCCCCTCGCCCTGATCCCCGACGCTGAAGTGATCACCGAGGTGATCGCATAACCGCATTCCTCAAGAACGGTCCCGGGTCCAGATTCCAACCGGCCCGCGTCCTCTCTCTGCACTGCTTTGCAGACAGGCAAGCCGTCAAGAAACGGCGGCAGGTGAGCCTTTTGCAATCCAGCCAAAACCTTCCATAGCCTCAGCGCCAGCCGTTGACCGGTTGTTGACGCACTAGTTCAGAGTTCCTCCTTTTCCACAAGCATTTGCCATATTTCATCACAAATTATCTCGATGAATCTGCCATTCCCGGAAGTAATCTCTTCGACCGTAAATCGCAACGATTCTAGCTAGTCAGCCTGCTCGCCGAATTCAGATGGCTTCTGGAGGGAGGTGGAATGCCGACCGGCCGGTTCTGATTTGCCGTTGATAGCGGGCGTGATCGACTGCCCGGTTTCTTTGAGTTGGCGGATGAATCCGGAAGAGTATCTCCTGAAACTAGAAATGGAATTGATGCCTCGGTCAACGTCTAGCATGCCGACAAACCGTCGTGCTAAATCTTTACCACGTTTAATGTTATGCCATTGCAGCGTTCCGCCAGGCGGGATTCGTGCAAGGAGGTGCCGAGCTCCTGTCCGGAAGCAAGTATGACCGGTGATGCTTTTTACAAAATTGTTCCCCAGGGCTTGGCTAAAGGCAGAAAGGGTCCATAATTGCCAAGATGGAGAACTCTGGGCGAGCGCTAGCAAAGGACGAGCTAAGCTAGTGCTTTGTCAACGTTCGATTGAGGGGTAAGCGATTCCTTTTGGTAGGGTGGGCATTGCCCACCAAACTGTTGGCCTCAGCGAAGATCGGTGGGCAATGCCCACCCTACGGCAGGCCGTCTGCACCCGTTTGCTTAGGGTTGACAAAGCACTGGAGGCAAAAATCCTACGTAAGTTTGAAGTCGGGAGGCCTGCATTGTTGGCCAGTAGTGGACGCAAACGGGTTTGACTATAATCCCTAGGGAATGATCCGAGCGAATGTTTGGGAAAATTTCAATGTCAGATTTAAAATTTTTCCCTCGAGCATCTAACTTACCCCACGGATTGGTTCACCAACTTGATGTGTTAAGCAGCCAATGCATGCTGATCGACGACGCAGTCGACAGAACAAACTGCATATTAGCACTAACAGATTTTTATCAACTGATAGGAGAACAGAAGAGAGCAAAAATTCTAATCGAATCGATTGCTAATGAGTTTTCCGGCAAACATGCCTGTTCTATGCCCCGGAAGGATTACCAACGACAGTGGATCTGGCCAATAGTCCACACATCTTGGAATGTCCGACAATATCGAATTTCGATTGCGAAAGCACGTGCATTGCTTCAAAAGGGGTCGCCTGATCGGGTCGTCGATGAGTTACTCGGACACAGGCAACTTTTTGAAACAGCAAGGAACGAAGATGTCACTGATTTCATAGACATCATGTGGTCAGCTCTCGCCGAAAAGGTACAACCTCAAAGTTCCGGCCAACGTGTGCCGGAGCACCGGTTGCTTCGAGGGAAATTGGGTCTACGGCTTCGATCCATTGTTCCGAAGACACTACAAAACGCATGGGATTATCACCCTAAAGCCTGGTATGCATTCAGCATCTCAGATATTGATAGCTGCCAATCGATGGTAAATGAAGTCATTGTTCCATCCCTGAAGGCCTCCGAAAAACTGATTGTAGAATGGCCAGGTCTATGGATAAAAAGCTTGGGGGTCCAAGCCCTGGTAGAATCCAGGCAAGGCAATGAAGAGACTGTCTTCGAGGCCTTGTCGAAATCCCGAGAAGTTGCTATTGAATCGCAGAATCCGCTGAACAGGAAGTTTCAGCTATTGGTTCGCATGGAGGCGATGGCAATGCTGTCCCATCCCCAAGAGATGCGTGCTGCTGAGTCTGAATTTTTGGGGCATGATCAAGAATTGCAAAGCGAAGCTTCAGTAGCTCCCTTCGATGGGAAAAAAAACGACGGTGCTGTGCACATTGGTGCCCTGGCTTTCATTCGTTCTATGGTAGCAATCGCTTGGAGCAGCTTCCGCCACCCGTTCTCTGATACGTTAATTGACGTCGAGTCTGGCGTTACCATTAACCATAAGGCATAAAAACAAATAATGGCCACAAAGAGAACCCCGGCCAAGCCGGCCGCCAAGCCAGAATCCGATTTAACACCAGTAATAGTGGTAAACAAGACATTCAAGTGGGCCGTAATTATCAACTGTATCATATGTGCAACAACATTAACAGTAATGATTGTTTTAGCTTTATTCTCCAGCCAAGATAAGCTTGCAGAGCGGCTTTTTTCCACATGCGAAAAGGTTTTTACACTGACAGCCGGTGCGTTCATCGGCCTCTTGGGTGGAAAGGCTTCTGGTCCTGATAAACAAATAATCGCCTAGGTTGCCAAGAAAAAGCAAATTCTTCAAAATTCATGTCTGTCGTTCGCACCCATAGCCCCATGAACTAAGCATTATAATGACCGAATAGCGGGCGCCGAACACGTCTCGGACGATGTAAGCGAAAATCTCGCGTCCGGGACTTACCGGCATCCATTTCCCGGTCCAAGCGATAGTCCAGGGCCGCTTGGACCGACAACACGGCAGACCTGGGACGTTGTTCCGCGGGCATGGCCCGCCCGCGGGGCAAGACCGAATATGTCGCGATGGTGCGTAGCCGTCGATCGAACAGTCTCAGTAGTTCGGAACTAATCACATCCGAGTTTCACGTTGTAATTAGCGATGGAGGCTGCTTTTCGATCAGCACGGTCTTCTCGAGTCCGTACAACTCGACCGCCACCTCCTGAAGCCACAACAACATCGTCCTCAGCCGGAGCCGTCCCAGTTGGTATTGCGGACCACCGCGTCGAGGAGTCGACAAGACCTCATGGTGCAACCAGACCCAAACGTTCCGAAGCAGAAAGCCGATCGCCACGTACAAATAGCGCACGTCGAATCGGCGTGTCGTCGTTCGAATCCGGCATTGGTTCATCTGGCGATAACTCGTTTCGATCCCAAACCGTTTCCGGTAAGTTCCTCGGACCCAGTCGTAGTCCTTGCGGCCAATTCCCCAGCAGGCGTAGACGAGAGCTTCCCGGCCCTTCTTGCCACGCTCACCACGACGATTGCGGCATTTCACGCAGACCATCACCGTGGCCTTGCGCTTCTGAGCATTGCTCAAAGTATCGTGGGTCCAACCGCTTCGCTTCCCTTGTTTGAAGACCTGCGAGCCGCTGGGTCCCATGGGATGACTCGCAGAGCGACCGTGCGCGAC
>Ga0153954_1000179_pt1 | contig 57607 bp, 37 predicted proteins | sample TSFL038MetaG_FD_102277 | JGI IMG/M metagenome (GOLD analysis project Ga0153954, IMG submission 102277) | Attine ant fungus gardens microbial communities from Florida, USA - TSFL038 MetaG | ecosystem: Host-associated > Fungi > Mycelium > Unclassified | place: USA: Florida, Wekiwa Springs State...
CCAAGCCGGCATTCCGCAACCACATACACACAAAAGAATTCAAAGACATCCTGATCAACCCGCGGTTTCCACCGTAGTGGCGATGACCAGTGGAGCGGTGGAGTCAGGGCCCTTGATCAGCTCGATGGATTCGATCGTATCGGCTCGCTTGGGGTGGACGGCCAGGTAGCGGACCTGGCGACCGCGGAGCATGAACGCGAGCTTCGAGCCGGGGACGTCGACACGGCGGATGTAGTCGGCGAAGTGGATGCCGTTCTTGAGGGGATGGTCCTCGGTCGTGCCATCGGCATAGTGCAACCGCACGATCATCGACACGGTCGGCTCGGGCACTTCACCGGTCGCTCCCCAGCCGCTGACACCACTCAGGAAGTGGATTGCCTTGGCCGGGCTGTGGCAGAGGAGGCTCACCGAGCGCGGCATCCGAGGCGGGGCCTCACCGTTGGGACTGTGTAACATGATCACGTTCGGAGCCCGCCCCTCGCGAGGGTCGACCAGGTGGAACGGCACGCCTTCGAAGGTCTTGGGGGTCCAGTCGGGGAAGATCAGGCGCTCGATCGGTGACTCCTTGCTGTAGAACATCCCCCGGGTGCTATCGATCGTGGCCACCTGGCGCAGGTCGAGCGGCAGATATTTGCCTCGCTTCGTGAGGAAGGCCAAGAGATCCGCCAGGCCTTCGGCCGAGACCTGTTTCTCGAACCCTTCGGGCATCAGCGACTTCTTGGACGCGGCCATCTCCTCGATATCACTTCGAAGAACGGTCTGGGTTTTCCCTTCCGTATCGACGAGTTCCACGGTGGTCTTCGACTCCGAGGCAAGCAGGCCATTGATCACGCGACCATCGGAGGTGGCCACGGTGTACTGGAGGAAGTTCCCTTCCACGCTTCGGCTCGGATCGAGGATATGGGTCAACAACTCTTCACGTGGGTGAACGGCCATGCCGGTGAGGTCGGGACCGACCTTGCCCCCTTCACCGCCGTAGGCGTGGCACTTGGCGCACTGTTGGCGGAAGATCTCCTGGCCTCGGGTGGGGTCGCCCCCGTGGAGAGCGATTGCAGAGACGGACTCGATCACTTTCTGACGGTCGGGGTCGGGCAAGCCGCCACCGCGTCCCAGGAGCTGCTTGGCCCGTGCCGCGATCTGCCGGTTTCGGTTCGCGGAGAGTGCCTGCTTCTGGTCGAGTGAAAGCTCGCTGAGCTGCACGTCGCCCCGTTCCACGCCGTCCATGAAAGCCACGATCCAATCGCCTCGCGAGAGCAAGGTGCGGACAGCCTCGCTTCTCGCCTGGGGCGTGAGGGATGGGAAACGCTCCACGAGAACCGCGCCGGTTTCGGGAGCCTGGCTCCGGGCCACGGCGGCCACCAAGGCCAAGGCAAGGGCAGGGGGGGTACGCGGACTGATTTGTTCAAGCACCGTGCGAACCATGGCGACGTCCCGGGGGCGGAACTCGATGAGTTGCCGCGCCGCCTCGCCTCGGGCCGCGTCCAACTTCGCCTCGTCTTTGACCGAGGCGAGAAGCGACTCGGTGATCCCGGCCGAGAACGTCTCGAGAGCGTCACTGCCCCAACGTCCGGCCAACGAGACCAAGGGAAGGCGTCCCTCCGAGGGGAGCTTGGTCAAGAGACCGGCAAGAGCCTTTTCGGCGTCGCCGTCAAGCTTGACCGGCCGATCCTTGGGCCAGCCGGCGGCGAGCCCCGTGACCACCAGGGCGGCCGTTCGCGGTTCGGCATCGGCCAGGGCCACCAGGAGCTTGGCGAGGGTGTCGACGGGGCCTCCGCGAGCGTAGTGCTCGGCCACCCGCCGGATGACGGAGGAAGCCTGGGCTCCAGGGGCCTGTTGGCTCTCACGCGACCGCGAAGCAACCGCTTCGAGGAAGGGGAGGTCGTGAGCCGCAGCCGCCGCGACGGCCGCATCCGGGAGCCAGCGATCGCGCTCGACGCCCCCCTTCTCCAGGGCCTCGGCAAGCGCCTTGGCCGCATCGGCCGACTTCGGCGACTCAGCCAGAGCCAGGAAGGCGGCCAGACGGACCTGGGGATCGGCGTCGCTGATCACCCCCGACGCGATGATCCTTTGCACCGAAGCCTCCGTCTTTGGAAGCACCTGAAGCGCGTTCCGACGGACGCCGGCCGACGGGTGTGTCAGCGAGGCCTCGGCCGCCCCGACCGCCAGGGCTTCGGGACCTTGGCCCTCGAGCGCCCCCAGACCTTGAAGGGTCCAGAGGGCATGGATCGCCGCCGGGTTCAGACCGATCGCGTCGACACCGGCATCCTTGGTAAGCGCCACGAGTTCGGGGACCACGTCGCGCTGCCCGCGCTCGATCAGGAGGCGCTGGGCATGCATCCGCCAGAGTTGGTTGTCGCTCTTGAGGCCGGCGACCAGACTCCTGGGATCGGCCGGGTCGAGCCGCACCGGAGAAGCCGGCTTCGTCCCTTCGTACACGAGCCGATAAATCCGCCCGTGCGTCTTGTCACGGAGCGGGGTCTCATAGGCTGCCCCTCGGCCGGTCTTGAAGCCCTGGGGCGTCGGGTTGTGTTGCACGATGAAGTTGTACCAGTCGATCACCCAGACGTTCCCGTCCGGGCCAACCTCCGCCTGAATGGGAGACGTCCACTCGTCGTCGCTGGCGAGCAAGTTGCCCACGTTGTGCGAGGCGAAATCGGTCCCCTTCGGCTCGAGCGCGAACGTCGCCACCAGGTGCCCGGTCGGCTCGCTGACGAACGCCATGCGATTCCAGTACGCCTTCGGGTATTGCCGAGCCGTGTAAAGCGCGTGGCCGGCCGCGGCGGTGAACCCACCGTGCCAGTCGACTTGCCGCACCTTCTCGGTCACCGGAAAAAATCGATTCGTGTCGGCGATGCTGCCGAGCACTCGGGGCGAACCGCCTCGCACCGACTCGTAGTACCGGTTCGGGATCGGCAGGTAGACGGAGGGACAGCCGTTGGCCGTCGAGCCGAAGACGAGTCCTTCCTCGCTGAAGCCGACCCCCCACGAATTATTGTTCGTATTCCGCAGGAACTCGAGCTTCGAGCCGTCCGGCTTGAAGCGATAGAAGCCCTGGCGAAACTCAAAGCTCTCGCCGCCGACTTTTCCTCGGAAGCCCGAATAGCCGACGATCCCCCAGAGCCAGTTGTCGAAGCCATAGCGGAGGTTGCTGGGTCCGGCATGCGTATCCCCGATCCCCCAGCCGGTGAAGAGCACCTTGCGGACATCGGCGCGGTCGTCGCCGTCTGTGTCCTTGAGGAAGAGCGTGTCGGGCGCCTGGTGCACCACGATCCCACCGTCGGCGAAGACCAGGCTCGTGGGGATACTGAGCTTCTCGGCAAAGATTGTGAATTTGTCGGCTCGCCCGTCGCCATTCGTATCTTCGCAAATCTTGATCCGGTCGCGTCCTCGTCCCGCCGTCTTCAACTCATTGGGATAATCGGTGGTCTCGGCGACCCAGAGCCGTCCCCGGTGATCCCAGGCCATGGCGATCGGCTTGGCGATCTCCGGCTCCGCCGCGAAGAGCTGAGCGGCGAACCCCTTGGGCAAAGCCAAATGCTTGGCCGACTCGGCCGGCTCGAGCGGCGTCTGCATCGTGCGAAGTGGCTCCCCCATCGTTCCCCAGCGCGCGCCTGGAACATAGAGCGGGATGGCCGAGGGAGCCGGTTCGGAAGGAGCCGCCTTCACGCCGGCAGGGACTCGCGGCCTGCTATCAAAGACCGCCCCCTTGGCGGCCGCCCATCGAATCCCGCGCTCGATCAGGTCGTGGAAGCCCGGGTGGCCCCAGGTCCGCTCGTCATGCCCATACGCCGTGTAGAAGACCCGCCCTTTCCCCTCGGTCCGGATCCAGGTCCAAGGCTCCTCACCGTCCTTTTCCGCCCTCGTCTGGAGAACCTGCCGCCCCTCGGTGTTGTGCAAATGGTGCACATAGGTCTCATCCGTTGTGCGAAAAGGCTCAAGCCCCTTCGTGATCGGATGCTCGGTATCGACGACCTTGGTCGCGAACTCCTCCATCCCGTGCTTCTGGAACTGCGCTCCGATCAGGGCGACAACCTCCGGCGAATTCCGGAAGCAGTACGAGGCGCAGTGGATCGGTACGAAGCCACCGCCCCCTCGCACATAATCGAGGAGCGCCTTTTCCTGCTCGGGCGCGATCGTGTCGATGTTGGCATAGACTGCCAGAGCGTCGTACCTGGCCAGGTTCTCCGGGTTCAACGCCCCCATATTCTCGGTGTACGCGAGTTCGATCCCCCGCAACGCCAGGGCCGGCGAGATCTGCCCAAAGCGCTCGGCGGGCACGTGGTGCCCTCGATCCCCCAGGAACAGGACCCGCAACGGGCCTTCGCTCTCGGCGGCCGGCGCAAACGTGGGCAACATCAGGCCGACGGCCAACACGCTCCACAACGATCGCATCATGGTAGGGATCCCTCTTATCCGAGGCGAAATCGACGACACGAAAACCCAAGGTCGACCGACGGTCTTGCTCGGAAACCGCTCGAAACCCCAGGCTTACGCCTCAGTCTTCAAATTGATCGGGTTCTTCTTAAGTACTGGCATCCTCCGGAGTGGCACCAATCCGGAAGCCGACCGAATCGTCTCTCAAGGACAAAGACGATCATCATACGGAAGAATGGGGGAGGAAGCGACGGTCTGAAGCCGTCGGGCAACCATTCATTCCAAAGAATCAAGTGATGGGAAACTTCATCGTTGCCGGCCACTCTCAAGCGTGGTTCCCACACTCCTAATGATTTCTGGTCACCGCTTAGAAGCGTTTCCGCGATCACCTGAGCCAATGGTTAAGGAGTGGGCCTGGGCCTTCGAGGCAAGCGGCAGGCACCTGGCCAGCCATCCGTTCTCGGTTTCGAGGTCAAAGCGAGGCTGGCCGGAGACGCCGATGAGGCGACCGCAGCTTCTTCTGACTCTATGTGATCGAGAGGGCGGGCCGGGTAGCGATGCCTTGACGGATGATACCGAGGACGCGCTCTCGCTCTTCGCCAGCGAGGGGGAGGCGGGGGACACGGACGCGCTCGGAGCCGAGACCGCACTCTTGGGCGGCGAGCTTGATGTATTGCACGAGCTTGATGTGTGTGTCGAGGTGCAAGAGCGGGGTGTACCAGCGGTAGATTTTCACAGCCTCGTCCCAGCGTCCGGCGGTGGCGAGGTCCCAGATGAGCCGGTTCTCGGCCGGGAAGGCGTTGACCAGGCCCGAGACCCAGCCGACCGCGCCGAGGAGCAGGCTCTCCAAAACGAGGTCGTCGACGCCGCAAAAAAGGATATAGCGGTCACCGCAGACATTCTTGAGATCAGTAATCCGGCGCACGTTTTCCGACGATTCCTTGATCGCCACAAACCGGGGTTCGTCAGCCAGCTCGGCGAACATCTCGGGGGTGATGTCGACGTAATAGGCGACCGGGTTGTTGTAGACCATGATCGGCAAATCCGACGCGCCGGCCACGGAGCGGAAGTGGGCCATCGTCTCACGCGAATCCGACTTGTAGACCATGGCCGGCAAAACCATCAGGCCGTCGACGCCAAGCTTCTTGGCATCAGCCGCGAAGCGGCAAGCCAACGAGGTCGTACATTCGGCCACTCCGGTCAGCACGGGAATGCGCCCGGCAACATGCTCGACGGTCGCCTTCAAAACGTCGAGCTTTTCGCGGTACTCGAGTGAGCAGTTCTCGCCAACGGTCCCAAGCATGATCAGGCCATGGATCCCTCCGGCGATCATCTTATCAACATGCTGCAAGGTTGCTGCCAGGTCGACCGACTGGTCGGCCTTGAACTCGGTGGTTGCCGCGGGAAAGACCCCTCGCCACTGAATGCTCATCGCTCGTCTCTCCATCGCCTCGATTTGAAGTGCAAGACCGCCGCATCGTCGGAGGAGCAGGGCTGAGAACCGTTGTGTCTCGAGTGATTTTCGCCCGGATGATACGACCGATGGCTTTCTATATAAATAAACCCAGTTTTCCCCGCAGAGTCACATATTGCGATTCATTCCCGTAGGGCAGGCCTTGGCCTGCCGCGGCATTAGCGAATAGCCTCGGCAGGCCAAGGCCTGCCCTACAAGAGTCTCGTAGCACCGAACATTTTCAATGTGTCACGTTTTTCCTCATATTACATGATCACAAATCTTAAGAATTTGGAGTTTGTGTATGCAAGCCCTTCGCGAACAGCTTTATCGAGAGTCAGGAAAGTCCTGCACGCGCGGTCGTATCGCATTTCGTAGGGTGGGCACCGCCCACCAGCATTCCGGAAGGCCTGGTGGGCGATGCCCACCCTACGCGGATCATAAGCCGTGCACAACTTTTCTGACTCTCGATAGCAACCCTCCAGGACTCGTGGGGAGGGGTTTGACATCGCGTACAATCACAACGATAATCGTTTCGCGTACAATGTCAACTTAACGTGTTCGCGTCGCTCGATGCGTCAGGCAGTTCTCCGGAGCGCGGTTCGTGTCTCAGGCGACGATCAGCGAATACATCAAGCAGGACCTTTCGGACCGGATCCGGTCGAACCTTGAGTTGCCGGCCGAGCTCACCCTGCCGGAGCTTGCGCGGCATTATGGCGTGAGCTCCACGCCGGTCCGCGAAGCGATTCGCGACTTGGTGGCCGAGGGGGTCTTGCTGAAACAAGACAACGGCCGAGTCCAGGTGAACCCGAGGAGAATCGCGACCGCCCAGCCGAAGAAGAAAGGGAAGCCGAAATTCCCCCGTCCCGAGCTCCCGAGCCGATCGGCAAGGCTCGAGGCTGCATTAACAGCCGAGGTGATCGCTGGCAGCCTGCGTGGCGAGGAAGGGTATCTGCGCGAAGAGGCCACAGCCCAGAGGTTGGGGGTCGGCCGAACCGCGATCCGCCAGGTCTTCGGTCGGCTCGCGGGCCGAGGTTTGATCGAGCACGTCCCGCGCTGCGGCTGGCGCGTTCGCGCATTTGACGCCGACGACCTCCGCGCTTATCTCGAAGTTCGCGAAACACTCGAGCTCAAGGCGCTTGAGCTGGCGCAGCCTCGGCTCGATCCCGATGAACTGCGGAAGATGCTCGCGGGCAACGTCGCCGACCGCCGCCGGCCTCGGCTCGAGAACAAGCTCCACCGCTATCTGATCGATCAAGCGGGCAATCCTTATATTCGCGAATTTTTTGATCGCCAGGGAGCTTATTACACCACGCTCTTCGACTTCGCGGCCCCGGAGACCCACGTCGTCAGAGAAATGGCCCGACAGCACCGAGAGATCCTCCAGGCCCTGATCGATCAGGACTGGATCCGAGCCCGCTGCGCGCTCGCGGACCATATCCGCGCCCAGCGTCCCATTGTGGAAGAACTTCTGCGCCGGATCGGCCGACCAAATCCGAAGCCCGAGGAGACTGCGCGGTAAACCAATACCCCAAAGGGTCGTCGACACGCCGGGTCTTTCGCAAAGAATCAGGCAGGCCAAGGCCTGTCCTACAAGATATGTCCAATATTCTGCTAATTCCCACACAGGCTCTGCACATAAGTTTCATACCACTACTGAGGATCATGCGCGATGGAATTGCGTCCTTACGAGCAGCTCGTCCTCGGGAGAAGGGTTCCCCTCAACAGAGTCGGGCACTCACCAGGCCGTGTCTTCGGGACAGCCTTCCTGCTCTCGGCCCTGATCGCGGGGTTGCCGGGGTTCAGCCGAGGCCAAGGCACGAAAGAGGACTACGCCAGGGCAGAGGCCTTACGTGAGCAGACGCGGGGCAAGGTCTTCAAGGCGCGCGTCGAGCCCCACTGGTTCGGGGGCGGAACGCGTTTTTGGTATCGCAACGACCTGGGGAGTGGAACCCACGAATTCGTCGTGGCGGACGCCCCCAAGGGGACACGGCGGCCCGCGTTCGACCACGAGAAGCTCGCCAAGACTCTGAGTAAGTCGAGTGGCAAGACGATCGCCGCCAAGAGTCTCCCCTTTGATCAAATCGAGATTAACGATGAAGGAGTGATCCGCTTCGAAGCGGATGGGAAACCCTGGCGCTACCGGCCTGATCTCGACACGCTCGAACCGGGCGAACCGCTGCCCAAGGAACCTCCGGTTGAGCCACGCGGATCCCGGAGACGGCGACGCTCCGAGCTGCCCCGTCAGGCATCGCGCCGAAGCGAGGAGTCGCCGGACGGCAAGTGGGTCGTCTTCCTCAAAGATCACGACATCTACTTGCGCCACAAGGAAACACGCGAGGAGCAGCGGCTAAGCCAAGGAGGGACCGAGGACGACGGCTACGAGTCCGGCGTCTATTGGTCGCCCGACTCCAAGAAGCTGGTCGCACTCAAGACGGCCAAGGGGGATAGCCGTAAGGTGTTCCTGGTGGAGTCGTCCCCCAAGGATCAGCTCCAGCCCAAGCTCTCGTCGTACAACTACCTCAAGCCGGGCGACAAGGTACCGATCTCCAAGCCGCACCTCTTCGACGTCACCGAGCACAAGGAGATCCCGGTCGGCGACGATCTCTTCCCGAACCCGTTCGACATCGGAGAATATCGCTGGTCGCCAGACTCCTCTCGCTTCACTTTCTTGTACAACCAGCGCGGGCATCAAGTGCTGCGCCTGATCGCCGTCGATGCTACGAGCGGCGAGGCGAAGACGATCATCGACGAGACCAGCCCGACGTTCATCGACTACGCTCACAAGACTTTATTGCATTTCCTCGACAAAACAGACGAAATTCTCTGGATGTCCGAAAGGGATGGTTGGAACCACCTCTACCTCATCGACGCCAAGAGCGGGCAGGTCAAGAACCAGGTCACCAAGGGGGAATGGGTTCTTCGCGAGGTCTTTCGGATCGATCCCGATGCGCGACAGGTTTGGTTCAAGGCAGGAGGGATCCGGCCCGGTCAGGACCCGTATTACATCCACTACGGCCGCGTGAACTTCGATGGCACGAATCTCACGATTCTGACCGATGGAGACGGCACGCACCAAGCGGAGTTTTCGCCGGATCGGACGTACCTGGTCGACACCTGCTCGCGCGTGGATATGCCGCCGGTGAGCGTGCTCCGCTCGGGGAAGGACGGGACGCTCATTTGTGAACTCGAGAGCGCCGACTGGTCAGCACTCCTGGCAACGGGCTGGCGGCCTCCTGAACGGTTCGTGGCCAAAGGGCGAGACGGCAAGACGGATATCTACGGGGTCATCTACCGACCGATGCACTATAACCCCAAGGGGTTGTACCCGGTGATCGAGGCGATCTACGCGGGACCTCAGGGCGCGTTCGTGCCGAAAGCGTTCGCCCCGCTTCATCCGGAGCAACCGCTCGCTGAGCTCGGGTTCGTGGTCGTCGAAATCGACGGGATGGGGACGAACTGGCGGTCGAAGGCCTTCCACAACGTCTGCTGGAAGAATCTCGGTGACGCCGGGTTCCCCGACCGCATCCTCTGGATGAAGGCCGCGGCCGAGAAAGATTCCGCGCTCGACCTGTCGCGTGTCGGTGTGTACGGCGGGTCGGCGGGCGGGCAAAATGCGCTCGGGGCTTTGCTCTTCCATGGCGATTTCTACAAGGCGGCGGCCGCCGACTGCGGTTGTCACGACAATCGCATGGACAAAATCTGGTGGAATGAAGCGTGGATGGGATGGCCGATCGGCCCTCATTACGCCGAGCAGTCGAACGTGACCAACGCCCACAAGCTCCGAGGCAAGCTCTTGCTGACGGTGGGCGAGACCGACCATAACGTGGACCCGGCCTCGACGATGCAGGTGGTCAACGCTCTGATCAAGGCCGGCAAGGACTTTGAGTTCGTCGTCTTCCCGGGGTCCGACCATGGAGCCGGTTCGAGTCCCTACGGCGATCGCAGACGCAAGGACTTCTTCGTCAGGAACCTCCTCAAAGTCGAGCCTCCGGACCGCAACGCGGAGGAACCTCGACACAAGGACGCCGCCATGGCCCAACCCTCGACCGCTTCAACCACAACCCCAGCGCCCGAAATCAAGCCGGTTCAACCCTCCCTCGCCGGCCCCGAAGCGGTCGAGATCGACAGGGACCCCGGCGAGTTGCGAACCATCATCGAGCACTACTCCGCCGATCTCAGGTCGCTCCGGCACTCGGCTCCGGGCACGGAAAGTCCCGCGTTGCGGACTCGTCTCAAAGCGTTCCACAAGAGCTGGCGCGAGTCGCTCGAACGCCTGGAGTTCGAGTCGCTCGGTCAGACCGGCCGCGTCGACTACCTCCTGTTGAAGAACGAGATCGACCACGCGCTGCGGCAGCTCGAGATACGCGAGAAGGCCGACGCAGAGACGGCCCCTTTGCTTCCGTTCGCCAAGGTGATCACCGACCTCGACGAGGCCCGCAAGCGCATGGAAGGGGTCGACGCCCCCAAGGCGGCCGACACGCTGGACCGGCTCGCCAAAGCGATCGACGAGGCCCGCAAGAAGCTTGAGGGGAGTCATGGCCACGACCAAAACGCCAAGACCTCGCGCCCCCCGAAGACCGTCGCCTATCGCGCAGCGAGGGAAGCCGATGGGCTCCGACACCGGCTTCGCGAGTGGCACGGATTTTATGACGGCTACGACCCTCTCTTCACCTGGTGGACCACCGAGCCGTTCAAGGCCGCGGACAAGGCGCTCTACAGTTACACCACCACCCTCCGCGAGAAGCTGGTCGGCATCAAGGCCGACGACTCCTCGGCGATCGTTGGAGACCCGATCGGGGCCGAGGCACTCCGCCTCGAGCTGGACCACGCCTTGATTCCGTACTCGCCCGAAGAGCTCGTGGCCATCGCCAACGCCGAGTTCGCCTGGTGCGAAGCCGAGATGAAGCGCGCAGCCCGCGACCTCGGCTACGGCGACGATTGGAAAAAAGCTGTCGAACACGTCAAGACGCGCTACGTCGAGCCGGGCAAGCAGCCGGCCTTGATCCGAGACCTGGCGCTCGAGACCGTCAAGTTCCTCGACGACCACGACCTGATCACCATTCCCGACCTGGCTCGAGAGTCGTGGCGTATGGAAATGATGTCGCCTCGGCGGCAGCTCGTGAACCCGTTCTTCACGGGCGGGGATGTCATCAGCGTCTCGTTCCCGACCGACACGATGACTCATGAGCAAAAACTCATGAGCATGCGCGGCAACAACATCCACTTCGCCCGAGCCACCGTGCACCACGAGTTGATCCCAGGGCACCACCTCCAGGGCTACATGAGCGAGAGGCACCGGCCGTATCGCCGGATCTTCAACACACCGTTCCTGGTCGAAGGCTGGGCTCTCTATTGGGAGTTTTTGCTCTGGGACATGAAGTTCCCGCAAACCCCCGAAGATCGGGTCGGCATGCTCTTCTGGCGGATGCATCGCTGTGCTCGCATTATTTTCTCACTCGGATTCCACCTGGGGACGATGACCCCGGACGAATGCATCAAGCTCCTGGTTGAGCGCGTCGGCCATGAGCGTGAGAACGCCACCGCCGAGGTCCGCCGCTCATTCAACGGCGACTACGAACCGCTTTATCAATGCGCCTACATGCTCGGCGGACTCCAGCTCCGGGCGCTTCGGCGCGAACTCGTCGGCTCCGGCAAAATGAGCGACCGCGCCTTCCACGACGCGGTGCTGCACGAGAACGCCATCCCTATCGAACTCATCCGTGCTTCACTCACCGGTCAAAACCTCTCCCGCGACTTCACCACCCGATGGAGGTTCCACAACACCGTAAAGTGATCTAAATCTAATTTTTCGTTTGTTGATTCCATCAATATTCAAAGCATTCATTCCCCGTAGGGCAGGCCTTGGCCTGCCGAGCGAAACCCCACGAAATCCCCGAAGGCAGGCCAAGGCCTGCCCTACGGGTTGAAGCCTCGTCGATCAGGGAAAAACGATCCCTGAATCATGGCAAAACCTTGGTGGGCAGTGGCCGCCCACCAAGACATACGAATCTAAGGACATGACCATGAACCAGAACCGACGGGTCATCCGGGTCATTGACTCGCACACGGGGGGTGAGCCGACGCGAGTGGTCATCAAGGGGGGCCCCGCTTTACCGTCAGGCCCGCTCTCGGAGCGGCTCGACACGCTCAAGACGCAGCACGACTCCTTCCGCTCGGCGGTCGTGAATGAGCCGAGAGGGTCGGCCCCGATGGTCGGGGCCTTGCTCTGCGAACCGACCGACCCGACGTGCGCGACCGGGGTCATCTTCTTTAACAACGTCGGTTACCTGGGGATGTGCGGGCACGGCACCATCGGCCTCCTGGCAACGCTCGCCTACCTCGGCCGGATCGATCCCGGCTCGCATCGGATCGAGACGCCGGTTGGCGTCGTCACGGCTCGGCTCCACCCTTCGGGCGAGGTCACCGTGCGGAACGTCGCCAGCTACCGCAGCGCCCAGGGGGTCACCGTCGACGTCGAAGGGCTCGGTCCCGTGACCGGCGACGTCGCCTGGGGAGGCAACTGGTTCTTCCTCGTCGAAGATCATGGGCAAGACCTGACCTTGGCCAACCTCGACCCGCTCACCGACGTTTCCTGGAGGATCCGCCAGGCCTTGGTCCGCAACGGGATCAGCGGCGCAGGGGGACAGGAGATCGACCACATCGAGCTGTTCGGCCCTTCGGCCCATGCCGACAGCCGCAACTTCGTGCTTTGCCCGGGGAAAGCCTACGACCGTTCCCCTTGCGGCACCGGCACGAGTGCCAAGCTCGCCTGCTTGGTCGCCGACGGCAAACTCAAGGAAGGGGACGTTTGGACCCAGGAGAGCATCATCGGCAGCATCTTCGAGGGCTCGGTCGAGATCGTCGACGGCCAGGTCTACCCAAGCATCACCGGCACCGCATTCGTGAATGCCGAGGCCTCGTTGATCCTCGACGATCGTGATCCGTTCTGTCTGGGGATCCGGGGATGAACCCTACGGCTTTCGACGTCGTGATCGCGGGAGCGGGGATCGTCGGAGCCGCGTGCGCCCGCGAGTTTGCCCTGGCCGGCCTCCGCGTGGCAGTCGTCGAGCCTTCGGCGATCGGCGGCGGGGCAACCGCCGCCGGAATGGGGCACGTCGTCGTGATGGACGACTCCGATGCCCAGTTCGCCCTCACGCGATACTCCCAAACGTTATGGGACGAGCTCGTACCCGAGCTGCCACCCGAGGCCCAATATTACCCTTGCGGCACACTCTGGGTCGCGGTCGATGATGAAGAAATGCATGAAGTCCGGCGCAAGCAAGAATACTATGCGTCCCGAGGCGTTGCGGTCGAAGTGCTCGACGCCCGAGGCGTGGCCGAGGCCGAACCGAACCTCCGGCCTGGCCTGGCGGGTGGCCTCCGCGTGCCCGGCGATAGCGTAGTCTATCCCCCTTGCGTTGCCCGATCTCTGCTGGAGCAGGCCAAGGCGAAAGGGGCGGTCCTCTTCGAGAAGGTCAGTGTCTCATACCTGGGCGGCCAACGCGTCGGTCTCGACGACGGTCGTTGGCTCTCGGCCAGCCTGACCGTCAACGCCACCGGGACGTGGGCTCCGAGCCTCACTCCCGGCTGGGAGGTTCGCAAACGCAAGGGGCACCTGGTCATCACCGACCGATACCCCGGGTTCGTGCGGCACCAGCTCGTTGAGCTCGGTTATCTCAAGAGTGCTCATGCGATCAACGTCGACTCGGTGGCCTTCAACGTCCAGCCCCGCCCCAACGGCCAGGTCCTGGTCGGTTCTTCGCGGCAGTATGGAGCCGAGGATCCGGCGGTTGAGCCGGTGATCCTCGGGCGGATGGTCGAGCGGGCTCTCGAATATCTGCCGAAGCTGGCCAAACTTGCGGCGATCCGCTCCTGGACCGGCTTTCGCGCGGCGACACCGGATAAGCTCCCGCTTGTCGGTCCTTGCCCCGGTCACGATGGACTCCACCTCGCCACCGGCCACGAAGGACTCGGGATCACAACCTCGCTGGGAACCGCCAAGCTACTCGTTGACCAGGTCCTGAACCGAGCGCCGGCCATTCCTTGGGAACCCTATCTCCCCTCACGCGCGGGGACAGGGGTGGTCCATGCCTGAGCGGGTTGCCCTTCAGATCAACGGTCGAACGATCGAGGTGGCTGCCGGTACAACCGTTGCCGCGGCGCTTGCGATCATGGGGATTCCCGTCTCGCGACGCTCGGTCACGGGAGAACCCCGAGGCCCGGTCTGCGGCATGGGAGTCTGCTTCGAGTGCCGCGTCACCATCGATGGAGTGCCGCACCGCCTCGGCTGCTTGACCCATTGCACCTCGGGGATGGAGGTCCGAACCGATGCCCCTTGAACGCCACGCCGACATCCTGATCGTGGGCGGAGGCCCCGCCGGCATCGCGGCGGCCTGGGGAGCTTCTCGCGGTGGCGGAAGCCTCCTTCTCGTCGACGAGAACCCAAGCCTGGGCGGTCAAATCTGGCGCGGAGAAGCCTCGAAAGATCAAGGCCATCGGCAACGCCCCGCCGGCGCCTGGCTCCGCAAGGTCGCCGCAACGAATCTCGAGTTTCTTGCCGGAGCCCGCGTTTTCGCTTCCCCCGGTCCCGGCGCACTCTGGGCCGAGACCGCCGACGATCGCGTCACCCTGACCTACAACCGCCTGATCCTCACCCCGGGCGCACGCGAGCGGCTCTTGCCGTTTCCCGGCTGGACGCTCCCCAACGTCATGGCCGCGGGGGGACTCCAAGCTCTGGTCAAGTCGGGGCTGCCGATCCACGGCCGCTCCGTCGTGGTCGCCGGCAGCGGCCCGTTGCTTCTGGCGGTCGCGGCCTACCTCCGAGGCCAGGGGGCGCAGGTTCGGCTCATCGCCGAACAGGCCCCGCAAACCCGCCTCGTTGGCTTTGGGCTCGGCCTTATCACCTCTCCCGCCAAGCTGGCTCAGGCCATGGCCCTGAAGAAAGCTCTCGCGGGCGTCCCTCACCGATTCGGCTGCTGGCCTGTAGCCGCCCAAGGCGAAGGGCGCCTGGCCTCGGTGACCCTGTCCAACGGCCGAACGACATGGACGGAACCGTGCGACTACCTCGCCTGCGGTTTCGGCCTCGTCCCCAACACCGAACTCCCTCGGCTACTCGGCTGCGAGGTTACCCGCGGTGTCGCCGTCGTCGACGAATGGCAGCAAACCACGACCGAAGGGATCTACGGCGCCGGGGAAGTCACGGGCATCGGTGGCGTCGAGTGCTCCTTGGTCGAAGGAGAAATCGCCGGCCTCGCCGCCTCGGGCAAATTCGACGAGGCACAACGCCTCTTCCCCGCTCGCGATCAAGCCCGAGCCTTCGCCTCCAGGCTCGAGCGAGCCTTCGCACTTCGCGACGAACTACGAAACCTCCCCCAACCCGCCACCATCGTCTGTCGTTGCGAAGACGTCACCTTCGCCCAGCTCAACTTGTTCCACACCTCGCGCGAAGCCAAGCTCCAAACCCGATGCGGCATGGGTCCTTGCCAGGGGCGCATCTGCGTCCCCGCCGTCGCCTTCCTCAAGCAATGGCCCCCCGACTCCATCCGCCCGCCGATCCTGCCAACGCGCATGGAGAATCTTGTGGAAACGATCCCGACAACCACCTCCGTAACATCGACGCCGGCCTGAACGATCCAAGCAGCCATCACATCGCTACATCAAAGCCGAGTCTCGTGCAGGCATTCAGCGGAAGCCTCGGCCTGTCGCACCCTGGCCAAGGAGGGCTCGGCGACACAATCCCATACAATGTTGGCAGTTACGCACGATCCTCCATGACCATGTCGACGGCTGCTGGTGCGAAACTCTTGCCGGCCCTAAGATGAACTCTGGATGCCGCCACCGGATCTAAGAAAAGATTGGCTTCCCAACGAAAAGGCTTTGAGAGTGACTCCTCAATGCCATCCCCATACAGAAGGGATTCGCCAGGCCGACACAACCATCAACTTTAGAAGAAATTTTAGTTTTACCAATCTTAAATTTCTTGATTACTCAAAGAGAATCTCTGCATCGTTGCGGAGGTGGACATGAAAGATTCCACGTTTATCACTCACGTTAATTTACACAACTACAAGAGCATTGCTTCATGCAAACTGCGTCTTCATCCTCTGACTTTCTTGGTGGGCCCCAACGGCTCGGGAAAGAGCAACTTTCTTGATGCCTTACGGTTTGTTACCGACTCGCTCAATTCTTCACTCGATCATGCCTTGCGCGACCGGGGCGGCATCAACGACGTTCGTCGGCGTTCGGCGGGACATCCCACACATTTCCGCATCGAGCTTCAATTCCTGCTACCCAACGAAACTCATGGCACCTACGCTTTCAAGATCGGCGCACGCCCCAATGGAGGATTCGAGGTTCAAAAAGAAGAATGCCGACTTCAACATTTCTCGACATCTAACAGCAACGACTATTACACCGTCGAATCCGGCCAGGTTATGACAACGAGTCTCCCCGTGCCGCCCGCCGCTTCGCGAGACCGGTTGTTCCTCGTCAATGCCTCGGGTCAGGAACCATTCCGCACGGTGTATGAATTCCTTTCGCGCATGGGTTTTTATAACCTCAACCCCGATCGGATTCGAGACCTCCAGCCTCCCGATGCCGGTGAAGTCCTGCGCCGTGATGGAAGCAACCTGGCGAGCGTTCTCAACCAACTCGAACGGCAGAACGTTGCGGTGAAATCGAGGATCGTTGACTATCTGGCAAAGGTTGTTCCTGGTGTGGAAGGGGTCGACGTCCGTCAAATTGGTCCCAAGGAGACCCTGGAGTTCCGGCAGCAAGTCGAGACGAACCGTCATCCTTGGCGATTTTTCGCCGCGAACATGTCCGACGGAACGCTTCGCGCTCTGGGTATCCTCGTAGCTCTGTTTCAATCCGGCAGTGGACAAGACCAGCACGTTCCCCTCGTTGGAATCGAGGAACCCGAGGTTGCCCTTCATCCCGGCGCGGCCGGCGTTCTCTTCAACAGTCTTTGTGAGGCCAGTCATAAGACCCAGGTCATCGTCACGAGCCATAGCCCGGATTTACTCGACAATCCGGAGATTTCCCCGGATTGGATCATCCCGGTCATCTCAGAGAACGGTGTGACTCAGCTCAACCGCCTCGACGAAGTCGGTTACGAGGCCATTCGCGATCGCCTTTACACGGCGGGTGAACTCCTCCGACTCGACCAACTAAGACCTGCCCCTGCATCGAACGAGGACGAGTCCAATACGGATTCTCACTGTCCCGAAAATGGGGTTTCGTGATGCCTCCTCGAATTACCTGCATCGTCGAAGGGCATGGTGAAGTCGAGGCCTTACCGATTCTGATCCGACGTTTCACCGAAAAGGTTGACCCGACGCTACCCATTCATGTCGGAAAGCCACTCCGCGTTCCAAAGTCGAAGCTCCTCCGTGGCGACGAGTTCGAACGCACAATCGAGCTCGCGGGCCGATTCGCGGGCGCCGAGGGAGGTATCTTTGTCCTGATCGATAGTGACGATGATTGTCCGAAAGAGTGGGGACCGCGCTTGCTGGAGCGCGCACACCGGAAGCGAAGCAATCAACCAATCTCAGTCGTGCTCGCCAAGCAGGAGTTCGAAGCGTGGTTTCTTGCCTCCGCCGAATCCCTCCGCGGCAAACGCGGACTTGCCGATGATCTAGCGGCGCCCGGCGATCCAGAAGCGATCCGAGGCGCCAAAGAATGGTTGAGTGCCCAAAAGCGAGACGGCTCGCGATACAGTGAAACGGTAGATCAGCCCGCTCTTGCCAAGATCTTCGACCTTGAGGCCGCCAAAAAGGCCGCTTCCTTCGAAAAATTCCATCGCGAAATCCTTAAACTCATCGAAACGCTTCTCTCGCGATCCTCGTGAGCAGTCCTTCCGCTTGGAACAGAGCCCTCCTGGTAAGTTGTAAGTTTTGCGAGTTGACGTTCCAAGAGTTCGTTCACACACTCCCTCGATTCAATAAACCATCGGGACCTCCGAAAAGCCATTTGAAGCGACACCCCATCCGCCCTCCCATCGGAGGAGTCCTTCGGCCAATGCAAAGCTGACGTCTACCATCGGTGGAAAAGGGCAGGAAATTCCCCAGACCGGGGAATCCTTATTCTTTATGAGAACTCCCTCCATTTTCCCTGAAACGACCAATTTCACACGACAGGGATTGCCGAGAAAGGAATAATAAGGGTGCTCAAACCCTCGTAGCGGAATTGGGAGTGCGAAGTGAGCAGGGCCCGCGTTGACGGGGCAGGGGGTATGGGCTATGGTGCGGTCCCCAAAAGTCGTCAGAGGCGTTGGGCTCATTGTTGGGCACGACGTTACGAGTTAGGGCAAGGAGGCCCGACGATGGCGATGATCACCGATGCGCCCTTGGCGCTGGACACCGAAGCGGAGGGCTTGGCCTTTGCGCGGGAGGTGCTCCGCATCGAGGCGGAAGCACTGGTGCGGGTACGAGATCGGCTGAGCCTCGCGATCGCGAAGGCCGCTGAGATGGTTTATCGCTGCCCCGGGAGCGTGATCGTTACAGGGATGGGTAAAGCGGGCCTGGTTGGCCAGAAGTTGGCGGCCACCTTGGCCTCCACGGGCACGCGTGCCTTTCCGTTGCACCCGGCCGAGGCGGTCCATGGCGACCTTGGGCGGATCCGGTCCGATGACGTGGTACTCGCCCTCTCTCAGAGTGGCGAGACCGAAGAAGTCGTTCGCCTCATCCCCGCGCTCCGGCAGTTGGGAGCGACCCTGATCGCGATCACCGAGAGAGCCGGCAACACCTTGGGCCAGGCCAGCGATCTTTGTGTGGCGCTCGGGCCGATCGAGGAGGCCTGCCCTTTGGGGTTGGCTCCTTCCGCAAGCACCACCGCTTTGATGGCCGTGGGCGACGCCCTCGCGCTGCTCGTGAGCCGCAAGCGCGACTTCCGGGCCGAGGACTTCGCCCTCTATCATCCCGGCGGGAGTCTGGGTCGAAAACTCAGCCGGGTCGAAGACATCATGCGAACCGGCGAGCAGATCCGACGCGCCCTTCCCGACGAAACGGTTCGCGAGGTCTTCGTCCGTCTCGCCGGCCCTCGACGACGCTCGGGCGCGATTTTGGTTGAGGATGAAAACCAGGCCCTTCTCGGCATCTTCACCGACAGCGACCTGGCGCGTCTCTTCGAGCGACGCGGAGAGTCAGACCTCGACCGGGCCATCAGCGACGTAATGTCGCGCGACCCGCTCAGGATCGTCGTTGGCGCCACGCTCGCGGAGGCCGTGGACGCGCTCAAGTCGCGGAAGATCAGCGAGTTACCGGTGGTGGACCGGGGCGGTCGCCTTGTTGGCTTGATCGACCTGACCGACCTGATCGGCCTGGTTCCGGCCGAATTCGAGGAGTGAATCGCCCATGGGTTCTTCCCCCGACTTCGCCACGCGCTGCGTGCCGGTCGAATTGCTGCTGGTCGATGTGGACGGCGTCCTCACCGACGGCGTCATCGCCATCGATGACCGAGGGGTCGAGACCAAACATTTTCATGTGCGCGATGGAAGTGCCTTTGCACTCTGGCGCGAAGCCGGCAAGCGATCGGCGATCCTCTCGGGCCGGAGAGCGCCCGCGGTAAATCACCGGGCTGCGGAATTGGGGATCCATCCCGTGGTTCAAGGGATCCCACAAAAAGCGGAGCCCTTTCGTAATATCATTGCCTCGCTTGGGATCGATGCGCGTCAGGTCTGTTACATTGGTGACGACCTCGCTGACCTGCCTGTCCTGGGAGCCGTCGGACTGGCCGTTTGCCCGGCCGATGCCGCCCCCGAAGTCCGACAGGCCGCTCACCTCGTGACCCAGGCCACCGGCGGGCGAGGCGTCATTCGCGAAGTTGTTGAAATCATCCTGAAACAACAAGGCGTCTGGGAAAACCTGGTCGCCCGCTATCGAACCCCGGCCTAGTTCGCGACGCGTCGCTTCGGGCCGTACGGATGAATCAATAAGACTGGTCTTCTTCCCGAACAACGGATCATGCCCGTGTTCAAGAAAGTGCTTCAGATCGTGACGGCTTTCGGCGTTCTGCTGGCGGGCTACGCCGGCTACGTCCAGGTCTTTGCGGTCGTGGCCTCAATCCTCGCACCGGCGAAAAAACCACGTTCGGTCGGGTTCGGCAAGAAGCCCTCCAAAACCGAGCAGCAGGCGATCGACCTGGCCACGGACGCCTTCGGTCCCCGCCACTGGACTGCTGACCGCTTCCTGACCTATCGCTATTACAACCATGAGCGCGGTTACTGGATGTATGCCAAGAACTATCAGAAGAGCAAGGACGGCAAGCAACTGACCTTCGAGCCGTTCGCCCTCATCTGGAGTTCGCAAGACGGCAAAGGGATGAAGACCGTCACCAGCAAGCGAGCGGTGATTGACCTCAATCAAGCGATCGGCCTGGTCAACAAGGCGGGCACTCCACTTCAAGTCGTCCACGCCCGAATCGAAGGGGAGGTGCGGATCCGAGACGACAAGGGCACTCCCGCGATCCTCGAGGACGACCTCGTGATCGGCCCCATGCCCTACGTCGAGTACGACGAACCCACCTTGCAGGTCAAGAGCGAGTCGAACGTCACCATCGAAGAACGGGACCTCAAGATCACGGGATTCGGGCTCGACATCAAGCTTCGCCCCAAGGACGAATCCACTCCCGGAGGGCCGGGCGGCTTCAACGGAGCAGAGACGGCGGTACTGCACAAGAATCCGCACGTCGTCCTCAAGGACTCCGGCTCCACCGGGGTCTTTACCAGCAACGCCGAGGGGAACGCTTCGGGCAATCAGGGCAAGTCGATGATCGACCTCCGCGCCGCTGGGCCCATGAAGGTCGAGTTGCCCAAACCAAGACCGAAGAAGGCCGACTTCGTCGGTCCCCCCGCACCTCCTCAGCCGACGATGGTCTACTTCTCGCGCGATGTCGTGGTGCTCCAGGTCAAGCCCGGCCAGCCCCCCGATCAGTTGAACTCCGATAATCTCACGTTGACGCTGATGCCGGCCTCGGACCCCGATACGAAGACCTCCGAGTCGAATCCCGAAGCAGGTGGTTCCTCGGAAGAGGTCGGCGGCGGCTTGGCCTTGCGCGTCGCCCAGGCGACCGGTCACGCGGTCTGGATCCAGTCCAAGAGCCAAGGGTTCACCGCGCGGTGCAACGGCCTGATCCACAAGAAACTCTTGCCTCAAGAACCCGACAGCACCTACCTGTGGCCGGACCAGAACAGCAAGATCCGCATCGAGAAGCTCGACCTGGTGAAAGAAGGACCCGACAAAGGCAAAATTCAGTCCGTCACCACGATTCGAACCATCGATGCCACGATCTTCGAGAACGGCACCGGCAGCGAGAATGCCACCGTCGTCGCGCGAGGTCCCGGCATCCTCGAAACGCGACCGGCTCGCGACAAGCCGGTCGAGCGAACGGCGACCTGGCAAGAATTCCTGGTCATGCAGACCGACGACACCCCTGGCAAGCCACCCACACGGACGATCAAGCTCAAGGGACAGCCGGAGTTTATCGATCCCAAGCAGGCGGTACTCGACGCCAACGACCAGATCATCGTGGTTCTCAAACCCAAGCCCAAGCCGCTGGGTCCGGCTCAGTCCCGATCCGCCGGCTCGGGATCGGAAGGCACCGAGGCACAGACCGCATCGGCCTCGGAGTCCTTCCAAATCGAGAAGTTGACCGCGCTCGTAGATGTGCACCTGAGGTCGCCTGGCAAAGTGATGACAGCGCGAGACCGGCTCGATGCCGAATTCGAGATCGACGCCCCCGCCAAGCCGGCTCCCGGTGGTCAGCTCGCGAAGGCCGAGACCACCAAGGCTTCCTCATCCGCTCCTGCCGCCAAGCCCGACGGAGCAGCCAAGCCCGACGGAGCAGCCAAGCCGACAGCAGAGCCGGAAGCGCCACCGAAACAGGCCGAACCGGACGTGGTCGTACATGCGAACCGAGTCTGGGCGCTCATCCATCAGCAGCCGGGCGAGCGCCCCGCACCAGCCCAGGCAGGAAGCGGGAAGTCGAGTCTCGAGTCGACGCCGTCTGAGGTGAAGCTCGTCCTGCTCCGCGGTAACGTTCTCTTTCATCAAGACCCCGCCCCCGGCAAAGACCGGGGAACCGACGTGACCGGTGAAGCGCTCGACTTGACCAACCTCGGCAACGGCAAGTCGAAGGTGATCGTCATGCACCACGATCCCATCAAGCCGATTCCCAAGACCGAATTGGCGCTGCTTCCCGCCGCCACCGTCACGACCGAGGACATGAAGATCACCGGTCCGACCATCAGCCTCGACCAATCGACCGACCGCGCCCGGGTCTTGGGCCCAGGAACCCTCGTCCAGATGGCCGACCGCGGACTCTTTTCCGAAAAAGGGCTCGGCGACTCTCAGGCCGGTGACAAGAAGACGACCAAGGCCAGCTCGAAAACGAAAGCCGCCGCCAAGACTCAAGACAAAGATAAGAAGAAGAAAGCCCTCGCCGATGCCAGCACGAAGCGTCCCATGACGATTTCCTGGGAAACCGAGATGCGGTTCTTCGGCAAGTCGGTCAATTCACGGGGCGAAGCCGTGGCCAAGGCGCAGTTCTTTAAGAATGTTCGCGCCACCATGGAAGACGCCTACCTTGCGTGCGACGACAAGATGGAAACCTATATGGATCGGACCGTCGCCTTGTCGCGTCCGAAGAAAGAGACCAAGCCCAACCCCGCAGGGGACGAAGAGGCTCCCAGCGAAGAGGCCGAGCCGAAACCTCAGATCGCCGAGCTCCACTGCTTCGAGAAGGTCTTGATCATCACCCGCAAACTCCACCCGGATGATCCCAGGTACGTTCTCCAGCAGCAACGGATCGAAGGCGAGAACGTGGCCTACGACAAGTTGACGGGCGACTTCTACGTCAAGAGTGCGGGCATCGTCTACCTCTGGAACCGCGACGGCGAGGGAAACACGACGGGCACGCAGGGTGGCAACCGCCCAAGCGTGGCTCGCGTGCCGGTCACTCCGACCTCCAACCCAGGAACGACCGGCTCGAGCAATCGACGGTCTCCGACCGTGATCGGGCGAGCGACGACTCCCCTCGTCCGCGAGAGCGCAGCGACGGTCCAAACCAAAGCGAAGACCCAGGGAACGCCTCCCGTCTTACCACCGCTCAAGCTGACCCAGGTTTCCTTCAGCAAGGCCATGAAAGGGCGCTACCTCGCTGGCAAGGATGCCGACAAAACCGAGCTGCGTTGGGCCGACTTCTGGGGCGACGTCCAGGCGCTCAACGGCAAGGTTTCCGACACCTCACAGCCGTTCAATTTCGACGATCCCCCCGAAGACGGCATGTTCCTGACCGCCCAGACGATGCGGGTCATCAGTGAGCCAACTTCAAGCGGTGATGGCACGTCACGGAACTTCCTCAGGGCCTGGGATGACGCCCAAGCCAAAACGAAAACCGAGACGATTCGGGCCGACGTCATCACCTACGACTCGCTCAAGGGACTCTTCTACGCCTACGGGCTCGAGAACCATGAAGTCGTCATCGCGCGACAAGACGGGATCGGGCAGCCGTTCTCGACCGGCAATGGAGAGGCTGTCGAATACAACCGCTTGACCGGCGAGTCGCAGATCATCGGCGCCCGCGAATTCCAGTTCGTCGACGCCAAGACCGGCATCCGCCCAGGTCCAGCCGGCGATCCCAAGCTTACGCCTCCGAAACCGGTCCGGGTGCCACTCACCCTACCCGGCAACACCACAACTGAGCGCCGAGGCTATAACGGACGTTGACACTCCCGACGGCTAAAGCCGGGGGGTTCTCGGTTCCGCGACACGTGCCTGCTTTCGCAGGTCTTACGGTGTCTCCCCGAGCGTTTAGCCTGTCCGTCTGCCCGGCGGCCAGGTGTTCGAACTCTGGCGTCTCACGACGTGCAGAGATGTTCCGAAGTGTTGGCTTGGTTATCGCCAGCACATGTTATGATACGCGTGTCCACTCGTCGAATCAATACCGGTCGCCTTATATCCCCATGCCGAAAGGCAGGGGCTTTACGGCGACATTTGGTAAGCTCTCCCATCGCATTGCCGGATGCGTCAGGTGGACACCGCCCACCGGATGCCAATCCAATCATGGCGAAGCCCCTGGTGAATCGGAACCATCCCACGAAAGGCCAGGAGGTCAGAGTCCACGGCATTTGTTGCTCCGACCTCCGACCGTCGCGTCCATCGTGGCAAAGAGCTTCGTGAGCAGGCAGTGCCCCCCTGCAAAAAAAAGGGCCGGAGCCACCGGAATTGGTTGCTCCGACCCTGTCATGAAGAACGCGAACTCTTGCGCGAGCGTTTATTAATAAACCTCGCCCGCCCGAAGCGTGTGACCACCGGCGCCACCGGCCGCCTTGGCATGGGGGGCGTAGCGAGCGTGCCAGCCTTCGCTGGCGCGGATGCTGTGCAGGTCTTCCCGAGTCATGCCGTACTTGGCAAACCAAGCCGTGCCGTGCTCGCGGACGACCGCGTCGACGTCGGCAACCCGCTTGAGGCCGGTCGTGGCGGCAAACTTGGTGCGGGCCTCTTCGCCTTCCTGGAGGAAGTATTCCTTCCAGAATGCGCGACCGCCCAAAACTCCCGCACAGCCGCACTCCATCGCCATCTTGACTTGCTTCAGGTAGTCGGGGTAATCAACACCGGCGGACAGGAGCACCCAGGGGCGGACGCTCGCCTCGCTCAAGGCGTGGAGGTTATCGACAAGTTGTTCGTCGGAGCCATGTCCGAGCGTGCCGGGGAACTCCGCCTTGTAGACGTCGCAATACCGGCTCAGTTGCCGAGCGCTTTCGATGGTCGTCTCAGCCTTGCGGTCGAGGAAGCTGGCGTCGGTCTTCTTTTCGCCGTTGTAGGGGAAGGCAACCGGCTCGAGCAGGAAGAGGATGTCGTGCTTGCGGCAGTCGTCCGCGACTTCCTCGATGAACGCAAGCTGATGCTCGGCCGAGATCGGCTCGCCGGGTTCGAACGGCGCGAGGAGCTTGACGGCATCGGCCCCCATCGACTTGATCTTCTCGACGCTCCAGCCCGGCTCGTACTCGCCCATCGGGCCGCCGACCTTGTTCTTCGGGCTGCCCGACTTCTCCACGCGGATCAGCAGCCCTTTGTGAGCGGGGACCGCCTCGGAAGCGATCGCCGACCAGGCGCCGTAGTAGGCGTCGATCAGAACGCCCGACGAGGCCGGTGCCATCTGCCGCATCATGTCGAGCTTCGCTTCGACGATCTCTTCGTAGGTCGGCTCGCGGTCCAAACCCTTAGACTTCAGGGCCTTATTGGCCATCTCGATCATCGAGCTGTTCTGATCGAGAGCCAACATCGTCAGCGTCCCGTTCGCGTTGCTGATCCGTTGCAGCCCGCGGAGTTTGCCCGGCGTCAACCCCTTGCTCAAAAGCACGGTCGCGCTCAAATGTCGGGTTGTGGTCGTGGAGGCGACAGCCATCGGAAGAGATTCTCCCATGCCTATGTCAAAAGGCGAAAATTCAATCCCTCAAATCCGAAGGGACACATGCGATGAGTTGGGGGGAAGAGCCCGAAGTCGTTGTCGTGGTTGGCCGATCGATCAATTGGCGCAGTACGGCCCAAGACCAAAGAGCTTATTCTACCGTTCGCTTCGCCGTTTGCAAGCGACGGCAACTCGTCGCCTCGTGCCCATCGGGCCCGGCGATCATCCAAGCTCGAACTCGCCTCAATCGGAACGGGCTTCCGCCTTCGTTTCCGGCTCTGGTCGACCGATCCCCGAAAGGCTAGTGCGGATGAGGGTCTCCACCTCCGGCGACGACCAGTGCGTGACTCCCGCGGCCTGCCCCAAGAGGTGGCCATTGGCGTCGATCAACACGGCGGTCGGAAGCGCCTGAACGTCGTACGACAGTCTCGCGACTCCAGACGGATCCGTGAAGACAGAAAGCTTCGGCACCAGTTCACCGGCGACCCGACGCACGACCGTCGGGTCATCCTCGTCGGCGCAGACAGGGACGACGGAGAGACTCTCGCGGCCAAATCGCGAGACCAGCCGCTCCAATTCGGGAAGCTCTTCCAGGCAAGGGGCGCAGCGCGTTCCCCAAAAGCCGAGGACCACCAGCTTTCCCCGCAAGTGCTCGAGCGCGACCGACTCACCACCAACGCCACGAACCAGGAATGCGGGAGCCATCCGGCTGGCAGCCGCCGGCGCGAACCCCGCCTTCGTCAGAAGCGCGGAGAGGTCTGCGGCGGACGATGGTCCCACGCCTCCTCGCTCCTTGGGCGCGATACTCAACACATAATCGACCACCGCGTTGAGCTCGGTCGAGGAGAGTGAGGCGGCGAGCCCGGGCATCATCGAGTTGGGCAAACCTTCAGCCACTGTCTTTCGGATCGAGTCGCGAGACGGCGGCGTGCGCCAGGCCAGGCCTCGGAGGTCGCGCGGGGGAGGGCGCAGCGTCGCCGCATCCGGACCATCGCCGTGCCCTTCCGCACCATGACAGCGTGCGCAATGGACCTGAAACACGAGCCTGCCCCGAGACTGCGGTGGGTGAGGGGCCAACGCCTCGGACGCGGCTTCCTGACGAGAGACCTCGCGCGGCTCATCCCCTTGGCGGAGCGAGCGCAGCCCCCCACCAATCCCCGCGAAGACGAGAAGCGAGATGAAGGCGCTCGCCGCCAGCCGGAGAGGATTCGACCCGGGGCCCCGGTTCGACGTCGGCTTTTCCTCAACGTTCATCATCGATGCCCCTTCGCCGCCGGATCCAACCGCACCAGTACAACCTGCTTGCCCGAGATGTCGATCTCATTCCAGGCGACGAGCACGAAACCGTCCGGGCCCACGGTGACGACCGGATTCAACTGAAAGGCTCCCGGCCGAGGCGCAACGGCCCTGGCCGACTCAAACCCGGGGTTCGCCTTGGCGAACATCACGGCGCGTCCGCTTCCGGTCGGGGTCGAACCGTGGTCATGCCCGTGACCTTCCTTCGCCGCAGGTGCGACGGAACCGTCATCGAGCGATTCGTCCCACACGGCATAAAGCGTTCCGGGCCCTGCCACGGCAAGTTTCGGATGCCCTTGTGCCGAGGTCGTCGACTGATTGAGCGGCAAAGGCTGGAAGGTTAGGTCGTTTGCCGAGGCTCGGGCCGCATAGACTCGGTTCTTCCCCGAATGGGCGCTCATCCAGACGGCGTAGACCTGCTCGCCATCGAGAGCCAGCGAAGGCCCGTCATGCGGACAACCCTCGAACGCCCAGTGATCGGGAGAAAGTGGAGTAGGGGGGCTGAACTCACCACCCCGCGAAGCGCGGGCGAACCAAACGTCGCGGTGGCCCGCATCGCTGTTGCGGAAGGCGACGAGATCCGACCCGTCCGGCAGCCGTAAGGTCGCGAGATCGCAGCAGGGGCAGATCCCTTTGCCCTCAGGTCCCGCGAACACCAGGCGCTCGGGTTCAAACCCCTCCGAGGCGGCCGGTTTCGCCGCAAAAAAGGGCTGCTGGCCTCGATTTCGGCCGTCGAGCCAGCTCGCCAGGAGCGTCCCGTCGGGAGCCGCCGAGAGCGTGGTGAACCCAGGCCGAGACGCTTTCGGACCATGCACCCGCATCGGTTCCGCGAAGGTCTTGCCCCCGTCCCCCGAGCGGGCGACATACTCGACCACCTCCGGGCCCCCTTGGATCGACTCAACCCAGGCCAGGTAAATCCCGTCGCCGGTCGCGACGAGCCGAGGCAAGACGTGGGTCGAGAAGGCCATCGCCTTCTTGCCTTGAGACATGAAGCTGTAAATCGGCACCTTGCGGAACGGAGCAGGGGAGTCGAACGTTTTGCCACCATCGCTCGAGTGGGCGAGATAAATCGTCCGCTCACTTTTCCCCGATTGTGATGCCCAGGCCAGAACGACGCGTCCTTCGGCGTCAACCGCCACAGCCGGAGTCTCCCGGTCATTGCTCGCATCTTCATTTTTGAGCCTGAACTCAGTCCGGGTGGGTCCCGCCTCGGGCCGGGGAACCACGGCGAGAGACTCGGACGCAGGCGGCTTTTTGACCTCGTGAGTCGGATTCGACACCGGCTTGGATGGAGAGGAAGTCCCCAGGAAGCCGATCGCCAGCCCCACTAACCCGGCCGCGGCCACAACCAGGATCGTCGTTCGCGTCATCGACGGTTCTCCTCAACGAAAACGCTTGATCTCATGTTCGGACCTACTATCAGAACGCGTCCGACGAAATCACTTCGCCGCCGGCTCGGGTCGAGAGTGCCCACCAATTGGCTTGATTCACGCTGTTCTTCACGAACTGGACGTGGCCATCGCAGAACAAGGTGTTGACACCCCCTGGGTGGAGGCTTCGCGCCGCAGTCAGTGCGGCGGCTCGTCCCGAGTTGGTGCAGTCGGGCGTGCTGCTGTTCGGTGTGTAGTAGTGGTTGTATGCCGACATAATGAAACTTCCTCGAGCCCATTCGCGGCCTCGGTCGCCGGTCCACTGAGTCGGCGTGAAGCAGGTCGCCGTTGACAACGGCGCGGAACTCGAGGCGGTGAACTCGGCGAACTGGCGAAGCCGATCCTGCGGTAACGTACCGGTCGAGTCCTGGCCGTTTCCCTTGATCGTCTCGCTGAACGCGACCGTACCGCTCAGGCCGTCGGTAATGCTCGCGATCCGGACCTGGCTCGTGTCGTAGAAGACCCCGTCGGGCTGCAGCCCCGTGGTCGACGCTTTGAAACTGCCCAGCGGGATCGTGTTCGCTCCTGTCCCCGCGCAGGCCACATAGTTCGTCCCGCCAAAATTAGGGACGACCCGTACGGTCCCGTCACTCGGGCAAAGGTAGACCCCCAGCGCCGAGGAAACCACGGACGAGTTCGGCGCATTCGTCAACCCTCCCGACCCGCTCAAGTCGAAGGGCGGAAACGTGAAGTTAATCGCGTTGAAGAGCGGATTCCCCTCCATCGTGGTCAACAACATTGCCAAGGATGACCACATGTTAGGATAATTTGTCCTCCCGGAAGGGAAAGAACTCGTGGCACTCTCGTACGTATGCAATGCCAGACCGACCTGCTTCAAATTGTTCGTGCACTGAATCCGCCGAGCTGCCTCGCGTGCGGCTTGCACCGCGGGCAGGAGTAGCGCGATCAAAACGGCGATGATCGCGATCACAACCAGCAATTCGATCAGGGTAAACCCTCTGCGGCGCATGAATGCGACTCCACTCCGGTCTCGAAGGATAGGGTGATCCGCGCGTACCGGCTCGAGCCAACGCGCTGGTAGACGTTCGTCTTGAATCGAGAGGGATGACCATCGAAGCACGGGGCAAGCCGCTTCGCAGAGAGAGCCAACGCGCCTTCAGAAATAGCCTCGGCACTCGCCCAATCCCGGGGGATCGGTACGGAAAAGTAAGAACACTTATCCGTATCCCCTTGTTTATACAGGCGAGCGCTTCGGAAAATCCCTGGTCAGGCGTGAGCCCGAAGCGAAACCGCAAGCGCGACAGCCAGGCTCGTTCCCCGAGAGCGCATCGAGGCGCAAGGGAACAACCCACCGACGCAGACCATGCGTGGTCAGAGGCAGACCGGAGTTTCGGGAGGATCGTTCAGACGGAAGGCAAGGAGGGAGGGAACAAGAGGCGTCGAACTTACGACGAGGTAAGCCCCGGGAGGAGTCGGTTGCATCGCAGCCGAGAGTCCAAGCATCGCCGACTTGACCGCCGGCCAACTCGGCGTAGGCCCCGGCAACCCTTCTCCGCCGCAAGGAATGGCACCGATGCAAGGACCGACATCAACCTTGGCCGCCCCATCAGCAGATTCGGACTTTCGAGGCGAGGCCGTTGCCGAGGCATCCCCCGAGCAGCAGCAGGAGGTTCGGCAGGTCCGGCCGCATTTGCACCGATGGTGCTCTGCCGCATGCGACGAGTTCCAGACCTTCTCGGAGGCGGAGGCCCTCGCCACGTCCACCATCCCGACGAACACGAACGCGATCACCACCGCCGCCCAGAAAACGGGACGGAGTCGATGACCTCGATGTCCGAGGGAAGGATAGTTCACGGGGAGGGCCATTGACGGAAGAGCGTGGGCCACACCTGGGCACGAAATCACACCTCGCACCGGCAGGTGATTGTGGGGAGCTCCGTCCTCATTGTCAAGGAATCACCATCCTCGCAATTTTCGACACCGCGACGAAATGAGCTTAATATTCGTCCGAAGAGAGGACTTCGCCTTGGTCCCGCGAGCCGAGTTTCCAGACCGTCAACATGCTCATAGTCGACTTGAGGAAACGAACGGAACCATCGCACATGGCGACGTTTCCACCGCCGTTATGGAAGCTGCTCATTCCGTACATGCCGGATCCATCAAAGTCGTCTTGTCCTGTCCCGCCGGCAATGGGATTGACGATCTCGCAGTTCGGATAGGTCGGGTTCGGAGGCAGGAGAGTGTTGCCCAAGCCCTCTCCCGGATAACCAAAGCTCCAGGACTCGCCGACCCAAGATCGGTTGTTGGTCGCACTCGCACTCTTGGCACACGTATCGAGCCACGCCAGAAATCCCGAGGCACCGGCCGGCATTGTCATCCGAGCGTCAGAGTTGCTGGTCGCACCACTTGGATACACTCCAGAAAGAGGGACGACATCTTGCGGAATCGAAAGCTTCGAATCGCTAAAATCACCGGTCCGCCATTCACCAAACGCGATGGAATGGCTCGTCCCATCCCTTACGTCGCGGACTCCGATCGCCCTTCCTCCCCACATGAAAACCCCGTTCGCTGAGCCTTGCATCCGCTCGCCATCGTAATTCAAGCTCGGACCGACCGACGCAAAGTAATTGTTCCCCGGCGCCACGATACCCCAGCCGTGCACATTCGCACCCGGAGGGCCGGACGATGGGCAGAGAAACGAACCGATCCTCGTCATGACGACGGTCGAGTTCATGTTCTGAGTGATCGGATCACTGATGTTACATACCTGGAAGTTGATCGCGTTGTAGAGTGGACTCTGCTCCAGGTAGGAAAGCATCCTGGAATGAACACTCCAACTCCCCAATCCTCCGCATTTGGCGAAGATGCTCAGCCGCCTCGAAGGCAGACCGCCGGGAGGGAAACATTCATCGGCCGCGTGATAAGCCTGCATGGCAAGAGCAAGCTGCTTGAGGTTATTCGTACACTGGATCCGTCGCGCAGCCTCGCGCGCCGCCTGGACGGCGGGTAAGAGCAGAGCGATCAGCAAGGCGATGATCGCGACGACAACCAGAACCTCGATCAACGTAAATCCACGGTGGGGATGCCGCCCGGTGGAAGAAGCCCTCATCGCGCACTCCTCAACACCCAGGAAATCGGCGGATCCAAACGACAGCACCAAACCCACTTACAACCGTAAAACATCCACCTCAGAGTGTCAACCGCAGAGCTAAGGGTGTTGCCGACGCGCGAATTACGTAGCCATGCGATACGATTGACCACGTATTCCCTTCCATTAATCTGTGTTAGCCTCGGGTGCGAGCAAAAGCGTTCAAATCCTGACAGCACGACGATGCCGTGTCGCTCACCGGAGACGGTTTTGATCGGGGTTCCTGCCCCAGATCAAGCCCGCCGCGAGACGTTTGAAGTCACGAGACGTACCGAGCAACGACGGTCGATGTGGCGTAGGCGGTGTTGCCCAGGAGACGGATGAGCATCCTCAGCCAGACCACTTCGTAGAGCAGGGCGCTTACCCCGGGAAGAAAGAAAAGGCCGCCCAAGGGGATGAAAATAGGAAGGCTTGAAACGACCTCGACCGGCGAGGGAAGCCGCCTGATTTAGCGGCATTTCGTGGCGTCCGGAGAGGTCGTCGCTGAGAGATTCAAGACACGAGGCATGCCCTCCAGTCCCCCCAGTCGTAGGTCGGGCTACTTGCATTGTCCATCGACCGGACGTTAGCATCGTGACCTCTCCTCAGTGAACATGATACCCGGACCTCACCCTCTTTTGACCGACGTCATGCTGTCCAGGGAACGCCTCCTCGCCCTGATCCCGGTCGGAACGACGCTCATCCTCTGGGGCGTGATCTTCGCCACCCTGCCGGCCGCCCGACAGAACTTTCCGCTGAACGATGACTGGGCCTACAGCAAAGGTGCTTTCGCCTTTTATCGCGGCGAAGGCGTCCACTACTTTCGCCAGCCTTCCATGCCATTATTAGGCCAGTGGCTGCTGGCCTGCCCGATCGTCCACTTCGCGGGAGAGAGCCACGCGGCGCTCCGAATCTTGACGATCATGCTCTCCCTGCTAGGCATCCTCGCCTATTACGATCTGCTCCGTAGAGAGAGTGGGCACCCGCCTGAGCTGGCGGGCTTCGCGGCAACAACTCTTGCGATGAACCCCATTTACTTCGTGATGTCCGGCACCTTCATGTCGGACGTGCCGGCGTTCGCGCTCTCACTGATGGCACTCGCCTCCTACACCCGCGCGCTGCGGGACTACCGGCTGGGGTGGCTGGCGGCGGCGACAGCCTTGGCCACCTTGGCCGCCATCGACCGGCAGAACACCCTCGTGACACCGGTCGTCGCGGGCTTCCTCGTCTGGCGACGCCGGACTCTACGGTGGAACCCCATCTGGCTGACCGCAGTCCTGCTCCCCTTGACTGCGGGGGTGGTCGTCAACTCGTGGTTTGCCGGCCGCCTCGATACCGTTCCGTTGGCGCCGAGTTTCCCGACCGTGAGAGGGGTCTTCGTGCTCGTCTTCGCGGGGTCCCTCTACCTCGGGTTGTCGTCCCTGCCGCTATTCTTGCTGCGGCCGGGACTCGCAAGCGGGAGGTGGTTCCTTGTCTTCTACACCGCCATGCAAGCCGGCGTCGTGGTCTGCATACTCTTCGGCAGGGATCTCTTCCCGGCGCACGCCTACCATGGGGGATTCTTCCCCTACCTGGAGAACACCGTGACCCCCTGGGGGACGCTCGAGAGCGGCAACTACGTGGTCGGTGAACGGCCCAGGATGTTGGGGATCGGCGTTCAGGCGCTGCTCTCGGCGGCAGGGTGTCTTGGCGGGGCGGCGCTCGCCGATCGGGCGCTAGTCAGGTTCCGCGCCGGTGCGATCTCCCCCCTTTCGCTGTATTCGGGACTCCACGCGCTCCTGCTCCTCGTCTCGCCGACCTTATACGACCGCTATCTCATCGTACTCATGCCCGGCGCACTCGCCCTCGCCACCAAGGTCCCCTTCCGCCTTCGATGGCCCGCGGGATTGTGCTCGCTCGCGTTGACCGCGTCCTTCTCCGTCGGCCTGATGCACGATTGGCTCGCCTGGAATTCGGCCCGCTGGGAGCTTGGACGACGTGCCCTCGCGCGGGGGATCCCCGTAGACGAGATCGAAGGGGGTCTGGAGTGGGACAGTTGGCACGCCCAGGTAGGGGTCGCCACCGAGAGTTCGGGGCCCTCTCGCCGGGGGCTGATGCTTCCCTTTAACCGCATACGATTCCCACACCTCACCGGGCGCTACGCACTGGCTTTTTCGCGGCCCAAGGGCACGGATGTGCTCGATTCCCAACCTTATCGTCTCTGGCTCGTCCCGGGCGCGAGGCGATTCTTGCTCATCAAGCACCGGGGTGAGGACGAGGAATAGGAATAGGGCGCCCCCGCTGCGGCTCATCCTTCGCAGGAAAACGGGGTGGCGACGGACTTGGCTCTCCGTAGATCTCCAACGATCCCGACCGGAAAATCCGCGTCAAACCCCGACCCAGACGGTCCGGATCCTGTTTGATTCGCCATGATAACAGAACGTCAACGGAATCCTGATTGGGGTAAACCGCGAAGTCCCCGATCGCCCTGGCCACCCCGTCGCGATATCGCACCGGAAAATGCCTCATCGACGCCTGAAAGTTGTCCAGATTCACGTTCCGCGTCGTGAGGCAGTAATAATCAGCCGCGTGCTCGAGGTGATTAACCAATAGAGATTGCAACGATGGCAAGACGAAGGGACTGGCGACGAACAACGTTCGGTTGTGGCCCACCCGGTCCATTCCCGCAGCATACTCCGCGATCTCGCTGTTGCGGGATGCAAAGTGGTTCAGGACGAAGTAGAGGTTAACCAAGAGCGCCAGGGATAATACCGCCTGCGCGATGCGACGCGCCCTTACCTCCCCCGGCATCCGGAGGGCCGCCAACCATACCAGGGGCGCGATCAGTGCCAATCGGGCCTTCATGAATCCGACCGCAGGGCTCAGGAAGTCGGGGACGGCGAGGTAGACGCCGAAGATCACGAGCCCCAGCACAACCACCCGACGTCGCCCGGGTGTTCGCAAGTCGGGATGCCCGGGATCCAGCACGGTCGCAATGACCAACAGCTCATAGAGGAGGAGAGCGGTGAAGCCGAGAAGGGAATAACGGGTGTCATAGCTCGCGAAAAGGCTCTGGTTGATGGACATCATCGACGAGATCACCGTATCGATGAGCCCACTCAGCCAGCGGTTCGCCGTGACTTCCCACGCGGGAGCGACCTCGCGGAGGCCAAGTAGATTCGGGTGTACTAGAGACCAAAGGGCCAGGCTCGAGGTCGGCAGCAGGGAGCAGGACAGCCAGAAGAATTTCTTCGGCCCTCGCGGCGGCGTAGTGAGCGTGATCCAGAGGGCCGAGGCACACGCCAGGCCGTAACCAAGGAGATGGGAGAAGTACGCCACCAGTGACAGACCCAAGAGGACTAATGACTCCCTCCAGGCGAACCGCGCCCCCCTCCTCACGCAATAGCCGAGGACGAGCCAGAACGGCACTAGGCTCAGACAGTAGTTATAGAAGCCCATCAGAAGGCAGCGGTTGTAGAGGAACAGGAAGACGGCCGGCGCAAGGCTCAAGGCGCCTTTGCCGAAGGCACCGAGGTAATAACGGAATGACCAGGCGAATCCGAGAAGGTATGCGCTCACCAAGATCTTCTCGGACATCAAAGGGGGGAAGAGACGCATCAACCACGCCAGCGAGAGGTGAGTCATCCAGTTCGGAATCGGCTCCCATTGCAACTCGAAGAACTCATGGTAACGGGTTCCGGGCAACCGGTAGTCTTTGAGGATGATTGCGTTGGCGAGGTGGTGGGGACCGTCCTGCGTGGGGATATATTTGAATGCAAAGATTGGCACCAAATAAAGTATGGACAACAGGGAAAAACAGGCGAATTCCCAAGGGTTCCCCGGTTCCAGATTCCGGGAACGTGGCGGAGCGAGCAGGCGAGTCCACCAAGGAGTCGGGCGGCTCACCTCGAGTACAGGGTTCTCAGGAATACTCATGCGGCCTTCCTTCCACGTCCTGACCGTGGCTCAGGACTTTCCTTGGAAGCCCTGACAAAACTCATGCCATCGTTTTTGCGCCCGTGAGCGGTAGCCCTTCCCTGGTCATGGAGGAGGCTCCCATCATGGCCCTGGCGCATAGGCCCTTCGAGTTCTTCGATCTCGTCGCTCATCACCTCCCCCTGAGTAGCCCGTGGGTCCTAAGGGCGGGCGACCTCGGATCGGACACTCCTGAGTGCTTCGTGTGCTCTGGTTCGTGCTGGCTACCGGCATCCGCTGGGAGGATGTACCGCCGGAACTCGTCTGCTCGTGGTGGACGGGCCACCGGCGACTCCGAGCCTGGCTGGGTCGTCGAGCGAGCGATCAGTTGGATGAAGGGGCTGCGACGGATGCGGGTGTGGTACGATCGCCCGGGCATCATCCAGGATGCCTGGACGACACTGGCAGCCTGCGTCATCGGCTTCCTCATCGCGTATCATGATGTTGTGTAAAAATTATAGGTGTTGTCGAAAAATCTCAATTAAGAGAGCGTCAAGGAATGTCATGAGTACCGCGATGCCGGAGTCACCAAGCCAGGCTCATCGAAAGTCCCGACACTGGAGAAAGAGGCTGGAGCCTCATCGGTGGTGGCCTCGATGTCGCGTCGCATCGGACAGGGCATTATTCCTCGATTGCCGCCAGCGACCATTGGCCCGGTGTCCTCGTGCGGTTATCGCTTGGATCGCCTACAAAATGCCGGAAGATCTGAGTGAAATCCCTGGGAGTTATGAGTTGGACGCACCATCAACCGATGCTCTGTAGATGGCTGTATGGGGTGGCACTGGTGGCTTGTCCACCAGTGGCGCTAGCCTTGGCCCACAGGTGGACAAGCCACCAGTGCCACCCCATACGCCCATTGACATCGACCTGGGACTTTCCACTCTCTTGCTTTGGGTGTATGCCATCCGAACGGTACTTGCTCTAGATTGTCCTTGCACCCGTTAAAAACCAAAAATAACCGGCGACGAGCCGTCGTGCAGCAGTTCATCCCGGTCGTGTCAGCGTTCGGGCGTGGCCCACGGCGCCAACCGACGACGGACCGAGTCGGCTTCCGCAGGAGTGACGTGATAAATATAGATGGAGTAGCCCGCGCGTGCGATCGGCCGAAGCCAACGAAAGTATTCGTATTGACGTGGATGCACGCCTCTCATCGAACCCTGCCCGTCCGACGCCATCGCCGCCGCACCTCTGAGGAAGTTGACGCTGACGGCGTAGTATCCCGGCACGGGACCGCCGTCGTCCCGGGTGGGGGGGAGCGAGTATGCGATCCCGCGGATTTCTGGATCAACACTATTATAATATGCCAACTTCAACGGACGAGCCTCTGGGTGTTCGTCGAGCCATCGCTCGAGGTAGAGAAGATCCTGGCCCCAGTCGATGTTGCTGTCGACCAGGTGGGCATGGCCGCCTTCCGGCCCGCCCCCTACCTCGTTGAAGTAGGACAAGTAATGGGGGTGGATGGCGATCGTGCTGATCGCCCCCCAACCGAAGAGGCCTCCCAGGATCAACCATCGCCCTCGCCGCTTCCGGTCGGCCAGACGAGCGACCTTCGCGGTGGCGATGGTCGCGAACGGGAAGGCGGGGAGGATATAGCGTAGGTGATGGTTGATGCCGGTGTTCGCGCTGACCAGGACGAAAACGGCCAACGCGGGCGCCATCAAAACGATCTCGTCAGCCCAGCGGGCACCGCCTCGGCCGACGAGGGTGACGCCGGCCGCGAGAAACGCGAGCGCAAGATACCCGATCGGTACCTTCACGCCGACGGCGTAGGCATAGTAGTACCACCAGCCCCGATCCCTCCACTCGCCGCGTAGGTACGACCGGTAGACCCCATCGAATTCATGCCTCTGATGATCGATCCCCTTCACGTACTCGGCGGGTAGCGGGACCGGCAATGAGCCCAGGGGACCGTCCTTCCAATTCAGGTGGGATGTCAAGCCCGGGAAGAGAGGCTTACTAATCAATGAATATTGTTTGATCGGCGTAAAACTATGATCGCACTGATAGCCAATATTGATGATCATTAGGCTCACCAGGACAATCGCGCACCCTTGCATCGCGAGAGTCTGGCGATTGCCCGCGCGACAGGCCGAGTCCGGCCGGCCGAATCGATACAGGACGGCGAGCACAGGCCAGACGATGTAGAGGACCACCCAGGTGAACTTGGTGAGCTGCGCGACCCCGAGGAAGACCCCGACGGCCCACGCAAGACTCCATGATGGAGACTTCAGGTAGAGCCAGAAGACATAGCACGCCCCCAGGCCGGCCACCGCTGCCGGCACATCAGGTGTGGCGATCTGGGCATGTGCCAGGACGTTCGGCCCGAGATACCACAAGGCGGCTGCAAGGAGACCCGAATCGTCACCGTAAAGTTGCCGCGCCCATCGAAAAACGAGATATCCTCCCAAGAGCGACCATCCGATTCCCGCGAGACGTGCGCGCGAAACCAATTCCCTATACTGACCCGCGTTCTCCATGGAGAAGGCGCGGGCGGAGGATGTTTCGGAACGAACGCCAGGCGCGTTCCATGGGATGATGCCCGACGTCACCGGCCCGGCCGACATCACGGGCAGTACGGCGATCATCCTCGGCAACGGTGGGTTGACGCGATACATGCTGAAATCGCCGGTTTTCCAGTGCGAGATCCCCGCCGGGATGTGCATCGCCTCGTCGAAAGTAACAAAGTTCTTATGGATGCCATCGCCCAGGAGGATCAAGTGACCGAGCATGAGCATCGCCAAGACGACCGGGACGTAGCGGGGGGAGCGCTTGCTGGGTTCCTCGGTCGTCGGCGATCCCGCTGGAAGAACGCTCATCTGTGAGCACCTCTCCATCGTCGGTGAGAGCCGGATGGATTCCCTTCGTCTGTCAAGTTGTCGCCCCCATCAGCCCGAGGACACCTCTTTATTCGTCCGTTTTCGCATGAGCAGAGTCGTGACGAACCCCAGGATGACGGCAAAAGCGAGGTACCAGTAGAAGGTTGTTGAACGATAGCCGCCGTTGAAGTCGGGTTCGGGAAGGTTGTATGCCGTTAAGGTGAACGCGGACTCAGGGACCTCCTTGCGTTCGAACTTCTCGAATGTCAGCGTCGTAGACAACTGATTTTTGCCATCGTCCAGAACCTCGTCGCTTGCCTTCACATAAGGAAACCCATCCGCTGTGTCACCGTAACTGAGCTTTGTCGCCACGGTTCCCCAATTCCGCTTGACCTTGATTTCACGGATCGACCAGTATCCTCCGGGGTCGAAGACGAGGGCAGAACCCGAGAGGAGCCGCTGGACCTCGGGTTTGTCCTTGGGTGAGTATTCGAAGACGACCCGGACCAAGTCGTGTCCCTCGTTCTCCACCGACTCGACATTCTCGATCTTGAATGCCGGATCTTTCACCCAGTCGCTGATTGGGCGGCCGAGTAAATACCACGAGCAGAAAATACGGCTAACATGTTCACGAACGGCATGATTCGCATCTTTACGAAACTCTGGGTCCGGCGAACTGTCGGCGCGTTCGAGGAACTCTATGGCATACTCGGGTGAGAACTGCGGCCGAGCGAGCTTGAAAAAGTACTTTGGATTGGACGACTCGACCCTGACGTTGGTAGCCTTCTCGCCGAGTTCGATCTCGGCCTTTACGTTCTTCCCGTTGACCGTGAACTTGCTCCGGACGAACTCCGGCGGCTTCCCGGGTACCGTGGAACTGACCTTCTCCGTATAGACCCCCTCGACGTGTTCCGACAATCGTTCGAGATCGGCCCACTTGGCGGGCGCCTCGGAAAGGAAGCGCTGCTTCAGTTGATCGTCGCCTTCGGCATGCCCCGTCGCAAGGGCAAGCGTGAAACACCATCCGGCGACCGACGCCCATCGAATCGTGAGTAACATCCTTCATCCTCGAGGGAAATGAAGTGGATCCCGATCTCATTTGCTCGAGGTCGTACGCTCCAGCCGCCTGGGAGTACGGCCTGCGAGACGCTCACGACCTGCAAATTGAGAGATGCCGGAGCAGATGGCGGCAATACGAATGCGAATCGCTGGAACGAAAGCCTGAACACATCCTGGTGTCCGAGGACACCAGGACGAGAGATCCGGAACCGTCTCTCAGCAGGTCTCCCCCATCCTAATCTCCACCGCTCCGTGCGGTCAGTCGCGGGCGAGGGAGACGGCGATGGTTCCGTGCCGGGGCCTCATAAACAATCGCAAAAAGTCTTTGTCACGTCCGCCTTACAACCGCACCCCCCGCACCAGTATCCGCCGAGGGCATTGCAACCGCCCGTGCAGTTCGCCGGCGTGCCTTTGCAATTATTCGGGGCAGCTTGATTGCAGATACTGCAAGTGTTGGCCTCGCTCGTTCTGACCCACAGACCCACTAACAACGCAACGACAAAGATAGAGGCTGATCCGCCCATGAGGGCCTTGACGAGAACACCCCGCAATAGTGTGATCATCTGTGACGCTCCTCTCAGGAAAAGGACCAGGAAAACCGAAACACACTTACTGGGCAAACCTGCAAGCGGTCGGCCCGATCGCGATGCCCCGAAAGCCAAGGGGCCCAGCGATAAGCATGCGGATCACGACACGACACGGCAACACTCTCGATCGGCTCGTGCATGACGGATCCGACGCGAGACGAAATCTCAACGCCCGACGGTGCCGATCAATCGCACCTCGAACCGAGACTTTTCCGAGTGGTCGGTGAAATAAGTAACTCGTTGCAAAAACGGTCCTTCCTTGGGAGGAAGCGCAACGGACACAGAAAGTCGGTGATCCGCCCCCGGCTTGACGACAAGCGGAAACACTTCTGTAGAGACGCACCCGCATTCCCTCTGAGACCCCAAGATCTTAAGCGCACGTGTGCTGCGATTCGAAAGTGTCGTGGAGACCTTGAAGAATTCACCTGGGGCCTTCCTTCCGAAGGCGACCTCGAGCGGGCGTACAAAGATTCGCTGCCCCCCAAGGTAGGGAAGAATCGAGGCGGCACTCCCCGATTGAAAATAGGCCCATAAGCCGATCAGCACAAGGAAAAACGCCGCGAACCCCAAGGGAGCCAGGAAGGCCGCAAACGCTGATTTCAGTACGTTTTTCTTATCCGCCAATAGAGCGCCGTTGATAGTCGATTCCGGATACGGGGAACCCTCAGCCGGGCGGGAAGGATCGGTACTCATACAAAGCCTCCAACCGGTTTTGCGCGCGGGCGACCGCAACTCCTCGCCGGTATCACCCATCGCGGAACCATTGAAAGAGTAATCATCCTCACTCGTTTGAGCGACCGACACACGTCCTCACGATGAACACCAGGAGAGACGCGCTATCCTTACCTTCGGCCTCTGTGCCGTTCGGATTGCCCGCCAGGCCTTCGACATCCCACTGACGATCTTCGCCTTAGCCGTGCCGGGGGCTTCGCGCCCGCGGACCACACGCGCCACCGCCCAAGCCAGAACCGGGCACAGGTAGACCTTCGTCTGCAAGATAACGGCCTTGTTCTCTCAGCGAATTTTCAGGCGGACGCGGCTCAACTTAACCCGGTCTTGACACCACATCGGGCCTGCCCTCCATCGCATGCCTGCGCGTCAAAAGAAATGCCGTTCGCCAGGCAGGCCCCCGGGACTGGTCATCGCTCGGCCCGACCCCGGCCATTCGACTGAAGGGCTAGTATAGCGACCACCCACTATCTCACAAGAGGCTTCTAGATTTTTTAAACTTCTCTTTGAACCCCATAACCTGATGGCTTCCAGTCACCCTGCTTTGCGGCCGTCGGGTGGCTGCCGGCCTGGTTCGAGACTAGAGCGGTTTGCGATCGGATAGCCTACAAAGTCACGAAAGACCGTGGTGAAATCTTTTACACTTATGTATTGAACACATCACAACCCTATGCGCTGTAGATAAGCCGGTTCGGTGGCCTTGGTGGCTTGTCCACCCGTGGTGCCAGCCTCGGCCCACGGGTGGACAAGCCACCAGAGCCACCCGCAGAGGCTCCAGCGAACAGCCCAGGCAGGCCAAGGCCTGCCCTACGAGAAGAAATCCTTGATGGTCGGTGCCTACTCTACGGAAGGGGATATGTCGGATGCTCCACTTATTGGGAGTACGCCAATCACGGCCATTCCAACTCGAGCAAAGGGATATGAGCACAGACCGAAAGGTCACCGTCAGCCGTTCCCTGAGACCAAACATCTCGCTATCACGAGGCCTGGAACCGCCTTTGGTGACGGCACAGGACGGCCGATGGCCCTCAAAGACACACCCTCAGCGACCATCCTCGCTGTGGAGACAGGATCATCCGGCATCCAGTGGCCCGCGTCCGGCGACTTCGACATCCGCACCATGCCGCGAACGATCTGTACGCGCAACGCAAAAGGCATTGCCAGCCGGAATACGGGTGGCTTCCACGTAATCTTCGCAGACGGCTATGTGGGTGCTTTCCGACAAGGTCCCGTTCGAGACGCTGAGCAAGTTCTTCACGACTGCGGACGCGGAGAAGCACGATCGGAAGCAACGGCTCGGGCCGTTTGTCCCGCATCGATGAGCAACGCGCCATCCGGATAGCGTCTCAAAGATCCGCCAAGCCGAAGAGGTGGCGGACGGCATTGAGGAGCGGGTGGGGATGTTCATGGGCCGGCTCCGAGGCGGCGGAGCGGAGGGTGGCACGGGGCTGGTGGAGGAGTTGGTTTTGGAACCGAAGGGCGGTGTGGGCGATCGCTTCGCGCTGATCGGGAGTCAGGTCAGGGCAGGCGGCGAAGAGGGCGTCGAGCTCGCGACGTCGGATAGAGTCGGCATGATCGCCAAGTTGACGAAGCACCGCGCCGGCGTAGCGTTGATGTCGGAGAGCCGCACTACACTCGGCGGTGGCGCGCTCGATAATCACCAGCGCCGGGTCGATCCCCTTCTGACGCTGCTTGCGGTTCTCGTCGGCCTGGGCACGGAGGTCGTCGACGGTGTAGAGGAGCACTTGCTCGAGGTCGCCGATCTTCGCCTCGAAGTCGCGGGGGATGGCGATGTCGAGGATCAGGGCGAGGCGATTGCGGCGGGCGCGCTGGACTCGGAGATATTGCTCGTAGGTGACGATCGGCTCGGTGGCGGCGGTCGTGCTGACGACGACGTCGGCCTCCTTGAGCGCAAGGTAGAGTTCCTCGAAGGGAACCGCTTGGCCGCCCCAGCGGGTCGCGGCGGCCTCGGCACGGTCGGCCCCTCGGTTGGTCACGAGAATTTGCCCAGGGCGGAGCGTCTTCAGGTGTTGAAGGGTCAGGTCCCCCATCTTGCCCGCGCCGATGACCAGGATCGTCTTGTCGGAGAAGGTGTCGAAGACCCCTTTGGCCACGTCGACGGCCACGCTGGCCACCGACAATTTGCCTTGGTCCATTCCGGTCTCTTCACGGACCTTCTTGCCAACCCGGATGGCGTGGTCGAAGACCTTGTGGAGAATCTGACCGACCGCGTTCCGCTGTTTGGCGAGCCGAAAGGCGTCTTTGACCTGACCGAGGATCTGCCCTTCCCCCAAGACGAGACTCTCAAGGCTGGCGGCGACCCGAAAGAGGTGGGACATCGCCGCCTCATCGCGATAGCTCCAGAGGTGGGTGGAGAGAGTCTCCGAGGGCAGGTCGTGGAAGTCGGCGAGGAATCGCGCCAAGGCGTCGGACCCGGGCAGGGTATGCGCGTCCCCGGAGGCGGCGTAGATCTCGACACGATTGCAGGTGGAGAGAACGACGAATTCGCTGCCGGGGAAGGCGGCTTTCAGCGCATCGAGGCCATCGGGTCCCTTGGAATCGTTGAAGGCGAGGGCCTCGCGCACCGGAGCGGGGGCCGAGTGGTGGTCGACGCCGAGGGCGAGCAGCTTCACGACGACCTCCCAGCCGTCCGTGTCACACCGTGCGCCGTGGGAAGCCGCAAGGCTTCAACCCCCACCCAGGTAAAGACTAAGAATGCGAAGGCCACGATCGTCAGCACCATCACCCCCCGGCCTCGCATCGCCGGCCGGAACCGAGCGTGCAGCAGCACCGCGAAGACCAGCCACATCACCAACGCACTCAAGACTTTGGGATCAGACCAATGCAGCGCCACTCCTGTCGGCCCCGGCGTCGTCAGGCTAAGGACCACTCCGATCAAGAGGCCGAACGTCAAGAGCGGGAAGGCGACCGTGATCGCTCCCCGATTCAGTTTCTCCGAATGTTCCAGGCTCGGCAGTGCGAACCCGAATCGAGGTGGGCGTTTATGCTTCAGGCGGTTCGATTGCGCCAGGTACATGAGCCCGGCGGCGAAGGCCACGCACGACGAGACAGCTCCAGCCAACAGGAAGAGGCCGTGTACCATCCCCCAAAAGGTTACCACGTTCCCCCACGAACTCCAATCGGCTTGCCGAGGAGCCGACCGCCCCGCTACCACCAAGGCCAACACCATGGGCAGGACGAACACCCCCACGGCAATCGGTTTTGGTGAACGAATCATCAGATACAGGCCGATAAGCGCGAAGATCCAGGAGAGGACCATCAGCGACTCAAAGGTCGTGGTCACCGGCACTTTATGCTGAACCCAGGCCAGGTTCCCCAGGTAAGCGGTCTGGACCACCCAACCCAGGGCCGTCAGCACCACCGTGAGATACCAACGAGCCGGGCTGCGAACCACGAACCGGGCCAGCTCGCTCGCGAGCGCCAGGCCGTACGTCCCTCCGAAACAAAGCACAGTCAACCGATCCATGTCGCCGACGCTCCCCGCGCCGCATTTCCCTTTCGAGTCGATCAAAAACCCTTTACCGGATCTCCGCCGGGCTCCGTCCATTGTATGTTCCCGGCAAGGCGGATCCCAGAGCGACACGACGGACCAATTCGGAACCCCCTCTCGGCAAACGTAAGAGACCAGCAAACAAAGAGCATCAGAAAAATGGCTGTTCCGAAACTCACCATTGGCCCTACGGCAATCTCAAGCGAAAATCATCACACAGCGCAGGTCCACGCTTGAGGTCACGAACTCTTGGTGGCTATCGAACGAGTGCGTCGAACGCACGGTCTTGGCTTCCGACACCGCACCGGTGCGTGAGGTGATCGAAGATGGAAAGAACGGCCTGCTGACCGATTTCTTCGACGTCGACCTCATGGCCGAAAAGGTCTTGGCGGTGCTGGACGCGCCCGGCGATTATCGAACGCTCGGCCAGGCAGGCCTGGAGATGGTTCGTGAACGGTATAGCCTGGATGTCTGTCTTCCCGGAATGCTGGACCTCTACCGTGACGTTTCTGGCGCGCAGAACCACGACTCGATCGAAACGGCACGATCAGGCGAGGCCACCTGATTTCCCTCTACGCCCGTAGGCCCAAGGGTGACCTCAGGGTCGGTCATCACGAGGCGCATGCCAAAGCTTGATCGCCCCATCTTGGCTGCCCGATGCCAGGAGACGACCATCGGGGGAGAAGACGACCGTGTTGATCTCTTGCGAATGCCCCCAAAGCGTCAGTCGCTCCTGCCCGGTCATCGGGTCCCATAGCCGCACGGATCGATCCTTGCTCCCCGACGCCAGAGTTTCGCCATCGGGGGAGAACGCCACCGTGAGCACGATGTCGAGATGCCCTCGTAACGTCACCAGCGCTTGCCCATCCGCCGTATCCCAGATCGTGACGGTACGGTCCTCATTCCCGCTGGCCAGTTTCTTGCCATCGGGGGAAAACGCCAGCGACCTCACCTTGTCGGGAGCTTGCCAGAAAAGCCAAGGTCGTCCGTCGGCCACGTTCCGGAGAATGATTTTTCCATCGGCGCTCGCCGATGCCAAAAGGAGACCGTCCGGCGAAAACGCCACGGACCTGACCTCGTCACAGTGTTCGGTGAAAACGACCCGACAGTTTCTCGACCCGACATCCCAAAGCCGCACGGTCAAGTCAGTTCCCGCGGACGCCACAGTTTTCCCGTCGGGGGAGAAGGCAACGGACCGAATCCGGTCGCTTTGTGCTAAGAGCGTCGCCAATTCCTGGCCCTGCGCGGTATCCCAGAGTTTGATACTCGAACCAAGGTCTGCGGCCGCGATCGTTCGGCTATCGGGGGAAAACGCCAAAGCGCTGACGGCCGCGTGGTGGTCCCGAAACGTCGCGAGTCGTCGGCCATCGACCAGATTCCAAAGCGCGAGCGAGTTATCTTCGGCCCCTGAGACAAGCGTCCGGCCATCAGGCGAGAAGGCAAGAGCCGAAACCCTGGCTGTATGCCCCTCGAGCAAGGTCAGAACGGGAGCTGGGTCCAGGTGCCAAAGGCGAAGCCGAGGATAATTGCCATGTAAGAGCACCGTCCGACCATCGGCACAGAACGTCGTCCGCGAAACCTGCCCCGGGATTCGAGCGGTTTCCACACCCAGCGCCACATCCCAGCGCCTGCAAAACAGCTTCTCCCCCGTGATCAGCGTGCGGCCGTCGGGCGAGAACGAGAGACTCAGAATCTCGCCCTGCTCAACATCACGCGGCCCAGCCCACTTGCGCCGACTCACGAGGTCGCGAAACGTGAGATCTCGTTGCCCCTCGCGCATGACGAGGATTCGGCCATCAGGCGCGAACAGGCTCTCGGTCACCGGTTCCTTGTGATCGTCGAACGAGTGCGTCGAACACATGGCGGCCAGATTCCAGATCAGAACCCGGCGGTTGTCGTAGCCAATCGCAAGCTGCGCTCCATCGCTCGACAAGGCGAGGCTGCGAACCCCCGCGTGTGTCCCTGGCAAAATCCCGTGTTCTTCACCGTTGTCGGCCTCGCGGATCTTGATCCGATCATCCGTCTCCAGCGTGGCCAGGATTCGCCGGCTCGATGACATGGCATGCATTTTGATATTTTCTAACAATCCTTTAAAACGGACATGTTCCGGGCCGCGCGAAAGATCCCAAAGTCGGAGCTTATGAACGGTCTTGAGCCCGGGTTCCTCCTGAACGATAAGCGTTTGCCCATTCGAAGAAAATTCCAGGCTAGCGACAAAGGAGGGTTCTCCTGGCAGGGTGCTCCATTCGCGTCCGGATTCAACGTCCCAAAGCTTGACGCGATCTCCTTGATTCGAACGAGATCCGGCGGAGGCGAGAACACGGCCGCTCGGGTTGAACACGAGGTGGAGCACCGTCGATGCGTGTTTGCCCCGCATGGTCCGGATTCGATTCGAGCCAAGATCCCTTAAAAAAATATTTCCGTGCAGATTGCCCGAAGCCAAAAGCGGAGCAGAGGGAGAAAGAGCATGGGCGCTGATAGAAGCAGCGTGGCCCGGAAGAATCGATGTTTCACGGTGGCTGAGCGCATAAAGGTAGTACCACTCAAAACCTCGAAGATCGATCTCGGCCGGCTCGGCGTGCTGTTCCTCCAGAAACGCCTGCGCCAGATCGACGTGTCCGGCATCCCATGCATTCTGCGCGAGCCTGACGTGTGAGCCGTACCGTTGACGCAGGGCAAGGTGCTCGTGCTGCGCCGCTCGCGCCCGCTCCTCGCGAACAGCCTTGGTCTGTTCCTGTTCGCGCTCGAGCGCCGCCTCGAGATTCTTGCCATGACGGCGCAGCCAGGCATTTGACCAAACGGTCACAGCCAGGATCCCAAGAACGACCAGCACAGCCAATCCGGCGAGCGCGGCCTCCGACGGCCGTCGGCGCGTCCATTTGATGACACGTTCCCACGTGGAGGTCGAACGAGCAAGGATCGGTTCATCGGCCAGGAACCGCCGCAGCTCCTCGGCCAGGTCCTCGGCCGAGGCGTACCGTTCCCTCGGCTCGCGCTCCAGGCACTTCAGGCAGATCGTGTCCAGGTCTCGCGGTACCCCGGGGCGAACGGAGGAGGGGGGCTTGGGCATGTCTTCGAGAACGCGCCGCATCGCCTCGAGCGGGGTCGTTCCTGGGAAGAGAGGAACGCCTGCGAGCAACTCGTACAAAATCGCACCCAAGGAATAGACGTCCACGCCCGGCCCCACTTCGCCGGACCGACCGCTCACCAGCTCGGGGGCCATGTACCGGGGCGTGCCCAGAACGGTGGTCACCGTGATGGTCGACGCCCTGTTCTCGGTGATCAGTTTGGCCAGGCCGAAGTCGGAGACCTTGGGCGTTCCATCCGCCGCGAGCAGCACATTCGCCGGCTTCAGGTCGCGGTGAATGACCCCTCGCCGGTGAGCATGATGGATCGCCCTGGCCAACGTCTCGACCAATCGTGCCGACCACTCCACCCCTGGGGACGCCTCTTTCTGCCATTCGGCCAGATTCTTCCCCTCGACATATTCGAGGGCAAGGTAGGGAAGGCCGTCTAACTCTCCCACGCCGTAGATCTGAAGGATGTTGGGATGCTGGAGCCGAGCAATCGCCTCGGCCTCAAACAGGAACCGACGATACTCGTGAGGCTCCACATCGTCGCCGGCCAAAATCGTTTTCAACGCCACAACCCGACCCAGCGCGAGCTGTCTGGCCTTATAGACAACCCCCATCCCACCTCGACCGATCTCCTCGATCAGTTCGAACGCGGCCTGAGGCAATGATGAGTGCCCCGCGCCGGAAGAGCCGCCGTCCCCCTCTTCCGCCAAGGGTTCAAACCCTGCGCCAGAGACCGACTCGGTTTGCTCCCCAAAAAGATGATGGAGCTCGAGCAGACGGCGAAGGCGCTCTCGATGCCGAGGAAACCGCGCAAACCACTCCTCAGGAGCGACCTCTTTCCCAAGCTCTTCGCGCACCACATGCTCGGCATACACCAGCTCAACAACGGCTTCCTCGTCATCCGCCAAGCCAGGGTGCTGCTCCAGCAATGTTTCTGTATGGAACGACTCGCCCGCGCGAAGCCGACGCACAATCTCGGCGCAAAGCCTGTGCAGTTTCCGATCATCAAGGGGGGGGATGGAATTCAATTCCACGACTCTCTTCTTAAATAGCTGCTACACACGCTCGGAAGGATGTTTCAGGTCGAGCCTCATACGCCCTGAGGCTACGGCACCACCTGGGTTCTCGAGTTGACACGCCATGGCTGGATCACCAGCAGCCCAGGGCCTCCCTAGGATCGGAAGACTGCCAACTCGGCGGCGCCGTCGCAGGAGACTCCTGGACTGACGCTCGTCGTTGAACTCCCCGTGGCGGCAGCATCGGCTCACGAGTGGACAAGCCGCCAGTACCACAAGGAAGTCATTCGACAAACCACGTGACTTGGCCATCGTCCTGTCATCGGTAACAGCAAACCCTAGGAAATCACCGCTGGGAAGCCTGCTCTACGAGTCCATCGTTTCCAAAACCAACTCCCGAAATACCGTATCGGAAACGGTCACGATCAACGACCCAAGACCGATGATCGCAGCCTCTGGAAATCCAGCGCATCAGCAGCTTGCGGTTCTCCACCCCGCCCGGAAGACCTATCGCGGATTACATTCAATCCAGTTCGGCCGGAGCAGAAGCCGCATGCTTCGACGGACTGGCCAGGTATTGAACCCCGCGCGGCCGATTTCCGCACTCCACTTGAAGGCTCGCGATGTCATATTCGATGGCGGATCGTTCGACAAAGATCCCTTATCACCCCGTAGGACGGTTCCACATCTGCCATCTCGCCCGACAAGCCACATCAGCCAATCCAACCAGCCGACTGGTCCAAGCCCGCGCCAAAACAAGCACCATCTGCAAGTACACAGCAATCACCAATCCGATTTTCAAGATCACAAAGGCGGCTTGCAGGCGTAATGTACCCACCCTGAGTCGTCTCGCTTAAACGATGTCGACATTCCTCGATTGCGGATTCCAGGGAATAGATTTTGCAGCATTGAGAAGCACCACTCTGAAATGATCCGTTACGTACGGAAGAGTGTGCACCTCGGGCAAATTCCGCTGAGCACATAAATGACGATCACAACTCTCTAACCAGAAAGTTCTTCGAGATGTAGCCTGGTGACGTCGCGCGGTCAATTTATCATCGATCAGGCCATTTTCATCCCAAAACGGTCGAACTCGTCGCAAGAAAGAGCCAGAAAATGCCTTTCTCCGCCTTACCGAGCAAAGGTCGTCCCACCAAGCTGCATCATCAGGCCCATTTTTGCCATATTATATTATGGGACTGCGGAGCATTCCAGGCTCTCAGAACGAGATGACTCGGCTTTCCGGCCCCCCCAGAATCCGCGGCATCGAACAAGCCCGAATTCTGTGCGAAGAGACGACTCATGATCGACGAACCGCCCCTCAAACCGTTCCTGGAACTGATCGCTCGGGCCCACCGTGGAGATCAGCCAGCACTCACTGAACTGGCTGGCCGCTACGAGGTGGAAGTGCGACTGATGGCGAGGGTGCTCCTCGGACCGCTTTTGCGGCCGCACTTCGATTCGATGGATCTGGTGCAATCAATCCACCGCCGCCTCCTGATCGCTCTACGTGACGACAAGGTCCAGATCGCCACACCCGCCGAACTCCTCGCGCTGGTGCTCACCATGGTCCGGCGCAAAGTGGCGCAGCACGCCCGTCAGCTCTCGCGGCGCCAACGGCTCACAAATAGGGCACTCACCCTGGGAGTTTGGCGCACACACGAGGTCTCCAGGCACGACCCTGCTCGTACCGCCCAGGACAACGATGAAGTCCGGCGACTCCTCGATCAACTCGACGGCACGGAACGCCGGGTCGTCGAACTCCGCCTCCAGGGCCACAGTACCGCCGAAGCAGCGCGCGAGCTCGGCCTCGATCCTGATGTCCTTCGCGTTCGCCTCAGCCGGCTGCGCAAGAAACTCAGCCGGCTCGAAGAACCGCTCGCCGAGGTGATTTGAACCCTCGTCTCCTCTCCACCCCTACGCTTGCTCGAGCTTGATCCACACCCAACTCCAACACCATGTCATTTCGTCTGAGATTTGCATTGACCAACGGTCTCGGAAGACACCCATCCCCAACGAACGGGGTCCAATCGGAAGCAACAAACATTGGATTTTTTTTCTTGGGTGGTTTCGTTTACTCAGAGTCGCGGACATTTATACCCGGAGATCGACATTGACATCCAGGGCTGCTCCTCGAGATTCAAAGGGCATCGGGCCCGAGAGCGGAGATCCAAGCCTCTTTTTGATGGTCCGGTCGCAGTCATGCCAAAAACCGGAAACACATCAACCTTCGACCACTGCGTGCCGATCTTCCTAGCAGTCTGCCTGTCGACCGCTAGAGTACTTCGCAGGGGACACCCAACGACATCGCACGAATTGACAGATGTAATTGCCACCAAAACCCGACAACAACACCTGAACTCAGCCTCCGCTTGAAACGCGGTAGATCAACACACAAGGCGATGTCAACCAAGAGTTCTCAAAACCAATAAGATTGCTCCCGATTTAGCAATTTAATGGTCTCAAGGAGTGGCACCGTGGCTGACGAAATATTCCTGCATCCCGCACATCGACCGAAGACGGGCACAATCCTTGCACCCGGCATCCGACTCTCGGACGCTGGACTCGATGGCGAGTCGCTGTCGGACCGATTGCGCACATTCACGATGTCCATGGGCTTTGCAATACGCTAACGCCCTCCATGCTCAGTCTTGTCGGCAGCAAGCGATAAGCTTGGCTGCAATAAATCCCAGGCCGAGGAGCAATCCTGCCAGAGAACCGCAAGGGGAAACCCGTTGCGGTGCATCATCCGGAAGTTTGATACTCCGGATCAGGCGGCTTTTGATCTCCAAGATCTTCCACTAACTTCTGATACAGTGATCCGGATAACGACCTTACCCAGTTTATCCTGGGTCCCATCAATTTGTTGGTTGACAAGTTACATAGGTTGAGCTAAAGTATGATGGTAGTCGTTAGGGAACCAGTAGGGGATCGTTCGCTCCGAGCGAATTCAACCGAAATGCCGTCGGTCAGCTCTACTGGCATTCGATCAACGACTAGGAGGTTATTTATAGACCAAACGGTGACCGCACAGCCCGTGCGCCCTCACAGGGTGATTATTTCGTTTCAAGGCCAAGCGAGAGTTTGCAAGACAATCCGCAGCTTCTTTCTTGTCTTTGAATGAAATCGCGCAGCCGATCATCCCGGATTTGCCTTTATTGCTCGCCCAGATGGATCTTTGGTGGCGTCCGGAGAACTGCGAAACTGATGATCGTCTTCGTTGACCGCACCGCTGTTGTCCACCCCTCGCCAGGGAACCGTTTGGGATAACCAAAAATCCAGTCCAGTGACTTCAACCTCGCGGCAATCCCAACTTCTCGCCACGGATCGGCATTCCTCCTTCTAGTCCTACCGAGACTCGCCCAGGCTTTCGCACCTAGGCTGTCACTCGTAAGGCTCCTTTTTCAATGTTCTCGAAGCCATAACCCCTAAGGCTCGATCCCTGTTCGCTCCCTGGAATGCCGCCATGAATTTCCATTTATAGACTCTTTCATTATTTAGCTATGTTTCGGTTTCGTTGTGCGGCGATCTCTCACGTGGCAACCGAGTTGAATCGTTGGGCGTGCCCCATCGCGTGTCTCGATGACGCGACTTAAGATGCATGATATCTGCTCAAATATAGCTCACTGTTTCCCATATACACGCTCCTGATTCATTATTATTCCATGACACACAGTGATATCTGGGCAAGACTCTTGACGAATCGCGACTCGTTGGAATTGAACCGCCGTTGCGGTGACGTCGAGACTCTCTCGAAGATTCTGTAAAAATTACCCCAGCCTCTTGTGGACAGCCTTGTCTGTATTCACGGAGATTCCTCAAATGAGCTTGAGTCGAAAAATCCTAGGTTTCGCCGCCCTGATCGGGGTGGTCGGACTCGCCGCCGGGACGTCGGCCGAAGCTGCCACAACGTCCAAGAAGAAGAATCAATTTGCGGCGTTTATGTCCCTGCCGTCGACGATGATCTCCGCCCAGAGTGCGGCCGGAATGATCACTACCCAGAGCACAACGCCGAGTGCCCTTGCTCAGAGCACCTCGCTCCGCGCTGCGCGGGGCGTTGCCGCCAGCGCGTCAAACACCAGTGCGTTCGGGCCTCTCGAACTTCGCCGGTTCCAGATCCTCGAGCGTGCGTATTTGCAGCAGCTCAGACTGCTCAGCCGTGCTGAGTTTTCGCAAGAGCGAAGCCTCGCGCGTCAGCTCTTGTTCGGCTTGATCACCCCCACGCAGTACTCCACCAACCTCCAGGGGGTCATTGCGCTGTATCAGACCGCGAAGAACGACGCAACGTCGAAGTTCCTCGCGGCCGCGACCGCGTCCCAATAACCCTTTCACGGTGCTGGCGTCAGCGGATCGGTGCCAGCACCGTTTGCCGATCGATCCGGAATGTTGCCTTCGGCCCTCCTGAGGATTCGGCGGCAACGTCCTCGATAAGTCGCGTTCCTGTCCAGAGGCTGGGGTAAAGCAAAAGACAGGAATCCTTGTCGAAGGATTGAGACGACATTACCGATATTAACTTCAAATCGTCTTTTAAGGGCACGAAGAGCGCGTTGGCACGATGAGTACGATGGCAGGAAGCACAAGCTGGACCCGAGGCCTGAAGTGGGCCTCCGAGGCGATCGTCCTCATGATGGTCTGTCTCCTTCCATGGGCGATCGGCGGTGTGGACTCGTGGGCAGGACTCGCGCTGGCCGCTTGCGTCATGGTTTTGGCGGTCCTCCACACGATCACTTCATGGTCCCAGGACTGGTCACGTCGGCTTCTGTGTATTCCAAGCCTGGCGATCCTCGGCCTCGGCGTTTTGGGGGCGGTCCAGTTCATCCCGATGAGCGAGGCACGCCTGAAATCGCTCGCGCCCGTGACTCATCAGATGCGGGCCAAGTTAACGTCCGCGACCCCCCAACGAGTCCTTGGCGATTCTCGAGTCGGCGTCGGACTGCCGGCATCGACTCTCAGCTTGGAACCTGATGCGACGGCCCATGTCGTGGCACTGCTGGCCGGCACATGGGTTCTCTTCCAAGCCGCTCTGGGATTGGGCAGCCTCGCAGCGCTCCGGCGTCTCGGCGCGGCCATGATGATCAACGCGACGTTCTTGGCAATCTTCGCTCTCGCCCAGGCCCTCGCCTGGAACGGCAAGATCTACGGAATCAGGCTCACGCCGCCTCGAAGCGGATGGTCAACCGGCGGCCCCTTCGTCTGTCACAACCATCTGGCCGCCTCGCTCAGCCTCGGTCTCGGCTTTGCCGCCGCATTCCTTTTGATGGCGAGCCGGAAAGATCGAGACCTCGGGCAACGAAAAACTCGATTCCGCAAAACACGAAGAGATCTTGGCGCCCAGTTTCGGGACTTCGCTCGATTGTGGACGGGTGACTTCTACCTCGGACCAGCCTACGCCGTCGGTGTGATACTCGTCGGTATCCTTGGCTCGCATTCACGCGGCGGGTTTCTCGCCATGATTCTCTCGGGAGTGGCCGTGGGTGCCATTCTGCGTCCCAAGAATTTGTACTTCAAAGGGATTCTCGCACTTTTCGCGCTCGTGCCATTGCTCCTTATCACCCTCGGGACCGCATCTCCTTTCTATCGACTCCTCACCATTCTCGATCCAAGCTCGACGGGATATACCCTTCGCTTCGAACTCTGGCGGCATGTACTCGAGGCCTGGAGGCATCATCCGATTCTAGGTACAGGCCTGGGAAGTTTCATTGCGGCAGTCACTCCTGACCTGGATTTTCGTATTGATGCGCTCTACTACTTCTCACATGCTGAAAATGAATATCTCCAGTTACTGGTAGAAGGAGGATTAGTCGGCCTCTCCATCGGTCTGGTCGCCATTGCAGGGATTGGCCGACTCATCCGCCGCGCCTACAAAGCCACGTCCTTACCCAATGATCGCACCTTGCTCATGGGCGGGGCCTTCGGATGTTTCGTCCTGGCGTTCCAAAGTTTCAGTGACTTTCCACTGCACATACCCGGGATCACAGTACCCGCTGTGATTCTCATCGCCTATCTCTGTCGGTTGGGACTCGACAGCAACGGCCAGGGGCAAGTCCCCGCCCGCTCCGCCTCCTGGTCGGCTCTGGCCGCTTCGGCTCTGGGCGGGGTCGCAATGATCACCTTGAGCGCGTGCGTCGTTGCCCATGAATTCAAATTAGCGCGTGCCGAAATCTTGGTGGTTCAAGCTGGCCTACCATTCCCGGCAAGCATGATGCCCTCCGCCGGCATCGAGCAACTCCCCAGAGCCGAACTCGAGCGAAGGCAAGAGGCGCTCGTCACGGCACTTCGCGCCCGACCGAATTGGTGGGAGGGGCACTACCATCTCGGAATGACCTACCTCGGTCTTTTCGAGGTCACTGCCAGCGAATGGCTCAAGGAGGCGGAAGCTCCACCCGAAGGGGAAGGGAGCTCGACCGGTCAACGTGCTTCAGGGGAAGAGAGCTCGATCGGTCAACGCGCTTCAGGGGAAGAGAGCTCGACCGGCCAACGAACCGCATCCTCTTCCAATTCCTCTTCCCAAAACGGCGAGAATGGCCAAGCGGCCGAATCGATGTCAGCTCGGATGGCGACCCCGAACTGGTTGCACCTCGTGGTTCATTCCACCCCGCCCGAGAAGCAGACCGAGGCCGGTGGAATCCTCGAGCAAGAGCCGGTGCGGGACTACCTGCTGCCCGCAGCCCGCGAGTTCCTCGAGGCAAGGCGGTGCTGCCCCTCGTTGGCGCCTCCCCACCTTCGTCTCGCTACCCTCGACTACCTTCTCGACGGCGGTGAACCAACGTCGGTCCATGCCACCCGCGCACTGCAGCTCGCCGGTGCCAACAGTCCAGTCATCGACCTGGCCGCGCAGCTCGCCGCCCAGGCCGGCGACATCAAGCTCGCTGCTCGGTGCTGGAAGCAGTCGCTCGCGGTCTGTGTCATCAATCACAAGGGAGGATGGGAGGCAGTCGCTGATGCCGCAGGACTCGTCCTCTCCCCCGAACAGATCCTCAACGAAGTTCTCCCTCCGGGCGGACTCTATGCCTTACGCTTCGCCGATCGGATCTACGGAGCACCCGAGTCGCACGAGGCCCGCATGAAACTCCTCAATGCCGCTCTCGAGCGACTCCCCCAGGACACCGACCTCCCGAAGGCCGATAAGATCTGGCTCGAGGCGCAAATCAAAGCCAGGCTCGATGACCGTGTCAGTGCGCGTCAAGGCATGGAGTCCGCCCTCAGGCAAGAACCCTTACGCTCGGAATGGAGGAGAGAATTCACCGAATGGTTGCTCAACTGGGGTGATCTTGAGGAGGCGCATCGCCAGGCGCTGGTTGGAGACAAACTGGCCCCCAACGATTACAGAATGCGCGAAATACTCAAGTTGGCTGTAGACATGCTCTCGCGAGGCCCGGATGCAACTAAGGTCGAAGAACAAAGTCCCGAGACGACTTCTCGGACCAATCCGCTTCAGCAATAAACCTTCTGACATCAATCGTATTGTTTGACGAGCACACTCAACCTCGTAATAATGCTTGCGTGATGCATGGACGACAGCACGGATTGAATTCGTGCCCATCATGCCCCTTGCCATGGCAAACGGATCACTTCGGGATCACTCCCGCTTGGTTTTCAGCCGAGGACTTTCACGATGTCTGAAATCGTAGGCAACCTTCCTGCTCGCCGTTTTCAGATCGACGAATTCTCCAAGTTCTTGGCGGAATTCCCCGGGATACTTAGACGTCGCTGGCTGCTCGTCGTGGCCTCGATCGCGATTTGCCTAACACTGGCTGTAATTTATATCGCCAAGGCAGATCCCATATATGAGGCCTCGGCGCACTTGTTGGTTCTACAGCAAGGGGGGCGTCCCCTGAACGTGACCAACAACGATCCAAGCCGGTTCAATGAGTCGAGTGCCAACGTAGATTATATACCTACCCACTTGCTTCTTATCAGCAGTCCTTTGGTTGTGAAGGATGCGATCTCGCGGGTCGGCGAGGCGAACCTTCCCTCGCTGGCCAAGGACACGAAATTTGGCGAGACCCTCGTCGACACGGCCATCTCCCACCTGAAGGCAACTCGTCCCGATCGCCAGGCGAATGTCGTGAAGATCGCCTACCAAGCGCACTCCCCCGAGGAGGCCACTCGCTTCCTTGAAGGTCTTTCCGAGAGCTACAAACATTTCCTCGAGATCACCTACCAGAAAAGCAATGGGGAGGTGATTAGCCTCATTGGGAGAGCCAAAGACGAGCTCCAGAAGGATCTCGATGAGGCCGAAACGAAATATGTGGAATTCCGCAAGAAGACGCCGCTCTTGGTGATCGACCAGTCCACCGGACAGTCACAAATCTCGCGTCGGCTCGAGCAATGGGATACGGCCGCTAACGAACTTTTGGTGAAGAAGTCCAATCTCAAGGCTCAGCTCGAGTTGGTCAAGAAACTCTCACGTGAAGGCGTCGAACTTTGGGCCATCGCTCATGCGTGTAGCCAACTCGGCGGTGATTCCACAAGCCTGGCTGCGGCGATCGGCTCCGAGTCGATGCAAGCGAACTCGACCGACTACGTTCGCTCGTTGACTCAGGAGCAGCAAAAGCTTGCCGACCAGTTCGGTCCGCACATGTCGAAGGTCCAGGCGCTCACAAAACAGATCGCAGAGATCAAGGAACGTTCCCGCGCCATGCGAGGCAAACTCGAGGCGACTGAAGTTCACGACTTGACCGAAGCGATCGGCCAGTGCCTCAAGTCCGCCGAGTTCGTCCATGCGGAACACCTGAAGAAAGTTCAAGAGATTCAGGATGAGGCAAAGGAGATCGAGACAAATCTGTTGATCGCTGCGGATCTCCAGAAGAGCGTCGACCGCAAGCGAGAACTCTTCAATTCGATCGTCGACCAACTGAAGCAGGCGCGATTCGCGAGCGATTTCAGCAGCGTCGTGGCCCAGCTCATTGAGCCTCCCCATGCTGCTCCCAAGCCGGTCGCGCCTAAGATCAGCCTCGTACTGGCACTTGCCCTCGTGATGGGCGGGATGATGGGTGCCGGCGCCGCCTTCTTGGCCGAACGTATGGACCAGCGGATTTACTCCGTGCTCCAACTGCGGCAGATCCTCGACCTCTCCGTGCTCGGCCAAGTCCCCTTGATCTCGGAAGAGATCGCTCAGGCGAGAGGACAGGTCGCCTTGATCACGTCGACCCAACCGCGCTCCATCTGGGCCGAGAGCTATCGGGCCGTTCGCACAAACCTCGAATTCCTGCGACGCTCCAAGCCGGCCCGCGTCATTCTCATCACCAGCCCGCATCCCGGTGATGGTAAGAGTATGACCACGAGCAACCTCGCGATCAGCCTGGCCCAGACGGGCCGGAAGATCTTGTTGATCGACGGCGACCTCCGCAAGCCTTCGCACCACACGTTCCATGGCATGACGAACGAACGAGGAATGACGGACGTCCTTCTCGGAACTCATCAAATCGAGGAGGTCGCACGCCCCAGCTCGATCACCAACCTGGACCTCATCAGCACAGGTTCCGAAGTCTCGAACCCCGCCGAACTGCTGGCGTCGTCCCGTCTGAACGAGGTTTTGGAACATGCTCGAGGAGTCTACGACACGGTGATCGTCGACTCTTCGCCACTCTTGGCCGTGACGGATCCGGCCATCATCGGTAGCTCGGTCGACGGGATCATCCTCGTCGTACGCGAGGCAACGCTCAAACTGAACGAGGCCGAGCGTGCCCTAGAGATTCTCAACGCCGCGGGAACCCCCATCCTCGGCGTGTTGTTCAACGGCATCGGTCGTGAGAATCAGAAACTCCGTTACGGCTACGGCTACGGTTACGGATATGGCTACGG
>Ga0153954_1000181_pt1 | contig 57357 bp, 50 predicted proteins | sample TSFL038MetaG_FD_102277 | JGI IMG/M metagenome (GOLD analysis project Ga0153954, IMG submission 102277) | Attine ant fungus gardens microbial communities from Florida, USA - TSFL038 MetaG | ecosystem: Host-associated > Fungi > Mycelium > Unclassified | place: USA: Florida, Wekiwa Springs State...
TCGCGAGGAGCGATAGGGCGTCGAAAGACGCCCGTCTTTCGACGGGCCATAGGGTGTCGGAAACGACGCCCGTCTTTCGACGGGCCATAGGGTGTCGGAAACGACGCCCGTCTTTCGACGGGCTATGGCGAGGTGGCGATCCAGGGAGACGTAGGGCGTCTGTCGGCCCCTGGATTGCTTCGCTTCGCTCGCAATGACGACCACGGTTCCTTCCTAAATATAACCTAGCGTCGCGTTCGCGGACTCAAGAGCCGCTCTGCAAGAACCGCCGCGATGATGATCGCGCCGATGGCGGAGCCCTGCCAGAATGGCGAGACGCCAAGCAGGTTGAGGCCGTTGCGGATCATCACCATGATGAACACGCCGATCAGCGTGCCGATGATCGTGCCCCGGCCGCCATAGAGGCTCGCGCCGCCAATCACCACCGCTGCGATCGCGTCCAGCTCGAGCCCGGTGCCGGCGAGCGGATCAATGGAGAGGATCTGGGCCGACATGAGCGTCGCTGCGATCGCGGAGAGCGCCCCGGAGACCACGTAAGGAAGGACGCTGTAGAAGAGGACGCTGAGGCCCGCCGTGCGCGCCGCCTCCCGGTTCGAGCCAACCGCGTAGATCGTCCGTCCACCCTTCGTATAGGTGAGGTAGGCCCAAGCGAGCGCGTAAAGCACAAGCAACGTCAAGATGTTGGTCTGGACGCCGAACACCTCGGTATAGACGAGGTCGTTCAGTTGCGGCGGGATGTCGCTGATCGAAGTTTGGCCGGAGAATATGTAGCAAAGGCTCCGTCCGATCGCCATGACTCCCAACGTGATGACGAAGGCGGCTAGATCGAAATAGGCGATCAACAAACCTGAGAAGAGGCCGATTCCGGCGCCCGAAAGCGTCGCGAGCGCGATCGAAACGGGTATCGAGAAGTGATGCATGGACAGGCCGAGGATGATCCCGGTCAAGCCGACGACCGAACCGACGGACAAATCGATGCCGCCGACCAGGATGACGAAGGTCATGCCGATCGAAACAATGCCGACCACGACGGACTGGTCGAGCAGGTTGAGAAGATTGTTGGTCTTGAGGAAGTAGGGAGAGAGCAGCGACAAGGCGACCGCGATGAGGATCGCGAGCGCGAGCATCCTGATCTCGAGCGGAGCCGAGCGGAGGCTGAAGCTTCGGCGCCGAGGGGTGTCGGAGGCCGTGTCTGGCGCAGCGGCGCTGATTGGTTTCGAGCTTTGCTGGGTCATAGCGTCGCGCGGAATCGGTCTTGAATGGCTGAGCGCATCGCTTCCGCAGGCGGAGTGGGGCTCTCCGGCCGGATCACGACGCCGATTGATCCGAGTTCATGGCCGCGATGGCTGTGAACGTCCACCAGCAGGCTTTTCAAGCCGCTTGTCGGATCAAGGACGAAGTCAGTGGAGCGCGCCTTCAAAGCCGCCGATATCGGCGTCTCGTCGAATCGCGGCGCGGAGCCCGCGCTGAGCGAAGGATCGGCCTCCGGATTCGCGGTCGCGGTGTTGAGGCAGAAGATCCGCTCGTTGTCGAGAATGGCCCAAAACGCCGCGCCGTCGCACTGATTGGCGAGTTCCTGCAAAAGGCCGCGGTAGCGCTCCATCGAGGCGCGGGGGGCCGCGAGCAAGGTCAGCTTCTCCTCGTCGAGATAAGCGGCGGGAACATCGGCGATCGAAGTCCCATCGCTCACCACGATCACGCGATCGGCTAAGCCCAGCAGCTCCTCGAATTCGGACGAGATCATGAGGATCGCCGCGCCGGCCGCGGCGATGTCGCGCAGGATCGCGTAGATCGAGGCGCGCGTGCCGATGTCCACGCCTTTGGTCGGCTCGTCGAGGATCAACACCTTGGGTTCCAGAAGCAGCCATCGCGCGATGATGATCTTCTGCTGCATGCCGCCGGAGAAGTTCAAGAGGTTCGGCTCGGACAGCCGATCGGGCGGCAATTCGAGATGCGCCATCAGTTCGTCGATTTTCTTTTCCCGCTTGCCGTAGCCGAGGCCGAACCCTCGATGCGCGCCCAGGTGGCCGAGCAGCAGATTTTCGCGGACGGAAAGGTCGGGCACGATGGACTGGCGGCGTCGATCTTCGGCGACGAATCCGACGCCAGCGCGGATCGCCTCCGCTGGAGAGCGGGGGGCGAACGGCCGTCCTTCGTAAAGGACTTCCCCGCCGGCGCGGGGCCTCAGACCGAAGAGCGTCTCGACCGTTTCCGATCGCCCGGCGCCGACTAGGCCCCCGAGCCCAAGGATTTCGCCGCGATGCAGATCGAACGAGATGTTGCGCACCATCGGAGGCGCGCGCAGCGCGCGCACGGACATGACCGGCTCGCCGCGCGTGTCGACCGGCGCGGACGAGGCCGCATAGATCGATCCGAGATCCCGGCCGACCATCAGGCGCACGAGTTCGGTCTGGTTCAGGCTGGCGGTGGGCCGCGACGCCGCGACCGTGCGCCCCTCGCGCATGACCGTAATCTCGTCCGAGATTGCGAACACCTCTTCCAGGCGATGCGAGACGAAGACGATCGCGCATTGCGCACTCTCGAGCCGCGCGATGACGTCGAAAAGGCGCTCGACCTCGCTTGGGCTCAAGGACGCCGTCGGCTCATCGAAAAAAATCAGATTGGCCTTGAGCGCGAGGGCTTTCGCGATTTCGACGAGCTGGCGCTGCGCGGCGGAAAGATCGCGTGCCTCCGTGTCGAGCGAGACCGCGTGTTCCTGGCCGAGATCGGCGAGGATCTCGGTCGCCCGCCGGCGCATCGTCGGGCGCGAGAGACGGCCCGGCCGACCAAGATCGGGTAAAAAAATGTTCTCGAGCACCGAGAGATCCGGCGCGAGGCTGGTCTCCTGCATGACCATGGCGATGCCCGCGTCGAGCGCCTCGCGCGCGTTGCGAACGTCCCGCGCCGCGCCGCGGTAAAGAATCTCGCCGCCGTCGCGACGAACGTGACCGGAAATGACACGAGAGAGAGTCGACTTGCCCGCGCCATTCGCGCCGAGAAGCGCATGGGTCACGCCCGGCCGCAATGTGAGATTCGCGCCGACAAGCGCGCGCGTTTGCCCGAAGCTCTTCGAGATCGCGCGCGCTTCCAGAAGCGGACTGGCTTGTTCTGTCATGCGATAGGGCTCGGGCGCGGCCGGCGCTGACGCGCCGGCCGCCATCCTTGCTACTGTATTTCGTTGGCGAACACGGTCTCTTTGATGGTCGGCAGGATCTGGTCGATGTTCTTGCTCGTGGCGACGACGATCGGAACCAGGATCTGCTTCTCAGGCGTCTTGCCGTTGAGCGCCGCGATCAGGGCTTCGCCGGACTTCTCGCCCATGAGGTAGGGCTGCTGCATGCCGGAAGCGACGATATCGCCCTTCTTCAGGAGATCGACGAATTCCGGAATGCCGTCGAAGGCCGCGACGAGGAGCGTGCCGTCACGGTGACCCGCCTTGATGGCGCGCAGCGCGCCGAGGCTCGGCTGGTCCGTTTGGATGAACATACCCTTCATGTTCGGATTGGCCGTCAGCATATCCTGAGTGAACTTGAAGGTCTCGTCGGTCGTATAGGACTGCATCTGTTGCAGCCCCGCCTCCTTTGTGATCCCGGCCGCCTTCATCGCGTCGCGGAAGCCGGCGGTGCGCGCCTGACCGTTCTTGCGCGCTTGAGAAATGGTGATCAGGCCGATGGACCCATCGGTCCAACCCTTATCCTTGAGCGCCGCGGCCAAAGCTTCGCCGACGCCGTGCGCGCCTTGATAGTTGTCCGAGATGATGAACGAGACATACTCGCCGCTGTTGGTGCCGATGTCCGCGACGACGACCGGAATCTTCGCGCGCGCCGCAAGCGCGAGCACGCTTGGCGCGGTCGAGCTGTCGGTCGGTGAAATCGCGATGCCGGCGACGCCGCGCGCGATCGCGTCCTGGGCGTTCTTGAGCTGGGTCTCGGCGCTGTTGTGCGAGTCGAGAGCCGTATAGGAATAGCCGGCCTTCTTGGCTTCGGCCTCGATGCCCTTGGAGAGGTAGCGCCAGAACGGCAGGTCGAGACCTGGCGTCAGATAGACGATTTCCTTCGTGTCGGCGGCGCGCGCTGGCGCGGAGAACGCCATCGTCGTCGCGGCGAGCGCCGACACGACGGATATGAGGCCTCGACGGCTGATTTTCATTCTGCTTCCTCCCGATTGGCCGGACTGTCCGGCGTGAAAAATGATCGCGGCTCCTGCCTTCACCTGGGCGCCCGAGTCAAGCGCTCTTCTTGGGTTTGGGTTCATCGGCAAGAAGATCGACGGTTGTCGCATAGATCCGATCGATATGCCGGCCGATGGCTTCGGTCGCCGCCTCTGGATCGCGGCGGCTCAGCGCCTCGAAGATCGCGACGTGATCGAGGTAGCTTTTCTCGATCGCGCCGGGATGGGAAACGGCGACCCTGCGGTGATCGAGCATGAAGGCATAGAGATCGGTGACGAAGTCCGCGAGCAGCGGATTGCCGCAACTGCGATAGATCGCGAGATGAAACTCCCGATCGCAAATCAGGAAGTGAACGGGGTCGCGCATCGTCAGTTTCTGGATCGCCAGCGACTGCTCGAGCTGGGCAAGCGTCGAATCGGCGATCCGCAACGCCGACTGGGCGGCGATCGCTCGCTCGACCAGGAGCCGCGATTTGTGCACGGACTCGAGATCATAAGCGTTGATCGCGCTCGGGCTCGTGACGCCAATCTTGAACGTGTCGATCTTCCGGCTGACGACGCGCGTCCGCGAGCCTTGGCTCACCGCGACGACGCCCATCGCCGCGAGAGTCTGGATCGCGCCACGCACGGTTTCTCGGCTGACCGCGAGCAACGCGGCGAGCTCGCGCTCGCTCGGCAATTCGTCGCCGACCTGAAGGATGCCGGATGCGACAAGCGAAGCGAGCTTGTCGCTGATCCTTTCGCGCACCGTGCGCGGACCGATCTCGGCCCTGAGGTGGGGCGCGCGCGAAACAATGCTCGTCGGCCGCAATCGCGAACCCGTCCCTGGCTCATCCAGTCGCATGCTGGTCTAGTCACCAGACCAGCATGCCGAAGCGCTGTCAAGCCATGAAGCGCCCGGGAAAGATAGGCGTCGACCCGGTGTGAGGCGAGTCAGACGCTGAGCTCCCTCATCAGATCGCGGACGCTCGGGTAAAGCTGGCGGAACGTCGCATAGCGCTTCGCATAAAGGCTTGCGTTGCGCGGATCAGGTTCGATCGTGAATGCGGATGGATTCCACGTGTTGATCGCGGATCCCGAGACGCCGCCGATCGCCAGTCTCGCCAGAAACGCATCGCCGTAGGAAGCCCCGAGGCTGACCGTTGGCGCTTCCTGACGGAAACCGGAAACATCGGAGGTGGTCTGCGCCCAGGTGCGGTTTCGAAGGCCTCCGCCAACCGCGGCGATCGTCGAAAGCGGCGCGCCGGCCTCGGCGTATGTGTCGAAGATGTGGTTGGTGGCGAAGGCGATCCCCTCGAGAAGCGCCCTGTATAGGTCCGCGCGCGTGTGGGCCAAAGTCAGGCCGACGACGGCGCCCTTGGCGTCAGGATCGTGAATCGGCGTCCGCTCGCCCGAGAAATAAGGAAGAAATACGAGCCCGTTGGCGCCGGGCGGAGACGTCGCCGCCTCCGCCGCCAGCGCGGCCATAGCCGCTTCCGGAGGGAGGTCTCGCGCCAGTTGATCGGCGAACCAATGGGTGAGAGTCCCGCTGGTCGCCAGGCCCGCCATGGACGCATATTGTCCGGCGAAGAGCCACGGCGCATGCCAGAGCCGCGGATCGCGGATGCGCTCGGACCCGACCCGGATCGTGAAGATCGTCGAGCCATACATCAGCATCGTCTCGCCTGGATCGAGAACGCCGACGCTGACCGCCTCGGCGGCCGCGTCGATCGTCCCCACGATGACCGGCGTGCCAGCCGCAAGCCCCGTCTCTTCGGCGGCCCGCCGCGTGACTGTTCCAGCGATGTCGGTCGTCCAGGCGATATCCGCGAGGCGCTCGAGGTCTGTGATGTCTGGCGCGACCGCGTCGCTCCAGACCCCCTTCTCGATGTCATAGAGCGGCGCAACGCTGGAGGCGCAGTAATGGTCGGTGACGAAACGGCCAGTCAGCCGGTGGACGAGGAACGAAGTCGCGTTGAGGAATTTCCATGTCCTCGCGTAGATGTCCGACCGGTTGCGCTTGAGCCACAGGATCTTCGGGCCCACGGCTTGCGAAGTCAGCGCGTTGCCGCTGTGCGAGAGGATGCGCTCGGCGCCAATGCCGGCCGTGAGCTCCTCGACCTCGCGGGCGGCGCGCGTGTCCACGCCGTAAAGCACGGCGTTCATGAGCGGCGCCCCCTCCGCATCGACGGGCAGCATGCAGGGGCCGATGGCGCTCGCGCCGACGGCTTTGACCTCGGAAGCGTCGAGGCGGCTGTCGGCGAGAAGCTTGCGGCTGAGCCACACGAAGTCGCCCCACCAGTCTTGCTCGGCGCGATGCTCGGCCCAGCCGGCGCGCGGCACGATGAGTTCGTGCGGGCGGGCGGCGCTCGCCAGCACACGGCCTTCGGCGTCGACGAGAACGCCTTTCGACTCATATGTCCCGATATCAATGCCGAGGGTGGCGCTCATTCCGGATCATCGTCGCGATTGAGGTTGAGTTCGGCCCCGATGCCAATATGCCGGTCACAAGCAGCGCCGCAAGCTCGACCAGATCGGCGAGGGCGCAGATTTCAAGGGTTGAATGGCGCGACGGCAAGAGAAACCGAGCAACGCCTCCACGGACGAGTCACCGGTAAGAAGATCTGGCCTCTGGTTTCGTTTTCACAAAGGGTGACTATCTAACGCATATTGTTTCGGCGCCGTTTTGCGCGCCTGAAAGCCATCGCAACAGGAGGCTTGAGCGTCATGGCAGGTTCAGCAGAGAGGGCGGTTCTCGCCGGCGGGTGCTTCTGGGGCATGCAGGACCTGATCCGCCGCTATCCAGGCGTCATTTCGACCCGTGTCGGCTACACGGGCGGCGACGTCGCGAATGCAACCTACCGCAATCACGGCAACCACGCAGAGGCGATTGAGATCGTCTTCGATCCCGCGAAAATCAGCTACCGTCGGTTGCTCGAATTCTTCTTCCAGATCCACGATCCGACCACGAGGAACCGCCAAGGCAACGATGTCGGGGCTAGCTACCGATCGGCGATCTTCTACACGAATGAGGAGCAAAAGCGTATCGCGCTTGACACCATCGCGGACGTTAACGCCTCAGGCTTGTGGCCCGGAAAGGCAGTGACCGAAATCGCGCCTGCGGGCCCCTTCTGGGAGGCCGAACCCGAGCATCAGGATTACCTTGAGCGCTACCCCAATGGCTACACCTGCCATTTTATCCGGCCGGACTGGGTGTTGCCGAAGCGGGCGTCCGCAGCGGAATGACCGACACGGATCGCGGCGACCCAGGGACGGAGGGCTTGCAGCAGACCCTGGATCGCCGCATCTCCCGGTTATCGCCGGAAGCCCTGGCTACGATTCGGCCCTACGCCAGGCGCCCTAGTAGCGATAATAGGGGTGGTGGTGATGGTAATAAGCGTAGCCGTGACGGTCGTAATGACGATGGTTCGTCATTGAGTTGCCGATGGCCGCGCCGCCAAACCCGCCAATCACCGCGCCCACCGGACCACCGACAGCAGCCCCGCCTACCGCGCCGGCCACGCCTCCCGTCACCGCTCCTGTTTCGTTCGCAAGAGCCGCCCCAGACGAAACACAGATGATGGCCGCCGCACTAAGGCCGAGCAAAAGTCGAGACATGAAAATCCTCCAGCTGCGCAAACGTCACCGAAGGTCGTTCTGCGCTTTGACCCATCCATAACCGCTTGAGCGTCACAATGTTCCCGGCTGATCTTCGGGTTACTCGATGCTGTTGCGATGATGCACGCTGGCGCCGGCAGCCAACCAGCCGGCCGGGCTTAACTGTGCGCAAGACACACAGACTCTTCTGGGCGCGCGGCCTTCATATCGGGCCTTCAATGCGCCTTAAGGATTTCACCGCGCCGCTCCGGACTGAAGCGGATGACGACAATGATCGCGACCGCGACCACGACCGCGACCAGCGCCAGCGCGAATCCGTAGTTGTTACCGCCATGGGTCACGGCGATCTGCGCCTGGAACGGGGCGTTGAAGGACGCGAGGAAATTGCCGGCCTGATAGACGAAGGCTGGAATCGTCGCGCGGGCCGCTCCGGGCGACAATTCATTGAGATGGGCGGGAATGACGCCCCACGCGCCTTGCACCGCGACCTGCATGATGAAGGCGCCAATTGCGAGCAGGACCGGCGTCGAGGCGTACGCCCATAGCGGGAGCGCCGGCAGCGCAATGAGCGACGCGAGCGTGATCGCGTTGACGCGGCCGATCTTCTCCGAGAGGTGGCCGAACAGGAGACCGCCGGCAATGGCGCCGAGATTGGCGACGATGACGATCCAGCTCACCGTCGAGGGATCGAAATTGTGCTGCTTTTGCAGGAAGGTCGGATAGAGATCCTGTGTGCCGTGGCTGAATAGATTGAAGCACATCATCAGCACGACCATGTAGATCACAAGACCTGAGTGATCTGAGATTGTCGCCCATAAGTTCGGTTTCTTGTGAGCCTGCGACGCCTCGAAAGCAGGCGATTCCGGAACTCCGCTGCGAATGAACAGCACGACGAAAGCGGGGAGGACGCTGAGGAGGAACATCGCCCGCCAGCCGACCGTATAGTCGCCGATCGTTCGGCCGTAGAGCAGGCCGTAAGCAATCGCGGCGAGCAGGAAGCCGGTCGGGTAGCCGCACTGCAAAATCCCGGACACCAATCCCCGCGCCTGCGGCGGTATGGACTCCATCGCGAGCGAGCTGCCGAGGCCCCACTCGCCGCCCATGGCGACGCCGAAGAGCGCGCGCAAGATGAGGAAAACGGTCAGGTTCGGCGAGAAAGCGGCGAGGGCGCCGAGAATCGAATAGCAGAGGATGTCCAGCATCAGCGCCGGCTTGCGGCCCCACCGGTCGCCGAGACGGCCGAAGATGAAAGCGCCGACAAACCGCATCGCCAGCGTCAGGGTGAGGGCGAAGGCCACAGCCGGGACCTCGACGCCGAACTCCTTGGCGATGTCCTTGATCAGAAAGGTGAGCAGGAAGAAGTCGAATGCGTCCAGCATCCATCCGAGAAAAGCAGCGACGATCGTCTTCTTCTGATCACCTGTAAGATCCATTGCCGTCTCCCGCGTCGACGGCCCGTGCTCGCCTCCGCAATCCTGTCATCTTAAGCCGCGCTTCGTTGGACGGGAACCGTCGCCGAGCGGCTCGGCGTCAACCCGAGCCGGGGGCTCGCCTCGCGTGTTTAAGGCCACGCGAGCCTCGACAGGCGCCGCGCCGCGCCCTAAAGAGCGGCGCTCGGAGCGGAAGGCCTGGGGGAGCGGGCGGCTTTGCGGATGATCATCGCCATCGACGGACCCGCGGCCTCAGGCAAGGGCACGATCGCGCGCCGCATTGCGGAGCGCTACAACCTGCCCCACCTCGATACGGGACTTATCTACCGCGCGGTGGCCGCTGCTCTCATCGCCGAGGACCACGATCTTTATGACGAAGCCGCAGCCGTCTCCGCCGCCCGGGGATTGGGGCTGACCGACTTCGACGACGCGACATTGCGGACGCGCCACATGGGCGAAGCCGCCTCGGTGGTCGCGGCCATGCCGAGAGTCCGGGCGGCGTTAATCGAAGCGCAGCGGGCGTTTGCGGCGCGTCCGGGCGGAGCGGTGCTCGATGGACGGGACATTGGCACCGTCATCTGTCCCGACGCCGAGGTGAAGATCTTTGTCACCGCGAGCCCGTCTGCGCGGGCGCAGCGGCGCGCGCTCGAGTTGGTCCAGCGCGGCGAGAAGGCGGACTACAAGGCGATACTGGCTGACATCATCCGCCGCGACGCCCGGGATTCGACGCGCGACGCCGCCCCATTACGCCCAGCGCCCGATGCGATACAGCTCGATACGACCCATCTTGGAATTGACGCAGCTTTGGCCGAGGCCATACGGATCGTCGAGGCGGCCCGGATCAAGGTCTGACCCGACGCCGCCGTCCTGTCAGGGCTCGCCGTTCAGGCGGCGACGCCCTGCGAGGCAAGGCGGCTCTGTGTCGCCCGCAGCCTCTGGATCGCGCCCTCGATCTCGCCGCGTTGACGCTCCAAATGACCGATTTGAGCGACGATCTGCTGCGGATTGAGCTGCTCTTCGAGATCCGTCGTCTCGGTTGTCCCTTTGCCGCCGATCAGGTCTTGGATTTCGGTCAGGGTGAACCCTAGCCTTTTGCCTTTGAGGATCATCTCCATCCGGATGCGGTCGGTTGCGCGATAGTAACGGGCGTTGCCTTCGCGGCGAGGCTTGATGAGCCCGCGGTCCTCATAAAACCGCAACGTGCGCAAGCTGACGCCGAATAGGCGCGACATCTGGCTAATGGTGATCTCCGGCTCGGCCGAATCGAGTCCGGCGTGGCCTTCGTCGAGCAACGCGCCCGAAACCCCAGCGGAAGGGTGAGTTAAAGACGACATCCTGTTCATGGCCTCTCCTTTCGTCGGCGCCGTTGCGTTCGCGCCCCGTGACTCGCGCGGCCCTTGCGCGATTCGCCTCACTATGCGCGAACGGAGCTTAAATGCAACTGATAGTTGCTGCAACTTACAACGCAACTCAGAGAGGCCTGCCGCTGCGCGCAAGGAAAGGCTGCGTTTAACCGTTTCTTCACCATGACCCCCGACACAATCACGACACGGCGTCGCCTTCGTTTATCCGGCGATTCGCGGCTCCAGCGACGGTCGAGGACATGAGTAGAGCCATGGCGTGGAAGAGCGCGGGCGTGAGCCGGCGGAGCCGCGACGCCGCCGCGGAGGCCGCAGCCCGCGCGGGGGTCGATCTCGACGACTGGCTCGACGAAGCCATAGGCGGCCACGCAGGCGGAGCCGAACTGGACGAGGCGATCGACGATCGGCTCCGGGCCGCCGTAGGGCGCCTTGAAAGCATAGCTCGGCCGGATGCGCCTGGGCGCGCCTCGCGGGCGCCGAGAATTCCGGATCCTGTCGATTCCGTCATCGATCATCTCGAAAAGCGACTTACGCGCGCCGAAGCTCAGGCCGCGCGCGCCTTCGAATCTGTCGCCCGCATTTTGGAGCGCGACACAGCGGCGCGGGACAGCGAGCGCCGCGCTTTGATGGACGCGGTGCGGCGGCTCGAATCGATCCGGGCGAACCTGACCGGCGCCGCCCGGACCGCCGAGACGCGCGCCGAGGCTGCCCAGCAATCCTCCGTCACGGATCCGAAACAGCCGTTCGATCTCAAGGCCGCGGTGTCGCAACTTGCGATGCGCCGTCATGAGATCGAGACCACAATCGCCGGGGGTCGGACCGGCCCTTCGGAGCCAAGTTCTCGAACGGGCGCGTCCGACCCCGAAGCTTCGGACGTGTCATGGGCGGATCGTGAGCGCGCCCTGTCTGAGGATGATCCAGAGGCCGCCACGGGCGGTTGGGACGCGCTCGAAGCGGGTCAGTCGATCCCGCGATTGTTGCTCGACGATATTCGCGCTCTTGGCCAAAAGCTCGACGCGATTCGGCGTGAGCGCGGCGAGCAAAGCGCCCCGGGCGTCGACTTGAGCGCGATGCGCGGTGAGATCGACGCTATGCGTCGGAGCCTCGCCGATCTTGCGCCACGCAATGCGGTTGTGGCGCTCGAAGGCGCCATTCGCGATCTCGTGCAGCGCGTCGAGATGCTCCGCCAGAGCGGCCAACGCGAGTCGGTGCTCGCTCCGCTCGAGTCGACGGCCGCCGAGTTCCGCGCCGCCTTGAAAGCGCACGACCCGCAGGCGGCCGCCGCAGGGCTCGAACGCGAGATCCGCGCGATTGGCGGCAAGATCGACCGCCTCGCTGCGACGACGATCGCGCCCGAGACGTTTGAACGCATTCGCCAGCAAACGGAAGAAGTGCGCAATCTCCTGGCGTCAGCCGCCCTGCGCACTCCGCCGCTCGAACGGTTGGAGCGCCAGATCGGCGAACTCGCCGATCGCATCGAGCAGCTCGGCGCGAGTCCTGCCCCCCACTCCGAATCTGCCGAGATGGCGGCGCTTCTCGAGGCGGCGCGCCGGCAACTCGAAAGCTCAACGCCCCCCGCAGCGCTCGTCTCGATCGAGCGGCGCATGGAGCAGATCGCGACCCGGCTCGATCAGGAAATCGCTCGGCCGAACTCCCTGGCTGCGGTCGGGCCGGGGCCGTTCGACGACTTGGCGCGCCGCATCGACGGCGTCCGTCAATCCCTCGAGGCGCGTGTCCCCGCCGTGGTCGACGCCGGCCCCATCGAGGGGCTTTTGCGAGATTTGGACGCCAAGCTCAACGCCGCCGCGGGAGCCGACGCGCAGGCGCTTCAATCGATCTGCGCCGAGATCCGGGACAAGCTCGACAGGTTGGACGGCGGGGCCGGCATGCGCCAACTGGAGCCGGCCATCCACGAGCTTGGCGCCCGGCTCGACGCAGTCGGGCCTCCGATCGACCTCACTCCGATCGAGACGCTGCTGCGCTCGCTCGAAGCCAAGTTCGAGGCGAGCGCCGCCGCCCCCATCGACCCGGAAGTCATCAGGCGAGTCGGCGACGAGGTCGTGCAGCGTCTGCGCGACGGGAACGATAGCCAAACCGGCCTGGAAGCGCTCGGCGAGCAGATCAACGCAATCCACGACCGAGTCGACGCGCTGGCGGCGAAGGCGACGGCGGATGATCAGAAGCCGATCTTGCGCGAACTGCTCGAACGGCTGCGCGAAGCCGACCAGGCGGAAAGCTTTGCCGCGGTGGAGGCGTCGGCCGCCATCCATGCGGTTCTGGACTCGCATTTGACCGAGATGAAAGCGGAGCAGGCGAGCGCTGACCAGCGGACGCAATCGCGCCTCGTCGACCTGCAAAGCGTTCTGGAAGCGCTGGCCGCGCGTCTCGCGGGGCTTGAGCGCGAGCTAACCGCCGACGATGTCGATGAGGGTCTTGAGCCCCGGACCGGACGCGTCGACGGAGCCGAGTTCGGCGGTTTCGCTTCGCCGGATGGCGAGGCGCTGAGCGCCGGCGCCCCGCCGCAACGCGCCGCGCGGCCGCAAGCGGCGAGCGACGATGATCCGTCGTCTCAAGCGGAAGGCGGCGAGGATCTCCTGATCGAGCCAGGCGCGGGCGGACCACACCGCGTGCGGGGAGGCCGCGAACTCGCGCAGGCGATTGGAGCTAAGACCAACCCTGCAGTCAGCGTCCACATTGCCGCGGCGCGGCGCGCGGCGCAGGCTGCGCTGATGGACAGCAGCGCCGGGCGCGACAGCGACGGTAAGATTGCGGCTGGCTCCGAACGAGTCATGTTCGCCGGCCGCGGCGTCCAAACTGCGCGGGCCTTTTACGCGAGCCACAAGCGCTCGGTCCTGCTCGGCGTCGCGATCGCGATTGCGGCGACGCTCGCCGTGCGGATGGCCGGTGTGAGAGCGCCGTTTCTGCAACGCTCCGAACTGGGTGGGCAGGCTTTCAACAGCGCCAGGCTCGAAGCGCCCAAGAGTAAGCCCGCGGAAATTGCTGGCGGAGCCAAGCCGCCTCGCGAAGCGGTCGACATCGCGCCGACCGCTTCGATCACGCAACCGCCAGTCAGGCCGGACGGTCGTGGTCTTGCGCCGCAAAGCGGGCCGCCGCCAGCCGAGCTCATGGCGTCGATCCCTCCTGGAATCTCTCAACCCCTGCACGACGCTCTCGCCGCCGGCGAGCCCAACGCCCAGTATGAACTTGCGATTCGTCTCTTCGAAGGCAGGGGACTACCGAAGGATCAACCAGCGGCCGCCCGCTGGTTCGAGCGCGCCGCGTCGCTTGGGCTCGCGCCGGCCCAGTACCGGCTCGGCTCGATTTATGAAAAGGGCCTCGGGACGCCACGCGATTGGGCCGCGGCGAAGCGCTGGTATCTCAAGGCGGCGCAAGCAGGAAACGCGCGCGCCGCGCACAATCTGGCGGTGATGGACACCGAGGCCGACTCAGGCGACCTCAACTATCCCGAAGCAGCGAAATGGTTCCGAAAGGCTGCCGAACTTGGGGTTCGCGACAGCCAGTACAATCTCGCCACCCTCTACGCGCGCGGCCTCGGCGTTGAAAAGGACCTCGGCCAGTCGTTTCTATGGTTCTCGCTCGCCGCTCAACAGGGCGACACGGACGCCGCCAAGAAGCGCGACGAGATCGCGGGCCAGATGGACCCGGCCGCGCTCGCTTCCGCGGTGGAGGCGCTGATGAGATTCAAAGCCGTCAAAGCCGATCCTGCGGCCAACGATGTCGCCGCGCCGCCCGGCGGATGGGACGCCAAGTCGGGCTCGCTCGGCCAATCTCCGGGCTGAACAAGTCACTCGCGTAGCGCTGCTTTGACCGAGGCGCTCGAGCGCGCGATGATCGTTCATCGCCGCTCCGACCTTCCCGTGACAAAGCCCAAGCCGTGCCGAAAGGACGACCTGAATCCGCCGCCCGACAAGAAAGGCCTCGGCTTCGCCTGCGCCTCCTCGGCGTCACCGATCTGCACGCCAACCTCTATCCTTACGACTACTACCGGGACTGCCCTGACAATTCAGTTGGCCTCGCCCGCCTAGCGACCCTGGTGGCCGAGGCGCGACACGAGGCGCCGAACTGTCTCTTGTTCGACAATGGCGACATTCTTCAGGGGACGCCGCTCGGCGACGTCGCGGCTCAAACAATATCGAGGGACCCGACGGCGATCCATCCCGTCATCGCGGCCATGAATAGGCTTGGATATGATGCGGCAACTCTTGGGAACCACGACTTCAACTACGGGCTTGCGGCGCTCGAACGCGCGTATGCCGAGGCGCGCTTTCCCGTAGCCTGTTGCAATGTCCGCAAAAGCGACGGCTCGCCCTGGCTCCCGCCCTCGGTCGTGGTCGAGCGGGCGTTTGTCGATGAGTCGGGGACGCCGCAGCGGCTCAAGGTGGGGGTCATCGGCGTCGCGCCGCCGCAGATCGCTCAATGGGACGAGGCCCATGTCCGTGGGCGCTTGACCACATTCGACATCGTCGAACGCGCCCACGCCGAACTCATCGAACTCAGAGGGCGAGCCGATCTGATCGTCGTGCTCTGCCATTCCGGGATTTCTTCGCTCCGCTCGACTCCGGGCGAGGAGAACGCCGGTCAGGACCTCGCCAAGCTCGAAGGGATCGACGCTCTGTTCCTCGGCCATCAGCACTTGGTCTTGCCCGGCGAGGATTTCGCCGGATTGCCGGGCGTCGACGCCGAGCGGGGAATGATCCACGGCAAGCCGGCCGTCATGGCCGGCTTGTGGGGCAGCCATCTCGGGGTCATCGATCTCGATCTCAGGAAGGACACGGATTGGCGGGTCGCGGGCGCACAGGTCGAGGCTCGGCCGATCGCGAGACGCGACGCGGACGGCGGCGTGACCGCGCTGGTCGAATCGGACCCGTCCGTACTCGAAGCCGCAAGGGCCGCGCACGAAGCCACGCTGCGCCATGTCCGCACGCCCGTTGGCAAGCTGCTGACTCCGCTCAACACGTATTTCGTTCTGTTGGGGGACGATCCGACTGTGCAACTCATCAATGAGGCGCAGCGCGCCTACGCCGCGCCGCTCGCTGCCGCGCGCCCCGACCTCGCTTCGCTGCCGATCCTTGCCGCCGCGGCGCCGTTCAAATGCGGCGGCCGCAACGGGCCTTATGCCTATACGGATATTCCCGCAGGGCCGCTTGCGATCAAGGACGTCGCGGACCTTTACCCCTACCCGAACACGCTCAGGTTGGTCAGGATTGACGGCGCGGCGCTCAGCGAATGGCTCGAACGATCGGCGTCCATTTTCCGCCGCATCGATCCGACTCTGCGCGAGGAGCAACCTCTCCTCGGTCCCGCCTTCGCGGCTTACAATTTCGACGTGATCGATGGCGTCGAGTACCGCATCGACGTCACTCAGCGCGCGCGCTACGACGACTCGGGCGCGCTGACGGCGCCTGGGGCGCGCCGTATTCGCGACCTCACGTTCAAGGGCGCGCCGGTCGATCCGAAACAATTGTTTCTCGTCGTCACCAACAACTATCGCGCGAGCGGCGGCGGCGGCTTCCCTGGCTGCGACGGAACGAGCGTCGTGATCGAGGCTCCGGACGCCAATCGCGACGTGCTGCTCAAGTACGTGGCGAGCAGAACCGAGATCGCGCCCAAGTCGGACGGCAATTGGCGCTTCGCGCCCTGGCCAGGCTCGGTGGCAGCGACCTATCTCACGTCGCCCGCGGCGGCTGGACTTTCGGCGCCGCCCGGCCTGAAGCTGACTCCCATGGGCTTCGCGCCCGGCGGCTTCCTGAAGTTGCGCGTCGAGACGGCGTGACCGGCGCAAAAACCAAGAAAACTTACACCCAAATAACAGGCTCTTATCGCGTTAGGCGTTGAAGGGCCTGTTTCCGCCGTCCTGCCCCCCGATCATAGTCCGGGGGCAGGACGCAGCCCCAGGGGCCGATGCGCCCAACGCCATAAGAGCCAGCAATTTCTTGCGGAAAATCAGAATCCAGGTTACGCTGCCCTCGTGACCGATCCATCCCTTCCGAAGCCCGATCGCGGCCGCCGCTCCGGACGATCCGTCGCGCCCCAGGGGAGAGAGGCGGCATGAAATTTCCCGCCGACGAGAATCCCTCCTAACCTATTGAAAAGTCTAGATTCGGACGAGAGAATCCAAGAAAATCCAAGGAAACCCAACCCTCATGGTTGGGGTTTTTCGCCGCGAAACGAACGCGAGCCAAGAAAACCCAAACGATCGACCGCGCCGATGTCGGAAAATCCGGGCCGTCGCCCTTACTGGCTCAAGCTCGTGGCCTGCGCCGCAGTGTCGACCGACTTCTCGTTCCTCGTCGGGTCGAGGATCGCGGTCGGCGCGGCGACGGCGCCGGTCGCGACGCCGGCTGCGACATTGATCGCGCTGCTCGTGAACACGCCGAGCGATTCGACCAGTCCGCCTTTCGCTTCGGCGAGCGACTGACCTTCCGCGAGCCGCTCCCCGATCGCGCCGACGACTTCGCCGCTCGCGAATTTGCCATGGTTGGTGAAATCGTTCGAGGCCATGCCGGTCAAGTCGACGACGTTCACCCGTCCCTGCTCCAAGATCGAACGGTAAGGCTCCTTATTGGGATCGAGGGCGCCGAGGCGAGTCGAATCGCGGGCGAGGAAACTGGAGAGTCCCAGCGCGCGATCGTCGCGCGAGACGAACAGGGTAAATTGGGCTGGCCGCGGCCCCGCGTCGATTTCGGCGATCTGCCGGCGGAAAACATCGACATCGATATCGGGCGAGGCCAGCATCACGTCGCGGATCTTGGGCGACAAGCCGCGGTCGCGGATCGACATCTGCCTTAGCGATTCCATGGCGAGATAATTGCCCATCGAGTGGGCGAGGATCGATATGGAATCGACATATGGATCATCAACCAGAGCCTGCAACACGACCTCTAACGCGTCGCGCGAATAGACTGCGCTGTCACGGTCATAGACATAGTCGGTCACATTGCCGCCGGATGGCCAAGTGAAAAGCACTGGCGCCACGTCGACTCGCGCATCGTGCACGATCTGCGCGAAGCGGTAGACGGCTTCCTCGAACCGGGTGTTGAAGCCGTGGACGAAGATGAGGACCCTGCGCCCGGGCGTGCGTTTCATGCGCGCGTTGAAGTTGGCTTTCGCTTGAGCCAGGTCCAAGCGATCGGCCCGCAGAGTGACGAAATCGCGCTCCGGATTGCCCGGCGCCGAGGACGGCAGCGAGATATCGCCTGGCTGGCGCGCGCTTGGGGGCGGGATCGATACGACGATATCGGCGAAGTCTAGCCCTCGCCCCCTCGCCCTGCCGAACATCACGCCCGGCGGCTGGAGAACCGGCGCTCGCGTCGTGGCGACCAAGAGATCGACGGTTCTTGCGTCAGGAGCGCTCGCGCCGACGACGAGCGTGCCATAAGGGCGACTGGAGCAGCTCCCAGCGATCGCGGCCAGTCCAATAACGCAGACAACACGGAAATGCGGCCCGCTCGCGCTCACTTGCCGACGCGTTGCGCGCGCCAAACCCCATAGGCGCGCGCCCAGCCCCATCAGGCGTGTCTCAGGCGTACGTCAGATCGCGGGCTTCAGAAGGCTCTCCGCGCGCAAGGCGTATTCGACCGGGGCGGACAGAAGACCTGTCTTCGCCGGTTCTGCCGGCTTCTCATGCTGTGTCATGAACCACCAGATCGCCAGCAGCACGACGATGACGATGAGAATGATCGCCCACATCGGGAAGCCGCTCGAGCTCGGCGTTGGGACGGGAGGAGGGGTCGGGATGTTTCTCGCCGCAGAACTGGCCGCCGAGCTTGCGGCGCTCGCGGCGCTTGAAACGGTCGACGCCGCGGTTTGCGTCGCTGCCGCCGCAGCGCTGCCGAGGCCGGCCAGCAAACCGGAGGCCCCCAACAATTTGGAGACTTCGGGGGGAAGCGCGGCCGAGATGGCGCTCTTCTGACTGTTCAGCATCGAAAGAATCGCCGAGGGGTCCGACCAGTTTGAAGGATCCTGTTGACCAATCGTGCCAATCGCCGCGTGCGTCACCGTGCCAAGCAGTGTCTGCGTCGCGGGGTGTGGCGCGCCGGAATATTGGCTCAACGCGCCGGTCAGGCTCGAAAGGCCGCCTCCGCCGAGCAGGCCGTTGAGGAGCGTCGCGCCCTCATTCAAGAATCTCGCATTGCCGCCGCCGATCGCGCCGCTCAACTTGCCCAAAATATCCGGATCGGACATGGAGATCGCATCGGACACCTTTTGGGCCCCTCCGGGCGCCGCTGCGGCAGTGCCGAGCGAGGCAAGAATTGTCGGAACCGCTGCGGCGACGAGCTTCTGGGCCACCGCTTCGTTGACGCCGAGCGCACGCGCCAGACTGCCAACCAATTGCGGCGTAAGGAACTGGGATATGAGACTGACAAGATTGATCGCCATTGCAGCTTCCCCTCGAACCAGGACGGTACGACCGCAGCCTTCTACCAGACTTTCGTGCCCTTGGCGCGCCCCGCGCCATCGGAAAATTAGTTGGGGTCTGGGTCGGACATTCGGGAAATCCTAGCCGACGCGGAAAATCAGGCTACGAATCCTTTGGGCGCCGAGCCACCAGGACGAGACTGGCGAAGAACAAGACCTCGTCTCCTCGTTGATTGACGCCACGAAAATGGTTGCCGACCAAACCCCATTTCGACTTCGAGGTCTCTCGCTTCGAGACTGTCTCGACTGAGTAGGAAATGATGTCGCCTTCATGCACCGCGTTCGGCCAGCGCATGTCCGTGAAGCCGGGTGAAACGCCAAGCTCGGGCAGGCTCTCGCCTCGTTTGGCCATCGCGGCGCGCGCGTCGGCGCGCTCATCGATCAGTCGACGCATGCCGGCGGCCGCGACATGGAGTCCAGAAGCGACGAGAGGCTGCCCTCCCTCCGCGGCTCGCGCAACGATGCGGGGATCGAATTGGCGCCCATAATCGAGGATCGCCGAGCGCGAGAACTCGGTCTCGCCCAGGACGCCCGACTGACCTATGCAGAAATCCTCGTAAAACATGGATCCGGCTAACCCTCACGAGATTGTGAGCGCTCCCTGAGCAGGATCAGGCTGCGCTGCGTCATAGCGACGAGGCCATCCTGATTGATGAGTTCGTAGAGAAACTCGACCTCGCCGCCGCTCGACCGGCCCTCCCGGCGCCGCTTGGCCAACGTGTGGCGACGCACACTGAGCCGATCCCCGGGTCTCACCGGCCGCTCCCATCGGACCTCTTCGATCCCCGTCTCTTCGAGGATCGCCGAGCGCGTGAGGAACGCATCGCAGTTCATCCGCAAGAGCAATGCGGACGTGTGCCATCCTGACGCGATGAGGCCGCCGGTCGCCGCATGCGCGGCTTCTTCATCAGTATGAAAAGGTTGGGGATCGAACTCGCGCCCAAACGCGATGACCTCGGCCGCCAGGATGTCGACCCCGCCGTATTCGACGACTTCGTCGAGCGGAAAGTCCTCGAAAAAAAGCAAGTCCGGCATGGCCCTCAATTGGCGAAGCGGAAATGCATGACGTCACCGTCGGCGACGACATAGTCCTTGCCTTCGAGCCGGAATTTGCCGGCTTCACGCGCGCCCGCTTCGCCCCCGTTCGCGACGTAGTCATCATAGGCGATGGTTTCGGCGCGGATGAAGCCCTTTTCGAAATCGGTGTGGATGACGCCGGCGGCCTGCGGCGCCCGGGTCCCCTGCTCGATCGTCCAGGCCCGCGCTTCTTTCGGCCCCACGGTGAAGAATGTGACCAAGTGCAACAACTGGTAGCCGGCGCGAATGACGCGGCTCAGGCCCGGCTCGATCAAGCCGATAGCCTCGAGGTAGGCCTTTTGCTCGTCCTGAGGCAGGACGGCGATTTCGCTTTCGATCTTCGCCGAAACGACGGCTGCGGCGGCGTTCTCCTTGGCCGCGTGCTCTCTGACCCGCCCGGAATAGTCGTTGCCCTGATCGGCCGCCCCTTCGTCGACATTGCAGACATAGAGAACCGGCTTCGACGAGAGCAGGCCAAGCGACTGGAACAGTCGCCGCTCGTCGCGGCCGATCTCGGCGGCGCGCGCCGGTCGCCCATCCTTGAGCTCGCTCAGGCTTCGCTCGGCTAGGGCCATGAGTTCCTTGGCTTCCTTGTCGCCGCCCTTGGCTTTCTTCTCCATCGGCGGGATGCGCCGCTCGAGGCTCTCGAGATCGGCCAGCATCAATTCGGTTTCGATCGTGGCGATGTCGGACAGGGGATCGACCCGGCCTTCGACATGCGTGACGTCGCCGTCGTCGAAACAACGCACGACATGAGCGATGGCGTCGCATTCACGGATATTGGCGAGAAACTGGTTGCCGAGGCCTTCGCCCTTCGAGGCGCCGCGCACGAGTCCGGCGATGTCGACAAACGACAGCCGGGTCGGAATGATCTCTTTGGAGCCGGCGATCTTCGCCAACGTCTCGAGGCGCGGGTCCGGCACCGCCACATCGCCGACATTGGGTTCGATGGTGCAGAACGGATAGTTGGCCGCCTGCGCCGCCGCGGTTTGCGTCAGCGCGTTGAAAAGCGTCGACTTGCCGACATTCGGCAGGCCGACGATGCCGCATTTGAAGCCCATGGAAGCCGTCATGGATGAGGGAAAGGCGGGCCCTCATGCGCGGCCTCAAGCCAAAAGGCAAGGGCGGGGCGCCGCTTGCAGCCGACCGTCCGAACATCAGTGGACGCCGACAGCCCTCATTTCTTTGAGCGTCGAAGCGTAGGCTTCGGCAACCCACTCCCGCATTTGACTGGAATCCGGCGGAAACTCGAGCTCGACGGAGGCGGCGCCGGAGAACCCCGCGTCCCGAATGGCCGCGAGGTAATCCCTGAAGGGCGTGTTGCCCCGCCCCGGGGGCAGATCGCCGTGATTGAGGCCGTCGCAATCGGAGATGTGAACCTGAGATATCCGTCCCTTAAGCCGACCGAGCGCGGCGGCAGGAATGCGCATCAGCCAGAAATGCGAGATGTCGATGGTCGCCTTGACGTTTTCGAGGCCGACGTCGTCCAAGAAGCGCTCCATATCGTCCAATGTCCTGATGAAGGCGAAGTCGAACGGGAGCAACTCGATCGCAAGCTCAAGCCGCCGGGCCGCGGCGTGCCGTCCCACCTCCTGCGTGGCGTCGACCACGAGCCTCCACTCGTTCTCGGCGGGCAGAAGGCGATGCTGGAACATGTACTCGCCCGGGACAAAGCAGAGGTTTCTCGCCGACGGAAATTCGGAAGCCAAGTCGACGACGCTCTTCGCCCGTTCAATGTGATAGGACCGAACGGCAGGATTGAAATCGCTGAGGCCCAGACAGGTGCACACGAGCGAGTTGACGGGCAGGTCCGCGCTCTCAACCTCAACGACATAAGCGCGCCGCTCCTCCGGACTCATGCGGCCCGGATCAAAACCGACGAAGACGTCGAGGCTGTCGAAACCGATTCTCCTCGCTTCCTCTCTGCCGGCCCGCCCCTCGTATGGCGAGCCGAACCAAGCCGAATCGATCAAGCCAAGCTTCCATTCCGGATAGGCCGCCATTGGACTGTCCTCCCTGGACAAAACGATAGCGGACGATCATTTTTCCACGCAAGGGCCGCGAAGGTCGCGCCGCGCCCGCCACGGAGTTTCGTTTGTCGGACGCGCTCAATGCACTCGCCTCGGGGCCCGCCGAGCGGCTGGCCACGCTCCGCGAGGAGATTTCGCAACGGGCGCGCGACTGCGGCCGGCCGCCGGAATCGGTCAAGCTTGTCGCGGTCTCCAAAACCTTTTCGGCCGACGACGTCTGGCCGACCATCGCGATCGCTGGCCAAACGCGCTTCGGCGAGAACCGAGTGCAGGAGGCGATCCCCAAATGGGGCGATTTGCGGACGCGCGCCGCGGCGCTCGGCAAGACGATCGAGCTTCATCTGATCGGCCCGTTGCAAAGCAACAAGGCGCGCGAGGCGATCGAGGCGTTCGACGTGATCGAGACGGTCGATCGGGAAAAAATCGCCGCTACGCTGGCGCGCGAAATCGACCGGCTCGGCAAGCGGCCGCGCCTGTTCGTCGAGATCAACACGGGGAGCGAGCCGCAAAAGGCAGGCGTCCTTCCGGAGGACGCGGACGCCTTTATCGCGCTGTGCCGCGGCGCCTATGGGCTGACGATCGAAGGGCTCATGGCCATTCCGCCGGCCGGCGAACTCGTCTCGCCGCATTTCGCCCTGCTTGGAGTCATCGCGGAACGCAATGGGATCAAAGAGCGTTCTATGGGCATGAGCGCCGACTGGCCGCTTGCCGTGCAACTCGGCGCCACATACGTGCGCGTGGGGTCGGCGATCTTCGGTTCGCGCGAGCCGCGACCTTGATGAGCGCCGTCTTCCCTTTCGGGTTGGTTGAGATTTCGACCGAATATCGGCATTGAAGGCCGAAATGGCGATTCTTGTCTTCGTTTTGAGCTTCATCCTGCTGATCGGCGCCGTGGCGAGCGGCTATCAGAGCCTCGATCTTTTGCCGACCGGCATCGGCGTCATGTACGCGTTGACGGCCGCGATCGCCGTCTGCTCGGCGGTGATCACCTTCGCCCTCGGGGTCGCGATCCGGCGAATCGACGATCTCACGAAGCTCATGCGGGCGCCGGAATCGCCCCCGGAGGTCGTCGAGACGGAACTCGTGGACGAAACCACGGCTTCCGACGGCGGCCTTTCGGCTTCCCATCCTGCCGGGGCCACGGACTTCGCTGGCGAAACGGGGCCTGCGAGCGGGGACGAGAGCCCGATCAACATCAACCGCGCCGGCCACTTGCCGTCGCTCGAGGCGATCGAGACTGTTTTGGAGACGCCGGAGCCGAAGGCTCCGCCCAGCCTGATCGGCAGCTATTCTTCGGCCGGCGCCAATTACAAGATCTTTGACGACGGCTCGATCGAAGCGGAAACGGGCGACGGGACATTCACGTTCGCCTCGATGAGCGATTTCAAGCGCCACCTTATCGAGCGAGGGAAAACGCAGAGCGCGCCTTCGGGCGAATAGCGGGCCGCTCCCGGAAGGAACGCCCGCACAATGTTACGCGACTCAATGATTTCAGCGCGTTAAGTGCGATTTTGTGAACGGCGCAACTCCCAAGCTGAGGGTCGTCATCACGAGCGAAGCGCGGCGATCCGCAGAACGCCAAACGTCGGCGTTCGCGGGCATCGGCGACTCCAACCCGCCAGTGGCGAGGCTTCTGGATCGCCGCGTCGCTTCGCTCCTCGCGATGACGACCCTCAGCTTGGCGGTTGCGCAACTTTTTCGCGCTCGCGCTCAAGAGTTTGCACGTCATTTTTCTGAATACCATGCTAACAGAAGAAATCTAAGAAAAACAGCAACACGAGCGGCGCCTGCTGACAAGCAATTGTCGGTTTTCCGCTGTCGAACGGCCGCCAGACCATGCCGCGTTCCCTGGGGACCGCAGCATGCGTTTGATTTCCTAGCGCTTTTTACCGAGAAACCGGCATCTCGTGTTTCGCGAGCCGCCTTAGAACGCGACGCCGCTTTCTTTCGCGAGCCCCGCCAACGATACGTTGGGACGCGCGCCGATATGCTGGATGATTTCCGCCGCGGCCAGGACTCCGAGCCGCCCGCAGGTTGTCATGTCGCGCCCGCGCGCGAGGCCGGCAAGGAAACCGGCGGCGAACATGTCGCCGGCGCCGGTCGTATCGACAAGCTTGGCGATCGGGAAGGCTGGAACCTCCCAAGTCTCCCGGCCCTTGACGATGATGCAGCCTTTCTCCGAGCGGGTCACGATTCCGAGCACGCCCTCGGCGCGGAGGCTGTCGAGCGCCTCGCCGAAATTCGGCGTCTCGTAGAGCGACAGGATCTCGTCGGTGTTGGCGAAAATGGTGTCGACGGTGCGCGAGCGCATGAGTTCGATGAACTCGCCGCGAAATCGATCGACGCAGAACGAATCCGACAGCGTGAGCGCCACGCGCCGGTTCGCGGCTCGGGCGATCTCGCCCGCCTTCTGGAAGGCCGCTTTCGCCGCTGGCCGATCCCACATGTAGCCCTCGAGATAGACGACCTTTGCCGAACCGACGAGGCCCTCGTCCACGTCGGCCGCCGCAAGATAGGAGCTCGCGCCGAGATAGGTGTTCATCGTCCGCTCGCCGTCCGGCGTCACGTAGATGAAGCAGCGCCCCGTGCTTGGGCCGGTTTCGGCGGGCGAGGTCGAGAAGGAGACCCCGGTCGAGCGGATGTCGTCGATGAACGTCGCGCCGAGCGGATCGCGCTTCACTTTCCCGATATACGCGGCCGAAACGCCGAACGAGGCGACGCCGACGATGGTGTTGGCGGCCGAGCCGCCTGAGATGACGCGCGGATCGACGCGGGCGGCGTAAAGGGCCTCGGCGCGCTCCTCGTCGATGAGGTTCATCGCGCCCTTCAGCATCTCCTGGGCGCTGAGATAATCGTCGCCCGCATAGGCGAGAAGATCGACAAGCGAATTGCCCAGCCCCAAGACTTCGACCGTCACGCTCATCGCCCCCTTTGGATTGTTGCAGCGCGGGGTTCCTCGCATTGGCGCGGGGCGCGGTCAATCTAAGGCGTCCGATCCCGAGCTGAGGCGCTCCTTGCGCTCCTCCAACTGATTGCCAACAGATCCGGATTGGATAAACTGACGTCGGCTTTGAATGTCACGGTCGCGGTGGAGCGGCTCGATTGCTCAAGCCCGCGGCTGAGACTTCTTTGAGGCCCAACGAGGCTGAGGGAGGGAAACATGCTCGGGCTGATGCAGAACCGGCCGCTTCTGATTTCGGAGCTTATCGGCTACGCCTCGACTTGGCACGGAGGTCGCGAGATTGTTTCGCGGGACGCGGACGGAATCGTTCACCGCTCAACCTATGCGGAAGTCGCCCAGCGCGCCAAACGAGTCGCGAACGCGCTCGAGACGCTCGGAACGGAGGCCGGAGACCGCGTCGCCACGCTCGCCTGGAACGGCTGGCGGCATCTCGAGCTCTATTATGGCGTCACCAGCTCAGGACGCGTTCTTCACACCGTGAATCCGCGCCTCTTTCTCGACCAGATCCAATACATCATGCACCACGCCGAAGACGCCTGTGTGTTCTTCGATCCGGGTTTTGCGCCGCTGGTCGAGGAGCTCGCCCCGCGCCTGCCGCTTGTGCGTCGCTGGGTCGCGCTTTGCGAGGAGAGCGCGCTTCCCGAGACAAAGCTCGCGGGGCTGCTCGCCTACGAAGGTCTGCTCGCCAAGGCTTCGCCCGACTACGCATGGCCCGTTCTCGACGAGAACACGGCCTCGACGCTCTGCTACACTTCAGGCACGACCGGCAATCCGAAGGGAGTGATGTATTCGCATCGCTCGACGGTGCTGCACGCCTTCGCAGCCTGTGCGGCGGATGCATTCGGCCTTGTCGCCCGCGATTCGGTTCTCGCGGTTGTGCCGCTCTTTCACGCCAACGCCTGGAGCCTGCCGTTTTCGGCCGCGATGTGCGGAGCGAAGCTCGTCCTCCCCGGTCCGAAGCTCGATCCCGAAAGCCTCTACAGGCTGCTTGAAAACGAGGAATGCACCAAGGCTTTCGGCATCCCGACGATTTGGCTCAATTTCCTCGCCTGGGTGGAGGCGAACAAGACGAAGCTAGACCTTTCCAGGCTGAAGCTCAGGGTGGTTGGCTCAGGCGGTTCGGCGGCGCCGCGGGCGACAATCGAGAAATTCCGCGACCTGCTCGGCGTGACCCTGCTGCACGCTTGGGGAATGACCGAGACGAGCCCCGTCGCCACCACCGGCGCGGCGCTCGCCAAACACGACGTCGCAAGCCCAAGCGAGATCGTCGACATGCAGGCGAGACAGGGCCGCCAGGTGTTCGGCATCGACGTCAAGCTCGTTGCCCGCGATGGCGGCGACCTGCCGCACGACGGCCTTTCGGTTGGCGAACTGAAGGTGCGAGGCAACTGGGTGATCTCGGGCTATTTCAAAGGCGAGGGCGGAGAGGTTGTGGACAAGGACGGGTGGCTCAGCACGGGCGACGTCGGGACGATCGATCCTGACGGTTACGTGCAACTCACCGACCGGCTGAAAGACGTCATCAAGTCGGGGGGCGAGTGGATTTCCTCGATCGAGATCGAGAACCTCGCTATGTCGCACCCCGACGTCTTCGAGGCTGCGGTCATCGCGATTGACCATCCGGTCTGGCAGGAGCGGCCGCTCTTGATCGTCCATCCCCGCGAGGGGCGGAAGCCGACCAAAGCGGCGCTTCTGCAATTCCTGTCGGAGAGCCTTGCGAAGTGGCAATTGCCAGATGACGTCGTGTTCGTCGATGCGCTTCCGCACACTGCGACCGGCAAGCTGCTCAAGACGGAATTGCGCCAGCGCTTCCATGGGCATCTCGCCGTCAGCTCCTGATCCGAGGCTTTTGGGCGGGATCGAAACTTGACTTTGCGCCTTCTTCGGCCCACATGGCGTCGAACCCGCCATAGTGCGGTCATTGGCGCTTCGGCCGCGTGAAGGACTTTCAGTCCGCCTGCCGACCGCCCTTAATCTTCATTCGACGTCCGGACACGCGGGGCGTTCCCTACCCCCAGGCCGTTGTCGGCGCGCTCCGCGTCGCCACGGCGCATTGGAAGACACTCATCTTGGATAATTTTCACGGGTTCGGCCTTGCCGCGCCCCTCACTGCCGCGCTGACCAAGCTTGGTTTCGCGCGTCCGACTCCGATTCAGGTTCAGGCCATCCCGCCCCTGATGAAAGGCCGGGACCTCATCGGCATCGCTCAGACCGGAACCGGCAAGACGGCGGCTTTCGCGCTTCCGATCCTCAACCGGATCGTGGCCGACCGGCGCCCCGCGCCGAAGGGCGGCGCACGCGTGCTTGTCTTGAGCCCGACGCGCGAACTCGCGAGCCAGATCGCCCAAAGTTTCCGGGACCTCTCCGACGGGCTTGGCCTCAAGATCGCAGTCGTGTTTGGCGGCGTGTCGCACGGCGCTCAGATTCGCGCGCTTTCTGCCGGCCTCGATGTTCTGGTCGCGACGCCCGGCCGTCTCCTCGATCACCTCGACGCGGGCGTCGCCCGTCTCGACGCGGTCGAGTTTCTGGTGCTCGACGAAGTCGACCAGATGCTCGATCTGGGGTTCGTCAAACCGATCCGCCGCATCGTGCGCGAACTGCCGAAGCGGCGGCAGAACCTGTTCTTCTCCGCAACGATGCCGACCGACATCCGCGCCCTCGCTGGCGAACTCTTGCACGATCCCGTCGAGGTTTCGGTGACGCCCGCGGCCAAGACCGCCGATCGGGTCGAGCAAAGCGTGCTCTTCGTCGAAGCGGCGAAGAAGCGCGACTTGCTGGTCGAACTCTTCAACGATCCAGACCTCACGCGCGTCATCGTCTTCACCCGCACCAAGCATGGCGCCGACCGCGTCGCGCGCACCCTCGACGAGGCGGGCGTCGACGCTGCCGCGATCCATGGCAACAAGAGCCAGGGCCAGCGTGAGCGCGCCTTGGCCGCCTTCCGGGGCGGGACGACGCGCGCGTTGGTCGCGACCGACATCGCCGCGCGCGGCATCGACATCGCCGGCGTCACTCATGTCGTCAATTTTGAATTGCCGGAGGTCGCCGAAGCCTATGTTCACCGCATCGGCCGCACGGCGCGGGCGGGCAAGGCGGGACAGGCGATCTCGCTTTGCGATCATGAGGAGCGCGATCTTTTGCGGGCGATCGAGCGTCTGACGCGGCTCAATTTGTTCAAGACCGACCGGCGCGGCGCGGCGGGTCCGAAGCCCGCGCCTGTCGTGCGGAGGCAAGCGGCCGTGCCGGCGCCCGCGCCGAAGCGGGCGCATCATCAGGGGCCGCCGCGAGGCGGTCGGGGCGGCAGGCCTGTCGCCGGCGAGCCGCGTTGGGGAGAACGCCCGGCGTTTCGTTCGAACGGCGCGCGTCCCGGCGGGGAGGTCAGGGGTCAGCGCGGATCGCAGCGCCGTCCGGGCCAGCCTCAAGCGTAAGGCTGGCGGCGGCCGCAAGCTCCATCCAGTCCTGTCGGCGCGCTGCTACGACGGGGCATTGAAGTCCGTAGAGCTCGGCTGCGACCATCGCGCCCACAACGACGATCGGGTCGCGCTCCAGCATGAGGATCGCGGCCGGGCCCTTGCCGAGCCGCAGCGCCTCGGCAAGCGTCGCGCTTCCCGAGCTCGAGCCCCGCCCGCCGGGCATCATCAGCACGGCGCGCGCCACGCTCGCGCCAGCCTGCGGATGTAGACGATCGATGATCGTTCCGGTCGCCGAGTCGAGTCCGCCCCAGAAGCTCAGCGGCTCATCGAGGCGCAGGATCGGCCCCGACGCGGCGCCTGGGACAAGCGTCGCGGCGTCGAAGCCGCGGAGGCTCATAGTCGCACCACCTTGCCGGCGCGCGCCGAGGCGACGCATTCGGCAAGCGAGCCATAAGCGACCTGAACCCGGAGATTGCTTGGCGCGTAATAGGCGCATTTGCCGGAATTGGTCATGACCGTCCCGACGCCTGCTTGCAGCAGCGCGCTGACATAGACGCACGTGTCCGTGACGAGGGTCACGCGCGCCGCTTTGAGCAAGTCCTCCCAGCCGCGAGCGCGCACCTCTTCGAGCGTGGCCCGGCTGCAATTGACAAAGATGTCGATGAGCAGGCGCTCGTCATCGAGGAGCGGCAAGAGGCGGGCGAATTGGTCAATCGAGAAATGCGGCGTCCCGAGCGAGACCGCGCCGAGCGGCGCCTCGTCGGCGGCGCTCGATAGCGAGCGCGCCGCCTCGCGCAAGCCTTCGCTCGTCAGTTGCAGATGAAGGTCAGGCTTGAGGCCGCCGCAGGCGGTCTCAAGATTCGGCGCTTCGGGCGTGCGGTCGATGACATGAAAAAGCGCGACCGCCCCGGACGACGCCGCGGCGGCGCCAAGCGCCTTGAGATCATCCTCGTACATTTCCGGATCAAGGCCCACGATCGCCGGAATCAGCCCGCCGCAACGGCGCCCGACAGTGTGCCCAACTGCCACCGCCAGGCGCTCGCTGTCCCAATCGTCGGGAAACGATTCGATTTCGACGAGCGCGCGCGCAAAGCGGTTTTCCTTAAGATGCAGGCCATAGGCAGGGGCGCGGCCGGTCATCGCGCATGAGAGGTCGATGAAATCGCCATAGCGATTGGTGCGCGCGCCGATCACCGAATTGGCGAAGGCGATCGCGTTCGATTCCCCCCACGCGATCTGCGCGCCGAAGCGGGGGCGCCACGCGCTTTGATAAGGAGCGCAGGTGAAAGTCGGGGCGCATCCGAGTTCGACATGGGCGCGCATGAGCCGCGCGCCCTTCTCCGCATGCTCCTTTGTTCCGCGGAAGAGCTCGGGGTGGATCAGATCGACCGAGCCGACGTTGAGGGTCGTTGGCGCGCGGACCTTGCCGCCGAGTTCGACCATGCGCTCAGCGAAATCGAGGCTCGCGCGACCATGATAGAGGCAGCCGTCGACATGCGCGCCCTCGATGTCGATGAAGGCGCGCGCGCCGACCGCCTCGGCGAAGCGCACGAGGAGCCGCATCGCAAAGGCCGCTGCGCGCCCATGCGCGCCGCGCAAAAGTTCGCGATCGAAAGGGGAGAGGTCGAGAGCCATATGTCGCGACGCTACGGCTGAGCGAGCGAGGCGGTCAAACGAGCGCCAAGCTCACGTCCCCCTCGGCTTCGCCCGCGCCGTCGGAGCTGCGGCGGCGGGGTCCTCGGGCCAGAAATGGCGGGGATAGCGGCCGCGCAGGTCGGAGCGCACCGCGGCCCAGGAGCCGCGCCAAAAGCCAGGCAAATCGCGCGTGATCTGAATCGGGCGGTTGGCGGGCGAGAGCAAGTGAAGGGTCAGCGGGATGCGTCCGCCCGCGAGCGCCGGGTGCTCGTTCAAGCCAAACAGTTCCTGGACGCGCAGAGCGATGGCCGGCCCGGCTTCGGCTTCATAGTCGATCGGCGCTTGGGTCCCGGTCGGGGCCTGGAAATGGGTCGGGGCCTCTTCATTGAGCCGCCGCATGAGGTCCCAGGGCAGCGCCGCATCGAGCGCGCTCGAAAGATCATCGGCGCCGATTTCATCGAGATTCGTCTTGCCGGCGAGGAACGGCGCGAGCCAGGCAGGATCGGCTTCGAGCGCCTCGTCCGACAGGTCCGGCCATGCCTCGCCCTCGGCGCGTCGCAAAAACATGACCCGGTCCCGACGCTGCTTGAGCGCTTTCGTCCACGGCAGACGCGCGACCCCAAGCGAAAGGACGCCGCGCGTGAGCGCAAGCGCGGCCGTCTCGCCATGTGGAACGGCCAGCGTCTGGTCGGCGAGGATGAGGGCGCCGAGCCGTCGGCGTCGGCGGGCCCGCAATGACGCCGAGGCGCGGTCGAAGCTGAGGTCGTCGACGGTCTCAATCGAAGGGCCAGCCACTTGCTCGATGGCGTCGGGCGTCAGCGGCGCGCCCAAGAGAATGCGCGTCGAAGCCGCCCGGCCGGCGATTTCGCCAATGGCGATGAACGGTTCGCCGGCGAGCGGATCATGCGCCTCCATCGCGGCGGCCCGGCCGTTGGCCATGAGAAACTCGCCGCGCCGACCCCGCGCCATGGCGATGCGGTCGGGGAAGGCAGAGGCGAGAAGGGCTCCTTCACCCCCAACCCCTCTGAAAGAACGCCCGTCTCTCGACGGGCTATCGGGAAAGGGGAGCCCGCCCTTCTCCCTCTGGGAGAAGGCAGCCGAAGGCCGGATGAGGGTCTCCGCCCGCGCCGCGAGCCCGTGCGCAAGCCGCGCCGCGTCCCCGGCGCGTTGCGAGCGGTCGCGGCGGAAGGCTTCGATGCGGGTCGTCAGATCGACGGCGTCGCCGCCGAGCCCTCGCTCGGTCAGCACGACGGCGATCTCGCTCGCTGTTCTCGCTTCGCCGTCGCGTGCGGCGTCAACCACCATGCGCGCGAGACGCGGCGGCAGCGCGAGACTGGCGATCGCGCGCCCCTCATCGGTGATGCGCCCGTCGCTGTCGATGGCGCCGATCGCGGTCAGAAGCCCACGGGCTTCCTTCAGCGCTGGTCGGGGAGGCGGATCGAGGAACATGAGGCTCGACGGATCGGCGACGCCCCACAGGGCGCAGTCGAGCGCAAGGCCGGAGAGGTCGGCCGAGAGGATTTCAGGCGCGGCGTAAGGCTGAAGACCGCCATTCGCGACCTCCTCCCACAAGCGATAGCACACGCCTGGCTCCGTGCGCCCGGCGCGGCCGCGCCGCTGCTCGGCGTTGGCTTTGGTGACGCGGATGGTCTCGAGACGGGTCAAACCGACGTCGGGCTCGTAGCGCGGCGCGCGCATGAGGCCGCTGTCGATGACGACGCGGACGCCTTCGATGGTGAGCGATGTCTCGGCGATCGAAGTCGCGAGCACGATCTTTCGTCGTCCCTGAGGCGAAGGCGCGATTGCGAGATCCTGCGCGCGACCGTCCAGGGCGCCGTAGAGCGGCGCAATGTCGACGTCAGGCGCTCGGATTCGAGCTTGAAGCGCCTCCGCAACGCGGCGAATTTCGCCTTGTCCCGGCAGGAAAACGAGAATCGAGCCGCTTTCATTTCCGAGCGCGTCGAGCGTGACGCGCGTGACCTCATCTTCGATACGGGCGCCCGGGCTGCGGCCAACATATCTCGTCAAGACCGGATAGGCGCGGCCCTGGCTTTCGATCAGCGGGGCGTCGTGAAGCAGCGCGCGCACCCTCGCGCCGTCGAGCGTCGCCGACATGAGGAGAAGCCGCAGGTCCTCGCGCAGGCCTTGTTGAGTGTCGAGCGCGAAGGCGAGGCCAAGGTCGGCGTCGAGCGAGCGCTCGTGGAATTCGTCGAACAGAACGGCGCCCACGCCGTCGAGCGTGGGATCAGTGAGGATCTGCCGTGTGAACACGCCTTCGGTCACGACCTCGACGCGCGTGCGCTTCGAAACGAGGCTCTGAAGCCGAACGCGCAGGCCGATCGTCTCGCCGACTTTCTCGCCCAACGCAGCGGCCATGCGCGCGGCGGCCGCGCGGGCGGCGAGACGGCGCGGCTCGAGCAGGATGAGGCGCTTGCCCTTCGCCCATGGCTCGTCGAGCAGCGCCAGCGGCGCTCGCGTCGTTTTGCCCGCGCCGGGCGGGGCGGCCAGGACGGCGCTTGTCCCCGCGGCGAGCGCCGCGCGAAGCGCGCCGAGCGCGTCGTCGATGGGGAGAGGAGCGGCGAAAGACGTCAACTGCGCGTCCTCAGGTAGAGCGCTCGGCGATTGGGCCCGTCTCTTCGACAATTCAAGGCGCAGGTTCAAGACGCCAGGCGGCCTTTCCTTTCGGCCGCGTCCCGGAGAAAAGCGGAGCCCGTGTCGCGGCCCGGGTCCTCAGGAGATCAGCATGCTCACCGTTCATCATCTTGGCGTCTCACAATCGGAGCGGATTGTGTGGCTCTGCGAAGAACTCGACCTCGAATACGACCTGAAGCGCTTCGAACGCCGCGCGGACAACCGACTGGCTCCCGAGGATTACAAGGCTTTGCATCCGATGGGCGTCGCGCCAGTCATCACTGACGGCGCCATTGTGCTCGCCGAGAGCGGCGCGATCTGCGATTACATCAACGCCCGGTATGGCCAAGGCCGACTGGCGCCTGCGCCTTCCGATCCGGATTTCCCTGAGCACCTCTTCTAGTTCCACTGGACGAATGGGACGTATGGGTCTGCCGGTTTTGCCGGCCTCGCTTTGGCGCTTGCCGGCAAGCGCGCCTCTGACGTTCCATTGGTCAAAGACGGGCTGGAACGGTGCCGGGCCATGATCGAGCAACGCCTCGGCGAAGCCCCATTCTTCGGCGGCCGCAACCTCAGCCTAGCCGACATCATGATGGTGTGGTCGCTCACCACGGCGCGAACGTTTCGTGGCGGCCGCATCGACGACCTGCCGCACACCCTACGCTACCTTGAGCGCATCGGGCGGCGCCCGGCGTATCGACGGGCGATGGCGAAGGCGGAGCCGGGCATGGCGCCGATGTTGACGTGAGGAGGGGGCGCCAAAATGCGTCGCGGCCACGCGCTGGCGTCGATCAGCAGAGGCGCTGATCTCATCACGGAATCTTGATCGCGGCCTCGAAAGACAATCGAGGGCGTATACGCGCTGTCACACACCCGACACCAACGAGCGCGACAAATCGTGGAGAATTTTTCCTCCATTGAACGGGGAAGAGGCTCCATGGCGAACATTGCGACGCCGCCCATCGCCGACAATGTGCTGCGCAGGAAATCGGTCCAGGATCACATCGACGAATTGCCGATGTGGGCGGACGGCACGAAGCTTTTGTCCGCGCCGATGACCGGCATGCAATGGCTGATCTGGTCGCTCGCCGCCGCCGGCAAATTCTTCGAAGGCTATGTGGTCTTCATGACCGGCGTCGCGCTTCCCCTGTTCGAGCGCGAGTTCGAGATCGCGCCCTTTCAACATGGCGTCATCGGCGCGGCGAGTCTGTTCGGCATTCTCGTCGGCGCGCTCGCGCTCGGCGGCTTGTCGGACCGCTTCGGCCGCAAGCCCATGTTCGTCGCCGAGATGATCATCTTCGTCGCGTTTCTTGCGGCGCTCTGCTTTGCGACGGGCTACCTGCAGGTGGTGATCTTCCTGTTCGGCTTGGGACTGGCGCTCGGCTGCGACTACCCGACCGCGCATATGGTCATTTCCGAGAACATTCCGAGCTCCGCGCGGGGAAAATTGGTGCTCGGCGCCTTCGCCTTTCAGGCGGTGGGCGCGCTGGCCGGCGTCGCCGTCGGCTTCCTGGTTCTCTCCGTCCTGCCGAATCTCGGCGCCTGGCGATGGATGTACGCAAGCGCGATCATTCCCGCCGTGCTTGTCACGATCGGCCGGTTCTACATCGTTGAGAGCGCGAACTGGCTGTCGAACCGCGGAGAGATCGAAAAAGCTGAGCGGGAGGCGAGGCGCTTGCTTGTGCGCAAGCCGCAGTACCCCACCGAGATCAAGCTCGCGGCGCCCGTGACGACGAGCGAAGCGCCTCAGGAGCACGGCTGGGGCGCCCTTTTCAACAGCGAGAACCGCCGCGCCACGATCCTGGCGTCGGTCCCCTGGTTCCTGCAGGATCTCGGAACCTACGGCATCGGCATCTTCACCCCGACCATTCTCGCGTCCGCGCTTGGCGCCACATCCGACCATGCGCGCAGCATCGCCGATGTGATCCTGCAGGACATCAACGCGGCCAAGGGCGCCGCGCTGACGACATCTCTGCTGCTCGTCGGCATCGTCTTCGCCATCGCGTTCGCCGATGTGATCGGCAGAATCAAACTTCAGGTCTTTGGTTTCCTGGGCTGCGCGGTCGGCTTGTTCCTGGCGTCGCTTTCGGACTCCTTCGCCGACGGCGAGAAACTGCTCCTGATCTTCGCCGGGTTCATGCTGTTTAACTTCATGACTAACCTCGGGCCGAACTCACAAACCTACCTCCTCGCCGGCGAGGTTTTTCCGACCGCTATCCGCGGCAAGGGCGCGGGCTTCGCCGCAGCCTTCGCCAAGATCGGCGCCGTGCTCACGGCGTTCCTGTTTCCCGTCATGCTCGACACGGTCGGCACGCAGATTTTGCTCTGCGGCCTGATCGCAACATCGGTGCTGGGCGCGGCGGTTACATGGTTCTTCCGCATCGAGACGGCCGGCGTGAACCTCGACACTCTGAATAGCAAGACGCCAACTGCCGGCGCCCCGGCGGGACTGGCCGGCGTGCCCCTTCGACGGGTTGGCTAGGAGAAACGCCCATGGCTCATCTCGTTCGCTTCTGCGGACCGGTCGCGCTTGGCTTTCTGGCGATCGCGGCGGCGCCGAGAACGCAGGCTCTCGCTGGTCAGGTCACGCTTGCGGAAACGGGGTCGACCTTGATCTACCCCGTCTTCCAAGTTTGGGCCGCCGAATATCCCAAAACGCATCCCGGCGTGACCATTACGACCGCCGCCACCGGGTCGGGCGCGGGCGTCGAGCAGGCGATCTCCGGCGCGGCCCAGATCGGCGCCTCCGACGCCTATATGTCGGACGCTCAGGTCGGAAATAACCCCCTCGTCATCAACGTGCCGATGGCGATTTCGGCCCAGACGGTCAACTACAACCTGCCTGACCTCAACGGGCAGAACCTCAAGCTCGACGGACGAACGCTTGCAGGGATCTACTCGGGCAAGATCCAGTCGTGGGACGACCCCGCGATCGCCGCGATGAACAGCGGTGTCAAACTGCCCCACAACGCGATCGTTCCCATTCGGCGAAGCGACGCCTCGGGCGACACGTTCATCTTCACCCAATATCTGACCTTCACGACCCCGTCCTGGGAGTACAGTCCAGGCTACGGGACGACAATCGCCTGGCCCGCGGCGCCGAATGCGCTTACCGCCGACAGCAACGCCGGGATGCTCGCCAAGATTCACGACACGCCCTATTCGATCGGCTATGTGGGGGTGAGCTTTCACGCCGATGTCGCCAAGGCTGCGATCGGAACGGCGGCGCTCAAGAGCTATGACGGCGAATTCCTGCTGCCGACGCCTCAGTCGATCGAGGCCGCCGCGTCCGCCCTCTGGCCCCGCACTCCGGCCGACGAGCGCCTGACGCTTGTCAACGCGCCGGGCGCCAACGCCTATCCGCTGATCAATTACGAATACGCCGTCGTATCGAAGAAGCAGCCGAACCCCGAGACCGCGGCTGCATTGCGCAGTTTTCTGCTCTGGGCCATCGCGCCCGACGAAACGAACGCGCAAAGACTCGCGGACGCGAATTTCATCCCGTTGCCCGCCCACGTGTGGGTGCTGAGTCACGACCAGATCGAAGAGATCAGGTAGCAAAGCGGTCGCCGTCAGCGGATCTCGGGCGAACCCGTGCCTTCGACGAACGTCTTCAATCTTTCCAGCCTTGAATCCCATTCGCGGGAAATTCGGTCGAGGCGTTCGCGCGCGGCCGCGAGCTCCCGGGTTTGAAGCCGCCATAGCCGGTCTCGGCCCAGTCGCTCGCTCACGACGAGGCCCGCGTTTTCGAGCACGTTGAGGTGCTTCGTGAGTCCCTGACGCGTGAGGTTTGCGCTCCGCGTCAGTTCGACAGTCGGCAGCGGGCCCTCTTGGGAAAGTCGCGCCACCACTTCCAGCCGGACCCTATCGCCCAGCGCGGCGAAGACCGGCGCAGATTTCGAGAACTCGCGTAGGGCGGGGCCATGCTTGCGTGAGGCGCTCACGCTTGCGCTTCATGCGCGAGATACTTCTCGATGAGATTGGTTTGATGTCGCCAACCGCCATCGTTGGCGTCGCGCGCTTTTGCGCGTCGATCCAAAGGAAGCTGATCGAAACCCGTTTCGCTGATCGTGAGCAGCGTTCCGCCCTCGACATCCGACAGCGCGAAAGTGACGAGAGTCATCGGCTCTTTCGAGTAATCATGCGCGCTGTCGATGGCGAAGGGATGCCAGCGGAACGAGAACAGCGTCATCGGCTCGATCCGCTCCACCATGACGCGCCATGGTCGTCCACGATACGGCTCCTGCAGCCTGGCCACGTCCGGATCGGCCTTTGTTGGAGCGATCCGGCCGATGGCCTCCTTTCCCGCGACGAAGGGCCCGTCGATCTCCGCGCCAAACCACGCCCCGAAATTGGCCGCATCGCTGATCGCTCGCCACACGCGATCGCGGGGCGCCTTGAGGACGATTGTTTTCTCGATCCGGTCAGAATCCATGAGCAACCTCTAGGTTGCTGCTCGCCTTACGCTTCTGTGGATGAAGACGCAACTATTGTGTTGCTCCTGAGCGTAAAAAAAACGGCGACCCGAGAAGGGCCGCCGTTTCAAACCAAGGCTGACTTCAGGCGCCGGTTTGCGCCGCCGTCTGCAGCGTCGCGAGGTCGAGCTTCACCCCCGGCCCCATCGTCGAAGAGACCGAGGCGCGCAGGAGGTAATGCCCCTTGGCGCCCGGCGGCTTGGCTCGGTTGACCGCGTCAACGAAAGCGCGGACGTTCTCGGCGAGCTTGTCCTCTCCGAACGAAGCCTTGCCGACCGAACCCTGAACGATGCCGGCCTTCTCAGCCCGGAATTCGACCGCGCCGCCCTTCGAGGCCGCGACGGCCGCCTTCACGTCCATCGTCACCGTCCCCACCTTCGGATTGGGCATGAGCCCGCGGGGGCCCAGAACCTTGCCGAGACGGCCAACGAGCGGCATCATGTCGGGCGTCGCGATGCAGCGGTCGAAGTTGATTTCGCCGCCCTGCACCTGGGTGACCAGGTCCTCGGCGCCGACCACGTCGGCTCCCGCCTCGCGCGCCTCATCGGCTTTGGCGCCGCGGGCGAACACGGCGACGCGCAACGTGCGCCCGGTGCCGTTCGGCAGGTTGACGACGCCGCGCACCATCTGGTCGGCATGCTTGGGGTCCACGCCGAGATTGAGCGAAAGTTCGACCGTCTCATCGAACTTGGCCTTGGCGTTGGTCTTGACGATTTTGACCGCGTCATCGAGCGCGTAGAGCTTGGTGCGCTCGACCGCTTCGCGGGCTTTCAGAACTCGCTTGCCGTGATGCATGGTCAGCCTTCCACCACCTGAAGGCCCATGGAGCGGGCCGAGCCTTCGATCATCCTCATCGCCGCCTCGATCGTGTCGCAGTTGAGGTCGACGATCTTCTGCTGGGCGATCTCGCGCACCTGAGCCTTGGTCACCTTGCCGACGAAGCCGCGGCCGGGAGTTTTCGCGCCAGAGGCAGGCTTCTTGCCGAGCTTGAGGTTCGCCGCCTTCTTCAGAAAGAAGGTCACCGGCGGCTGACGCATCTCGAAGGTGAACGAGCGGTCCTGGTAGGCCGTGATGACCACGGGGATCGGCGCGCCCTTCTCCAATTGCGCCGTGCGCGCATTGAAGGCCTTGCAGAACTCCATGATGTTGAGGCCGCGCTGGCCGAGCGCGGGACCGATCGGCGGCGACGGATTGGCCGCGCCGGCCGGCACTTGCAGTTTGATATAGCCGGTTATTTTCTTCGCCATGAGGCTGCTCCATGCGGGACGTGAGCCGTCGGGTTTTCCCCGAAGGCTACGCCAGGTTGCAGTTCGTGGTCATGAACGGTTGACCCGGCTGGCGACCGGACGTTCTCCCACGTTTTTGCGTGAAGGCGCGGCGCTTAGCAGGTTTGCGGGCGTGGGGCAAGTGCGCGATACTGATCCCGCGACGAGGTTAACATGAGCGACAGCAAAGCAGGGGCGGCGTCCGTTCAGCGGGCGAAGGCGGCCGGCGCGCGATCCCGCGCGATCTCCTACGACGCGGACATTATCCTCTGGTCCGAGCAGCAGGCTCGTTTTCTGCGCGCCGGCCGGTTCGCTGATCTCGACATCGAACATCTGGCGGACGAGATCGAAGACGTGGGCAAGAGCGAAAAGCGCGAATTCGTGAGCCGAATGGGGGTTTTGCTGGCTCATCTTCTGAAATGGAGCCGCCAGCCGACGAAGCGCAGTCCGAGCTGGCGCTCGACAATCGTCGTCCAGCGCAAACGCATCGCGCTTGCGATCAAAGGGACGCCCAGCCTGAAGGCGGTGATGCGCGACCCTGACTGGCGGGAAGAAATCTGGCTCGATGCGCTCGCTCAGGCGCAAAAAGAGACCGGGCTCACGCCCAATGAGTTGCCGGAAGCCTGTCCATGGTCGATGGAGCAGGCGACCGATCCTGACTTCTGGCCGGAGTGAGGCGCAAAGGGCCGTGAGCAAGCTTCGCCTGCGCGCGCCGTTTATGCAGCGCGCGCGAGGCGGCTCGTATTCTTATGCGATTGCCGTGCTCCGGCGGGCCCTGCGGTAGCCAAGCAAGCCGAGGCCGACGAAGCCGGCCGTCATCATCATCCAGGTTGAAGCTTCGGGCGCGCCGGTGATCGTGAACCGCGCGCCGTCCATCGAAGCCGTCTCCCAGCTGTTGCCGTCGAGATCGAACGACAGATAGGTGAAGAAGCTCGGCGATCCGACCGGATTATTCCCATCGCCCAATCCGCCCGCGCCGTCCGCGCCGAAGGCGCCAGACCCGAAGACGAGGCCGTAGCTGCCGGCGCTCAATGTGATGCTGAGCGGCACTGTGAGGTCTGTCGTCGCGCTGGGAGCCGAGAAAACGACATGGGCGAGGCTGTTGGCCTCGATCTCACTCGGTGTGAAGCTCGGCAGCGAGCCTGCAGAGGTCAAAGGCACAATGGCCCCGAAGATGGCGCCGGAGGGAAAGCCGCCGAACTGGCCGCCGATGCCACGGATCTCAGTCGTCGCATCGAGCGTGAAACCGACGCCGAAGTAGCGGTCATCGCTGACGATGTACTCGCCCGTATCGACACCGGTGTAATCGGCGGTCGAAAAGATGATTCCGGCGTTGGCTGCGTTAGGAGCGGCCACAGCGACGAGGCTCAATAGGCAAGCAGCAGCGGCGGCGGCGCCGATCTTGTACATCTAGAAGACCCCTATGGAAAATGGTGAGAATTCGTGCGTCCGTGGCGGTAGCGCTGCTGCGCGACAGATTCATGAATGACGCAGGATCACTGCGTCTCCCTTATGCTGGACACGGCAAGAAAGCGGTCACCGCCGCATAGGCGATGTGGCGCCCAGCGCCGACGTAAGAAAAGCCCCCTCCCACGGCCCCGCGATCTGCGTGCATCTGGTAGGCTCGAAGCGGCGGGGGCGCCAGGAGGTTAGGGTGGACCGGAGAGCCTTTATACGCGGAGCGGCGGTCGCCGCCGCTTTTGCAACGGGCGCGAGCGAGGCGCGCGGCGCCCCCGACAAGATCGACGCCAGGGCGATCCTCGACGATCCGGACGCGCCCGTCGGCGGCAATCCGAAAGGAAACACCCCGATCGTCGCCTTCCTGGACTACAATTGCCCCTATTGCCGCGCCACCGCGCCGGATCTCAACCGTTTCGTCGCCGCCGACGGCCAAATCAGGCTCGTCTACAAGGATTGGCCGATCCTCGCGCTCTCCTCGGTCTATGGGGCGCGGCTTGCGCTTGGCGCCAACCTTCAAGGTCAGTACCAGAGCGCTCACGATGCCTTGATGGCGATCCGGGGCGTGAAGACCACGGAAGCGACGATGCGGGCGGCGGTGGAGGTCGCGGGGGTCGACATGAGCAAGCTCGATCGCGACCTTGGCGCCCATGACAAGGCCATCATGCGTCTCATCAAGCGCAACGACGATCAGGCCAAGGCGCTTGGGCTCGAGGGAACGCCGTCCTACCTGATCGGTCCGTTCCTGATTGCGCAGCCGCTCAATTATCAGGGTTTCAGCGAGGCGGTCCAAAACTTCCGCCAGCATCTTGCGAAGTGAGCGGGGCCGGGGGCCCGATCAGCGCGTCTCCTTCATGCTGAACACGGCGAGAAAACTGATCACCGCCGCAGCGGCGATGTAATAGCCGACCCACGCGATGCCTCCCTTCGCCTCCAGGATTTCGGCGAGAGACGGCGCAAGGGAAGCGCCGAGAATGCCGCCGAGGTTGTAGGTGCTCGCTGCGCCCGTGTAGCGCACGGGAACGGGGAAGAGTTCGGGGAGAAGCGCGCCGAGCGGCGCGAAAGTCAGCCCCATTGCGCAGAGCGCCAGAGCCAGAAAGGCGAAGACGCCGAAGTCGCCCGAGGCCATCAGCCGTGGCATCGCAAGGCCAACGAACAGCGCCACGATTTGAAAGGTCATCAGGACGGGGCGGCGGCCAAAGCGGTCGGCGAGGACGGCGGAGAGCGGGGTCGCCGCCGCCATGACGATCACAGCTCCGCACAAGAGCCCGAGAAAATGCACGCGCGGGATTTGAAGCGCGCGCACGCCGTAACCCAGCGCGTAGACGGTCGAGATGTAGAACAAAGCGTAGCAGACAACGATCGCGAGCGACCCTTGGATCAACGGCGCCAAGTGATCCCGGAAGATCACGCCGAGGGGCACGTCGGCGCGCTCGCCCTGTTCGAGGGCCTTGAAAGCCGGCGTCTCCTCGAGCGAGACGCGCACATAGAGGCCGACCGCCACCAGCGCCGCGCTCGCGAGGAAAGGTACCCGCCAGGCCCAATTGACGAAGGCCGCCTCGCCGAACGCGAGAAGCAACAGGAGAAACAGGCCGGTCGCGATGAGGAAGCCGATTGGCGGACCGAGCTGAGGGAACATCCCGTACCAGGCCCGCTGTCCAGGAGGCGCGTTCTCGACGGCGACCAGCGCCGCTCCGCCCCATTCGCCTCCGAGGCCCACGCCTTGCGCGAGGCGCAGCGCGGCGAGCGCCAAGGGCGCGAAAACACCTGCGGTTGCGTAAGAAGGCAGGACGCCGATCAGCGTCGTTGCGAGCCCCATCGTCAGCATGGTGGCGACGAGCGTCGATTTCCGCCCGATCCGATCGCCGAAATGGCCGAACAGGAAGGAGCCGACCGGGCGCGCGAAAAAAGCGAGGCCAAACGCCAGGTAAGCGTTCAGGGTTTGCGTTTCAGGCGCGGATTTCGGGAAGAACATCGGCCCGAACACGAGCGCAGCAGCCGTGCCGAAGATGTAGAAGTCGTAGAATTCGATCGTCGTGCCGACGAGGCTTGCGAGCGCGACCTTGCCGACGCTCGCTCGCGGCGCCTCGTTCGCCCTCCCGGCCGTTAGTGTCGCCATGGTCGCTTCCTCGCCCACGCTTTTTGAGCAGCGGCGCTCGCCGCCGCCTGCTTTCTGTCTTTCAGCTGTCCGCATGCTCTCGATCGAACCGCAACACATCGTCCAATCCCATGAGGCGGTTCATTTCAGCGAACGAATAGACCGGCGCTTTCGAGCCGAGCGACGAGCCCGTCTCGCGGATCTGACGATAGACCGTATCCAACGCCGCCGCCGCGCTGAGGATGCCCGCGATGGGGTGGATCGCGAGCGTGAAACCGATCTCGGCCAGACGCGCGTTGGTCAGCATCGGCGTGCGCCCGCCGCCCTCGACCATGTTGGCCATGAGCGCGCAGTCCCCGAGTTCGCGGCCGATCGTCACGAGTTCGGCTTCGCTTTCCGGCGACTCGATGAACAGAATATCCGCTCCGGCTTCCGCGTAGGCGCGCGCCCGCCCGATCGCCTCCGAGAGGCCCCTGGACGTGCGCGCGTCCGTGCGGGCGACGATGAGAAAATCAGGACTTGTTCGCGTCTCCACGGCGACCGCGACCTTCTCGACCATTTCCTCCATCGGTATGACCCGGCGCTCGGGCGTGTGCCCGCATTTCTTGGGGAACACTTGGTCCTCGAGCTGGATCGCCGCCGCTCCGGCGCGCTCATAGCCGCGGACGGTGTGGCGGACGTTCAAGAGACCGCCATAGCCGGTGTCGCCGTCGGCGATGAGCGGCTGCTTCGCCGCATTCGCCATGGCCTCGACCCGGCCGACCATATCGGCGTAACTCGCAAGCCCGGCGTCGGGAAGGCCGAGATGCGAGGCGACCGTTCCGTATCCCGTCATGTAAAGCGCGTCGAAGCCCATGGCGCCCGCCATGCGCAGCGAGATCATGTCGTAGACGCCGGGCGCCACAATGACCCGGTCCTTCGGGCGCCCGTTCAGGATTTCACGGAGTTTCGGCATCGCGACTATTCTCCCAACGCTCTCCCTGGCGCTCGTAAACAAGCGTCGTCCGTCATGCGCGACTTTGTCGTAGAGCAGCAGGGCCACGCGCGGCAACATCGCCGTTCTCATGCGCCCATGTCGTGTTGAGCCGAGCGGGCAAGATTTGCATCTCCTTCAAGGTCACCGATCGGTCAAAAAGCCGGCCTATGCAGTGGATGGGCAGGGCATCGAGAGACGGAGAAAGCGCCCATGAAGAGATTTCTCGCTTTGTATATGGCCGACGCTTCCGGGATGGCCGACATGATGAGGAACTCCACTCCCGAACAGCGCAAGCAAGGCATGGAGGCGTGGGAGAAATGGATGGCTGACAACAAGCCCTCGCTCGCCGATCGCGGCGCGCCTGTTGGCAAGACCAAGCGCATCGACGCGAAAGGGGCCAAGGACGCAAGGAACGATGTCTGCGGCTATTCCATCGTGCAAGCAGAATCGGCTGACGCCGCAGCGAGGATCTTTGGCAAGGACCAGCCGTTCCTGCAAATGCCGGGAGCGACGATTGACCTGATCGAGATCATGGAGATGCCGGGCGCGTAGTCGCCGATCCTGCAAGGCACTCGGATGGGGCCCGCGGATGCGGTCCCCGTTTTCGCCAGGGCGGCTCCGCAGCGAGACGATCAGCTATCGGCTCGAGCGGGGCGCGCTATCAAATGCGCGTGAGCGGCCCTGGCGTGCTTCTCGCGCTCGCCGTCCTGCAACAGCTCACCGGCGTCAACGCCATCATCGACGACTCGAACAGCATCTTCGCCGCCGCAGGCTTCGCGACGCCTGCGGAGCAAGCCCAAGCACTTGGGCGATCGGCGCGGTCAACGTGGTCTCGACCTTCATCGCGATCGCCTTCATCGATGGCCTCGGCCGGAGCCCGCTCCTGATTGCGCGTCTCATCGGCATGGCCTCGTGGCGAGGCTAGCCGGCGAAGTCGGGAGATGCGGAAGGCGGCGCGCAAGAGTCACCCGACTTCAATCTTCTCCTTCCCGAGATGACCGAGAGCCCTCTCTTTCGCCATCGCCGCCGCGTGGTCTCGGGCGAGGAACGTATAAACCGCCGGCGTGACGAACAGCGTGAACAGCGTGCCGATCGCCATGCCGAAGAAAATCGTGACGCCGATATTGAAGCGCGAGACCGCGCCCGCGCCGGTGGCGAAGATGAGCGGCGCCATGCCGACGACCATCGCCGCTGTGGTCATGAGGATCGGCCGCAAGCGCACCGCCGCCGCCTCCTCGATCGCGCTGCGCCGTGAGTGGCCGCCCATCTCCTGCAGTCGGTTCGCGAAGTCGACCATCAGAATGCCGTGCTTCGAGATGAGGCCGATCAGCGTGACGAGGCCGATCTGCGAATAGATGTTGATGCTGGCGAAGCCGAGGACGCCGCCGGCGTTGAGCGGCAGCAGCGCGCCGAAGAGCGCTGTCGGCAGGGCGATCAGGATGATGAGCGGATCGCGGAAGCTCTCATATTGCGCCGCCAGAACGAGATAGATGACGATGAGCGCGAACACGAACACATAAACGAGCGCGTTGCCCTCCTGCTCGTACTGGCGTGAGTCGCCCTGGAAGTCATAGGTGTAGCCTTCCGGAAAAAGCTCTTTCGATTTCGCGGTCAGGAAATCGAGCGCTTCGCCAAGCGTTCGGCCCGGGAAAGGCACGCCCGACAGGGTGGCGGAATTGAGCTGCTGGAAGCTCGTGAGCGCATTGGGCTGCACTTCTTCCGAGACAGTCGCCACCGCCGACAACGGAACCAGCTCGCCGTTCGCAGCGCGCACCTGGTAGCGCGTCAGCCACGCGGGATCGAAGCGGAACTCGCGCGGCGCCTGCGGGATGACCTGATAGCTGCGGCCGTAGAGGCTGAAGAGGTTCACATAATTGCCGCCGAGCATGGTCGCCAGCGCCGCGCCCACGTCAGACATGTTGACGCCGATGCGGTTCGCCTTGTCCGCGTCGACCTTGAAGACGAGCTGCGGCGTGTCGAATTTGAGGTCGACGTCGGTGAACAGGAAGAGGCCGCTTTCCCGCGCCGCCTGCTGCATCTTGAGCGCGACGTCGGCGAGCGTCGCGTAGTCGCCGGTTGTGCGAATGACGAATTGCATCGGCGCGCCGCCGGTCGAGCCGGGCAGCGCGGGGGGCGAAAACGCCTGCACCTGCGCCTGCGGAACGGCGAGAAATTTCGGGCTGAGCTCCGCCAGGACCTGTTTCTGGTTCCTCATCCGCTCATCCCAAGGCTTGAGGAGAAAGCCGACAAAGGCGTTGCGGACGCCTGCGGAGCCGTTGATGGTGAAAACGTGCGAGATTTCGGGCGTCGACCGCACGCCGTCGTACAGGCGCTTCGTCGCCTGTTCGGTGTAGTCGAGGTTGCCGAGCTGAGGCGTCTTGACCAGCGAGAGCAGAATGCCCTGATCCTCCTCCGGCGCGAGTTCGCGCGGGGTCGAGGCGTACATGACGGCGGTCAAAGCCAGCACCCCGACCAGAATGAGCATGGTCAGCGCGCGGAAGTTGAGCGAGCTATGGAGGCGCCGCTTATAGGCGCGTCGAAGTTTTAGGAAGGCGCTATCGAGTTTCCGCGCGAACCAGGTTTCATTCTTCTCGCGGCTCAGGAGCTTCGAGCACATCATGGGTGAGAGCGTGAGCGCGATGAAGCCCGAGACGATGACGGCCCCCGCCAGGGTGAAGGCGAATTCACGGAAGAGAACGCCGGTCACCCCGGCGACAAACCCGATCGGCGCATAGACCGCGGCGAGCGTGATCGTCATGGCGATGATTGGCAGCGCGATCTCGTGGGCGCCCCGGATCGCCGCGTCGAACGGCGTCATCCCCTCCTCGATATGGCGATGGATGTTCTCCACCACGACGATGGCGTCATCCACAACGAGACCGATGCCGAGCACGAGCGCGAGCAGCGTGAGCAGGTTGATCGAATAGCCGAGCGCCATCAGCGCGATCATCACGCCAATGAGCGAAAGCGGGATGGTGACGATCGGAATGAAGGTCGAGCGCAGATTGCCGAGGAAGAGGAAAATCACGACGATCACGATCGCCGCCGCTTCGAGGAGCGTCTTCGCAACTTCGTAGATCGAGGCGCGGATGAACGTGGTCGAATCGTACGCGATCGTCGCCCTCAAGCCCGCCGGCAATTGCGCCTGGATGCTCGGCATGATCGCGCGCACGCCGTCGATCACGGTCAAGGGATTGGCCTCGGGCGTCCCATAGATGCCGACGAACACCGCCTTGAGGCCGTCGAAGACCGACGAGGAATCGACGCTTTGCGGCCCGAGCTCGATCTTGGCGACGTCGCCCAGCCGCACCAGCGCGTCGCCATGCGCCGCGATCACGAGCTGCCCGAAGGCCTTCGCGCTGTCGAGCGAGGTCAGCGCATTGACGCTGATCTGGGTGTAGTCGCCTTTGACCTCTCCAGCAGCGGTCGTGAAATTGTTGGCTAAGAGCGCTGCGCGCACGTCATTCGGCGTGACGCCGAGGGACGCCATGCGGGTCGGATCGAGCCAGATGCGCATGGCGAAGGTCTGGCCGCCGAGAATCTGCGCGTTGGCGACGCCTTCGACAGTCTGCAGGCGCGGCTGGACGACGCGGGTGAGGTAGTCCGTGATCTGGGATGCGCTCATGACGTCCGAGTTGAACGACAGATACATGAGCGCGTAGCCCTGGCCAGTCTGCTTGACCACGACCGGGTCGTTGGCGTCGCGCGGCAGAAGCCCGCGCACCTGATTGACCTTCGACAACGTGTCGGCCATCGCCCGGTCGGGATTGGCGTCGAGCCTGAGATTGAGCGTGATGGTCGAAGTGTTCTGCTGCGAGGTCGAGACCAGCGTGTCGATCCCCTCGGCGCTCGCCACCGCCTGCTCGATCGGCGTCGTGATGAACCCTTTGATGACGTCGGCCGCGGCGCCGGGATAGGTCGTGGTGATGGTGATCGTGGTGTTCGAGGTTTCAGGGAACTGCCGCACCTGAAGCCGAAAGGCCGCCATTCCACCGACCAAGAGGATGAGGAGGCTGACGACGGTCGCCAGCACCGGCCGGCGGATGAAGAGATCGGTGAAGGCGTTCATCGCCGATCCGTCACGGCCTTGCCGTTTCGGCTGGAGGCGGAAGTGAGGCGGTTTCGTCGATCGTCACCGGCGTATAGGCCTGCAGCTTGATCTGGCCCGCGGTCACCACGCGCTCGCCCGCCCTTAGGCCCTCCGTGATCGCAATTCTTTCGCCGCGCGCCGGGCCGACCTTGACGAAACGGCGCTCGACGATGAGGCCGCTCGGCCCGCCTTGATCGCTCACCCCGCCTTGCGCGCGCGCATGGGGGGCCGCTCTGACGACGAAGACGTTGTCGCCATAGAGGCTGTAAACGATCGCCGTTCGGGGCACGGTCAGGACCGAGGCGACGTCGCCCGTCGTGACCGTGAGGTTGGCGAACATGCCAGGCAGGAGCTTGCGGTCGGGGTTGGCGAACTCGGCGCGGGCGGTGACATTGCGCGATTCGGCGCTGACGCGCGCGTCGATCGCCTCGATCTTGCCCTCGAAACTGCGCCCGGGAATGGCGTCGACCGTCATTCTGACGCTCTGGCCGACCGCGAGCGAGCGCAAAGCCTCCTCGGGCACAGGGAAGTCGGCGTAGATCGGGTCGAGTTGCTGGAGCGTCACCAGGCTCGTTCCCACCGCCACATATTGGCCGAGATCGACGTTGCGCAGACCAAGCCTGCCGGCGAAGGGCGCCCGGATCGCCTTCTGGGCGATGACGGCCCGCGTCCGCTCAACCGTCGCGGCGGCCGAATCGCGCGCAGCGATGGCGGCGTCGACGGTCGATTGTGGGGTATTGCCCTGGGCGACGAGCGTCTTCTGCCGCGCCAATGTCGCGTCCGCGTTCTTCAATTGCGCAAGCCCGTTTGCGAGGTCGGCCTGCTCGACCGAATCGTCGATATTGATCAGAAGCGCGCCCGCTTCGACATCCTGGCCCGACTCGAAATGCTTCCCGGTCACCACGCCCGCCGCCTGAGGCGCGATGATGACGCCCTGGTAGGCGCGCAACGTTCCGATGGCCGTCAGTTCGGGAGGCCATTTTTGCGCTGTCGCCGCCTCCGCCGTCACCGCCGTCGGTTTTGGCGCGAAGGCCGCGGCAATGAAGCCTTTGACCATCGGGGGCTTGATGACGAACTGGAAATAGGCGAGCCCACCCGTCATTGCGGCGAGCAGAGCCAGAACCGCGACGAACACGATGGGCCGGCGAGCGGCGAGCGGAAGCCGCGCGAGCACGAGCAGCAGCGCCAGAATCGCGCCGGCCGCGCCCAGGGCCAGAGGAGGAACTGGGGTGTGGATGAGCGCGAATCGCGCCGCCGCCGCGAGCGCAAGCAGCGCCGCGGCGAGCAAGATTAAGACCAGGTTCGTCAGGCGCCGCATCGCTCCATTCCGGTTCCGACGGGGTTTCGGGGGCCGACCCTTGTGCAACATTTCTTTCGCGATCGATACGGGAACAGCCAGAATCGCCGCCCCGGAGCCGGGGCCTACCCCTCGTCACCGTGCGGCGGCCTCGTTATGCTTAAATCCATGGCCGCAAAGGGGCGGCCTGATTCGGGAGATACGTCAATGACCAAGACGCTCGCACTGGTCGCGCTCGCGCTCAGCCTCGCCGGAGTTCCGGCGCTCGCCTATGCCGATGACGCGTGCATGACGCAAGCCACGGAGAAGAAACTTGCCGGCGCGGCCAAGACCAGCTTCATGACGAAATGCGAGAGAACGTCGTGCGAGGGACAGGCCAAGGACAAGAATCTGCACGGCGCAGCCATGACCTCGTTCGTCAAGAAGTGCACGAAAGACGCGATGGCGATGTAGGGGTTGCGGGCGGCCGCGCGGCGATTGTTTCGCCTGGGCAAATTTCGGCGACTGCTAGCGCGGCCGGTTTATTCCTTCACCGCTCCCGTCAGGCTCGAGACGTAATATTCGACGAAAAACGAGTACATGATCACCACCGGCAGCGAGCCGAAGAGCGCCGCCGCCATAAGCGAACCCCAGTGATAGACGTCGCCTTCCACGAGTTCGGTGATCGCGCCGACCGGAACCGTCTTGTTCTCCGACGAGGAGATGAAGGTCAGCGCGTAGATGAACTCGTTCCATGAGAGCGTGAAGGCGAAGATGCCGGCCGAGATCAGGCCGGGAACCGCGAGCGGCAGCGTGATCTTCCACAAGATCTGCAGCCGGGTCGCGCCGTCGATCAACGCGCATTCCTCGAGCTCGTAGGGAATCGTGCGGAAATAGCCCATCAAGAGCCAGGTGCAGAACGGGATCAGGAAGGTCGGGTAGGTCAGGATGAGCGCCCAGTCGCTGTCGAACAAGCCAAGCTTGAAGATGATCGCCGCGAGCGGGATGAAGAGAATGCTCGGCGGAACGAGATAGGCGAGAAAGATAGCGAGCCCGACATAGCGCGCTCCGGAAAACCGCAGGCGCTCGATCGCGTAGGCCGCGCAGACGCTGCACAGAAGCGAGATCACCGTCGACGACACCGAGATGATCATCGTGTTGATGAGCCATGAGGGGTAGCTGGTCTCGAAAAACAGCTTCTGGATGTGCTGGAGCGTCGGGGAATGGACCCAAAACGGATTGAAGTGGGCGTAGTCGTAGAGCTCCTCGTCCGGCTTAAAGGTCGTCGTCGTCATCCAGTAGAAGGGAAACAACAAGACGAACAGGAAGACCCCGAGCGGAAGGTAGAGCGTGAAGAGCCGGCGCGGCAGGCTCTCCAGATAGTCCATGCCCTCAGATGCGTCGCCGCCGGTAGCCATTCTTAGTCTCGCGAGCCTTGTTGCCAGCGGCGCCGCTGCAATCCGAAATAGCTGAACAGGATGGCGCCGAGCAGGAATGGCACCATCGAATCGGCGATCGCGGCGCCCTCGCCGAGACGCCCCCCGGTGATGGCGCGCTGGAACGAGAGGGTCGCCATGAGATGGGTGGCGTTCATCGGCCCCCCGCGGGTGATCGCGTAGATGAGCTGGAAGTCGGTGAACGTCAGCAGCACCGAGAAGGTCATGACGACGGCGATGATCGGCGACAGCATCGGCAAAGTGACAAAGCGGAAGCGCTGCCAGGGACCGGCCCCGTCGAGGGTCGCCGCTTCGTAGAGCGACGGCGAGATGGTCTGCAGTCCGGCAAGGAGCGTGATCGCCACGAACGGGATGCCGCGCCAGACATTGGCGGCGATGACCGACCAGCGCGCGTTCCACGGCTGGCCGAGAAAATCGATGTACTGGTGCATGAGGCCCAGCTTGATCAGCGTCCAGGAGATGATCGAGAACTGCGGATCGTAAATCCACCAGAAGGCGATCGCCGACAGGACGGTCGGCGTGACGAACGGCAACAGCACGACGGCGCGAATCAGCGATTTCATCGGCAGCCGGCGATTGAGCAGAAGCGCCAGATAGAGGCCCAGGCCAAACTTGAGCACGCTCGCCACGACCGTATAGAGGGTGGTGTTGAAAACGGAGAGCCAGAAGATCCGGTCGTGCGCAAGGGAGACGAAATTGTCGAACCCGACAAAGCGGCCGGCCTGACCGATCGAGGCGTCGGTCATGCCGAGCCAGAAGCCGAGGCCGAGCGGGTAGGCGAGAAACACAAGCAAAATCGCAGCCGCGGGCGCGATCATGAGGAGCCCGAGGATGTTGCGGTTGTCGAGCAGACGAAGCGCCAAGGATGGCCTCGCCGGGGCGAGGCGGGCGGCTCGTTGCGCGGGCGTCACCGACGCCATCAGAGGCCCTCTCCATGACCCCGGGCCGGGGCGGCGATCGGACGAATGCTCACCTCCCTCTCGTCGTCGGGCCTCCTCGTCAGGCGCTGTAATACCGCTTCACGCGCTCGGCCGCATCATGCGCCGCAGCCTTGGGCGTCTTGTCGCCGGTGCACGCCTCGGCGAACATGTCGACCACGACGAAATCTCCCATGGTCGCGGCGGACGCATTGCCAAGCGAGCCTGAATAGCCGTCGTCCAGCGCATACTTCAGAACATCGCGGAACGGCGTCACCTTCGGATCGGCCGTCCAGACCGGATTGTCGTTCCAGGCGGGCAATGGCGGCGCCACATAGCCGTTCGACTGGGTCTCCCAATAGTCGACTTGCGGCTTGTCCCACATGAAACGCAGGTATTCGCGCACGGCGTTCGGATATTTGGAGTACTTATAGGCGTAGGTGTTGAGGATGTTCTGCTGCTCGCTCGGCTTTCCGACAGGGCCGATCGGCATGTTGGCGTGGTCCATGTCGGCGGCGATCGCCTTGAGCGCCGGATCAGGCGAGTTCTTGGCGACGGTGTAGATCGAGACGCCGTTCAACGTCAGGCTGATCTGGTCGGCGAGGAACGCCTTGTTGTTGCTTGGGTCGAGCCAGGACAACACGCCGTCGATGTAGGTCGCGTAGAGCTGCTTGGCGTATTCGAGGGCGGCGACCGTTTCGGGCGAATCGAGCGCGACATTGTTGTTGTCATCGACGGTCTTGCCGCCGAAAGCCCACAAGCACCACTGAGCCCAACCGTTGGCGTCGCCGGTGGCGTGGCCAAGGGCGAAGCCCGGCGGTTTGCCAGTCTTTTTCAGGCCCTGGCACAACTTGAGGTATCCGGCGGTGTCCTTGGGAAATTCATCGAACCCGGCGGCGCGCATCGCGCTGATGCGGTAGTTCATGCAGCCGCCGCTCGCGCCCTGCGGCAGCGCGATCCAGCGCTTTCCGTCCATCCCATACTTGCGCGCAACCGGATACCAACCGCCGGACTTCGCCCCGATATATTCGGCGAGATCCGTGAGATCGAGCAGCTTGTCCTTGAACTTGAAGGGGTCGTCGAGCGTGCCCATGATGATGTCGGGCCCGGCGCCGACATTGGCGGCGACCGCCGATTTCGGTCGGATGTCGTCCCAGCTTTCGGCTTCGATGCGGACTTTGACGCCCGTTTGGTCCGTGAATTTTTTGGTGTTGACGACGAAACTGTCGTACTCGGCCTGGATGAATTGCTTCCAGCGCAAGACGCGGATCGACGCGCCTGGCTCCGGCGCCGGGCCATTCCAGGCCGGCTCGGCGCGTGGGGCGCCCGGCATGAGCAGCAATCCCGCAGCGCCACCGGATTGCAAGAGCCGCCGTCTGCTGATGTCGACCATGTGGTCCTCCCTCGCTGGCGCCGGCTCAAGGCGCAGCGCGCCGCTTCTTTGGATCGACCCTACACCGGGCCGTCGCCGGGCGCCAAGGCGTCGCGCCGGCGCTTGATCCGGGGCGCGCTTCAAGCGCCGCGCAGACGAGACCGCGCGTCCCGCCTCACATCGGCGAGAACTTCGTCGACTTGATGATCTTGTTCTCCTGATGCTGAACCGCGCCGGCCGCGGCGCTTTTTTTGCGATAGGCGATCCAGGCGGGATCTTCTTCCAGTCCCTGCCGTCGTCGCTCGCGATCGGCCTGGCTCTCATAGCCCCACAGAAACACGACTTGATTGAGCGTGCCGATTTCCGTTGTGAAAACGCCGATCGGCTGGCCCAGATGACGAACGTGGGTTGGCATCCCCTCAGCTTCGTACAACGCGAGCCAGTCGCCGAGCCGCCCGGGAACCATCGTGTAGGTTCGCAAATCGATGATCATTGTCGCCTCCCTCTCTTACTCGTCGTGCTGAGAAACTCTTCTTGGCCCGGAGCATCCGGCGTCGCTACGGCTTCGCGGTTGAGCCGGGGGATGGATAGGCGCTGACGAAGCCGTCGCGGTTCGGCATCTTGATCCTGGCCAAGCTCATCGCGTCGAGCGCGGCGTCCTGCGGGACGATCCCGTTCAGGAACAGCACATAGGTCGAAACTGCATAGACCTCGTCTGGGCTCAGAGATTGCGGCGCGTCGAGCGGCATCGCGCGCCGCACATAATCGAACAGCGTCGTCGCATAAGGCCAGAAGCTGCCAACGGTCTTCTCCGGCTTCTTGTCGCGCAGCGTCCCCAATCCGCCGGCGAGCCGCGGCATCGGCTTGCCCTCGCCGTGGGGCCCGTGGCAGCTCGCGCATTTCGCAGCGTAGATCGCCTCGCCCTGCCGTACGTCGCCCCGTCCGGGCGGCAGGCCGGCGCCGTCGGGTGCAATGTCGATGTCCCAGCCGGCGATCTCTTGCGGCGTCGCCGGCCGACCGAAGCCATAGCGCTCGGCCGCTGATCCGGCGCCGCATGCCGCGAGCGCGGCGATCACAAGCGCAATGCGGAGCGCGACCCTATCCGGCATTGGTCACCGCGCCGCTCGCCGAGACGCCCCAGTGCTGGATTCCGTTGTAGTGATAGTACGAGCGGGCGTCGCGCACCTTCATGAGCGCCTCGCGGGTCGGCTGCACATAGCCGGTCTCGTCGGTGGCGCGGCTCGCGAGCGTCGCAGGACCGCCGTCCCAGCGCCAGGGCGAACGGAACCGCGTCAAGCACTTCGACATGACAGGCTCCTGCAGCGATGCGTCGCGCCACGAGGCGCCGTCGTCGCTCGAGACTTCGACACGCGTCACTTTCCCCGCGCCTGACCAGGCAAGACCAGAGATTTCGTAGAAACCCGGGGCTTCGAGCTTCTGTCCTCCGGACGGGAAGGTAATGACCGATTTCGCCTCCATGACCAGATTGAATTGGCGCGCCACGCCGTCCGGCATCAGCTCAGTGTACTTCGATGTTTCCTCGCGCGTTTGGAACGGCTCGGCTCCGAGCTTCAGCCGTCTCAGCCACTTGACGTTCGTGTTGCCCTCGTATCCTGGCAGCAGCAAGCGCAGCGGGTAGCCCTGCTCCGGCCGCAGCCGCTCGCCATTCTGCGCATAGGCGAGCAGCGCGTCGTCGAGCGCCTTTTCGATCGGGATGCTGCGGGTCATCGCCGCCGCGTCGGCGCCTTCGGCCAGCATCCATTTCGCTTGCGGTTTGACTCCGGCCTCAGCGAGAACGGTCGCGAGCGGAACGCCGGTCCACTCGCTGCAGCTCAAGAGCCCGTGCGTGTCCTGGGCCGTCAGTTCCGGTTTGGGGGCGCCCCAATTTTGCGTGTTGCCGGAACATTCGAGAAAATGGATGCGAGACATCGACGGAAATCGCGCGAGATCCTCCATGGTGAAGATGAGAGGCCTCTCGACCAGGCCATGAACCATGAGCCGGTGCTCGAGCGGGTCGATGGTCGGAATGCCGGCGTGGTGGCGCTCATAGTGCAGCCCGTTCGGCGTGATGATCCCGGAAAGATCCTGAAGCGGCGTGAGGCTGAACGAAGACAGGCGCGTTTCCGGCTCGGGCAAGCCGTGACGGTAGCGGCGCACGACATTGGCTTCGAACTTGGACGGGCGCCCATAAGGCTGGCTCAGAACTTCGTCGCCAGGATGGAGCTGCCATTCCGGAATTGCAGGCGGCAGGTCCTCGGTTTCCTGCGCGCGTCCGGGCTGCGAGACGATCGCCGCAGCCGCCGCGCCCGCGCCGGTCCCGAACAAGCGCCGACGGGTGAGACGGCCGACGAACTCGGAAGAGTCGGGTTCCGCCGGCGCGGACGGCGCCCTCGATTTACGCGTCCATGGAATCAAACTGTGAGCTCCTCGCTCGCTAGCCCGATTGCGGCTGACGACATCGTGAATGGTCGCGCAGATCGTTTCGTCGGACAAGAGGAGGTCTCGCGGCAGAGACGGATGCGCGCTCGCCTTGATGTTGTCGTTATTGAGGGAGTAGGCGGGCGCGGGCGAACGACGCCCTCTTGTCCTCGAGGTCCATCATGTCGCTTCGCTGGGCGTTCGCCCGCTCTTTGATCCTCGTCGCGCTCCTCGTTGCGCCTTTCGCCGCGCCCTCGGCGCACGCCGAGGCGATGGGCATCGCGCTCGAAGGATTTCGCTATCCTTATCCAGCGCATTTCATGCCGCTCACCCTCGAAGGCGAGGATTTACGCCTTGCCTATATGGACGCTGCCCCGGTCGGTCAGCCGAATGGGCGCACCGTCGTCCTGCTGCACGGCCGGAATTTTCCCTCGAGCTATTGGGAGCCGACCATCAAGGCGCTGACGGAAGCGGGCTACAGGGTTGTTGCTCCCGATCAGATCGGCTTCGGCAAGTCGTCCAAGCCGACTTTCGCCTATAGTTTCGACGTGATGGCGCGCACAACGATCGCGTTGCTCGACAGTCTCAAAATTGACCATTTCGACCTCGTTGGACATTCGATGGGCGGAATGCTCGCCGTGCGGCTCGCACGCGCCTATGGGCAGCGCATCGATCGCCTCGTCCTATACTCGCCGATCGGGCTTGAGGATTATCGCCTGTACGTCCCGCCGGTGACGGATGAAGAGCTCATGAAGCGCGAACGTGCGCTGACAGCGGACGGCTATCGCAAACAATTGATGACCAACTATGCGCTGAGCCTGCCCGCGAGCGCAATCGAGCCGTTCGTCCAGATTCGCGAGGCGATCGAGGAGAGCGGCGAATATCCGCGCTGGCTCAAGTCGTTCGTAGCGTCGTACCAGATGATCTATTCTCAGCCCGTGGCGCATGAGATTGCGCTCATCGATCGGCCGACTTTGTTCATGATGGGTGCAAACGACCACAATGCGCCGGGGCGGCCGTTCGCGCCGCCGGAATTGCGCGCCAAGATGGGTCATAACGCCGATCTCGCGCAGGCCCTAGCGGCTCGCATGCCGAACGCGAAGGTCAAGGTTTTCGAGGGCGTCGGCCACCTCGGCCATCTCGAAGCGACGCAGTCGTTCGACGAGGCCCTTTTGAGTTTTCTCGGCCAATAATCGGGCCTGAAAGGCGCGGAGCGCGGGTGAGCGGACCTCCAGCGCCGACCTCGGCTTGACGCCAGGCGCCGGCGCCTGTGAGATGAACGGCGCGCGCGGCGGCTTCCGCGTCGCGCCAGGGGAGGAGACATGCCTGCATCGGCGGAACGTCGGGTGGCCGGCGCCGACTGGGCGGGCGTCTGGCCGCCGTCATGAGGTTGGGCGACGCGCCTGACAGGAAGTTGCTCGATCCGATCGAGACGGCTTCCCGTGACGAGATCATCGCTCTGCAGACGAGCCGGCTATCCGCCACGCTTCGCCACGCCTACGCCGCCGTTCCGGCGCTCCGCGCCAAGTTCGATCAGCACGGCGTTCATCCCGACGATTTTCGCGCGCTCGAGGATCTCAGCCGCTTCCCCTTCATGACCAAGGCGGATCTCAGGGCCAACTATCCGTTCGGCCTGTTCGCCGTGCCGAGAGATCGGCTGGCGCGCATCCACGCTTCGTCCGGCACCACGGGCAAGCCGACGGTGGTCGGCTACACGCGTAACGATCTTACTATGTGGAGCGATGTCATGGCGCGGACCATTCGCGCCGGAGGCGGGCGCGCAGGCATGATGGCCCATGTCGCTTATGGCTATGGCCTCTTCACGGGCGGGCTTGGCTATCACTACGGCGCCGAGCGCTTGGGCTGCGCCCTCGTGCCGGTTTCCGGCGGCATGACCGAACGACAGGTTCAGCTGATCAATGATTTTGCGCCCGACATCCTCTTCGCAACGCCTTCCTACGCATTGTGTCTCGTCGACGAATTTCGCGCCCAGGGCTTGGACCCGCGCCGTTGCTCGCTGAAAACCGGCAGCTTCGGCGCCGAGCCTTGGACCAACGCGATGCGCGACGAACTCGAGGCCGCATTCGATATGCACGCGCTCGACAGCTACGGCCTCTCCGAAGTGATTGGGCCCGGCGTGGCCGCCGAATGCGTGGAGGCCAAGGACGGCCTTCACATTTGGGAGGACCATTTCTATCCGGAGATTGTTGATCCCGCGACGGGCGCCGTTCTTCCCGACGGCGCATTCGGCGAAATCGTCTTCACGTCCTTGACCAAGGAAGCGATGCCGGTGATCCGCTATCGCACAGGCGATCTCACGCGCTTGCTGTCGGGCACTGTACGGTCGATGCGGCGGATGGAGAAAGTCTCGGGTCGAACGGACGACATGATGATCGTGCGAGGGGTCAATGTGTTTCCAACCCAGATCGAGGAATTGATCCTTGGCGTCTCCGATCTTTCGCCGCACTATCAGTTGATCCTGACCAGGGACGGCCGGCTGGACGATCTCGAGGTTCAGGTCGAGGCTCGCGCGGCGGCGCAATCGGACGAGGCGCGCGAGCGCGCCGCGGCGGAGCTTGCGCATGCGATGAAAGCCCACATTGGCGTCTCGGCGAACGTGAGCGTGCTTGCGCCGGGCCGGATCGAGCGGTCGCTCGGCAAGGCGAAGCGCGTCATCGACAAGAGGCCCAAGGCATGACGCTCACGACGGAATCCGCTTTGGCGCCGATGCGCGCCGCTGGCCTCGCCGAGCGCGAGACCCAGCAATGGTCCGACGCGCTCCCAAGGGCGACAGGCGAATACGAGGCCGA
>Ga0153954_1000182_pt1 | contig 57319 bp, 47 predicted proteins | sample TSFL038MetaG_FD_102277 | JGI IMG/M metagenome (GOLD analysis project Ga0153954, IMG submission 102277) | Attine ant fungus gardens microbial communities from Florida, USA - TSFL038 MetaG | ecosystem: Host-associated > Fungi > Mycelium > Unclassified | place: USA: Florida, Wekiwa Springs State...
ACGTGACAGATTTGAACGATCGTTTCGAAGCGCATGTTTTTAAACATGGGCAAGAAACGATCGTTTAAAGATGGCATGTTATACAGTCCGAATTCATGACGTTATTTCCTGGATTTGGTATAAACACCTAAAAAAAACAGGAAGCGCCTTCACAACGCCTCCTGTTCGGTTTCAAATTCTCACTTTATCTGAAATTAAAGGAAAGTTCAGAAAAAGATTATTAGGCAGTGGAATTGTACTAGCATTCTTTGCTTTTATTACTGCGTTTCTTAAACGCTTCATAATTATTATTAAGCTTGGAATATCCTTTGTACTACATCCCTCTAACATTTTTATTCTTTTTCCCTCAAAATTGCTTACTTTGAATCTATTCAACTCATTTTGCAATTGTTCAACGTGCCCTTCTAGTCGAGGCAACGTTAAAAATAACTGAGGTATTCTTGTTTTCATTAAAGTATTTGCAGATTTTTCTGCAGCAGTTAGATCAAAGCGATCTTCACCATTAATGCCGATTTTTTGAATCGGATCTCCAATCGCATGCCTATCATAGACTTGCGAGCGTATTCTAGTGATTGTCATAACATCCTCATTAAAAAAATAAATTAAAACAAAAAGAGGATATGCAATATTGCATACAGCACAGGATCAAATCCTTAAAACAAATCTAAAAATAAAATGAAAAAAAACGGGCAGCTATGCCCAATAGACTGAGAGAGTATGAATTGAACAGTTATAGAATACGATACCAGATAGTATCTTGCTGAGTTGTGTTTTCATGAAAACCATATTACTGAAAGTGCAATTTTTTTTCAACTAAACGTATTTTATAAATCGTCAAAGCTGGTTTAGGAGGTGGGATTCGATGTCAAAGTCCCAGAGAAGGGACTCCAAGTCCGATTAAATAGATTTTGATATCTAAGGAAAAAATTCCGCCGTTAACAAACGACCGTTTTTTGTTTAACAGCCTGGCGGAAAGATTTACCTAAATAGAGCGCGACTATTAGCCACAAAGCTAAAAACGGAAAGCAGGTGAATTTCAACTATATTCGAAAGAAAAAGAGGTTTCATTGCGGCCGGTATTTTTGCCAGAAGATCAAATGGAAGTACTTTCACTTCAACCTGGTACAAAAAACTTATATCCTCTTAAAGATTTTATGACTTGTCCCGCTGGAGATTTTATTATGTCTATATAGGGCATATACTGCCCGTTATTATCGAATTTGTCAATATTCGATAATAAGAAAGATTCTTATTAGCACTTCGATCATAAAAATCACATGTTATTATCGAATTTGTCATTTTTGATAATAACAAAAGGCTCCGAGGGGAGCGTTTTTGATGGGAGTCGTCCGAGAGTTGCGAAGCTACCGAGGCACGGGTTTTGCTGCCTATTCGGCATCGCAAAACCCTTCGAATCCTACTCGGGAAGCGGACCGTTCCGTTTCCCTCTCTTCCGAAACAAAAAAAAACTCAAAGCAACGCTTTGAGTTTTTTTTTGGTTTCGGAAGAGGTAGGATTCGAACCCACGGTCCCCGCGAAGGGACTCCTGTTTTCAAGACAGGCGCATTCGGCCACTCTGCCACTCTTCCAGATTAGAACTGTTGTAAAAACTTAAAGTTATCCTCCATGAAAAGACGAATATCTTCAATGCCATAACGGAGCATAGTAAGTCTTTCAATACCCATCCCCCACGCATAGCCAGAAAATTCTTCAGGATCTATCCCCCCCGATTTCAAAACTTCTGGGTGAACCATCCCTGCTCCACAAACTTCTAGCCATCCACTGCGCTTACAGACGCTGCAACCTTGAGCCTGGCAGATAAAGCAGCTAATGTCCACTTCCATCCCTGGTTCTACGAAGGGGAAATAGCTAGGACGATAACGCATTTTAATATCGTCTTGACCTAGTAGTTTAGAAAAAAATTCTTCCAATGTGGCTAATAGGTCAGCAAAGGTAACATTCTTATCAATATAAAGACCCTCGATTTGATGAAACATCACGTGGGATCTTGCCGATACATCTTCATTTCGGTAGCATTTTCCAGGCGCAATCACACGGATGGGAGGACGTCCATTCTCCATGACTCTTATCTGAGTATTGGAGGTGTGTGTGCGCAGTAACATGTCGGGGGTAATGAAAAATGTATCTTGCATGTCACGGGCAGGATGATCTTTTGCAAAGTTCAGAGCCTCAAAGTTGTAGTAGTCACTCTCTATATCAGGACCATATTGTACGGAAAAACCCATCCCGATGAGGACATCGATTGCTTCATCAAGCATGCGCAAAACGACATGTTTTTTTCCCAAAAACCGGCGTCTTCCTGGCAAAGTGATGTCGATTGTCTCAGTGGCTAACCGATTCTTCAGCTCTTTACTTTCTGCTTGCTGCAAAGCTGTTTCGAGGCTAACTGTCATTGATTCTTTAAGGTCGTTGATCAGTTTTCCAAGATGCGGTCTTTCATCCGCCATGCATTCTTTGAGAGATTGCATGAGTCCTTGGACAGGCCCTTTTTTACCTAAATACTTTACCTTTAAGGCTTCAATATCTTTACTGCTTTGACAAGTCTGCAGATCCGTATCCAGTTCTGATTGAATTTTACGGATCTGCTGTTCCATCATTGCCATGTGCGTTTTATTTTGCTGCTAATGCGTTTTTGGCCATCTCTGCTAAGGCTTTGAAACCTTCAGGGTTATGAATTGCCATTTCCGATAGCATTTTGCGGTTCAAATCGCATCCTGCTCTTTTCAAACCACAAACAAATTTGCTGTAAGAAAGACCATTGATTTTAGCTGCAACGCCTACACGGGTGATCCACAGACTTCTAAACTCACTTTTCTTTTGTTTACGATGGCGATAATTAAAAGCCATCGCACTCATCACAGCATTTGTGGCCTGGCGGATATGATTTCTACGATCACCCCAGAACCCTTTTGTCTGTTTTAAGAGACGTTTACGGCGCCGACGGGAAGCGGGCGCGTTGGTTGCTCTTACCATATTTTTCTCCTTCTATGTTTATACGCACATCTTGCGCTTGATCATTTTCAGTTGGGTTTCATGAACAAGTGCAGGTCTCGCCAGATTTCTTTTTCTCAAAGAAGACTTCTTTGATAATTTATGGCGTCGACCTGGAGCGCGTCTCAGTAATTTGCCTGTGCCTGTTAATTTAAAACGAGAGGCATACGACTTATTGGTTTTCATCTTGGGCATCTGCTTTCTCCTTTTTGAGCGCTGGTTTGGGTTTCACTGCCCCTTTGATTGGAGCTGGCGCAAGCACTCCAATTAAGCTGCGTCCTAAAAGTTTCGGCGGGGCTTCAACCAGAGCAACATCTTCCAAACCTTTACAAAAGTTTTGAACCACTTTTTCACCTAAATTAGTGTTGGCCATTTCTCTTCCGCGGAACATACAGCTGACTTTTACCTTGTTTCCTTTTTCGATAAATCCACGGGCTTGTTTCAGCTTTGTTTGGAAGTCATGCTCATCGATATTCGGCTTGAGCTTGACTTCTTTCACTTTCACTTGGTGTTGAGCTTTTTTGCTCTCCTTTTCCCTTTTGGTTTGATCGTATCGAAATTTACCATAGTCGACGATTTTGCAAACGGGTGGCTGGGCATTAGGCGCAACTTCCACTAAGTCGAGATTCGCTTCCTGCGCTTTAATGAGCGCATCTTTTAGAAGCAAAACTCCAACTTGATCCCCTTCGGGGCCAATCACACGCACTTTTGGCGCACGTATTTGTTTATTCACTCTCAAATTCAAACTTCTTACTCCTTGATAATTGAGGAGGTTGGGATATGGCTGACTCGAACAGCCGACCTCCACGATGTCAACGTGGCGCTCTAACCAACTGAGCTAATACCCCAAAGGGAGATAAAATTTAACAAAACATCCCTATTTCTTGAAAGCATAAAAGAGTTATACTCCTCCCAGTGATGAAGCCACACTTAACCTTAGCCCACCATTATTGGAAATATCATGTCCAGCCGGGTGATCGCGTGATCGACGCCACCATGGGCAATGGGCACGATCTTTTCTTTTTGGCGCAGTTGCTTCAAGGCCAAGGGCAAGTCATCGGCTACGATATCCAACCTGAGGCTTTAGCGCAAACGCAAAAACGTTTGGAGAAGCTCCCCGGCAACTGGCGCTCGATCGTGGAGCTGAGATTGCAATCGCACGAAACTTTTTTTGAAACAGGAATAAAATTAATCGTATATAATCTGGGCTATCTTCCAGGTGGTAACAAAGCTTTCACAACACTGGCGGAATCAACCATTCAAAGTTTGCAAAATGGCATGAAATCGCTTTCAGATCAGGGCGCTATTTCGATTACCTGCTATCCTGGACATGAAGAAGGTGCACGGGAACAAATATTGATTTTGGATTTTTTGAAAACACTATCCTCTCAACATTGGGACATCTGCCACCATGTTTGGGTTAATCGGCCTGCTGCTCCCACATGGATTTGGATACGAGCTTTGCCGCATGCATGATAAAGAAACTGCCGCAAACGAGTAAAATTTCTTGATTCTGCTTAGCGTGATGAAAAGCTGTTTGAAAGGCATTTGTGAAGTTGGGATCACCTTTTTTTAATAACCGTGGATGATCTGTATAAGTCAAATGGATCTCCACAGCGTTTTCCTGAATGACTTGCAAGACCGCTTCGATATCTTTGTCAGCCGAAAAGCCTGCTAAAACTCTTACTTTCGCCTCGGGAAATTGATAAAAAAGACGCTCAAAAGTTCTTTTAAGCCCATCAGGATTGTGGGCAACATCTAAAATCACTAGGGGATCTTTTTCCAAGATGATTTCAAACCGACAAGGGGGGACAGCATTTAGACCCTGCTCTATTGATTTCCTTTCGAGTGGAAAGGGAAGCAATGCTAAAGCTTTTCGAGCGATCTCTCGATTTTCCTCTTCGTAATGGGCAAAGCTGCCTTGCACCTGAAATAAGGGGCTACGTAAGTTTTCAGCGATTTCTTCAAAAACTGAAAGGGGTTTCACATGGGGGCCAATCAAGACAGGTACGCCTGGTTTGATAATTCCTGCTTTTTCCTTGGCAATCGCTTCTAGGGAATGACCCAGATAAGGCATATGATCCATTTCGATTGAGGTAATTACCGAAAGGACCGGCTGAATGATATTCGTGGCATCACGTCTTCCCCCCATGCCTGTTTCGAAAACAGCAAAATCGATTCTTTCCTCGGAGAAGTAGCAAAAAGCTAACAAGGTTAACAGCTCAAAATAGGATAAGGCAAAAGGGGAGGCATCGACAATTTTTTTTAAGATTCTGTCTGCATTTTCTTCAGAAATAGCTTTCCCATTGACCTGAACCCTCTCATGGTAAGTAGAAATATGGGGAGAGGTGTATAGCCCCACTTTTTTACCATTCTCATGAAGAGCTTTGGCTATTTTCGTGGTTGTAGACCCTTTTCCGTTGGTTCCTGCAACATGAACGCTACCAAATTGTTTGCTAGGGTATCCAAGCAAAGCATCGAGGGTTTCTACCCTTTCGATGCCGAGTTTCATGGACGAGATTTCAAGACTATCTTGTAAAAGAGGATGGAGCTCCATGCCACTATTATAACACAGGAAAAAGTATAATAAAATATTAATCGTGAATGGGTTGCTGATTTATCAATTGGGAATGATGATAGAAATAATCGAATGTTTCATGCCCAACCCATGAACTTCCCAAAGGGTTATTGGGTTTGAAGGAGCCGTGATAATCAGAACCCCCTGTGATAAGCCATTGGCGTGCTCTGGCCAAATCGATCCATTTCTTTTCTTGAGCGGGGCCAAAACGGGCATAATAGCATTCCATACCATCAAAAGGCATCTTAAGCATGGCTCTGATTGTGGTGCTACGCTTGAGAAGATGAGGGTGGGCTAGGATGGCCTTCCCTCCCCCCGCATGGATGGCCTCAATCGTCTCTAAAACTGAAATAGGCTCTCCTGGGGCATACGCAAGTTTTCCCTCTCCTAAGTAGACTTCAAAGGCTTGCTGGATCGACTGCACCAGACCTTTTTTAAAAAGAGCATAAGCGATATGGGGACGCCCCCAACTCCCTTGATGGGTAAGCTCTTCAGGATCGATCGAGATCCCTACTTTTTTTAATTTTTCTAATATTTTGTGATTTCGGTCTTCTCGTCTTTTGCTATGCCTTTCGCACAGATTTGATATCGCTTTGCTTTGCAGATGGTATCCATACCCTAAAATATGGACTGGCTCTGACTGATAGGATGCAGAAAATTCAACACCATTGAGAAGTCGGATCGGGTAGTTTTTGGCAATCTCAAACGCTGAATTGTAAGCTGTAATGGTATCGTGATCCGTAATTGATAGCCCTTGAAGGCCAATTTCGACGGCATATTCGATCAAACGTTTTGGAGAATCGGTTCCGTCAGAAAAAATGGAGTGGCAATGCAAATCGGCTCGGAAATCACTCATAGGGAATATAACGGATCTCTTTTTCTAAGGTCACGCCCTTTTTAGAATAAACATGCTCTTGTATACACTGCATCAAGCTTAAGACATCGCGAGCGGTAGCACCCCCTCCGTTCACGATAAAATTTGCATGTAGATCGGAAACAGTAGCCCCCCCGACTGACAGCCCTTTTAACCCACATTCTTCGATTAACTTTCCTGCAGGAACTTCGGGAGGATTGCGGAAGGCACACCCTGCCGATTTTTTACCATAAGGTTGCGTCTTGACGCGGTAACCTAACAATTTTTTTTGGTTCTGTTCTGCTTGAGCGGAATGTTTCAACTGAAAAACCCCTTCCACAACGGCTCCTTTCATTTCTTGGAAGCGGCTATATCGGTAACCAAACGAGAGATTTTGCTGGCTCAAATGGATCACCTCTGCGCAATGCGTGACATATTTGACTTCCGAAAGATGTTGACACGTTTCATTTCCATTTGCCCCCGCATTCATATAGATGGCCCCTCCAACAGTTGCAGGTATTCCAGAGGCAAATTCAAGCCCTGTCCAACCTTTTTTTGCAGTCATAGCCCCAAGCCTTGCAAAACTATATCCTGCCCCCGCTACGAAAACTCCCCCTTCTTTTTCACGCAGGTAATCGATCTTATTTAAGATCACAAGGCCGTTAAAACCTCGATCGTCAAAGAGACAATTAGAACCTTTGCCAATAACCAGGGTGGGAATGGAATGTCGATGGGTATAACTGAACATAGCTACCATCTCTTCTACTGTGTGAGCCAGCGCAAAAAGCCGCGCTGCCCCCCCAATCCCAAGTGTGGAAAAATTAGATAGCGGCTTCTCTTTCTGATGGGGAAATGGAAGTTTGTTCTGCATGAATACTGTCCAGCACGGCATTTACAAATGCAGCCCCTTCGATAGCGCTGAATTTGCGCGTTAAGCGGTGCGCTTCGGAAATGATGATTTTAATGCTTTGCTCTTTTTCAATCAAAAGATCATAGAAAGCCATTCTTAAGACATTTTTTTCCACACTTTTGATGCGATCTATCGAATAGTTGAGACTTTGCTTGGCAATAACCTGATCTAATTCTTCGTGCATCTTCCAAATCGCTTGTGCTTTGGCCAAGGCTGTTTTTACGTTTTTCTTTGAAACGGCAAGCTCACGCATGATAAAAAATATCAAATCGTCCCCCATTTCTCCCCCCATATCGAAAGAAAAAATCAGCTGAAGAACAATCTCTCTAAATTTTTGTGCCGGCAGTTCCATGGGAAAAAATTATAGAAAAAAAAGGTTCATTTGTAAAGGGTTAGAACAGACTTATCAATTCTTAAATTGAAGAGGCTTCTGCGTAAATGTCTTCCTCAAGAGAAAGATCAAAGCCATCAATAGATTCACAGGCTGGACATTGCAAGTGGATACGGCGCAGCTTGGCACCTTCGTCGAAATAGAGAGCAAATACTAACCATCCTTTATTGAAATAATAGGAAAACAAAGAGCAAGAATGAAAAGTTTCTTTTTTGAGTGCTGAGACAAATGTAGACTCAGCTAAAGAGCGCGTCATGAACTTACGTAATTTGGCCGGGCGCTGAGAGGGAGAGGACAGGAGTTGTAAAAATTCTTGGAAATTCAAGGTGTTGGGTAGATGTAAGCCTAAATCGTTAGCTACATCTTCTGGAAGCGAAACAGGATAGCGAAAACGACAGACCAACCGAGTAAGACTTTCCAACACTTGCATCAGAACCTCATAAATACCCGTTCATTCCCGGGATAGCAGGCCATTATAATTTAGACCAAGCATTTTGTAAAAATGTTTCTGCTGTAAATATTTCTGTTGAATCATATAAGTTGGCATTATGTACTTAATCTTTCTCGATACTGAGACGACAGGGATTAACCCAGAAAAACATCGCATCATCGAAATTGCCTACAAAGTGGTCGATTCGAACTTGAAGCGTGTCCTGCTGAGCTATGAGTCTGTGATTTCACAAACTCAAGAAGTCTGGGGTGCTGCCGACCCAGAAAGTTTAGCCTTTAATGGATTCACATGGGAGCAAACACTTCATGGAAAAACGGAGAAGGTAGTCGCCAGTGAAATTGCAAACGATCTCAATCGTCTTCAATTAGGTCAAAATGAAGGGGTTTTTATCTGCCAAAATCCTTCATTTGACCGCGCTTTTTTCCTCCAGTTGATCAATGCTGATGTTCAAGAAAGCTACGGATGGCCCTATCATTGGCTCGATTTAGCCTCCATGTACTGGGCGATTTGCCAAATGGGTCATTCTCGCACCATCACAAAAGAATGTGATCTCTCCAAAGACACCATAGCCTCCTTTTATGGCCTTCCTGCTGAAGCTTCCCCCCATCGGGCAATGAACGGCGTCAATCACCTCATGGCTTGTTATCAGGCTCTCTTTGGCAAAACCTCGCAGCTCGTCCATTCCCCTGCGTAACATTTCCCGACTACAGCTGAAAACCCCTAGTTTTTTAAATTACTTATTTACAGTCATCTTTATTTAATTTTAATTTTTTTGTGGTATACTAGATATTCTATTAAGGAGAGTCATATGAACGTTCAAGAACTACAATCTAACGAAACCAGTTATTCGTGCTGGAATAAAACAGCAGCTCAAAAGAGTGCTTACTGGATTGCTGTGGCTCTCGTTGTGGGCGGCATTGTCTTGGGAGCCCTTATCCTCATCTCTCAAAAGGGAAATATTCCCATGGGAGAAGGGATGGATCAGATCATTGATGGTCTGGGCAAGTACACCGCTGCTCCACTTGCAAGTTCATGTGGTCTTTTAACCATTCTAATGCTCATTGGATATGCTTGGTCAACCTCAGATGGTCCCTCAACCCTCGAACAAGAAATAGAGGCTCGACAAAAAGACGCTTACATAGCTCTTCAAACTCAACTAGAAAGCGGAATTACCCTTCCACAGCCTGAGCTAGATCAAAGGTTGCGCGATGCTGCCTATGAAGGCCATGTAGATATGGTGAAGCTTCTGCTTAAAAAGGGTGCGGATCCAACTTCAACTCACGAGTTGGATGGCTCTATAACGATCCATCTTGCACTGCAGGGCGAAAACTGGAGTAAATCTAAACTAATCATAGATGTCTTAATTCAATCGGTTCCCGAATTAATCAATTTTCGCGATAACAATGGAGACACGCCCCTTCACGTTGCTGTGAAAGGAAAAGAAGCGCTTGAAAAAGTGCTATATCTTATGCTTTTAGGTGCAGATTTCAATGCAGAGGGCAGTCATGATCTTAAACCTATTCATGCTGCTTTGGTCCTGTCTGACGATGAACCTACACCCAGTTTAGATTTGATAGAGCTTCTACTGAAACAGTCAAAGCTCTCTTTGGAAGAAATAAGAGCATTCGAAGAATTAGCCTCCCGCCGTCCCGAATTGTACACATCCTTAAGGGAACGTAAACTCATAACAACTTTGAAGGCTAGATTTGAACGTGGAGATAAACTGGAACAGTCCGAACTGGACCAACTGTTACACGATTCTATAGGCGAGGGTAACGTGGAAATGGTCATTTCTCTCCTTAAAAATAAGGCTAATCCTAATGCAACTAATGTTCTAGATGGCTCTACAACTCTCCATCTTGCACTGCAGGTTGAAAACTGGGATAAATCTAAACAAATCATAGATGCCTTAATTCAATTGGTTCCCGCATTAATCAATTACCCCAGAAATGATGGGAAAACACCCTTATGTCTAGCTGTTACTGGAACAGATGCTCTTGAAAAAGTGCAATACCTCCAACAATTAGGCGCTGATTGCACAATAACAGACAACCAAGGTTTGAAACCTATCCATTTTGCTGTATGGCCATCTGCTACACCCAGTGTAGAGTTGATAGACCATTTACTGGAAAATTCAAAACTCAATTTGAAAGAAATGGATCAGTTTATCAAATTAATTTCGCAGCACCCCGAATCCCTAATGAAAGATATGCTCATGAAAAAGTGTGGTATCCCGAACAATCAGGCGCATCATGCCGCTGGCGATCCACATCCTGTTCTCTAATCGGTACGAAGTTCGGGAGCTTGCAATGCGCGAGGAGTTTCTTCTACAGGATTGACGGTTTCGATCTCTTTCTCACCGTTAAGCTCGCCAAAACGTCTTGCTGAGACTAAAACACGCGACTCTAATGAACCAACAGCTCGGTTATAGGCTTGGACCGCCTGTGAAAGACCTTTGCCAACTTTTTCCCAGTGGCCACCAAGATCGGCAATCCGTTTGTAAAGTTCCCGGCCCATGGCACTGATCTGTTCTGCATTACGGGAAAGGCCTTCTTGCCGCCAGCCGTAAGCCACCGCACGGAGGAGGGCAATCAAAGTCGTTGGGGTTGCCAAAATCACTTTTTGCTCCACTCCCACTTCAATGAGTCCTGGATCAAATTCAAGCGCTGCGCTGAAAAAAGTCTCCCCCGGCAAAAAAAGAACTACAAATTCGGGTGTGGGCTGAAATTGCTCCCAATAGGATTTGCGGCTCAAAGCACTCATGTGACTTCGAATGGCTAAGGCATGCTCCTTCAATTTTTCTTGGCGACTTTTTTCATCGGTACTTTCCAGAGCTAAAAGATAAGCTTCTAAAGGGGCTTTCGCGTCCACGACAATGTTCTTCTCTGCAGGAAGTTTTACGAGTAAGTCGGGGCGAAAGCGCCGCTCTTCCGTTGAAATGGTCGTTTGCTCGTAAAAATCGCAATGGTCAACCATTCCAGCCATCTCTACCACACGCTTCAGCTGCATTTCTCCCCACCTGCCGCGCACAGTTGGGGCTCTCAAGGCTCTAGACAACTGGGCTGTTTCGACTCGCAGCTCTTTTTGAGTTTCGATCAATGAACCAACCTGTTCCTTTAATGTGGCATAGGCCCCCGTACGGGCCTGTTCGATTTCCCGAATCTTTCCATCGAATTTTTCTAAAGATTCTTTAACCGGCTTAACAATCTCTCCAATTGCCTGGCTTTTTTTCTCAAAAGCTTGCTCTGCCAGCTGCATAAATGTTTCATTATTGTGTTTTAGTGCAGATGCAGAAACACCTTTAAATTGCTCCACAAAAGAGGTTTGAATGTGTTCAACAAGGGCCAATTTCTCAACGGCAGCTCTCTGTTGCATTTGAGCCTCTTTAATGGGTACTTGGGCACGATAGTGGGCAATCAGCCATCCAAATAGGCTGCCAATTCCAATCCCGATTAAAAATAAAATGATAGCCATGGTGAAAATAATCTACGCCAAAATCAATCTTAATTCAATTTTAATCTTTTTGATATATACTTAAAGCTAAAACCAAGGAAAAAAATGGATTTACCAACAGAAAGCTTAATTCCAAAAGATGCCAACATTTCATGGTGGAGTAACCCAGATGTCCTTAAAAAAGGAACCTATGGGGCACTTGTCTCTCTTGTCGCCGGGGCAGTTATTTTTGGAGCCCTCATCATCATCGCTGAACATGGGCACATTCCTATGGGTGAGGGAATGGATCGCATTATCGATGGACTGGGTAAATACGACATTGTGCCACTGGCAACATCGAGTACCCTGCTGCTAGCTCTGATCGCTTTTGGAGTTATTTGGAAACGATCAGATAAAACTTCTGACAGCTCTAAAATTGGTTCAAAAGAACAAGTTACAGAAACGCCTACCCCACCCTCAAAGGCTGAATCTGACGGCTCCAAAAATGTTTTAAAAGAACAACCTACCGAAAAACAAGTTACAAAAACACCTATCCAGATCCCACCCTCAAAGCCTGCGCAACCGAAGAGAGGGCAAACCACACTTGCCCCTATTCATGCGGCCGTCCTGTTGGATAACGTTAAAGACAGTAAAGCACAGATAAATAAAATTGTGAACGAGCAACCAGCATGGGTCCATGCAACTACTCGACCTGACTTTTTTACCGGCCTTCATCTTGCAGTTACTGAAAAGGAAGGGGCTTTAGAAAAAACCAAACACATATTCTCATTAGCTAACTCTATAAAAAGAGATATAAACGGTAATACTCCTCTCATGTATATGGTATCTCAACGGATCGAAGGTTTTACACCAGATATAAATGTTTTTGAATTTCTATCAAGTGAAGAGAATCCAAATAACCGAAATAGAGCGGGGAAATTGTTTGAGGATTTAGCAATGGCAAATTACCCTGATTGGGTTGAAGTTCATAAAGAAACATTAATAAAGCACGGCTTTATAAAGAAATCTTAAGGAGAAAAGCATGAAGTCTATAGAAAAACCTAACCCAGATGATCACAGCCATTCATGCTGGGAAGAAAGGCTTACAACAGGAGCTTATTGGACACTTGTTTCTCTTGTCGCCGGGGCAGTTATTTTCGGAGCCCTTGTCCTCATCTCTGAATATGGGAACGTTCCTATGGGTGAGGGAATGGATCACATTATCGATGGGCTTGGCAAATACAATATTTTGCCCCTCATAACCTCAAGCACTTTATTGTTTGTACTTGCTGCTATCGGAATTGTCGTGAAATACAACAAAGAACTCGCTGAATACTTTGAAAATCAAAATCTAGGACAAAGGGTGGGAAAATTGGAAGAAGGCCCCCAAGCGCATATAGAGCTTCCTCCAATGCATAGAGCTGTCCAAATTAATAATTTTGAGGCAAGTAAAGCTGCGATGAAAAAAGCCAGTCAAGATGATCCTGATGCTACTAAATCAAGAACTTCCAACGGCCTTACCCCTCTTCACCTTGCAGTGAGAGAGAAAAATGATCCTTTGAGGAAAGTTAAATACCTGGTGGACAAACTAGACGCACGCCTGTTTTTTGATATAAATGATCATGATCCTCTACTTTATATGGTGTCCACTCCAGTCGCTGATTTTTCACCAAATATAGAGATCGTTACCTATCTTGTTGAAAAATTTAAGATTCAGGATGAACGCAATTTTGAAATTTTAGCCAGAGCAAACTACCCTGATTGGGTTACTAAAAATGAAGCCGAATTAAAAAGACTTAAGATGATAGAGTAGATCAAACTATTTAGAATCCCCTTCCTTCCCTGCGTTCTCCGCGTTCTAGCGTTTTTTACCATAAAAATGCAAAGAGCGCGGAGGGGTGAATCAACTGTAGATGACGTTTTTCATACAAAGCGGTATGATACTGGCATGTGGATCTTGCTCCTAGTGCTGTTAGCTCCTTTTACCCCTACCATTGATTTGTATTGTTCAACGCTTTTCTATTCTTCAGAAACTGGATTTTACAATAATTTTTTATTTTATTGTCTGTATGAATATGGGGAGCTTTTTGGATTGGCTACCGGAGGGATCGCCTCGGTAATCTTAGGGATATCTTTCATCTACCCCAAATGGAAAAAATGGAGAGCAGGGGCGGCCTCAATGGTTTTAACTTTGGTGATTGGAGCTGGGCTTGTCACCAATATGGGATTCAAAGAGTATTGGGGGCGACCCCGTCCCAAGCAGGTGATCGAATTTGGAGGAAAGCATGCTTATCGCCCTTTTTGGAAGCCTGATTTTCACACAGGCCGCGATCCTCAACGCTCTTTTCCAAGTGGACATGTGTCTATGGGATTTTATCTGATCTCCTTGTGGATGGTGGGGAAGCGGTACCAAAGCTCTCTTTTAAAAAACATCGGGCTTACGCTTACTATCTTCCTGGGCGGCGGTCTCATGATTGTCAGAGTGGCGCAAGGGGGGCACTTCTTTTCAGATGTCATTGCTTCCCCTATTTTGATGTGGTATATCGCCAAAGGGGTAGACTGGTGGATTTTTACATCGGAGGGATGGGGGGCACAACTTCTAGGGTTAAATACGCGCGGCATTTCTCAAGGACTTGATGCGAACGGAAGGGCTTAATAAGGTACTCTTGCCCATCTGGCAGATTGACACCCCGAGGCACAGTCACGATAATACGCACCCCTTCTTGACTCCAGCTCTTATCAAAGAGGGTATGTTCTAACAAGACAACTGGAGGATGTTCTTTTTTAATGATCGCAAGAGCCTCCTCTTTTTGATCACAAAAAAATAATTCCCCACCCTCTTGTGCGATCTCTTGCAAGATTGTTTCAAGCTCATCGCAGGCCGCTTTGTCTGTTTCAACCACCAAAATTTTATTGTGCATCGCTTATATTCATCCTCTTCTTTATTTTTGTTACCATATGCAAGGTTTGACGAAAAGGCAAAGAGAAATTATCGATTTCATCGAAGGTTTTGTAGCTGAGAAAAAATTTAGCCCCAGTTACCGCGATATCCAACACCATTTTAACTTCAATTCTTTGGGCTCTGTTTACAATCATGTGCAATCACTGAAAAAGAAAGGGATGCTCCCTGAGGACACAACGAAGGGCCGCTCACTTTCAATGGTGGGAAAAAATAAAAGTGGCAGTACCTCTGTCCCGCTTATTGGAATGCTCAGAGGAGGGATGCCTATCGAAACCTACTCTCAAGCGACTACTATCGCTATCGCAGATCATATGGTGAGCTCGACTGAATCTTGTTACTTGCTACGCGTTATCGGCGAGGAGCTTCAAGAAGAATGGATTCAAGAAGGAGACCTCCTTTTGATCCGCTCTTCTTTAGAATTTGAAGATGAAGCCTTCGTTTTAGCACAAGTGGGCAAGCAGACAACGTTTGTGAAACGGGCTGTGCGAGAAAGTCCGTTCATCCGACTAGAATCTGTGAATCCTCAAGTGCAGCCGATGATTTTACGAGAGGACCATGTCGACATTTTAGGTGTCATGATAGCTTTAATTAGAAGTTATTAGACCTTTTTCGAAATTCGCTTATAGTCGATTCAGCCCAAAATTGCAGCGCGGTCAAACGCTGCAATTTTGGGCTGAATCGACTATAGTTTGAAAAAGGTCTATTCTTCATGATCGTCAGGCTCAAAGTCTGCCAGGGCTTTAGACCGTTTGCCTGCAATGAGACGGATAATAGACAATGTCCAGGCTATGATCAGATATAGCCAGGTAATGGTAAAGAAGGCTTCTGCAAAAAAATCTAAAATGCCGTAAAGGAATAAGACGGCAACCACTCCTGTCGCAAAAACCAGATAGAATGAGGGCACACGAAAATGCAGCGCATGCACACTAGGAAATTTCCATCTACTGACCATAAAATAACCCAGCACAAGTAAAACACCAATCAGGATCATTGCTCTTCCAGAGGCTGTCAGATTGAGCCATCCTTCAATATCGGGGGAAATTAAGATAAGAGCCGCAGAGACCGAAGCGGCTGCAGCAGCAGGAATGGGAAGGCCGGTAAAGTGTCTCTTTTCTTGCCGTTTAACTTCCTCATCTCCTTGATCTTGCACTTTTTTACTGCGGACATTATAGCGCACTAAGCGGAGCACTCCGCATAAGCTATAAATCATCGCCGCGATGATGACAAAAAAAGTGAGAAGCCTTCCAATATCCTCACCCCCCAAACTTTTTAAGATTAAAAGAGGGGGAGCTACTCCAAAAGTGACAGAATCGCTAAGCGAATCGAATTGACCGCCGAATTCGCTCTCTGCTTTGATGAGTCGAGCCACTGCCCCATCAGCAAGATCGGCAATGGCTGCAATCAAAAGCAAAATGGCCGAAGCCTGGACAAGAGAAAAAAGATCCCGGCCAGGATCGGCAAGACTTGTTTTGAAAATCACAAATAAACCGCATGTGAGCCCAAAAGCTGTGATCACATTCGGAATTAGAAAAATTTTTCTCAAATAAACTCCTAAGTCTTTATCAAAAGTACCGATCCAACTTTGGACGTATCAGTTTGATCAACAGAATTATACTAAAACTTGTTTTTTTGGGCACTATTCAGAACATCTCTCCTGCACTCTGTGGTGGTATTTATTTTTATTTTAACCACAGAGATCACAGAGGACAGGAGAGGGGTGAATTGATACGAAAGATTATCTTTATATCCAAAAGTTTTTGAGCAAAGCAGTTGTGATTTCAATAGACAGAAACGGGATTGAGCTACTATATATAGTGCTATATAATCTTAATAGCACAACCCCTTGTATTTCCTCGGTTTTAAATAACCGATTTTTTTGCAAGCGTTTTTTGAGGTAGAACAGGATGAAAGAATTAGTACAGTTAGGCGCAACGCTCATTTTAGAAGAAGAATCTATGTCAAATCATGATGAAAATATTTCTAATTACACAATTGTCAAACGCAATGGGATGCTGGTCCCCTTCAGGCGCGAACGCATTGTACATGCCCTTGAAGCTGCTTTCCGTGATACAAAAAAGATTGAACAGGCTCATCCATTGCCTGAGACCATCCGTCAAACAATTGACATAGTCACTGACTTGGTCGTTCAAGAGGTAGCTCAAGCAGCCTTTTTAGGAGTTTTGCTCAATGTTGAAGGGATTCAAGACATCGTAGAAGTAAAGCTGATGGAAACAGGACACCATGATGTGGCACGCGATTATATTATTTATCGTGACGAGCATAAAAAACTGCGCAAAGACTCCCCACGCGCCCTTAAAATTTTGCGCCGGGATGGTGTTTCATTCGCCCGATTCAATCCGATCAAAATTGCATCATCTATTGAAAGAGCTTTCCGCAGCGCTTTAAAAATCGCGGGCCCTACCCCTCAAGAAGTGATCGAAGCTGTGAATTCAGTGACTCATAAAATTGTCGATCTCGCAGCGGCAACGGTTGCCAAAAGTGAAACGCTCAGTGTTGAAATGATCCAAAATGGGATTGAAAAGCAATTGATGGTGGAAGGGTTTTATGAAGCGGCTAAACAATACATTCTCTACAGAGCCGAGCGATCTCAACTTAAGGAAAAAGAGGAAGTTCTCACTTCTGAGAGTGACGTTTTTTTTGAAGAGGAAGAAAAAGAGCTCGTTTACACAGTGGTGCGGGGTGATGGGACCAGTTACAAGCTGGGTAAAAGTGAGCTGAGGAAAAAAATTGCTTTTGCCTGCAAAAAACACAAAAATACTCAGCCTAACGAGCTTGTTGAGCTTGCGATCGCTAATTTTTATGATGGTATCAAAGATCACGAAGTCGATTTGGCAATTGTCATGGCTGCAAGGGCCAAAGTGGAACTTGAGCCAACTTACACATATGTGGCCGCTAACTTACTTCTGGATACACTTTACCGGGAAACCATTGGGATAGAAGCGTCCCATCCCAATCTTTCCAAGCTTTACAAGCAGTATTTCAAAGATTTTTTCAGAAATGCTGTTTCTTTAGAGCGCCTGGATCCTACTCTTCTCAGCTTTGATCTAGATAAATTGGCGAGTGCCATCGATATTAGCCGTGACCAAGATTTCACTTATTTGGGTTTACAGACTTTATATGATCGCTATTTTATTCATCATGAAGAGCGAAGACTTGAAACCCCCCAAATTTTGTGGATGCGTGTCTCAATGGGTCTTGCGGTCAATGAAGGAAAACAAAAAGAAAAACGGGCTATAGAGTTTTACAATGTGCTATCGAAGTTTCTTTATATGCCGAGTACGCCAACGCTTTTTAATAGCGGCACAATGCATTCTCAGCTTAGCTCTTGCTATCTATCCACTGTCATGGACGATTTACACCATATCTACAAGGTTATCTCGGATGATGCACAGCTTTCCAAATGGGCTGGAGGCATTGGCAATGATTGGACAAACGTGCGTGCGACAGGCGCTCAGATTAAAGGAACCAATGGAAAGAGCCAGGGTGTTATCCCCTTTCTAAAAGTCGCCAATGATACAGCAGTAGCGGTCAACCAATGTTTTTCTCCCCAGACGCTGATCTATACATCTCAAGGCATCAAGGCTATTCAAGATATCAAGGTGGGCGATCTTGTTTTAGGAACAAGCGGTACCTATCGATCTGTGGAAGATACTTATGTCTATAACCAACACGATACCATGGTATCTTTAGATATTAAACATACGATAGATCCCCTGCATGTTACCTCTGGGCACCCTTTTTATGCCATCCAAGGAGCTGCAATGGAACAGTCTGTTAGCAGGACGTTGAATCAGCTCCAAAAAGGGCACTTACATTGTACATGGGTAGAAGCTGGCAACTTAAGGCAAGGTGATTATATCGCACAAACCATTCCTAAGGAAGTGGTGCCAGTCGATGATTTTGATGTAGAAGAAGCTCGATTGTATGGGATTTTGCTAGGCGATGGACACCTCTCTAAATGTGGTATGCAATGGGGCGTATCAGGGAACCCTCAAAAAGATCGACATTTAATATTTGTGCGCTCTTATTTAACTTCTAAAGGGATCCATTTTTGGGAAACAGGAAGAGGCGAGACATACTTGCAAATTCATTGGGCATCAGGAAGAGGCGCCGTACGAGATGCAACTACAGGGCGCATTGTCGGATGTGGTCTGCAAACACTCCCTTTCACTTATGATGATCTTTATGATGCTTCTGGCAATAAGAGGATAGCTGCCCGTCTTTCTCATTTACCGCATCCTCAAACTCTGGCACTTGTGGGAGGTCTTCTTGAGACCGATGGCAACGTTTCTAGAAGCAAAGAAATCACTTTCTGTAACACTTCGAGAGTATTAGCTGAAGGGTTGCGTTATCAGTGTCTTCGTCTTGGAATTCCAACAGCTGGCAACCAGCGCAAACGCCGGCATAATCATACAGGCAAACGCTCTGATGGTTCATCTGCTTCATTCAAATGTGAAACCACTTGCTATGATGTGCGCATTCCAGCAGTGAGCGCAATCGCCCAGCTCGTCGATTGCCTCCCTCTAGTGAAACATAATTGGTTTATCCGCGGAAATCACCTCTTCACAAGAGTGAAGCAGGTGACACCGACAAAAGCGACCCCTTTTGTGTGTGATTTGAAGGTGGAAGGTGATGAATCCTATATGACGACGGCAGGTCTTGCCCATAATGGAGGCAAACGCAAAGGCGCCATGTGCGCCTACTTAGAAACTTGGCATCTTGATATCGAAGATTTCCTGGAACTGCGCAAAAATACGGGAGATGAAAGAAGACGCACACACGATATGAATACGGCTAATTGGATTCCCGACCTATTTATGAAACGGGTTGTTGAGAATGGGATGTGGACTCTTTTTAGCCCAAATGACGTTCCCGACCTCCATCATCTTTATGGGAAAACTTTTGAAGAGCGCTATGTTGAATATGAACGGATGGCTGAACAAGGAAAAATCCGCCTTTTCAAACGGATAGAAGCTGGAGCTCTTTGGAGAAAAATGCTTGGCATGTTGTATGAAACAGGCCATCCTTGGATTACCTTCAAAGATCCTTCCAATATCCGTTCACCGCAAGATCATGTGGGTGTTGTCCACAGCTCTAATTTATGCACTGAAATCTTGCTCAATACCTCTGCCGAGGAAACAGCTGTTTGCAATTTGGGTTCAGTTAATCTGCTCGCTCATACAACAGAAAAAGGGATTGACCGGGAATTGCTAGCCTCTACCATCAGAAGCGCGATCCGGATGCTTGATAATGTCATCGATATCAACTTTTACCCGACAGAAGAAGCTAAAAGGGCTAATTTACGCCACCGTGCCATTGGGCTTGGGCTAATGGGTTTCCAAGATGTCCTCTATAAATTAGGGATCAGCTATGCCAGTCATGAGGCAGTGGAATTTGCCGATGAAAGCATGGAGATGATTTCTTATTATGCGATTTTAGCTTCTAGCGAGCTTGCAAAAGAGCGGGGAGCTTATTCTTCTTACAAAGGCTCTAAATGGCATCGAGGACTGCTTCCGATCGATACACTGCAGCTTCTCAAACAAGAGCGAGGTTCTGATTATGTGGAACTCAACACACAGGCAAAGCTTGATTGGACACCAGTACGTGAATCCATTAAAAAATATGGGATGCGCAACTGTAACACGATGTCGATCGCTCCTACTGCTACGATTTCCAACATTACAGGAGTCACCCAATCGATTGAACCGATGTATAAACATCTGTTTGTCAAATCGAACCTATCTGGAGAATTCACGATACTCAATCCTTGGCTGGTAGATAAGCTCAAAGAGCTGCAACTTTGGGACCACGAAATGATCGATGATCTGAAGTATTTTGATGGATCCGTCATGGAAATAGAGCGTATTCCAGAAGAGATCAAAAAACTATTCGTCACAGCCTTTGAAGTTGAGCCCGACTGGCTCATCGCATGCGCCAGCCGACGGCAAAAATGGATCGATATGGGTCAATCGCTCAATTTGTACTTAGCTGAACCGAGTGGTAAAAAACTCAACCAAATGTACTTGATGGCATGGAAAAATGGTCTCAAGACCACTTATTACCTCAGAGCTTTGGCTGCAACCCACGTAGAAAAGTCAACCACTGATATCAATAAACGGGGCCTGCAGCCACGTTGGATGAAAAGTGAATCTGCCTCTTCAAGGATAGTTGTTCAAAGAGATGAAAAACCTACTGCGTGTAATCTCGATGGAACGTGTGAAAGTTGTCAATAATAATATCAAGGTTAATTTATGCTTACTTTAGAAAAAAAACAAACTCAGCCAGGAACAAATCAGCGCGTTGAGCTCGACGCTAAACGCTTAATCAATTGCAATACCGTTGATGTCAACCAGCTGATGCCCCTCAAATACAAATGGGCCTGGGAACACTATCTCAATGGGTGCGCCAACAACTGGCTGCCTACAGAAGTGCCGATGGCCAAAGATATCGAGCTATGGAAATCTGGCGCTCTCTCCCAGGATGAACGGTTAGTGATTTTACGCAATTTAGGGTTCTTTAGCACTGCAGAAAGTCTTGTGGGCAACAATATTGTCCTGGCTATTTTCAAACACATCACCAACCCAGAAGCCCGTCAATATCTCTTACGCCAAGCATTTGAAGAAGCTGTCCATACCCACACGTTCCTTTATATCTGCGAATCTCTAGGGCTCGATGAAGGGGAAATTTTCAATATGTATAATGAAAATCCTGTCATCCGCGAAAAAGATCAATTCCAAATGAAACTGACAGCTGATGTACTGAGCGAGGGTTTCACAACGACTACCTTTGAGGGAGCTCAAAAATTCCTCGAAAATCTCGTCGGTTATTACCTCATCATGGAAGGGATTTTCTTCTATAGCGGCTTCGTCATGATCCTCTCTTTCCATAGACAAAATAAAATGACAGGGATCGGTGAGCAATACCAATATATCTTACGTGATGAATCGATCCACCTTAACTTTGGGATCGATCTGATCAATGGAATCAAAGAAGAAAACCCTGAACTTTGGACACCCGAATTCCAACAAAAGATCATCACTTTAGTGGAACAGGCTGTTGAACTTGAGATCGCCTATGCCAATGACTGCCTCCCCCGAGGTATTCTCGGCTTAAGAGCACCGATGTTCCGTGATTATGTTCAACATATCGCTGATCGAAGACTCGAAAGAATTGGCTTAAAGGCCATCTATGGCTCTAAAAATCCATTCCCCTGGATGAGTGAAACAATCGATCTTTTTAAAGAGAAAAACTTCTTCGAAACGCGAGTTACCGAATACCAAACCGCCGGTAATCTATCCTGGTAAGAATTTTTCCCCTCTCAAAGGAGGGGGCTTTTTCGCAAAACAGGTTATTAACCCTCTGCACCGTTGAAAAGAATACGTTGGGAAATCTCCGCACCATTGGTACAATCAATCGAAAAATTATGCGAGGGGCTTTTTGGGAAGAAGGTTAGATGTAGGTGCACTGCTGCTGACATACCGATAGTAGCAATCCCAACTCCCGCTGTTACGTATGCTACCTTTAAAAATAAGGATGAATAAATGCCAGGCATGGGTATCCCAAACATAGTCAATGCTAACAATGACACACCAGAACAAACCATCGTAGTACCTATAAAATAGGCCACACTGCAACAAGCTTCATCAGTTAATTTGTGAATAGTCATATTTTTTCCCCTTTATTTAAAAAATTATACCAATAATATATTTTTTTATTATTAATTTTAAAAAATTAAATATATAAAAATTGTATTAAGCCCTAAAACTGCTTTGCATAATTTTTTTTGTATAGATATAAAGCAAAAAAGCCACCCCCTCTCTGTGTACTCTGTGATCTCTGTGGTAAAAAAACGGCAAAAAGCTCCAGGGATAGGCTAAATTAACAAAAAAGTAAGGTTTGCTTGGAAAATTGCGAAAGAAAGTGGTCAGATAAAATTCCTGAAGGGCAAAAATGGGGCCCTTTTATATCAGAACGGGCATGGGGAACAGTCAGAGAAGACTATAGTGCTGATGGGAACGCCTGGGATTATTTGACCCACGATGATGCGCGTTACCGCGCCTTTAGATGGGGTGAAGATGGGATTGCAGGTTGGTGTGATAGATACCAAATTTTGAACTTTGCCCCTGCTTTCTGGAATGGAAAAGATCCCTTTTTAAAAGAGCGCCTTTTTGGGTTAAGTTTCTGGGAAGGGAACCATGGTGAGGATGTCAAAGAGTATTATTACCATCTGGATGGCACGCCCGATCATTCTTACATGAAATATCTTTACCGCTACCCTCATCATCCCTTTCCATACGACAAGCTCAGACAAATCAACAAAAGTAGAAACACATTTGAGCCCGAATATGAACTGATCGACACCGACATCTTTGCTGAAAATCGATTCTTCGACATCTATATTGAATACGCCAAAGCATCTGAAGAGGATACGTGTATCCGCATTGAAGCGGTTAATCAAGGTCCAGAGCCTGCTTCCTTGCATATTTTGCCCCATCTTTGGTTCCGCAATCAATGGAGCTGGACCCAGGAAATTCTGGCCAGACCAGAAATTTCAAAAAAACAACAAAATGGGACTCTTTGCTTAGTGGCAGACGAAAAGCAGATGCGTCCTCCTTCAAACTTATTAACAAAGTACCGTCTTGGCAAACGTTATCTGTATGGGCCAGCAAAGGGGGTTGCCTTATTCACAAACAACGAAACCAGAAATGGGGACCAGGATCGATTTACCAAAGAAGCCTTCCATGAAGCGGTGGTCCATGGAAAAAAAAGTGTGAATCCAGAAGAAGTAGGAAGCAAAGCTTGTTTCCATTATTTTTATGAAAATATTCCAAGTCTAGGCTCAATTGTTCTCCATCTTAGGTTCACAAATCAGCAAATTCAAAATCCCCTAGAATCAGTAGAAAAAACCGTTAAGGCTCGTAAAGCTGAGGCAGATGCTTTTTACGCCAATCTCCATCCCAAAAAAGCCACAGAAGAGGAAAAAGCGATTCAACGCCAAGCCATCGCAGGCATTTTGTGGACCAAACAGTTTTACTACATCGACGTCAATGCCTGGTTGAAAGGAGATGAAGCACATATTCGCCCACCTAAAGAGCGCCACGGGATCCGCAATTACCACTGGAAACATCTGCAGTCGATGCGCATTTTATCGATGCCTGATAAGTGGGAATACCCCTGGTTTGCTGCATGGGATCTGGCTTTCCATTGTCTCACAATCGCTCTTGCAGATGTAAGCCAAGCTAAAGAGCAGTTATGGCTCTTGTTATTTGAGCAATTTCAGCACCCAAATGGACAAATCCCTGCTTACGAATGGGAATTTTCCGATCTGAATCCCCCCGTCCATGCCTGGGCTATCCTTGAAGTGCTCAAAATGGAGGAAAAGCAAAAAGGGAAAAAGGACTTAAACTATTTAAAGCAATGTTTTCACAAACTCCTTTTGAATTTCAGCTGGTGGGTAAACAAGATCGATAGTGAAGGGTATAATATTTTTGAGGGTGGATTTTTAGGGTTAGATAATATCACCGTGGTCGACCGTTCTTCAAAAGCACACGGCGGGGAAAGGTTAGAGCAATCGGATGGAACTGGGTGGATGGCTTTTTATTGTCTCAATTTAATGCGTATCGCACTGGAGCTTGCCAAAGAAGACCCCTCATACGAAGCATTAGCCACAAAATTTTTCCAACACTTTGTCTATATTCGCGCTGCCATGAAGAAAAGGGATGATCACCCTTATAATCTTTGGGATGAGAAGGATGGCTTTTTTTATGATGTGATCCGTTATCCCAACCGCAGCTTTGTCAAGTTACGCGTTCGCTCTTTGGTGGGCATCATCCCTGTCTACGCGACTGAGATCATTTCTAAAGAAGAGTTAGAGCGTTTTCCGCAGTTTGCAACCCATTTTTATTGGTTTCTCCAAAATAAAAGCCATTTGATTGAAGACTGCGTGATCACCAAAAAAGGAAACTACATTTTAGGACTTTTAAACCTCAATCAATTACACAAGGTTTTGGAATATATATGGGATCCTGAAGAATTTAGGGCAAAGTACGGCTTTAGAAGCCTTTCCAAATTTCATGAGAAAAATCCTTTTATTTATGAAGATAAAACTGTGCATTATGAGCCAGGGGAATCTGTCTTCCGCATCAAAGGGGGAAATTCTAATTGGAGAGGCCCTGTCTGGTTTCCCACAAGCTACTTGCTTATTGAATCTTTGTTGAAACTGCATCAAGCTTACGGGAATGACCTGCTTTTCAAAAAAAATGACGAAACACCTGTCACTGCGAAAGACATGGCTTGTTTCTTTGCAGAAGGGATGATCTCCATTTTTAAAAAAGACACAGAAAATCATCGCCCCTATTTAGGTCAAAAGTTTCCCTATAAAGGGGATCCGAAATGGATGAACCATTTACTTTTCTATGAACATTTCAATCCGGACACGGGAGAGGGTATCGGAGCTTCTCATCAAACCGGGTGGACAGCGCTTGTCGCCAATCTCATCCAAAAATTTAGAGAATAAAAGGGTAATTGAAAAAAACTAACGGAAACCACGTCCCTCCCTCCTATAAATGGTGGATCCTTTTTGTGGTCCAAATTTCGATTTTTCTGCTTGGAATCGATATGACAGCGGTCACACTGGCTCTTCCAGAAATCACCAGTTATTATCAAACCGATTTAAACCAATCCCAATGGATCCTTTCTTCTTATTTTGTAGCCACAGCCATTGCTTTGCCTATCGCTGGAAAATGTGCGGATCTATTTAAAAGAAAGGATATTTATATATTAGGCTTTGCTGTCTATACAATTGGGTCACTTTTTTCTGCTCTGTCTCCCAACTTAAGCTTGTTGATCGCTTCGAGAATCTTGATGGGATTTGGGAGTGCGTCCTTGCTTGCGAATACTAACGTGATCACCATATCTGTTTTCTCTTATCGCCTTCAAGGGATTGCACTCGGCTTCAATAACTCTGTTTTCTCTCTAGGATTTGCTTTAGGGTATCTTCCGGGGGGATGGTTGATTGAACATTGGGGTTGGCAATCGATCTTCTACATTAACCTACCGATAGGAATCTGCGCTTGTTTTCTGGCATGGTATATTCTGAAAGAAAATCTCATCTCCAGACATCACTACAAAAATCCATCCCACAGATTTGATTTTTTAGGCGGATTACTGTCTATCATTGCCATAGGAGCCCTCTTGTTAGGGTTTGAAGAATGGATTTCAGAAGGATTCTCTTTATTAGCGATTTTCTATTTAGGTTTAACCCTTTGTGGGTTTGCTCTTTTTATTTTTCAGCAGCTACGCTTTCCCTCCCCTTTGTTGGAAATCCGACTCTTGAAAAACCCGGTTGTGACGGGGGGATTATTTTTTCGTATCTGCATACAAATCGTGAGTGCGGCATGCTTGGTGGCAATTCCCTTCTTTTGTCAGACAATCTTACACTTTTCTCCCCTGGAAACAGGGTACTTGATGTTAGCCTTTGCCGCTGCCCTTTTTATTTGCGGCCCTCTTTCTGGCCTGTTCACCAACCTGGTTGGATTTAGGTGTGTTTTGTCGTCTGGCGCAATGATTGCCTGTATCAGTCTCGCCATTCTTTCGTTGCTGACTCCCGCGAAACTTGATCAATGGAGGGTGATCTTACAACTGATCGTCGCCCTTTTCCTCATGGGAATTGCCATGGGATCGATTACCGCACCTAATAACAAACGGATTTTATCCAATGTGCCTGCAAATCATAGAGGTGCTGTTTCAGCAATCACATGGTTTGTGATTCTTTTAGGCAATACGATCGGGGCCACGTATAGTTCACTCATGATCCAAGATGGGATTAAAGCGTCTGGTTTAGCAGATAAAATGCACGCCGCCAACCTACAGCCATTTTTTGATGTTTTTTCTACAACGTTCAAATCGCTGATCATTCTTGGCTTAATTGCTTTTTTGCTGGCCATCGTCAAATATTCTGACGAAAGCAGGCCTCAGACACATCAAAAACATTAACCGATTTGCTTCTCCTTCCACCAACAATACGATCCAATCGCCAGAACAACCAGCGCCGTAAACCCTCCCAGCGATATTGTTAATACGGCAGGTAATGTTAGAATCACTCCACTTCCCTCATAAATCACTTGTCCAGGATGCAATATAATGAGTGTAGTACTCGCTGCAGCGACGATAAGTGCAAAAATGCCGCCAGCAATGAGAATCATTTTATGGATAGACCTATTTTGATTAACGACTCCATCGGGTGGCTCATTTTCAAGAATTTCATTTTTAACTTCGGGAGCAGGAAGAAAAGGCAGAACCCGTCCTTGAAGGGTACTACTGGGATTGGCTTCTTGTTTGGTTGAATCGTTCTCTTTTGCGCTCTCGGTATTGTTTTCTACATCTTGAGTTTGAAATGAATTTGCAGGATTCGATTCAATCGTGATTAAAGATTCTTGTTTGGTTAAACTTACTTTTTGATCGTTTAATTCTTTCTCTTTTGCGCTCTCGCTATTGTTTTCTACAGTTTGAGTTAGAAGATCGTTTTTACTTTCCTCCTCGCTTGATGAGGAACTGTCAAAATGCTCATGATCGTGATCGTTTTGAAAAAGAAGCCTTTCCAAAGGTATAGAGATCGAACAGATTTTCTGATTGGCAGAATATACAATTTTAAGCTGGCTCACACCTTCTTCTGATTGAATCCCCAACGCATACAGAAACCCTCCCTTTTTAGATAAATACCGTTGAATCAAATTTTTAGAGTCGAATGTACATTCATATTTTGAAGGGAGATAGAAGAGACGGAAATCCCCTGTTTTGTAAGATAAGAATAAAAAATTTTGATAGATAGCAAGTTTGCATAAATTTTCAGTATTTAAACGAAACTCCCGACCTAGCCAGATTTTTCCTTCTTTAAAAACGTAAGCACAATTTTCTAGACGATGTCTCACAAAACTCCACTGTGAGGTCCCAATTGGCTTACAGTCGAAATTAAAATCTTCCTTCAGGTAATGAAGGTATTCGGGTATCAGTGAATTTTTTACATACCAATCCGTACCCGACCATTTTTGTCCTTCAGGGTCATAAACAATTTGACAGTAGGTCCGGCGACCCTTACAGGGTTCGTCGTGATAGGAAAGCAAAAAAAACTCATCGTGTATATTTACAAGCAGATATTGATTTTTATAAGGATTAAAATCTTGCGTCACATATCGTAAGGTTACACTTACCCAGTCACTGCTGTCTTTTTCGACATCAATTTTTTCCATCTTGTGCATTAATTGGTTATACTGAACAAAAAGAGTACCATTACAGAAACAAGAATTATAAATCCGCTCATCTTCTTGAAAAAACCGGAAAGGGGAGCTGTAATGGATGATTTCTGGCAGGTTGGGATTTTTCCATTCCCAAAGGCTATAACCTGAATGGGTAACAATGATAAACCTATTTTTATAAGAGTGACATGAGACAATGTGCTGGCCAAAGTTAGAATCATGCGGATATTGTTGACCCCAATCAAAAATACCATACCTATGTTCGACCTTTTCATAAACAGGTGCTAAGCCAGATTGTTGTACTGCGTCGGCCAAATCAAGAGTGATAAATTGAAGGGAAACTGAATTAAAGATAGTTAGCAGATGTCCTTCGTTTTCCTTAGTACAAGCTGAATATTGATACCCCTGTTCATCGATTGCTAACAAACGATAAGTAGCATCGCGCACAAATTGCTCTGGGAATTCCTTTAAAAGTTGTGCTGAAAGGCAACCCAATTTGTCGAAAGTGCTTTTAACACTATTGAATTGAGGAAAAGTCGAAAGACAGAGCTCAAGAAATGTTTTTGAAACAAGTGCGGCTCCTGTTAGATGTTTAAACCGACTATCGGATGTCACATAGCTTAAAATCTGAAGACAAACGTCTTTTGGCAGATTTTCAAAATAATTATAATTAGATCCAACAGCCTTTGAACCAGCTATAGCCATACGCTTTCCTTTTTTTTAATACTATACCTTAAAAATATTAAGATAGTATAAAAAGGCTATTCCATCGGTGGGAAGACATAGGAAAAGTTGAATTCCCTCAAAAGCCGCTCATTTAAGATGACCGGATATGACTAGCTGCCGCAACCATTGCAATCTTCTTGCTCGCACTGATCACACGCCATGGGCGATACTGGTTTTTCTTCATCTGCAATCAGATAAAAAGGGCTCAACGCCAATACCAAAACAATCAATAGTTTTTTCATCAATACCTACCTAAGTTAAACGTACATATTTTAAGAACTGCCATCTTAATTATCAATCCTACTCCTTAGCAGTTACAGAAGGGCTATCGCTTAATGCCCAATTCCAAAGATACTTGGTAGCACGCCAGCCGAATTTGGCTCCGATGATCACAGGGATGCTTGTTCCACCTGTTGCGGCAGTGAGTGCACTAATAGCAGCAAATTCGCCCGCTGCATCTAATCCCATGTAGCCGACATTTTTTAGTCCTTCTTCTGTTGTGGGGGCACTATTGAAAGCGCTCATTGCATTTCCAACTGTTATAAAAGTACCCACACAAGGGATGTTCTCAGCAAGTTGGGGGCTTACAATGGTGACTGCTTCCTTAAGTCCTTCCACGGCAACTGAACCTACTGCCTGTATCCCAACGCCTGTAATGGTATTGCTCACAGCATTTTTTACAGCAGTATCTACGTCAGCTTTTCCTTCCAGCACATCAAAAATAGCGTCGGCACCATTAATAATACTCGTTGTTTTTACTGCATTGGGAAGATGTTGCGCCTGCTTACGCAACTCACTAGTCATTTTTCCTTTCACTGCAGCAGGTGCTTCCTTCGCGCCTTCTCGAAACTGGGTTTTTGCACTGCCTTTTAAAGCTTCTGCCTTGCCTTCCAGAGCATTCATTTTATTAATGGCTTCCTCCCTGGTAAATTTGACGGGCCCCTTAGACGTATTAACTGTAATTTCCTTAGCATTAGGATTGCTGAAAAGCTCTTTTCTCAGTTTATCTGCACCTTTTTGCAATTTTGCTGCGGTTTGATTATTCTGTTTTGCACTGGAAAGTTTAGCTTTCCCCTTTTCTCCTTTTGCGGTAGCTTCTTTTTCAATTTTTTCGAGCCTTTGGTCAATCTTCTCTCGGAGATTTTTGGGAGGATCAGAGGGGTTTTTAAGTGGATCTTTGTTAGCGTACTCAAATTCAAGCGCTTTCTCGACAGCTTCATCATATTCTTCCTTAGCTTGCTTTTTTTGATCTTGGCTCGCTTGAGGATCTGCCGCCATTTTTTCTTTTACTTCTCTTTTTTCTTGAATATCGCGTTGTAAATCCTTCAGCTCTTCATTTTTAGTTTTAGAGCGATCTATTTCTAGGTTATCACTTTTAGACTTTGCAGAAGGACTGTCACCTGCTGGTGCCGTTTGAATGGTGGGCTCGGGACGTGGGTAAGGTATCTGTTTACCATCACTCCCATACAATACCCATTTACCATCTTCCGGTATCCAATTTCCATAAGCAACCGGAGGAGGTTCAATCGTTTGTGGAAGTCCTATCACTTCGGGAGGAGTTTGAACAGATGGGGCAAGTTCCTTGGGTTGGAATGCACGACGATTTCTCAAGTACTGAATTGTACTTTTCAATAACACTGCAGCGGCGAAAGGAAAAAAATGGTTTCTTCTGCTATTTGGTTGAGGTCGCTGAAAAGCGTCCATCGTAACACGTGCATTAGGGGAGCCAGGAGATCTATCACTATACCCCATGCATTCTTGGCCTTCATATATCGGTATTCTATTGTTATTCACAGAAGACATCTTTTGTTCCTTTGCTTGGACTGCTTATTAAATTTTTTCAATGCAAAGCGGTTTAACATGTTCTTTGATTTTTTGCATGTATATTTGTAGATGATTTGTCCCTTCTCATTTCTGCATGATTATGCTACTGTAAGCCCCTAGAGGTAGGAAAATGATGTTTAAAGCAGCAGGTGAAAAATATAAAGAGTTTGTCGTCACACGATTGCAAGAGATTCCTGAGATTCAAAGCACTCTCGTAGAGCTCATTCATGAGCCAACGGGTGCACAAATTATGCACATCGCAAATGATGATGATGAAAATCTGTTTAACTTATCTTTCCGCACCCATCCTGAAACATCAAATGGTGTCGCTCATATTTTAGAACATACCGTACTGTGCGGCTCACATAAATACCCTGTCCGTGATCCTTTTTTTAGCATGAACCGGCGTAGCTTAAATACATTTATGAATGCGCTGACAGGCCCTGATTTTACCTGTTACCCCGCATCCACTCTTGTCACCCAAGATTTCTATAATCTATTGGAAGTCTATTTAGACGCTGTGTTTCATCCCACATTAAGCAAACTGAGCTTTTTGCAAGAAGGACACCGCCTTGAGTTTGTGAAACCGGCAGATCCTAATTCACCGCTTGTCTTCAAAGGGATCGTATTTAATGAAATGAAAGGGGCTATGGCAGCTCCTGAAGCCCGTTTGATTGAATTTCTCACACAAGCTCTTTTTCCCGATTTAACTTACGGCGTCAATTCAGGGGGAAATCCTCTAGACATTCTGAACTTAACTTATGAAGAGCTCAAAGCTTTTCATGCCAAATTTTATCATCCCAGCCAATGCCTCTTCTATTTTTATGGCAATTTGCCAATTGAAAAGCACCTTGACTTTCTACAGAAATATGCTTTTCAAGGCGTTGAAAAGCAAAAACCGATTCCAGTTTTGCCTCTACAGCCTCGTTTTAAAGAGAAAGTGATTCTGAAACGTTTTTACCCTATTTACGAAGAAGAGGAGATTGTCAATAAAAGTTTAATTGGCATGGCCTGGCTCACCTGCTCAATTCTAGAACAAGAAGAGCTTTTGGCTCTCATTGTTCTTGACATGGTCCTTTTTGGTACAGATGCGGCACCTTTGAAAATGGCTCTTTTAAAATCGGGATTATGCAAACAAGCCGACTCAACAATCGAAACAGAGATCAGCGAATCTCCCTTCATGATTATCTGTAAAGGCTGCGCAGATGAGAGTGGTGAAGCTTTAGAAGCGCTCATACGTTCCACGCTTAGCCAACTGATTTGTGATGGAGTTCCAGCTCACTTAATCGATGCAGCCATTCACCAAATTGAAATGGCAAGATCTGAGATCACAGGACATTCTTCTCCCTATGGGTTATCTCTTTTTTGGCGATCTGCCTTACTCAAACAGCATGGAGGTAACCCTGAAGATGGTTTAAAAATTCATACCCTATTTGCACACTTACGGGAAAAAGTCAAAAATCCTCACTATTTTCCCCAATTAATTGAAAAATATTTCTTAAATAATTCCCATTTTGTCCGAGTCACTTTATCCCCTGATACAACTCTTGCGACCAAAGAACTCGCAGAAGAACATGAAAAATTGGCTGAAATTGTCCGTACTTTAAAAGATGTCGACATTAAAGAAATTATCGAGCAAGCCAAAGAGCTAGCCCTTTTTCAAGAAGATGGTTCAGAGAAGGATGTGGACGTCCTTCCTACAATCAAGCTGTCAGATGTTCAAAAAGAGGGAAAAGAATTTTCTCTAGTCCACGAACACTTTAACAAATTTGAACTCTATTCACATACTTGCTTTACAAATGGTCTCACCTATGCTGAGTTAATTTTCGATCTTCCTTCCATTCCTGAAAAAGATCTTCCCTTGCTGCGTCTTTTCAGTGTGCTTTTTCCTCAAATCGGTTGCGGAGGCAGGACATACGAACAGCATCTCGAATATCTGCTTCAGCATACCGGAGGTATCGGTGTATCTCTTGATTTAGGGATACAAGCTGATCATTTGGATCACATGCGCCCTTCTCTTTCTATTCGGGGAAAAGTTTTAAAAAGAAAGATGCCTAAATTATTCCCCATCTTCCGTGATATGCTTCTAGGGGCTGATTTTACCGACACAGCCCGGATTAAAGAACTTCTGATGCAACACTTGCATGGTCTCGAAAATAGTATTCAACACAGCTCTTTGAGATATGCTGTAAGCTTAGCCGCAAAAGGTTTTTCCATCGCCTCCAAAATCAATAATCTTTGGTACGGGCTCGATTATTACTGGTGGCTCAAAGAAACCGTGAAAGAAATGGAGCAGAATGCTTTACCACTCATTGAAAATCTACAAAGGCTCCACGAGACTTGTTTAGGGATGAAGGGGGCACATCTCGTTGTAGGTTGTGAGGAAGAAAGTTTAGATCAGCTGAAATCGGAACATTTCTTTGGCCTTGAGGAAATCCCATCTAGGAGTCTTCCTGCATGGAATGGAGAATACACAGCCGCTGAACGTCTTTCCCAAGCTAGGATTATTTCCTCCCCCGTCGCATTTACAACGCTTCTTTTTCCTTCTGTCCTTTACACTCACCCCTTAGCAGCTGCATTGAGCATTGGCGCTGAAATCATGGACAATAAAACACTGCACAAAAAAATTAGAGAGCAAGGTGGAGCTTATGGCAGCGGCGCCATTAATGCCCTCTTGTCAGGGCAGTTTTATCTATACTCCTATCGCGATCCTCATCTGAAATCCACCTTAAAAGCTTTTCACGACGCAGTACAAACTCTCGCAAACAAAAAAATTGTTAAAGACGACATCGTCGAAGCTAAATTTGGGCTTTTTCAAGACCTCGATGCCCCCACTCCCCCAGGATCGCGCGCGATCACGGCCTATTCCCGTTTACGAGGAGGTAGAACGCCAGAAGTACGTCAAGTATTCAGAGAGGCGCTCTTCAACTGCCAAAAAGACCAAATTAAACAAGCCGCTCAAGAAATTCTCATTCCTGGTCTGGAAAAGGCGATCGCTGTTTCTTTTGCAGGTAAAGAGCTTCTCGAAAAAGAGAACGCTCTGTTAAAAGAGAAAGCATTACCCATTTACCCCATTTAAAAAATACCCCCTCTGTGCTCTCTGTGTGCTCTGTGGTAAAAAATAAAAAAACCACAGAGAACACAGAGAACACAGAGATAAAAGAAAAATGCTATGATTACAACACTAGAAGTTCTTAAAGAAATTTATGAAAAAGAGAAAGAGAGCTATCTCAATGATTACTTCAATTTTTTGAAGTTTAAAAGCATTGCCACCGATCCTGTTTTTAAAAAAGATGTCGAACAGTGTGCTAACTGGCTTGAAAATTATCTCAAAGAGAGTGGCCTTCAAGTCGAAAAATGGGATACAGGGAGAGCGCCAGTAATCTTTGCCTCTGACTTGAGAGCCGGGGAAGATAAAGAGACACTCTTGATCTATTGCCATTATGACGTGCAGCCTGTCGATCCTTTACACGAATGGACTACCCCTCCTTTTGAACCACAAATCCGCGATGGAGAAGTTTTTGCAAGAGGCGCATCTGATAATAAAGGGCAATGTTTTTACACTATTCTAGCCTTGAAAGCGTTATTAAAAATGCACAAGCAGCTTCCAGTGAACATCAAATTTTTGATCGAAGGGGAAGAAGAAAGTGGAAGTGTAGGTCTTTCTCAAATTCTCGATTCAAAAAAAGAGGCTTTGAAAGCCGATTATCTTGTGATTGTCGACAGTGGAATTGGCAACATGCAAACACCCGCCATCACCTTAGGTGCGCGAGGAATCGTTGCTTTGCAAATGAGTCTACAAGAGGCCAAGTTTGATTTACACTCAGGTTCATTAGGGGGAATTGCCTATAATCCTAACCGCGCTTTAGTAAAAATGCTCAGTCAACTTCACGACGATGAAGGCAAGGTGACTGTACCTGGATTTTATGATGCGGTTATTCCCCTCTCAGTTGAAGAAAAAGAAGCCATCTCTTTTGATTTTGACCACACAAATCACCAGCACATGTTTGGTTTTCAGCCAAGCGGTATGGAAAAAGGGGTATCCCCACATGAAGCTGCCTGGACTCGCCCCACATTAGAAATTAACGGGATGTGGGGAGGCTATACAGGAGCTGGATTTAAAACGGTTATTCCTGCAAAAGCCTTTGCTAAAATTTCTTGTCGGCTTGTTCCCAATCAAGAGCCGGAAACGATTCTGAAACAGGTTCAAGATTATCTGAAACAATTAACCCCGCCTGGGATGCAGCTTGAGGTACATATCATCGCAGGTCACGGAAAAGGATTCCGCACCACTCCCCATTCTCGCATTGTCAAGCTGATGTCAGAAAGTTATTCCCAAGTTTTTGGAAAACCCTGCAAAAATATTTTAATCGGAGGATCGATCCCGATATCAGTACAGCTCAGCGAAGCCGCTGGAGCAGAAATGGTTCTAGTGGGTTTAGGATTACCGGACGATCATATCCATGCTCCCAATGAGCATTTTGGCCTAGAAAGACTGGAAAAGGGTTTTTTAACCATTTGTCGAGCCATTGAATTATTCAAGTAGCCTGGCTATAATCCAATTTTTGTCCAAATTTTGAAGGTGAACGATGAACATCAAGAACATTTTTTTTACTTCTCTTACTGCCCTCTTTCTTTTCTCTTCAGCCTTTGCGCAAGAAAATAATGAAGCGTTGCTGAAGCAAATTTCCAAAGGATTTTCGAATGTCGCAAAATCTGCTACCCCAGCAGTTGTCTATATCGAGAGCCAAGGCGTTGAAAAAACACAAGAAATTTCGACCCGAAAAACTCCCTCTGAAAACCCTTTTGACTATTTTAATGATGATTTCTTCAATCGCTTTTTTGGTTTCCCTTTTGAAAAAAAGCAGCCGAAATCTTCGGAAACTGTCCGTGGCTCCGGATTTTTAATTTCAAAAGATGGATTTATTGTCACAAATAACCATGTCGTCGAAAACGCAAACAAAGTGAATGTTACCCTACAAAATGGAGATAAAGTGGTTGCAACTGTTATTGGAAGCGACCCTAAAACCGATTTAGCTGTGATTAAAATCGAAGGAAACGACTACCCATTCCTGCCTTTTGGAGATTCTGATCAACTCGAGGTGGGAGATTGGGCCATCGCCATCGGCAATCCTTTTGGATTGCAAACCTCGCTCACCGTGGGTGTTGTCAGTGCAAAAGGGCGCAGTCAACTCCATATTGCGGACTTTGAAGATTTTATCCAAACAGACGCTGCCATCAATCCTGGCAATTCAGGCGGTCCTTTGCTCAACGTTGAGGGTGAAGTGATCGGTGTCAATACAGCTATTGTCAGTGGCTCTGGTGGATATATGGGAATCGGTTTTGCAATTCCTAGCAATATGGTCAAACAAATCGTAGGACAGCTCATCAATGACGGAGAGGTCACGCGAGGCTTTTTAGGGGTCACCTTGCAGCCGATTGATGCCGACTTAGCAACCTTCTATAAACTAAAAAAACCGCAAGGCGCTCTTGTTACTGATGTGGTAAAAGGCTCACCTGCTGATTTAGGTGGTCTTAAGCAGGAAGACATTATCATTGGTTACAATGGTTTTACTGTGGAAAACCTATCAGGTTTTCGCAATCACGTTTCCCTCATGCAGCCCGGATCTAAACTGAAATTAAGGGTTGTCCGTGATGGGAAAGAGATCGAACTTTCCATGAACATCATACAACAACCTTCTGATAAAGCTGCTCCTGCTCACACAAATATCCCTTCTCAGAAATTGGGGATCCAAGTGCAAGAACTGACTCCTGAACTCTCTCAAAAACTGGGATTTGTTGATGTTCAAGGAGTGGTGATCACACAAGTGACCCCAGGAAGCCCAGCAGCTGCATCTGCCATCAAACCCGGCAGCCTTATTATGGCAGTGAACCGTCAAAAAATTTCCAACTTAGCCGAGTTTTCAACAGCCATTCACGAAGCTGCCAAAGAGGGTAAAGTTGTATTGATGATCAGACAAGGAGATGCGATCCGAATCGTAGCGCTCCGCTTCTGATTGAAATTTCCTTATTTTATGCATTTTGACAACGATTTTCCACTCATCTCAATTTAAGGTAAGTTGAAATTTCAATTTAGCAGAGAGTTTATTTGAGTTCGGCGCGCGCGATGTGAGATTCTTCGACGTCTAGTTCATGTTCGAGCTGCCGGAAGAGGCGATCATCGATCTCTTGCTTTTGCCACATGTTGAAAAGCTCGTCTCTCATGGCTTTAAAAACCTTCACACGGGTTGATTCTATTGTCGACATTTTCTTTAGATGGGAACTTGAAATTTCGAAAATAAACCGCTGAATATTAAAATATTGGCTGAGAAAATCATACTCCTTATCTGTGATCGTTCCTACTTCCTGTAAATGGTGCAGCTTCTCTTCTGCAATTTGAGCCAGCCGTTTTCTGGCTTGGTGCACTCCCCTATGATCTTCATGATGCTCAATTTTCATCAGACGGATCAAATAAACTAATGTTGTACTGGGCAAGAGGAGTGTGAATAAAATGACCACAAAAGTGATAAAAATGACCGCATCGCGACCCTCCACATAAGGGAGAGCTAAAGCGGCAGTTAAAGAGACAATGCCCCGCATGCCTGACCATCCCACTAGGGTCGCTTCCCGCAAGATAGCTGGACAGAGCGTTGCTTTTTGGGGGCTAGAGAGAGCTTTCAAATACAATAAACCACTTTTGGCATAGACCCAAGCCAGGCGGATCACGATTAAAGCTGCTGTCAGCAATAAACTATAAAGGAAATACATAAGGATTTGGGAAAAGGTCATTGCAAAGATAATCCCTTTGAGTTGCAGCCCGATGAGCATGAATACAAAGCAATTCAAAGCAAGATTGAAAATGTCCCAAAATGTAAAACCAATCACTCTTCGCAAAGAAGAGTGGTGCTTAGCTAAAATGTGTGCACCAATCAAACCATTGACAACAACAGCAAGTACTCCCGAAACCCCCAAACGAACAGCAACAAAAAACGTAATATAGGGAATGGTAAATGATAGTAAAACAGCTACAACTGGCTCCAAAAATTTTCGTGAAAAGTTTTGGATCAATAATCCAAAGGCAATCCCCACTAAAATCCCCCCGAAAACGACATTGACAAACTCCACACCTGCGCTACTGAATGAAAAGATTCCAGATAAGAGTGCTGCCACAGCTATTTTATAGAGTACAAGTGCAGAGGCATCGTTCACCAAACTCTCCCCTTCTATAATTGCAAGAAGATGGGGTTTGATAGCAAAGCGGCTCATAATCGTTGTGGCTGCAACAGAATCAGGTGGAGACACGATCGCTCCAAAGGCAAATGCTAAGGCCCAGGGCCATTGAGGGAAAAGCCACTTGAAAATCACCCCAATCACAAAAGTGGTTAGGATAACAAGGCCCAACGCTAAAGAGAAGATTTCTTTCCAATTCCTTTTGAATTCCCGAAATGAAATAGAAAAAGCCGCATAATACAAAATGGGTGGGAGGACGATGACGAGAATCAAATTGGGCTCTACGGAAATAGGCGTCAGCCAAGGAGTAAAGCCAATGACAGCGCCTGCTATGACCAGAGCGATGGGATAAGGCAAGCGCCACTTTTGAGCTATTCCTACCAAAAACGCTGCGAGAAACATCAAAATAATTAAGGTATGAAAGTTATCCATGTGCGCTTGCGGTTTTTGGGGGAAGTGTTGCTGTTTTAACCCGTTTAGCAATAAAAACCAGTGGAATCATTCCTATGAATAGCCAACCAGCTAACCAAGCCAAATCATTTGTAGATAACATAAAGGCTTGTTGCTCGGTTTGTTGATCCAAGATCTGGTTAATGACATCATTTGTAAAAGGGAGAAAACTACTTCGCATACTTAGCATTTCAAAAAATTGTATTGTCACATGCCGAAAAGAAGTGGAGTACTCTGTCAAACGGGCATGGTGGAAAATTTCCAAACGGGTCCACAGTTCAATAGAAAGGGATGTCCCAAAACCGCTTCCTACCAATATCCGCATAAAATTAAAAAGACCTGCAGCGCTGGCATATTTTTCTGGGGGAATTTCCGCCAATGAAAGATCGACGAGTGGCAAAAAAAACAGAGTTACACCAAAACCCTGAAAAAAACGGGCGAGCATGATTTGGCCAATGCTCACTTGTGTTGTAAAACGGGACTGATAAAAAAAACTGAGCGCAAACAAGAAAAAACTCAATGCTACAACCACGCGAAGATCAAATTTTCTCATATACTTTCCCACAAAGGGTGCCGCAAAAAAAGGAACAACACCAACAGGAGCAACCGCAATCCCTGCCCATGTTGCGGTATAATTTTGCTCTGTTTGAAGCCACAAAGGAACGATCACTGCACTTGTAAAATAAAGTAGAAAGCCAACTGTGATTGCAAAAGTGCCAACAGCAAAATTTCTGTTTTTAAAAAAAGAAAAATCAATAATGAGATGTTTTTGATAGTAATTAATAATACCAAAATAGATTAAAGAAATGATTGAACCAATCGTTAAAATGATAATCGTATTTGATTCAAACCAGTCCAAATCTTTCCCTCGATCGAGCATCACTTGCAATGCAATGATTCCGACAGATAAAAAGAAGAGTCCTACCCAATTAATAGGATACTTGTTGATTTCACTTTCTTTATCCTTCAGAAAATACCACGTCAAAAACGCTGAAAAAAAACCGATCGGTACATTGATATAAAAAATCCACGGCCAGGAATAATTATAGGTTAAATACCCCCCGATAATAGGTCCCAATATCGGAGCTACAATCACGATCATTCCCCAAAAACCCAACGCTGTTCCCCTTTTTTCAGGTGGATTATTCAGCAGCATTAAGCTTTGAGACAAAGGGATTAAAGAGCCGGCCACAGCACCTTGAATAGAGCGTAAAATCACTAGCATAGTGAGGCTGGTAGCAAGCCCACATAAAAAAGATGTGATGGCAAAAAGAATGACCGACCAAACAAATAACCTCACCCGCCCAAAATAATCGGAAAGCCACCCTGTTAACGGTAAAACGAGAGCGTTTGTAGCAGCGAAAGAGGTGATTACCCATGTCCCTTGGTCTGCGCTGACACTTAAATTACCTGCAATATAAGGCACTGCGACATTCGCAATCGAAGAATCCAGCACTTGGATAAAAGTGCCCAAACCTACTGCTAAATTGAACAGTGCAAGTCTCCCCCCTCTTTCAAATGTTTGTGTATTCATGAGGAAGGTGCCTTAGATGAAAAATTTTCACGGATGATTTCATCCATCTTTTTTTCAAGTTCTGAAAAATCAAGATCAAAAACGTGTGTACATCCAACTGACTGTGTCGATGGTTTTTGGGCTAACATCGGTAGATCAAGATCCGTCACATCCACAGCTACTTGTGCTGAAAGTCCCAACCTGACAGGATATTTTGCAACAACGTTTGGATCCAATGCAATCCGAACAGGAAGACGCTGAACAATTTTAATCCAGTTGCCTGTTGCGTTCTGGGGAGGAATCACAGAAAATACGCTCCCAGAACCAGAAGCTATGCCTAAAACTTTACCCTCATATTTCACTCCAGAGCCATACAGATCAAATGTCACGGTAGTAGGTTGGCCGATCCTCATTCTGTCGAGCTGGGTTTCTTTAAAATTGGCATCGACCCACACGTAATTTGTTGGAATGATGGCCATTAAATTGGTGGTGTTGGTCACCCATTCACCCACGTCCACTGTACGTTGCGCAACATATCCTGTATAAGGAGCATATATCGCACAATGTTTCAAATTGTAATAGGCTCTGCGCACAACTTCTTTCTGTTGCTGAATCAGAGGGTGTTGCTCTGGCGCTGTATTTCCGGCAGCATCCTGGGACGACATCCATTGATATGTGGACTGATTTAACTCTTTTTCCGCCATTAAAAGGGTATCTTTAGCATGTACAAATTCTTCTTTCGAAACAGCTCTTGAATCGACCAACCGGGACCTGTTTTCATAATCAAATTGAGCTCTCTCCAGCGCCACTTTTTTGCTTTCCTTAAGCGCTGCATTGGCCTGCACATTACTGTAGAGCTGTCTCACTTGCAAAACAACCGCTGCTAAGGAAGCTAACTCTTTGTTGTAGGTGAGCTCATAATCTGTACTATCTAATCGGACCAAAAGCTGTCCTTCTTTAACTAAATCGGTATCATCTGCATAAAAAGCTACAACAGATCCTGAAACTGCTGAATTGATATTAATCAGGTTGCCATTGGCGTATGCATTGTCGGTCCATTGATGAAATCGCAAATAAAACAGCCAAAGCAAAAAGAAGGCTAAACCGATCACTAAAAGTCCTATTGTGAAAAACCAAATGATCTTGTTTCTCTTACTTTTCGTATGATTGAGTTGGTCATGATGCTCATTGACAGTCATAACCACCTCCTAGGGCCTTGATCAGAGATAAAATTCCCTGAAGGGTATTTCCAAGAGCTGTCACCTCTTGATTTTGAGCATTTAAAAAGTTGGCTTCATTGTTCAAAAAATCTAAGTTGGAATCCAAATTATGCTCGACTCGTAAAGCTGAAAGGTAAAGCAGATGCTCTTGACTATCCAAAGCCTCTTTTGCTTGGCCTAACTCTTTTTCAGCATAGGTCACTAAAGCAATTCCGTCTAATACCTCCTTAACAGCATTCAAGATGAGATTGTTATACTCAAAAACAGCCAAATCATAATTGATTTGGCTTTCATGCAAGTTGCCCAATAACCAACCACCATCGAAAATCGGAAGGCTGACAGCAGGCCCAATATTGTAATAGGTGCTTGGCCATTTAAATAATTCCCGAAAATGGATCGTTTGAAACCCAAATAGGGCAGAAAGATTAAAGTCGGGATAAAATTGTGCTCTTGCCACCTCAATTCTTTTACAAGCCGACTTAATTAACCACAGTTGTGCCATGATATCGGGTCTGTGGGAAATGAGATTGAGTGGAAGTGTACAAGGCAAAGGGACACGTGGAAGAGGTTGCTCAACAATATGAACGGGGCAGATGGTCTCTTCAAAATTTTCTGCTAGAAAGGCTTTTAGCTGATGTTCATACACAGCAGTCTCACCCTCGATCTGGAGGAGAGCTTGCCTAACTTCAGCAAGCTGGGCTTCGATGAGGGATAAATTTAGACCATTGTCTAAATTATCCTGAACACGCTGTTGAACGAGCTTTAAATAATTTTCCCGATTTGTAACAAGTGCTTTAGCGATTTGTTGAAGTTTGTAGTTGATCTGCAAAAAATAATAAACCTGGGCGATACTAATGCCTAGCTGCAGGTGTGCAAATGCATTATCGGCAATGTTGGATTTTACCTCTCCGATAGCTGCACACAAAGCATTCCTATTTTTTCCCCAAACATCAAACTCATAAGTCAGCTTCGCTTGTATTTCGTAAAGTCTAAAATAGACAGGTATGCGCGATTCAGGTGTGTTGGGAATGTTGGTAGTTCCAAAAGGGATCACACCCGTTTTACTAATTTTTTGGGCTGATGCGTCTGCCGAGCCAATTAAAAGGGGAAAAAGATTGGCTCGAATTTTTTCTGCACGGGCAATAGCCAATAAAATTTGAGCCTGTGCTTCTTGAAGCGTTGGATTGCGCCGAAAAGCTGTCAGAATAAATTCCTTGAGTTGGTCATCTTGAAAAAGACACCACCATTCCCGAGGAATCCATCCCTCACTCTCAACCAGAAGATTCGAGTCTGTTTCCTGAACAGCAGATTCGAGTGCTGCATAAGGGGGACGAATGGTTAATGCCCGGTGTCCCCAACCGCAACTACCTACGATCCCACACAAAATAATCAAACTTCCGAAACAGAAAAACCGTTTCACCAAAACACCCATTCATAAGTAGTCGATTAAAATCTGCCTATAATCGATTGATTGCTTTGGTGCAATACCTTCTTTCCTCATACACATCAGACTGACTGCTCATTTAGTTTAAAGGCTAGTTAACAACATGAAAAAGAACAAAATGCGCAGGGATACGCATCAACCTAAAGTCAATTTAGCGATTGCATCTGGATAAAAATTAACAAGATAAGCAGGATCGGCTGCGTGGGCAGGATAGAAAGGGTATTGGAAAACGCGAGAGCAGGCAGAGAACGCAAAGGCGCAGAGTGTCAGGATGTTGCAAGGATATGTTCGGTCATGCCCATAGGGCCATGCAGAGAGAGTTTGGTGTTAAATGTTCCAATTTTTGGCGATTATAAGACATTTCACGATTAATGTCTTGTTTGTGGAACATTTAACCTGAAATATCTCATGTTTTTGAAAAAATGAAACTTTAAAAGGAAGCCGTCTAATTTTTGCACAGATTTTACCCGCTAACTATGTGAGATTGCACGAACGTGGTAAAGCGCGCATCTTGGCGGATCGGGTCGAACTCTTCCCTTTTGAGGGCTTGAGAGAGGGAAGGGAGGCCTTCACGCAGAGAGCATTCGAGCCACCCGATAGCAGGTTCAGTTTGGCCTAAAGCGCCGTATGAAAGGGCGTTGATGAGAGCCGTATCATAGGTGGGATTTTCTTGATAACATTTATTGGCAAGTTGGGAAACTTTAGTAAAGTCGCCAGCCATATAAGCGAGGAAGTGCATGAGTGTGAGGGAATCACCTGATAAAGAAGATTCAATAGGCAATAGCAGCTGATAGGCTTCGTCGTATCGCTCTTGAGTGCGAAGGATTTCTGCCATCTGTTGCGTAGCCATGGTGTACAGTATTCCCTCTTTGGTCTTAGAACGGATCGTTGAAAATTTATCGAGAGCCTGATCATTTTTACCCGCTTGGAGATCAGCATCAGCTTCCTTCATCAGTGTTTGTAGATCGGTGTCCCGATCCTGCTCATTAAAAATCTTGTAATAGCGGAGAGAGCGGAAGCTTTCGAATGTAAGAATTAAAAAGAGTAGTCCCGCAAGGAATAGGCCAAAAATCAGAAAAAGTATGGTGATGGCAATGGAAATCACAAGGCCAGCAACAATAGCCATCTTAACCCCTTTGAAACCAAAAATAGATTCGAGGATGATGCTGAGTAGGTGTCCTCCATCCAAAGGAAGCACAGGGACTAGATTAATGATGGTCCAAAATAGATTCGCGGCAAGGGTAAACTTGACTGCTAACTGAAGCGTAGGTTGGGTGATGATGAAATTTTTTTGAATCGCATAAGCAACAAGAAAAAGAATAAAGCCTGCTAATGGACCATTTAAAACCACTAAGAACTCTTCCCAAAGTTTTAGCTTGCGCCCTTCCCGATAAGTAAAGCCTCCAAAAGCAGCTAACTCGATACGCGTTTTTTGACCAAAGAGCATTGCGGTGAGCGCATGCCCAAGCTCATGAAAGATAACGGACCCAAAGATAATCAAAACACTCAACAGGGCGCCCATTAAGTTCAGTGTCCACATCCATCCAATAAAAAAGGCAATGAGCCAAAAGAGGGGCTGAATGGTGATAGGAATCTTGCCAGGAATAGAGATCATCAGGTCAATACTTCTTTTATGGTTTTGCCAATCACTGCGGGTGTTGGTGCAATGACAACACCTGCATTTTTGAGGGCCTCGATTTTATCCTGAGCGGTTCCTTTTCCACCAGAGATAATGGCCCCTGCATGTCCCATCCGTCTCCCGGGAGGTGCCATTTGTCCCGCAATAAAAGCGACAACAGGTTTGCTGCCATATGCTTTAATCCAGTCAGCAGCTTCTTCTTCTGCGCTCCCTCCAATTTCCCCGATCATGAGAATCGCCTCTGTTTCAGGGTCTTGTTCAAATAGCTCCAACATGTCGATGAAGTTAGTTCCATTCAAGGGATCCCCTCCAATTCCTACACATGTGCTTTGTCCTAAACCTTCTTGTGTGGTTTGCCAAACGGCTTCGTAGGTGAGAGTTCCCGAGCGAGACACAATCCCCACTCGACCCCTCTTATGGATATATCCAGGCATGATTCCAATTTTACACTCATCTGGTGTGATAATGCCGGGGCAATTTGGACCGATTAAACGGCTCGTTTGGCTTCTTTTCATCACTTGAGCGACCTCTAGCATGTCCCGTACAGGAATCCCTTCGGTAATGCAAATGATTAAGGGAACTTGTGCTTCTTCTGCTTCTAAGATCGCTTCTGCTGCAAAAGGGGGAGGGACAAAAATCAAGCTTGCATCACACTGCGTGGCTTCTTTCGCTTCTTTCACAGTATCAAAGACAGGCAAATTCAAATGTGTTTGCCCCCCTTTACCCGGTGTGACTCCACCTACGTATTGAGAGCCATATTTGATCCCTTCTTCAGTATGAAAACTGCCTGCTTTCCCTGTGATCCCTTGCGTGATGATTTTGGTTTTTTTGTTAACTAAAACTGCCATATTTATTTTCCAGATGCTGCTTGAACTGCTTTTGCTGCTCCATCTGCCATTGTGTCTGCTGTCAAAATATTGAGGCCTGACTCTTGCAGAATTTTTTTGCCAATCGCAACATTTGTTCCTTCCATCCTCACAACTAAAGGGACACGCAAAGGCTCTTGACTCGAAGCAGACACAATCCCTTGCGCCAAGACTCCACAATCCATAATGCCTCCAAAAATGTTCACGAAGATGGCTTTGACTTTAGGATCGAGAAGGATAATTTTAAAGCCATGTGCGACTTGGCTTTCAGTAGCACCCCCTCCCACGTCTAAGAAATTGGCAGGTGAGCCGCCGTAGGCATGGATAATGTCCATTGTCGCCATCGCTAGCCCTGCACCATTCACCAAACACCCAATTTCCCCTTCTAAACCAATGTAGGCTAAGTTGTATTCTCGAGCCATTACCTCATTGGGTGTTGATTGGGAGGGATCATACCACTGAGCAAGGGCTGGTTGACGGTATAAGGCATTGTCTTCAATTGTCATTTTAGCATCGACGGCTATCAATTGCTCCGCTTCTGTTAACACAAGCGGGTTGATTTCGATTAAAGAGGCATCGTTTTCAATGAAGGCTTTCGCTAAATTTGCAACAAGGTTCATCCCTTGTTTTTGCACATCACCTTTCCATCCCATAAACTTGGCGATTTCTAAAAGATGATAACGACGCATATGGCCATCAAGACCCATTGGTACTTTCAATACTTTCTCAGGGTGTTTTTGCGCGATCTCCTCAATCTCCATTCCTCCTTCAGGAGAAGCTATGAGAATAGGGATGGCTTGAGCGCGGTCGATCGTTGCAGCCAAATAATATTCTTTTTGAATCGTAACCGGCGCATAGAAAATGACTTTTTCTGCGATCACACCCCCGGGACCTGTTTGGTTATTGACGATTTTCATGCCAATCAGCTGCTCGGCTATCCGGACGATTTCTTCAGGATTTTTGGCAAATTTGACACCGCCTGCCTTTCCCCTCCCTCCTGCATGGATCTGTACTTTGATCACAGCTTCTGTTAATCCCAATTCCTTGACCCGTTCGATCACCTCTTCAGGATTGGCGGCCATCCCAAACGGAGGCACTTGCACTCCATAGCGTGCTAACACAGTTTTAGCTTCGTATTCATGAATGTTCATCTATTGAAACCGATTGTCTTCAGCCCTTCTTATGTGATAATATCTCGTTTTGGTGCAAGTATGTTTAAGTTTCTTGGCAATAAAATCCGCTCCCTTTTTTCAAGCAAAGTGGATGAAGAGGCGCTAGATCGTTTAGAAGAGCTGTTTTATCAAGCCGATCTGGGAAGCCAAACAAGTTTGGAGCTGACTGAAAAAGTACGCACCCTTTACAAAAAAAAACCGAATCTCACAACCGATGACATCCTTGCTGAGATTAAGAAAGATCTTTTAGCCGAAATCGTTCCTCCTGCTCCCCTCCCCGATGAAAAAAAACCGCATGTTGTCATGATTGTTGGAGTCAATGGCAATGGTAAAACGACCTCTGTTGCTAAACTAGCCTATTTCTATCAACGGCTGGGAAAAAAAGTGTTGATCGCAGCAGCCGATACATTCCGGGCCGCAGCGATCGATCAATTAGAAACTTGGGCAAGCAGGATCGGAGTAGAGCTTGTTAAAGGTAAACATGGAAGCGACCCGGCAGCGGTTGTCTTTGACGCCATTGAAGCCGCCAAACACCGCAATGTTGACATCGTCATTGTCGATACAGCTGGCCGATTGCATACCAAAACAGATCTCATGAAAGAGCTTGAAAAAATCTACCGTGTTTCAGGCAAAGCACTCCCAGAAGCACCTCACGAAACGCTTCTTATTCTCGATGCCACTATCGGTCAAAATGGAATCGAACAAGCCATGATTTTCCACCGCTTCACTCCCCTTTCAGGACTCATCCTGACAAAAATGGACGGAACGGCAAAAGGGGGCTCAGCCATCGCCATTCAAAAAAAGTTACGCCTCCCCATCACCTACATCGGCACCGGCGAAACCCTTGACGCCCTCGAGCCTTTCAACCCCAAAACCTACCTCGACACCCTGTTTAGTTAGCCCAGGATACCTAATATATAGGTACCGATCTTGGCATAAATACCTATTTTTTTGACTTAAATGAGAAAATACCTATTATATAGGTATTAAAATTAAAATCAGTACCTATATCTGACCTTTATGAAATCTTTTGAAAATGAATTTGTCACTCGTCAGCCCATCACTCACAATGTTTTGCAGCTATTAGGAGGAATCAGGGAATTTAAAGGGAAACAAGACTTATTCAAAAGGCAATCTCCACAAGTACTTAAAAACCTTATTGAAATTGCAACAATACAGAGCATAGAAAGTTCTAATAGAATCGAAGGAGTCACGGCACCTCATGAAAGGATCCTTAAACTTGCACAAGAGAAAACTATTCCTACAAATCGCTCTGAAGAAGAAATCATGGGGTACCGTTATGTACTGCAGTTAATTCATCAAAATCATCAACATATTCCCTTTACCCCAAACGTAATACAGCAACTTCATGGAGAGATGTATAAATTTACATCTGTCAAGGCAGGGAAATGGAAAACAAATAATAACACTATAGAAGAAGTAACTGAAAACGGGGAAAGAATTATCAGATTTCAACCAGTACCCGCATACCTAACTTCAAAAGCTATGGAAACCCTACATTTCGAATTTGAACGAATTAAAGAACAAGGAACTGTTGACCCATTACTATTGATAGCAAGTTATATCCTTGACTTTCTATGTATTCATCCATTTGCGGACGGAAACGGTAGAATGGCAAGGTTATTGTCACTGTACTTACTTTATGAGTTTAAATATGAGGTTGGACGTTATATCAGCCTCGAGAAAATTATCGAGGAAAGCAAAGAATCTTATTATGAAAGCCTCCAAAAGTCTTCACAAAACTGGCATGAAGGGAAACACACTCTACAGCCATGGTGGGAATATTTTTTAGCGACTTTAAGGCATGCCTATAGCCAATTTGAAAAAAGAGCAGGTTTAATAGCAGAAATAAAAGGTTCAAAAACAGCATTGATCTTAGACACACTAGAACATTTTAGAGGAGAATTCTCTATCCAGGAATTACAAGAGCAGTGTCCAACAGTGGGTATAGACTTAATTCGTCGCATTCTAAAAGAGGAAAAAAATGCAGGTCGCCTTAAGTGCCTTGGAAGAGGACCATTCGCAAAATGGAAAAAACTGTAAGTAGTTGAGGAAACCCTCGACACCTCAAACCCACAACCTATCTACACCTGTTTAACCGTTGGGAATGTGAAAGTTTAGATACCACAGTGACAGAAAAGATGGCGCTTCAAAAAAGGAATGAAAATGCAAAAAAAACAATTGTATGTCATGAAATGGCAAATTTCATCGAATCAGCCATTTTAGAAGGAAGTTTTTTTCTCATTCATGACATCATTACCCTCATTGACGAAGAAGCTTTTTGTCCGATGCTAGATACAGCAAATACCTTAATAATGGTGGGTCGTGCATTAACATTAAAGTGGACATCCTTTGTGATCAAATTTGATGATATCGAACAAATTAAACAAGGATGTGAAGCCATTATAAATCTTGATAAATATCTCTGTGAAGTGAAAAGAAAACACGATGTGCATGCGCATTTTAGTATTGAGATATTTCAGATACAATTGAATGAGTTATTATTTGAAACTCTTACAACTAATATTCAAAACACTCGGCTTATCTCTAAGATTTTTAATTTAAATTTATTACCAGAAAAAGACATACACCGCACTTTAAATAATGCATTCGGTTATTATATTAAAAATGATTTAGCAGAAAATGCTCGATTACTGAATGATATGAATTTAGTTCCAAAATCTTTTTTGGAAAATGAGTGCAGCCATCGTTTTTATATCGCTCTCACTCAGAAAAATCTAAAAGAAGCACAATTTCTTTACACCGTGAATGAAAATAAATCGCCTCTTGATGACGATCAGTTAGGTTCCTTTTTTGTCCGAGCAGTGGATGGGGATCATGTTGAATTACTTAAATTTATTCATAGCATCGCAGGTGAGATTAAGGAAATTTTCATCAAACAAGCTCTTCATGATGCAAATCTCTTAAAGAGTGCTAAAGTATTAGAATATCTAAAAACTTATGTAAATCTTGCGTCATCAGTTAATACTCACTTAGCCCTGCATAGCTTGAGTCCCTACAACGATCCATATTTTTTTGCAAAAAAATAGAGTAAAAAATATTGTATGGATACGTGAGGGATTTTATGAAAACGCTCCGGCCTACATCTTTACTCTATAGATTGCCAACTATTTTGCATTCGCTGAAAGCTTTGTACCGTTTATCTCCTAAGCAAGTGGATAACTTTTTGAATTCATATGAGATTTATCACTGTGATTGGATAAATGGACAGGCTGTTGTAGACTCTAAAGTCGTAGAATACAAGGATGTTAAAGAAAGCATTCTCAATTATTATGGAGTCTTAAACCATCTTTGCGCCATTGGAGCTGTTGAAAAGATGTATATCCCCCCTTTTATCGACGTGACTAAGGGGGTCATGGAAAACCAGGTTTTATTTGAACGAAGATTTTGCGAGCAGCTTGGAATCAAACAAGGGGATAAAGTGTTAGAATTAGGGTGCGGAAAAGGACGTGTGGCTGCACATCTTGCCTCGCTTACAAAAGCCTCGATCACAGCGATCAATATTGACCAAGGTCAGCTCGATAGCGCTAAAAAATTCACCAAAAAAAATCATCTATCGCAGCTTTGCCATTTTATGAATGCAGACTTTAATGTTCTGCCCCTCCCCTTTGCCGATCATTCTTTCGATAGTCTCTATGAAATCCAGGCTTTATCCTTATCGAAAGATCTCAAAAAATTATTCCAAGAGATGCACCGGGTCCTCAAGCCAGGGGGGAAGATTTCGTTTCTGGAATGGGTGCGCATGCCAAACTACAATCCCAGCGATCCACACCATGCCGATCTGATGAAACGGGTGAAACCGCTGATCGGAGCTATCGGAACGCCCTCTCCTGAAGAATATGAGTCGCTATTGCAAGAAGCGGGATTTGATGTGATCGTCAGCGAAGAGCCCAGCGTCAATAGAGGGCAAGGGCCTTTGATCAACAAAGCTGGCGATGATTATAATACTATTGCCAGAATGTTGAACATAGGTGTAAAGATTAAACTTTTTCCCAAATACTTTACCGTCCTTTTTGATCGATTAAGACAAGATGGGCAAGCCTTCAGACAAGCTGAACGCCTCGGCTTAGTGACAACGAGTTACCATCTCGTCGCTCAAAAAAGAAAATAAAAAATATCCATTAAAAGCCCAATTTGTAGGTTTGCAGATCGATTTTTTCTTTATAAAAAGTATCCGCAAATAGTCATTTTAATGATTCCAGGGGTGAAAATAAAACAAGGCACTACCTCTTCAGCCGCTTTCAAAGCGGCATGAAGGGCAGTGTTATCTTGTATCCGGAGGTCTCTTCGAAAAATAAAAAGAACTCGTTTTAATCGCAAAATATTAACGACGATTATTAGAGAAAATCCGTAAGAGATACCAGAAGATCATGATGACGTTGATGTACATTTGAAGCGCCATCACAATCGACAATTTATAAGAGGCAACCGAGTTGGCGTCCACTTGAAGGCTGAACCTACGGATGGCTTGGGCATCATAAGCAGTCAAACCGATGAAGATGATGAGCCCTAAATAGCTAATCATCAAATTCAAGAAAGTTAGCTGCATGAAAAAAGAGAGAACAATGTACAACAAAGTCACCGCAACTAAACCGATTAAGCCAAAAGTGAGAATCCGCCCTAAACTTGTGAGGTCATTGCGTGTAAACATCCCATATCCCATAGCGAGCAGGAATATGGAAGAGGCTGTCACAAATGCAAGCCAAATCATTTGTCCGCCATAAGCTGCAGCAAACACAGGTAAAATCGTCCCGAACATCAAGCCTTGCAAGCCTGCATAGGCTAAAAACATCCCGGCCACTCCACCGATAGAAAATCTTTGCACAGAGACGTTAAATCCCATGGAAATGCCGAAGGTAGCCAAAGTGATGATCCACCAATAAGGCATCAGTTGCATAAAAAGGCCGGTTTTAAAAACAAAGTAAGCAATCGTTGCAGTAAATCCCAGACCTATGGACATCCAGCCATAGACTCGGGAAGAAAAGGTTCCTACTGCTTGTGCTTGGCGAGGATCTAAGACATAGTCACGGTCAAACATACCCATAAAAACTCCTTATTTTGCATCTGCTTTCGGATTATACCCAAATTAAGAGATTGTGACCACCATCTGAATGAGTTCGAACAAAACAAATAGGGAAAGAAGGATAAGGGTAATTTTTCCTCCAGGAAGGGCATAAACACTTTTAAATTTTAATTTGTAACGACCTCTCCATGCCATGACGATGGGTAAAAGTCCCAATAACAAAGCGCATCCTAATCCTCCCGCATAGCGCAACGCATCGAGAAAAATGCACGGGTTGAGCATGGCAAAAATGAGAGGGGGTATGAAGATCAACAAAGAAAGGGAGAGCCTTCCCATGGGAGTTTTTTTCACTTTTAAACCATCAGCCAAAAAATCTAACAAAGCCAAAGTGACACCTAAAAATGAGGTGACGATGGCAAAAAAAGCAAAAAATTCCCCCACTAAATAAAGCCAGGGTATATGCAAAACATTTTTTAAAGAAGCTACTGCCGATAAACCCATTTCTCGCGTTGCTTCCAATTGTTCTAGAGGAACAACTCCTAAAATTAACCCTTCCCATAGGATATAAACTAATAAGGGTATCGCACTTCCGCAAACAATAGCCAGTTTTACAGTGCGGGGGTTACGGTCGAGATAATTGGTCAAAGTGGGAACAAGGCCCTGGAAAGCAAATGAAGTAAACATGACCGGCGTCGCTGCTAATGCCAAGGGCCAATTGGTATGAGTCAAAAAATCGAGTTGAATGTGTGAAATTCCCAAAAAAACAAAAACTAAAAATGAAATGATCAGTCCACCCATAAGCACAAAATTGATCCGGTCTACAACTTTAGCCCCGAGGCACACAAAAGGTGCAAGTAAGATCACAAAAACTAAAGGACCTATCCAGCTTGAGTAATCGACATGACCTATGGCTTCAAATAGATCTTCAACTAAACGTCCCCCCGCTGAAACATATGCCACGTTTAACGAGTAAAACAAGTAAATGTAGATCACCCAGGCAAATACTTTTCCGACAAGACCCAAGGTCATTTGAGCCATTGAGACGATATTGACCTCTTTGGGGCTCCAAAGAAAAACTTCCATGAAAAGTAGACCGGTGCATGCCATGAAAAGCCAGCAAAGAATATAGATGCTCACGGCTGGAATGAAACCCCCAGCTGCCGTGATGATTGGCAAAGCTAACATTCCTCCGCCAATGGCAGTCCCTGCCACAAGAAGAGCGCCGCCTAATACTTTTCCGCCGTGTGATAAATCCATAAAGTTACTCAACCGTGACTGATTTGGCGAGATTGCGGGGTTTGTCAATCTCAGTACCCCGCTTAAATGCCATGTGATAGGCTGCGAGCTGGATCGCAATCGTTGATGTGATAGGAGAAAGTGCATCGATGGTGCGAGGTATTTTGATGACATCATCTGCGATGGAGTCAATATCGGTCATGTCTTCTGGTGCAATCGCTAAAATGGGTCCGTTCCGTGCTTTGATCTCCATCAAACTGCTCAACATTTTGGGATAGGTGACTGAATCGCTGCAAAAGGCGACAGTGGGGCATTTTTCGTTGATAAGAGCGATAGGGCCATGTTTCATTTCACCAGCGGGATAACCATTAGCATTGACATAAGCGATTTCTTTGAGTTTCAAAGCCCCTTCAAGCGCTGTGGGGTACATAAAGCGGCGTCCCAGGAAAAAGAAATTGTCAAAGTGAGCATATTTTTGTGCTATTTTTTTAATTTGGTCATTCATTTGCAAAATGGCATTCGCTTGATTGGGAAGCTCTATCAATGCCTCAATAAAATGGATACCCTCTTGCTGGCTCATTTGGCGCATCCGAGCCAGTTTCAGCGTCAATAGGGCTAGGACAACTAATTGACTCGTGAAAGTTTTTGTAGCGGCAACACCAATTTCCGGCCCTGCCCGCAAAAATAAGCAGCTGTCTGCTTCACGCGCTAAAGTAGAATACTGAGCATTACAAATTCCTAAAATATTCGCTCCCTTTTCTCGCAGCTCGCGCATGGCTGCTAATGTGTCAGCTGTCTCTCCAGATTGACTAATGGCAATGGCAAGAGTATTCTCTTGAATAATGGGATTTTTGTAGCGGAATTCAGATGAAATCTCGATCTCCACTGGAATACGCGCTTTTTCTTCAAACATGTAAGCCGCAATCAAACCAGCATGCAAAGAAGTGCCGCAAGCGAGAATCACTATCCGTTGAATTTTTAGAAGCTCTTCGTCAGAAATATGTAATCCTTCTAAAATAGCTGTCCCATATTGTTTACTAAAGCGAGAAAGGAGGGTATTTTGAATCGTTTGAGGCTGCTCATAGATCTCTTTGAGCATATAATGCGTGAAATTCCCCTTAGTAGCCTCTTCAGCTTCAAAATCTAAATCTTCGCTTTCTTTTGAAATGGGAGATAGGCGGGCATCGTAAGCTTTCACAGAGTGTTCTGTAATATGAGCCACCTCTGAGCTATGCAAATAAATCACCCGTTTGGTGTATTTCAAAAAGGCGTTTGAATCGGAGGAGATAAACATCTCCCCTTGCCCCATTCCGATTGCGAGTGGACTTTCATTCGCTGCGCAAACAATCTCTTCGGGATGGTCTTGATGGATAACGGCAATGGCAAAAGCTCCTTTTAAAAGGGGAAGAGCTCTTTGCACCGCCCGCAGAAAATTCCCTTTATAAAGATAGCCGATCAAATGGGAGATCACTTCTGTATCGGTTTCCGAATGAAATACTATTCCCCTCTTTTTGAGTAATCTGCGCACCGCTTCGTAGTTTTCGATGATGCCATTATGAACAACTGCACATTTCATCTGATTGTCAAAATGGGGATGTGCATTGATTTGAGTGGGTTTTCCATGGGTGGCCCAACGAGTATGTGCAATCGCGTTGTGGGATTTCCATTGATGCTCAGCAACAGACTTCTCTAAACATTCAACCTTGCCAACTTTTTTATCACACATCAATTCATTTTTTTCTGAAATACAAGCCACACCAGAGGAGTCATAACCGCGGTATTCTAACTTATGCAAACCTTCCAAAACTAACGGTAAAGCTTGCCTGGGGCCTAAATAACCAAATATTCCACACATAATGACCCTTATTTATTCTTCTTTTTAATCCCAATTTCTTTTTCCACAGCAGCTGCAATATTTGCAGCAAGTAGATCCACTTGATGTTTTTTAGGCCCTTCTACCATGACACGGCAAAGATTCTCTGTACCTGAAAAACGGACCACGACTCTTCCTTGATCACCCAGCTCTTCATTGGCTTCTTCCATGGCTTTTAAAACTCCTTTCATTTGCGGCAGAGGCGTTTTTTTCTTGACGGGGACATTTAAAAGTGTCTGAGGGAATTTTTTGACTGCACCCGACAAATCGGAGAGCGTGGATTCACTTTCAATCATAATCCTCAGCATCTGCATGGCAGAGACAATGCCATCTCCAGTGGTATTATGATCCAGAAAAATCAAATGACCGCTTTGTTCCCCCCCTAAAAAAGCCTTGTGATTCAACATGTCATGGATCACATGCCGATCACCCACTTTTGATAAAAACACTTCAATGCCCAAGGATTCAAGATACTTGACTACGCCAAAATTGGTCATAATGGTTGCGACAACACGGTCATTCTTGAGTAAATCTCGCCGTTTCAACTCATGGGCGCAGATGGCCAGCATAGTATCTCCATCGATCAGATGCCCTTTTTCATCAACCATAATCACCCGGTCCCCATCTCCATCGAGGGCAATGCCAACATGAGCTTTATGTTCAATGACCCCTTTTTGAATCACAGAAGGGTTCAAAGAACCACACTCTTGGTTGATATTGGTTCCATTTGGTTCGTTACCAGTGACCACTACCTCCGCATCCAATTCCCAAAAAGCCAAAGGGGCTACACGGTGAGCCGCTCCATTGGCGCAATCGAGAAAAATCCGCAATCCTTTCAGGTTTTTACCCTTAGGGAATGTCGCCTTGACATATTCGATATAGCGCCCGTCTGCATCCGCAATTCTTTTGTTTCTTCCGACATCACCGTCTGCTGGGATATCATCAAAATCTTTCAGGGACACCATCTCTTCGATTTCTTCTTCGACGCTATCCGGCAATTTAAACCCATCAGCTGTGAATATCTTAATTCCATTATCGTAATAAGGATTATGTGAAGCAGAGATCACGATCCCTGCATCAGCACGGTAAGCGCGGGTGATAAAAGCGACCCCTGGAGTGGGTAGCGGACCCACCATAAGTGTATCCACCCCCATTGAGTTCAAACCAGCCACGAGAGCATTTTCAAACATATAGCAGGAAAGCCTTGTATCTTTGCCAATGACAACACGGTGTTTTCCAGGTTTTTTTCTTAAAATTTTTGCAACAGCTTTACCCAGCATCAGCGCAACTTCGACTGTCATGGGAAAGTGATTCGCGCGCCCTCGTACACCGTCTGTTCCAAACAGCTTGAATTTCTTTGTCATTGATCTCCTTGCAAGCAGCATAAGATAACCCAACTTATCATTTTACTTCCAGACTGCTCGATGATAATGTGTAGAGAGTGAATCATAAAGACCAACAAAAACATTTACTTGATATCGCTGCAATTCAAAAAACTTTGCGTGAAAATACAGGTTTTTTTTCTTTAAGTAGTCATTCTTCGTCTAACACTTTACGCAATGGTCATTATAAAAAAGGGCACCACTCCCTCGGCCTATCTGGTTTTACAAGCTATCTCGTATTTAATCCACATGAAAAATGGATTACAGTCGAACCAAGGGTCACATTTTCAGATCTTTGTGAATTTACCTTACGTGCAGGTTTGATTCCACCGGTTGTCCCTGAATTTGGAAACATCACCGTGGGAGGAGCCGTGATGGGGGCAGCGCTGGAAAGCAGCTCCCATCGCTTCGGCCAATTCAACGATCAATGCCTAGAATATGAAGTGATTTTAGGAAATGGGGAAAAAATCTTGGCCTCCCCATTCGAAAATTCTGATCTTTTTTACGCCCTTGCGGGCTCCTATGGCACATTAGGAATAATCACTGCCATAAAGCTTAAACTCATTCCTGCTAAACCATACGTAAACCTCCAATATTTTTGGTCAACTCCTCAAGAAGCCATCCACAAACTCACGTCACCCATCCCTTCCGATTACGCCGAAGGGATTGTCTATCATCGATCCGAGGCGGTAGTCATCCAAGCTCAATTGAGTGATCAAATCATTGGCCCGATCCACCGTCAAAACCATTTTTGGTCCCCTTGGTTTGCTCAGCATGTCCAAAATCAACGCCCACAAAAAGAGACGATGACCTTGAAAGAGTACTTATTTCGGTATAACCGCGGAGCTTTTTGGATTGGGCGCTATATCCTTTCCTTGCCTATACTCATCCGCTTATGTTTCCATCTCGGTATCCCAACACCTCAAACCTACCCGCTTAACCCCTCACTTTTACAACGCCTGTTGTTTGGATGGATGTTTTCCAGCGAAAAACTCTATCGTATCTGGCATCGGGTGCCCAACGAAATCTCAGAAAAACTTTTTTTGATTCACGATTTCTATACCCCATTTCCTCAAGCTGCCAAAACATTAGAGTCTTTCATGGAAAAAACATCCCTCTTCCCCATTTGGCTCTGCCCCATTCAAGGAACCCATACACCCCAATTTCTTTCTCCTCATTATGGCCACGATCACTTCCTCAACATCGGCCTCTATGGCATTCCTCAACACACTTCAATTCCCACCCTCTCAGCCCAACTTGAACAAGAAATCCTCACTTATAATGGACGTAAAATGCTCTACAGCTTCACCTACTACGACGAGCTTACTTTTGACGCCATCTACCATGGTAACCACTATCGCACCCTCAGAAAAAAATACCACGCCACCGACACCTTTCCCACCCTCCACCAAAAAATCGCCAGGATAACTCACTAAGCTTAAAAAGCTATTTTTTTTAGAAATAACATGGTATATTAATTTAATTATGTTGAATCCAGTTGCCTTTGGGCCTCAATTTTTGAAAGAAAATGAAGAAGAAACTCGCATTTCTATCAGTTTTAGAATCTCGGTCTTTGTTTTAGGGGTTATTGCGCTGATTATAGGCGCCTTTGTTTTGACAGATACGTTTGGGTTAGATCGCTTTGGGCCAGCTTGCGGATGGTCGTTAGTGGCTCTTGGCACTGCCTTAGATATAGCTAGTTTATTGATAAAATGTGTTAAAAAAAGAGATGTCCAAGAGGGCATATTTAAAGCTTTTGACTCTCCTTTAAATCAAAACTTATCACAGCAAGTAGCTGCTAATCCTCCCTTTCAGA